>Ga0316207_10000329_pt1 | contig 85161 bp, 85 predicted proteins | sample 6weekpyrite_MG_FD_204943 | JGI IMG/M metagenome (GOLD analysis project Ga0316207, IMG submission 204943) | Microbial mat bacterial communities from mineral coupon in-situ incubated in ocean water Damariscotta River, Maine, United States -... | ecosystem: Environmental > Aquatic > Marine >...
AGAAAACCCAAAACTAAACTGTTTAATCCGTTTCTTCTTAACGTCCAATGTGTTCATTTGAAGCGTATAAGTTTTTCGATGTTCAGCTAATGTTTGCGACAATGGGGGTGTTTTGTTTAAATCAAATTCCATAACAATTATCTCGTGTTAATTTATGTTAGTAAACTTTCCCATATTATTCAAAATTAAACCTTTCCTATATTATTCATTATTATTTAGGGCTTTCAATTTCTTATTCAAATACGCCCTAGTTACATTAATATGCTCTTTAACTGTTACAAAACCAATATCATCATCCATATTATCTAGCACTGATAGTAGCGCCACTAATCCATCTTCACTGGAGTTCAAGTTAGCAGCGTTTTTCACACAATCTATAGCTCGTTTATTAATTGGTATATCGACCATCAACAGTTCCTTTCAAATCCTTAAGCCATTGTTCAGCCAGTTCTCTTTCTTTCTCAAATTTACCTGATTTACCTCTTGCTAAAAAAGCTTCAAAATCCTTAATAGCTTGGATTTCATCTCCTTTTGCCTTCCAATTAAAAAATCCTAAGCAATAAAGAATTTGATATTTATCAGGTTCTTCAGCTAACACCCAGCACATAAAATCTTCTACTTGATTGAGTACACTTGCTTCTACCGAATAAAATACTGCTTCTCTATAGTGCCTAATTGCTAGTTTAAGATCGCCCTTATAACAATATAAAAATGCTTTATTATAATGCCAGGTACCATTGTTCCTATCTTTTATTTTATTTAAAAGATTAATTGCTTCATCCGCATTTCTTTCCTTTGCAAAACTGTATATCGCCCTAAGAAATAACACAGAAGGTAAGTTTTTCCTATTGTTTTCGACGTTACTAAGATATTCTCCAAGCTCCTTTATATATATCGTGTCATGCGTTTCAACCCATTTTCTATGGGCCACACTTGCTTTTAGTTCATATAACTCTGATATACGAACTGGAATCCTTTCTTGTAATATTTTATATATAGGGAATGACTTATTCTGTTTCGATGTGAGCTCTAACGCATCTCTCAATAGTTTTTCTGAATAATCTATATCTCCAGAATAGGCAGAAGCAATTCCTATAATATATTTTGATACTACATGCGTCCACTTAGAGGTAAATTCGAATGATAGTAAATCGTTTTCCTTAGCAATTTGCAATTGTTTAGGTAATAATTCACGAAACTCAATACTTATTTCTTTGCTAATTTCTTTGGTATTGGGTTATGAGCAACTATTCCATCCATGTCGATAACATGACGTTCTATGCCATCAATTACTCGAAGTCTTACTCTTCCAAAAAGAAAAAAATGTGCTTTAGACTTAGAACGGATTTCTTGAGCATAGTCATGGTCTATAACATCTTTTGAAATATAAGAAGGAAGTTCCATGTAATGGAAGCTATTTCCTGTTCTTCCAGATTTAATCAATTGTCGTAGCGGAACTAAAAAGTCTTCTTTTAGCCTCAAACTTTCTTGATCATCTGATGTAGTAATGCTAACCAAAAATCCTACTTTATCATTTGGTGTTTTAGGAGGAAGTCTAGTCCACACCCATATCCCAAATATTAGAGATAAACTGAAAATTATCAATACAAGTCCAATAAGCCAGTAAATATCACTAGCTAGTACAAAAGAAAGTTCTGAAATAAGTGTGAGAAGTAAAGCAGCGATTAATCCAGTTTTATCAAACCATTTGCTTTCTATGAAATTAACAAATTCATTTATATTCTTCATTATTGTTGGAACTCTAATCTTTTTGTACTATGTATCAATTACTAATCCCTTCTTTTCCATATTCAATTTATCAGAACGGCTAAAAAAGTGTTCGCCATAAATATAATAAGGATAATTTGCAAAATGAAAGTAATAATAGCGAATACAACATGAAGGAGAGTTTGTCTAATGCTCTCGTCTTCTATTTCTTCTAAATCACTAAATCTATCGATATTTGGAGAAAACTTAGATAGTAAGTTATTATATCCACAAAATATCTTGGGGAATAAAAGTATCATGGATATCAATGCTATAAAAAATACAAATATAGATTCTGTCTTTAAAGCTAAAGCAAACAATCCCGCAGTGAGCAATACCCAGCTTATCCAGGTAAACCATTCTTTATCTAATTGGTTTCTGGATATATGGTCAAGCCCAGTGTAAAGCCAATCATTTTTTCCTAAAAGACTGTTCCGTGTCTTCATAATACACCTCTTAACAAAAATGCTTTTTCTATAAACCGGGATAAATTCTCCCTAACGCCTTTTTAATCTCTTCAATTCTTGGATCTATATAATTCATTGTTTGATTGATTTCACCATGACCTAAAAGCATTTGAATTAAGGTTTCATCAACACCTCTAGCATCCAATCTCGTTGCGAATGTTCTTCGCCCAGAATGTGAACTTCCCCCTCGAACGCCTACACCCTTAAGTAACGATGTTATTAATTGTTGCATACTGCTACAAACCTTGGATTCAGCAATTGATCCATCAGCTTTACTGTAAGTCTTTGCTCCCAACGCAAATCCAGAGGCACCTCTTGCTAAATAAAACGGTGAATCAGGTTGCAATCCCCTAAATTCAGACTTATCGCTTAATCGTAATTTATTTTCAATACGATAATCTATGTATTTTTTTATTGCTTCTTTTTGGTCCGACTCAACCTGAATAAATATTCTAGATTTACCATTTTTAGTATAACTAGCTGGCAATCTACCAAGATCTCTTATATCTCCATTTGTTTTTAGGACGTCTTGAATCTTCAAAAGCGCTATCTCTGTTACTCGCAAAGCCGAACCAAAGCTATGCCAAATAATCGAAGTATTTCTCAATCCGTTTCGTCCTGCGCCTGCAATAGTTAATAGATTAGTAAATTGTTTTGGACTTAGTACTTCCGCTTTATCAACGTCGTTTGCAACCAGTGTCTTAATATAATTTCTGGGGCTCATAACTTGTATCATAGGAAAAATGGGAACGTATTCCTATATACTAGCGCATCTGCAATACATTGCAAGCAAACCAGCATGATTCCTACACTTATAGGAAACCTGGGTAAAGCAATCTACGCAATCAGGCATATTAAATAGTGCGCCTGTGAGTAAACATACGTCAAGGACTCTTATTGAAGAGTCGTCAACCGTGCACAAAGACCAGTGTATTACGTTTGAATTAAAAATTGTTAGTAGGTCACAGTAAATGTTCATATAAGACAAACGCCCTAACCGTTAAAATGTTAACTTAATGCCCGCACTCATTTGGTAAACAAACGATTCATGTTTTTGTTCTAATTCGGCTTCCCATTGGGCGTCATCCAAACTCCCTTGTTGATGTTGTACACCATCGGCATAGACCCAGTTGGCTTCTGCATCAAAGAATAGATATAGATGCTGCACCAAGGCATAATGAGCCTTCAATAATAGGCTGCGCATGTCGCCCACTAATTTACCCCTAGAGACTTTGTCACGCAGCACATGATCATCTCTGTCATCAATCATGACATAAGGGGAATAGCGTAAAGCCAAAGCGACTCGGTAACGTTGTTGAGATAAGGGAATAAACGATAATTCGCCATAGGGCGCATAAGAGATAATATTGTATTTAAGACCGACACCCTCAATATAGTCGTGCTCAAGCGCTGGATCACTAGGATACCATTGGTGGATTCGGCGAATAGTGAAATGGTAAGACGTTCGTTTTAACCCAACACCGCCCAGGACAAGCCATTTGTTAATACGACGAAGGCGTCGATCAAACGTCACATCTAAGAAATGCGCATTCACATAACTTGCACTTTCCGACTTGATATCCAAGCGATCAGGGGAAGCCAGTTCATCACCCGATAGATAGTCCACCCCCCAATCTTGATCAATCATATAACCGCCAAAATCCGAGAGATTCGTTTCCCAGTTCACATGCATTCGCCACCGGCGATTCAGACGAAGCTTCGCTCGAATACCCGCGGTTTTAACAAATAATGGAAACTTCAATTCAGAAATCGGCATGGGTAAACGTACCGATTCCCCCCCGAACTGAGCGGGTCCACCAATCTGGTACATCGTATGACCTCCCCAGTGTCCAAGCTTCATATTCACAGAAAGCTTTGACGTCGCATAGCTGTCATCAACGAAGGCAAAACATAACAAGATAAGGCAGGCACGATTAATCATGCTAAATCCTTACAGTCAAAATTATCTTATTTAATAATATTCACTCGCGAAACTCTGGGTTAAGCAAAGATTTCAATGAGACTTTAATAGTTCTATCGCGATGGTCAATGCCATTAGTCGCAATCAATTTAGTATTCAGTAAATCCACTTGACTAACCCCATTCATCCCATGAATGGTGTTCGATAAAACCAACACATGATCCACCGATAAGTCTGGATCAAATTCGACATATAACCCTTTTACATCAGACATAAATTCCTCCTTGTAGGTGTAGACGCACAGTTAAAAACGTCATTCCTTAACTAAATCTTTCAGCCTGAAAGCCATACTGTAAAGCGTTGAACGTGAATTAAAGCAACGGTAATACACCATGTTAGTCACAACGAGTAATAGCGCACCGATGGTTAATAATAAACTCGAATATTCCAACCCAATCAACATAAGCACTACCGTTAATAAAATCAGTACAAACCCTAAATACTCCATGACAACAGTAAGCAGGATGAAAAACTTCATTGACTAACGACACTCAGTGATAGAGACACCATACGCCATCAACCTATCCTCAGAGAGGAAAATACAATCGCCACTCGCAGCTGATAATGTCACGTCGTAATCGCCGGTGAAAGTCAGCGATAATTCACCGTCAATCACTTCTAATACCGACTCAACAAGCGTTTTTTTCTCTCTAATCGTTAAGCCATTCAAAAAAGCCATTTCTATCGTTTGTTCATTCGTCATAAAGCCATCAAATAAGCCATCTCCATTATTGAGATAGAAAGATAATTGGGTATCACCAACAATCGTGAGATCAACACCGTCACTTATCATTGTTAATTCGTCCATACCGTAGGAAAAAATGACGTCATCATTGAGCTGGAATTGAACCGGGTTATGCTCTTCGAGAAAACCCGTATGGGTAAGCGTGAAGTCAAGGGTATCGTCAACAACAGACATATCGATATTACTGGCAAAGGCGGGTAACACCAGTTGGTAAATGTCATCCAACTCAGTAAAAACGGCCAACAACGCCCCAAAACTCATATCAATATCGAGTGTATTGGCCTCATTGTTCGCAGACAAATAAACCCCGTCAGACGCCTCCCAACTAAATCGCGCGTTTTCATCGATGTAAATTTCAATCGACGATGGAATACTTATGGACATATCCGCGATGGAATCTGAGCTCACATGCATTTGAAGATTAATTTCGCCCTTCATCACTTCAGGCAACGGTTCATCACTGATGTCGTCATTTAGCGCCGCCAATGTCTTTAAGCCACCATGCAGCCCCGTTAAACTAAAATTTAACTCAAACGATGTTTTACTAAACGAAAGCGTAAACAATTGATCCTCTTTGATATAGAACTTTATCTGACCTTCCTCCTCATTTATCACAAGAAGATGCAAGGCAAAAACAGAGGTCAAGGCAACACATTCGCTTAACTTTGCGCCAGACAAATCAGAACAAAAAAAGTTTTGATTTAAGGTATAGACATATTCACCATTGGCATTGATCGAGTAAACAAAGGATTCATCAAATAAAGTCGAAAAATCTATGCCTAAAGGATCATCTTGATTACGGGAAGAAAGCGATTGTTGTATACGGCCCGTCGCACTCGGTGAAATCAATGAATTGAAACGATTCTTGTAGCGATCAATTGTGACATGGCTTGCGAAAATGCTTGGCTTAAATAGTATAGACGTAGAATCCACTGAAAAGACATCACTGGACAATAAATCCGACGCTATGGATGAACTCGAAGAAGACAATTGTTGACTAAACACCGTAAGCCCTTGGGATAATGTCTTCGAGGTGAAATTAAGCATCATTTCCCGAGCTTTTTCATCTGATACTATTATTTTACTATTAGGCAACGGCTCTTTTCGCTGATGCGCATCATTACAAGAGACAATAAGTCCCGTGAATACTAGGATGCCCACTATTTGCATTTTTTTAAAACGTTTCATCGCACTCCCTACCCTATCGTGTTTTGACAACGGTTCTTTTCACCGGTACTTTTGATGGTTGCTTTTCTGGTCGTGATGCCAGCGGGACCAATTCATTACGACCGCCTTTATAACGATTAAGACTTTTCAAAGCCGAAGTCTTTTCTCCCCGGTTTTTCTCCACCGCTTTAGCAAATTTTTCTTTATTATTCACAAACAACTTAAATTGATGCTTGGCACGACTTAAGCCCACGTAGAACGACTTTTGGTTGGTGAGATTACGTCGATAATCTTCGCCATGCATAAGGGTACTATCATACGTCATGCCCTGAGAACGATTGACAGATGCGGTGTAGTGATAATCAAAATACTGATGGTGAGTTTTGTTCGGTTTGATCTTTTTTTCATTACCATTTTCATCCTTAACCCGCAGTTGTTTCTCATTAACATCAAGGACTGTCAGTTTATCCCCATTGTTAAGCCCAAGGCGTTTTTCATTATTTTTCCAAAGCAGCACATCACCTTTATTAACTTCTCTCACATCTCGCACACTCACTTCGATTAACCCACGGCTTGCACCATGTCGTGAAATGTTAAAACGAATCTCATCCCCATTTTCTCGACGTAAAAAAAGGACACCTTCCCTGACGTCCATGCCAACCACTTGCAAATGCTCATTCTCTTGAATGCTGTGTGTTTTAAACGCGCGATTAAAGCGTAGAATCATGCCAATCCGATAACTACTGACACGCGACTTTTCAGCCGAGGTAAAGCCTTGCTTCACTAAAACATCATGCATATGCCCCTGTCCCAATAACGTCCCGCCACGTTTAAGGCCACGGCGTATCAAATCACTCAATGCCATCCGGTCATCGACAAAGGGAGCAACAACCAACATATTTTCACGATCCGGCGAATTGAGGTATTCTTTGGCAATAGCCTCCAAACGCGCATCTCGGTTTTCGATTTCGACAATATTCGACTCTATACGACGAAAGGCACTTTGGAATTTGCCTTTAATGGTGTCGTATACGGAGGACAATAAAGAAGAAACTTGCTGGCGCAAAATGTCTTTCATACTAACCACAGACAACGTACTTTCTTGCAAATAGGAAAATGGCTTACCCGCCTCTACTGCGCCAAGTTGCTGTTTATCACCAATGAGCACCACACGAGCGCCTGACAATTCAGAGATTTTTAATAAATCGAACATGTCTTTATTAGAAATCATGGAAGACTCATCAACGACCCATATCTGCCGACTAAAATCCTCCCCCTTTTTATTCTTACCTTCTAATAAACCTTTGTTGTTCATCAAATGCCTGGCTAACGTCATTGACGGAATCCCAGACTCTGTGCCTAAGGTTTTGGACGCGCTCGCACTAGGTGCGAAACCGTGGACGGTATAATTCTGAAACCCCGCGATACTCCGCACATAATCCACAATGCCCCGGACGTCTGCTTGTTGCGATTTCGCGATATCTTTGGCCTGCTCCAACATGAAAGTTTTACCGACACCGGCATAACCCTGAATACCAACAATGCGATGATTCGTTGTTAAAATATGATTAATAGCATCCACCTGACCTGGTGTCAGAGAATAGTTTTTTAGTGATTCAATCACCTGCGGTTTACCTGCAATGGCCGGATTATTCTTAATCATGGCATCAAGCGACTTAGATTGATGAGGGGACTTAGCCAGCGCGGTTAAAAAGTCAGTGATCTCTTGTTTTTCGGCGATAGCTTTTACTGTATGGTTACCGTCACGTACCATTGCGATATTCGCCTTTTCTAAATAGATTGCTCTTTTCGTGGTAAAAGCCGCTTCACCGTCGAGCTCCGTTTTTACCAACGTACCAGACTTATTACGCTCAATGGCTTGAACCACATCAATCAGCGAAATATCACCCATTGAATGAATAAGCGCGTCAACGATCAGTGCTTCTTTATTAAATACAGACTCACGCTCAGACTGTTTACTGGCCGCATAAGCAATCGCTTCATCCGCCAGCTTTTCACGCTCAGTCGGACTTAAGACAATCGTTTTATTCGCCGCATTCACCAAGACTTTAGGATCAAAACCCAACGCCTTAGACCGCTCATCCCAATCCTTTTTTAATTGAATATGGCTTTGTTCAGACTTGTACTTACGTGTAAGCAGTGCGACCCGCTCAGCGGCCAATGCATCGGGGTTATGTGAGTTTTTTAAGCCTTCTTCAATCGCTTGACGGCGACCAGAGAACTCCCTCAAAACGTTTTTAGGCACCCCCATAATCGAAAACCGACCATCCGAATGGGTCTGCTCTATCTCATAACCTAATGCTTTCACCGAACGCGCAAGCTCAGCGCGATATAAACTCCCAAGAAACATTTTAGAGCGATAGATAGGCAACGATTCAACCGAACGCCAATCACCTGCATGGTTCTGTGTCATATTCAATATGACCGCATGACTATGTAACTGGGGATCAAGCGAACGAGAGGTATGATGGGTAAAAACAGCACTCAACATGTTTTGAGTCGGTACCATTTTCACCACCCCATTAACCATTTGCCGCGTCACTAATTTGTTTTTTTCAATATATGACAGGGTGTTCTTGACCGCATTTAAGTGGGCGTCTTTCAATCGCTGGTCACCCCCGACTTCATACAATAATGAAACACTTTTAGGGGCACTAAACGTCAAATCCCAGCCCGGCACATGGGACTGGCCATCACCATTTTCACGACCTAATTGGGTAATCCCATCCAACCGACCCTCCAGCAATTGCTTAAACTTAGCCGGATCAATCGTCCCCGATAAACCTAACGTGCCCGCCGCTCGACCGGCCCACTGGCTATCTTTTTTCGCTTCATCACTATCCTTGGCGTAATAGTCATCCTTCTCAAAATAGTGAGAGGCCCCTTTCGCTGAACTAAGTTTTTTAATGCTTAACATGGCTATAACTGCGCAAACAGATCGTCTTGTTCAAGTGGCTTGTCTTCCTTTTTAACCACCTTCTGAGGTTCTGTGCGAGCAGCTTTCGTCGGAATTTTCGTTTCATCTGATGCTTCGCTAACACCGGTCGTCGAAGTATTTTTAAAGGCCGCACCCCACAGGGATGCATCATATTCGGCCTCTACATACCCCTTCGCAACCTTCTCATACGGCGTGTATTTACTCACAAACTTTGCGATGGGATACTCCCCTTGCACCCGCAAATAACCGTGTAAGTTAGGTAAGTTCATTAATTCAGACGGTAAAACAAGTGTCCGGGCTTTCCGCGATATACTCAAATTCGCTCCATCACGAATTTCATTAGCACCATAAGAAATCCCCTCATTAGCCTCGTTAAACTCAGACGTACCCAACGATTTCGATAGCCAATCAGCCGTCGCCGGCTCGTTTAATCGGTAGCTCACCCAGGTATCACACATCCCCGTCACCGACTCCGCGCCTTTCAATGTATAGATAGATACAAGCTGAGCAAACGACTGAAAAGAGATAACCCCACAGCCACCATATTTACGTCCTTGCGGAAGAAAATCGGATAACGCAGGTAACTTATTCAGCGAAGGAAGCTCATCAATAATCAGCCATATACGGCGTTTTTGATCCGCTTCCAACGACATAATCGCAGAGGTTGCAATGTCCAACCACATGGAAATAAGCGGCTTTAAAGTTTCTTTTTGATCGGATCGAGACGAGATAAAAATGCAATCATCCCCCTCTGTTTTACGGACCCAGTCTTTAATCGAAAAGCAATTGTCACTCTCTTTTAAATATTTTAACGGCTGGATATAGGGCGCTAAACTCGCCCTCACACTGAGCGCCGTTTTCTCCGCACCTTCGGCTAAAAGAGTCGCACCTACCGTGCCTTGAACCACCGCAGCGACTTGATCCAGGTCCATATAAGACAAGGTATCGAGCAAAGACTTGTTCGAGGCGTCACCACTGGCAGCCAGTTTCATGGCCACAGACGAGAACAACATACGGGGTGCCAATGTCCAGAAGGGGTCACTATTGCCATTAGGCATTGGAATTAAACTGGCCGTTAATGAATCGTAATCAGGCGGGGTTTTACACTCAGCCCAGATGTTCCAGGCAGGACAACGCTTGTCCAGTGGATTGAGAATGACATCTTTATCTTCACGGTAAAACTGTTCGATGAACTCGCCTGCTGACGAGTAAATTATTGCCCTGTCTCCTTGCGCACGAATCTGTTTCACCAAATCACGAATCACCACAGATTTGCCCGTACCAGGCGAACCCGTCAACAAAATATTGGAGGTTTCACTCCCCTTAACGATTGGCGTACCTGCTATTTTGATATGTGATGCCTGACGTTTTTTCTTAAGCAATTTCTTTAAAATATCACTCTCAACAACACTAGAACCGCGCAAATAACTTTCGGTTCTTAGGGAGCTACCCGCGCGAAATACAAATTTTAAACTACCTACCAGTACCAGAAACGTCCCAAAAAAAGCGATTGCAAGGGACTTAGCCAGTGCCATCTGATTCACATCCATTACCTTATTAACGAACTTGTCTCGGTAAACAATGCCCGCATTAGTTTTCACTAACTTTCCATTTTTTGCCTCAAACTCAACCGGGGAATCTTCTTTCTTCATCACGTTAACTTGCATCCAGGCCACTGTATATTTACCCGCAACGTAGCGCTCATAGGGTTCAGTAAACGCATAGAAAAGCCCGACGGATAGCGCAATCAAACAAATGAGTAACCATTTAAATAACTTCCCAATTACTTGCCCAATCATTCGGAAAAAGTGCAAGGTGGTTTGACCACCACGGGTGAAATCACTCAACGATGAATCACGAAATAGGTTCATGCTCGGCTCCCTTTATCTGGTATTTTCCGCAATTTGTTCTAGCAAGACCTGAGCATCGTTCCTTGCTTTCTCGATTAGCTCGATATCATGTACCGCTGCGATACGACGAGCTAAGCACAGAGATTCAAGCAACAATTTTGTATTCAAACTACCTTCTTGATCTAGCCCACGAAGCATCAAGACCCGCATCATTTCTGAATCAGAAGAGCCTCTTTCTTTGGCCATTAGCTTGATTCTACGAACTAACTCATCCGGCAACCTCAAAGATATAATAGCCATATATTTCCTTATCTAATCTCTACTGCATGAAACACAATGAAAAACAAAGATGTATTGCATTTTTTGTTAATAATGATAATAATCGCAAACAATAGTATGATATTTTCATACTTTTTACAATATTTTATATTATGAAGTGCAGAGCCTAACAGGCTTATGTATCAATCACTTAGAGTGTATTACAAATGACATACAGTATTAACGGGTACCCGTATACGCTTTTATTTTGTGTATACAATGACTTAGCAAAGCATCGTAGTTGCGTCGGGTGTGTGTCTTTTATCTTTAGGCACCGAAAGAGCTTGCTCTTTTGGGGGTGGTCGTCATTACAGTGAGGTCCGGGTTACAAAAAACAGGAATATAAGGGAGGAAAACGAACGAGAACAAATATTCACACTAGCAAAAAGAAAACTAAAAGAAAACTTTTTGATTTCTTTTAGGCAACTCAACAAATATTAATTAAAGAGGAAAAACGATGTCAAAGAAACCAGGTTCAATATTTAGTGTAGCAAACACAAGAACAGCGCAAATAAGTGTTAAGATCCCGCAGAAGTTAAAAGAGGATATGGACAATATCGATAAGCAACTAGAACAACTGGATAGTAAATTGAAGTTTGATAGAGCAACGATAGTTGAAGAAGCCTTAAGCAATGCAACCACAAAAGCAAAAAAAGAATTAGAGAGTATGAAAAAAATGGAAAGCACCAGTGAACTCGCTTAAGAAACAGGGCACCTAGTGCCCTGCCCTTTTTTGGGAGCTAATGAACATCCAGATATTTATTCTTCAAACGTTTCATATTGCCCGACGCGTCAATATAAAAGAGCCAAATTTTTTTACCCTGACTCAGGTAACTAGATCGGCGGTTTGCTAATGTCCGCTTATCTTTAACATACTCAAATCCAAGATACGTTATCGAATCACGATCAAAACGATCAAGACGATACTCACCTCGATGATTTTTATTCGTCAGTGTGGGAATACGTGCCATCTTATCCGCTCCAGGTAAACCAAACCCAAAGGCAGGGATAAAGCGAAGACAATCTGGAAACACGCCGTAAGGGCTGATATACTCCACATTCCTCTGCTTCAAACATGCTATCAGGGGAAAACTCGACTCATGGCGGTTGCCGCCGCCATGGGTCAACCTAAATAAAATTATTCGTAATCAAGTAAACTATCCCTTCCATTCAGTACTTCATTTAAAACCTTATTGGCATACTGCCAATGCAAGTCAGGAAAACGTTTTTTAGCATCATTGATTAATTGACCAAACTGCAATTCGATTTTTTCTTGAACCATAATGGCATGATCACCGATTCCCTCTTGTTGTAAGAATAAAATCGCATCAGCAATATCGGCAAGCTTGGCCACATAATACAATGGCGTTTCTGCTATCGTATCGGAAAGCTTCGCAAGCTCTGGACTGATACCAGTCTCAATCACGTCAATGGGGTTTTCGTAATCATTCTCTGTACAGTATTGAGAAATACGCCGTTTAATTGGAGTCGGTAAATCTCCCATAATTAACTCGGGCGTATCATGCAATAAACAATAATTAATCAGCACCAGTAGTTGAACAGGGTTATCTTGTTTTGCAATACCTCTATACATCTCCTGAGCCAACATTGTGACGAGATAGTGATGTTCCGCAATCGTTTGCGCTCTACCTACTCGCACGCTGTGCCAGCGCGTCACATGACCACTGCGCGCAATATCTTTAAGCCCTATCATGATAATTCTCCGTTGAATAAAGGCCGCTCATCGAGCGGCCTAATCAATTACGCTGCGTCTGCGATTTGCTCCCAAACTTGTTTCGGTGCGTCCAATAATTTGCCGCCAATAGTCTCCAACTCAGTAGACCGTTCATAATCATCCAAATTGTTAGCGATTTCAGTTACAGCATTAATCGCGCCCCATCGACTGTAATCACTGTCACGAATTAAAGTTGTCAGAAAGCTATTCTTTTCTGTGTCACGTAATGCAAACGTATTAGATAATTCTTCGACGGCTTTAATAGGTTGTTTAATCACAGTACTCCCCGCTGCCTCTCGCATTTTATCCAGTATTTTGTCAAAAACGACTTGCTTAGATGCGGCGCTAACCGCATCACGCAATTTCAACATTAATGCTTTTTCATCCGCCTCTATCGTTTCAGTCGAAAAAATTTCAAAATTATCATCATCCGCACTTAACTGGCGCCCAACATGGGTTTGTTTCAAACCAAAGTTGTTCGCCGCATTAACAATCATTCCATTAGTACACACCAGGCGGTAAACGAGTGGGCTAACCGTAAGCGCCCCGCTTCCCACTTCAGAGTTAGACACCACAACCCCTGACTGAACCACGTCACCCGCTAACACCTCGCCTTCGACACGGGGGAAAACACATTTAATATACAAACGGTCATCGGTAATATCACAAGACTCAATACGAATATCGGGGTTATTAATCATAATTGGGAGAATTGCTTCCGCGATTTGCAAATTATCAATTCGACGATATTTAGACGACAAAAACGCGCGCATATTCCCATCCAGGGTACGGATTAAACGGCGTGTAGGTTTGCCCGTATTACTCAGCCAATGATTAACGTTCTCCGCTAAAAGATCCGGTGCGACCTGTTTGATACGCTGATAATATTTATGAGGGATATTCGCCCAATCAGCCAATTGTTTGTGAGCGTTCTTTGATAGATGAAAAGGCGAATCTTTGCCATCTAAAAGGATATGACCGCTTGGTAACATTTGTATTTGTGTTGTATCTGCCAAATAATCTTGACTAACTGTCGCTTGGCGTTGTAGTTCGCCATATAACGCAAAAAGTGGTTTTCCATTATTCATAATAAAATCCTCTGCTATCAGTTAAGTAAACGAAAAGTTGCCGCTTTTCCTAATCATTAATTAAATTCTTCATCTAACCCAATAATAAAAACTAATTCTTGCTGAACGGTGACTAATTCCAACTTTAAATAATTTTCTTGCCTCTCTAGGGAGTTATATTTAAATGTATTAAATACAAAACGCCCTTGGTTATAGGAGAAAACGTCACGTATCACTGTAGCCGCCTTTTTAAGAAGCATTGACAACTTAATATCACCCAAAAGACGCTTAAATAATTTGTCAGTGAGTAAAACAGGTACACGAAAACCATGCTCATAAGCAGAAAAAGAAACATCAACCACGTTACATAAATAAGGTATCTCGGTTAAATCATCTGAATGTAGATTAAATTTTATTGAAGGAACTGCGGTAGAAACAGTAGAACTTAAAACAGTATCTAACATGTAAAAAATCTCCAAAATATGCTATCAGGTCATCACTAAAAGCCGGTTGCCGCCAGCGTTTTAATGAATGATTTGAATCACTCAAACCATGTAATAATTATAGTAAATTGCAACACATTTTGCAACTGTTTTTGCAACAAAAAACGCAATTATTAATATATAAAACAACACGTTACACTTAGGTTCCCCACTGCGATGCTGTTGAAGATCTGGAGCCTTCTTAACATAAAAACAGTGCGCGTAGCGCCACTATTAAAAAGAAAATAATAGTATTTTGGCCTCTGCTTTGCCGTCTGTGAGTCTGTCGCCTTTCTTCATTTAACTTGAGAAAGCGCGACAGAACGAACAGGCAAAGCAGACAAAATATTTTTATCACGGTGATGCGATCTACAAAACGAATGACAACCGCAGGGACGAGGATTGGCAGTCTTTTTGTTCAGCAGTGACGTTAATATCAGGCACAGTGATAAATATCACTGTGCTCCTCAAACAAACAAAAATACGGGGAGGATCAAAATAATGTGCGAGGCGTAGCCGATACATTGATCATCACGGTGAATGGATATGAGCGGTGATTGTCAATGTCGCACCACTATCAGGGCGGGCAGTGTTTTTAGCCAAAGGATTGAACCCTACAGGCAAAGACCGGAATAACATGATGGGCTTGGGTCGACGCTAGTGAAGCGCCTGAGGCACGAAGGCACAAACGCCGCTAGACGGAAAGCCTGGTCGATTGAGTAAATACGAAAGTGATGGCCATAATCAGGATACAATCATCCAACGATATACACCAAGCAAACTGGTGATGGTGAACACCAATTGCATTGTAATTAAACCATGGGTTTTCTTTAATACGCCAAAAGCGATCCAAAAAACATTCGATAGGAGAAAAGCAACAAAACCCCAGCCAGACCACTCATTATTCAAAGCTAACAAAAAAGCACCAATTACACCGGTTATACAGCCTAGCCACTCTAAAATTATTGGATTCATATCACTAACCTATCGGTGTCTAATTATTCTTCACGATGCGCTAAAAACCAACCATTCCTTTTAGAAAATAAGAATGATAGTAATGAAAGCATAGGAGACATAAAATACTTGTTGCATCTCATTACCGATCGGCAAACCTGGGATAACCCTATCATTCTATTACCTGACGACACACGAAAACATTAAATACTGTTCTATACAACGTTAAATACAACTTATCATAAACATTCATAGTCACAATCCTATAACGACGAATAGAATAAATATAGATTGCCCCATCAAATGACAGGGCAATCAAACTACCTACCCAGCTTGGGGACGGTCTAAGAAACCTTGAGGCATCCAATTAGCACGAATATTCTCCTCACGTTCTGTATAGACAGATGAAGGGCCGTCGCTCATGAATCCATCCAATGACGATACAGCATCCGATTTCTTCAACTTTTCATATTGAGCGAGCCAATCATCACCAAACCATTCCTCTCCTAATGCTAATAAATCTTTCTTACCAATCCGACTAAAGAAATTATCAGCATTAGGCCGCCAAAAATCAGCCATATTAATATTTAAGGTATCGATAAAATGGGTAATTGCTTCATTGGATAAACCCGAGGTCGCACTGTTAAATAAACGACTGACACAAAAAGCCATCAACGCATTTTTTACAGACGCTTCCAATTTAACAAAGGCAATAAAACGTTCTAGATAGGCATCATGTTCCATAAAAGACAAATCCAATGCTTTATAGTACTCAGCCAGTGATTTACCCGCTTGCGTTTGTTCGAGATCATCCAGTTTGGTTGAAATGTTTTGCAGATCGAGACGTAAGGAAAGCGCGTGACCAAAATGATAACCCTGCATAAATAATCGGTCACATAACGAAAAAATGAGTAAATCCATAGCGAAGGTAGTATGACTAGCAATAGCCGATTGAATTATTTGCTGACGATACAACGCAATATCCGCCTTAAGCGCGTTAGAATAACCGCTCTGTTCAGCATCCGAATGACCAGTATTTACTGGCGTATCGTGATTCGCTTCACAAGGGGATTCTAAGGGTTTATCCGCAGGTTTCATTAACCCGTATTCTATCTGCACGTCACCTGCCCTATTATAATAGACAATACAACCCGCTTTAGCCTTCTGGTCTTCGAGAAATTGATGAAAAGTTTTTGCTTCTTGTTGTTTTTGTGCAAGCAGTTCGTCAAGTTCATCATATTTGTTATCTAAAGCCTCTGGCCAGCCTTGCTCAGAACCTTGTTCTTCGATTTCATCCAAATCCGCTTTTAACAGAGTAATCTCAGTTAATAGAGATTCAGGTACATTTTCGATACTGGGGTCTAGTCGAATAAACCGAAAAAGATCGAAATGTTCAGAATGTGAAACTTCCACCCATTTCCAGCCGTCTTTTTTCAAAGCATCCACTGATTTAGTAAGTTTTTGGTTCGCCAAGTCATACAACAGTGATTTGTCTAATAAAAAGACTTCATTACTAAACAAGTCAGCACTGACCTGCCCTCCAGCATTTTTATAGTTAGTTAATCCAACAAACTTAACAATAGAATCAGCACTATTCACCGTATCTTTCAACAGAAAGTCTTTTATTGCACGCGCATGGATAAAACCGCGTGACAACTCATTGAAGCAGTTTTCCTGTAAAGTGGTATCCTCAGATACCGAAAAAGCCATAACACAGTCTAGGTCTAAATCACCGGACTTGAACGCATCAAGAATCAATGGCGCGACACTCGCCATTTTCAAACGACGTTTAACAAAGACCTGGGTGACACCAAAATGGTTAGCGACCTGTTTAATCGTCGCGCCCTCATCAAGCATTTTTTTAAAAGCTAAAAATTCATCAACAGGGTGCATATTTTCACGTAATCGGTTCTCAGAAAGAGATAATTCAGTCGCATTAGCAGCATTAGTAATAAGACAAGGGACTGAAAAGTTTTTATCAATCGCCTTTTCTTTCAATAATGACTGTAACGCCGACAAACGCCTACCACCCGCTATTACTTCAAACTTATTTTTCCGTTCACTGGGGATAACCACCAAATTCTGAATGATGCCATTAGTCCGAATATTAGCAATTAATTCTTTATCGGCTTGATTAGTGGGGGAAACCGAACGAACATTTAGCGGAGATAATTCTAAATTACACAATTCGATATTTTGAGACATAACAAATCCTTTTAATTTGAAAAACTAAAAACCATTAAAAAAGGTAGCGCCGAAGCGCTACCGATTAAAAATCAGTACTCACTCGCAAACATGATGGTAAGTACACGTTTGCATTTGGTCGGGTCTTCAGGGTTTTCAGTCCCCCATTTTAAAGAACGATCATAGTAGTCAATTTTTACAAAATATTTTGTGTCATCATAATCAAACGAAAAGAAATCATGCTCAGCGTGGGGATCATTATCAACATTAAAGTCATTAAATTTTTGTACGCACTTTTTAACGGCCTCAATTTTCGCAGCTGGTAAAGCAGAAACGCTTATAGTCAGAAATATATCACCTAGCGCCGGATTAAATGTTTTGCGAAAGTCATCATTCAACGATCTAACTTTAGAAACAACAGGATCATTTAAACGACTTTCTCGGTCTTCTTTTGCGTCTAAATATTCAGGGGTACAACGATGTGAAGTGAAATTATCAATGTTATTGGATAACATAAAACTCTCCTTATTTTGCTATCAGGTCATCACTAAAAGCCGGTTGCCGCCAGCGTTTTAATGAATGATTTGAATCACTCAAACCATAAAAATATTATACATAATAGCAATACATTTTGCAACAGTTTTTGCAACAAAAACGTATTTAATTATAAATAAAACAACACTTCCCACTTCACCTCCAAACTGCGATGCAGTTGAAGATTCAAGAGCCTTCTTTAATAAATAAACAGCGCGATAGCGCCACAATAAAACAACAAAAAATATAAACTAATATCAAGTAGCTTTGCCGTCGTGAGTTCTTTCGCCTTTCTTCACAAAGATAGAGAAAGGTGAAAGAATAGAACAGGCAAAGCATCCTTTGATGTTATTTAAAAAAATAAGGCAATGGGATCTACAAGGTAAGTGACAGCCGCACGAAGGAGGATTGGCACGTGCTTGTATGCAGTGCCGTTATATCAGCAACAGTGATAGGCATCACTGTTTACATCAATAAAAGCGTGGTGTCTTTTGGACAAAGGATTGAACCCTATTGGCAAAGACCGGAATAATATGACGGGCTTGGGTCGAGGCTAGTGAAGCGCCTGAGGCACGAAGGCACAAACGCTGCTAGACGGAAAGCCTGGTCGATTGAGTAAATACGAAAGTGATGGCCCAATGGTTAACATGATACGGGCCTGATGTAACATTTAGTCCAGTCCAAGTAGGGACGTGGATGTATAATATAATTATTAAGTGAATAACAGTAATATAACCCGATCTAATTATTGGATAGCAACCCAGCTAACTGTGCTCTTAAGCGTACAATTCTCCTCATCAGTATCAACCCTCCAATAATTTCCCTTTTGAACCGGGAAAGTGAAGCTTGCAAAATCATTCGCAGAAGTCCCTCCAAATTTCCCAATGGCCACCTTATTTTTAGGAGATTGCGAATTATCAGTGAAACCAGTAATGGTGAATTCCCCAATTTCCTTGCACTGCCCGAGTACCACGACCAATCCATCTGTCTTTGCTTCATGAGACCTATTAAGATCAAAGTTAGAATAGCTTGAAAATTTTGTTGATTCGCGGGTTCCTCCGTGGCCTTCATCAAATTTAAACTTACCTAAAGCTTCCATTCGGTCTATCAATAATTCGAAATTATCGGGGTCCTTCACAAATTTACTATAAATTTTGTCCAATTGATCGTTTTCCAAAGTTTTTACCAATAAATCTGAGGACGATACAACTAAATAAGATACAAATAGAGTTAACAATGAAACAATTACGCCTGTGATAATATTTTGTTTTAATACAGATAATTGATCGATACTGCCATTTTTAGTGTCTGTTGTATTCTGGCTCATTTCTGCATCACCCTTCCAATATTAACTACACTTCCGTTTTATTTATCTCAATATTAGAATTAAATTGAGTAACAGAATGGATTAACTTATCAAGACGAGCACTAATCTCCTCATTGGCTAATTCTTCACGAAAATATTTAGCTAGCTTGATTTTATTTAACAGAGCTTCAATACGACAGGTAATGTATAGACCGACCACAATTTCCAAATGTTTTTTAGGAATCTTGCTAAATAAAAAATTGTTACTTAAAGCAATGCATTGATCTAAACTATTATTTATCTTATCGAGAATTTGAATCATGTTTTCAACATTTGATTCACGAATACTATTGAAAACATCTGTGTTATCTTTAACTAACGCTAACATGACATCAACAAAAGAACCAAAATCAGAGAATAGTCTAATTAATTCGCCCTTATCGACAAGATTAAGCTGATTTAGTATTTCTTCAGTAGTAAAATACGAAATATCACCACCCGCCTCATTGAGACTAACTAAAATCTGACTATTTTCCCGTTTATTCATATTATTTTCCCCTTTTCCTATAAAATTATTCCGCGCTATCAAATAATTGATCCGCCCCGATCAAAGGTATCAACCGAAGTAGGGTCTCCGTTAGCACATCATCTTCACCTTCAGCCACTTTTTTCACTTTCCGTTCCCTCCAGGCAAGTGTGTTTACAAGATTGCTAGCCACCACAGAAGGCGAATCAAGATTATTCACTGGAACTTCAGTCGGCGCCCCTCGAATACTAGTACTTATTGGGCAACAAATTAATAAACCGGTCTTTTTATTATATTCTTTGCTTGATAGGACCAAGGCTGGCCTATATTTACCAATTTCCTTCCCTTTTGTAGGATCAAAATCAAGAAAAACAATATCATTCCTTTCAGGAATATATTTTTTCACCATGTCAACTACCTATCTCGCTATCCGTAATAACTGGTAGCTCATCAGCATGTGCCTTATGTGGCGTTATACCAGAAATAAGATCAGCTTCAGTATAGGGGAATTTGATACTTTTCTTTGCTTTTTTAGGTCGAATCAATAGACCTTCTTCCGTTACTTCAATAGCTACTTTATCTCCACGGCCTAAATGAGCCATATCACTCATAGGGCGTGTAATACGAATACCCAGACTATTACCCCAGGGTTGTACAGTTCCTTCAAATTTAGCTTTACCGGTAGAAGGCATAACACTTACCTCACGTTATAACAATGTATACACTATAGTATAGCCAATGTAGTTACGTAGTCAACAAAAATAAACTACTTAAAAGCAGTCTTTAATGTCTAACTCATAACCTATAGATATATATGTGTATTTTAGCTTATTGAGAAAATTAATCTTACCCTAAGACGCTAAACTTTCAACAAACATCTTTGAAGATGGTAACAATGCGGATTTAAGCAACTCGTGTAGCTTTAAAAAGGCCTGTATCTTCTGTCGCAATGAACATATTGAGAGAGTGCGTTATTTCCCTTTTTTCTGCTCTTATTCACTATTCTTTCAACGTTAAAAAGAAGTAAGATGCTCTGTAGAGGCCAAGTATTTTTTGCCACGGAATTGTCGTCAATCCATCAGTCAACTAAACCTTGAAATTTAACAGTATTCCGCTCTAAGTATGCACAGCACCACACAAAAAATCGATGGCGATTATCCAACAACAAATCCCGTTCTTGTTGCAATAGAGAACTGGATTTTAAAGGAATATTCGCCGATTTATTAATATCACGGGTAAACAAATTATAAGACCTTACCCAGTTAATTGGCCAAACATTTCCATTCATATCTTTAAAACCCGGTTCAAGCATTGGTTGAGAGTCATATATCATTATAAGCACCTTAGAAGTAAAAACGAAAGACAGCAATAAGACATAGGGAAAACCCGGCTAGGCAATTCATTGCCTAGCCGGGTTAACCATTAAGCAGCCCTTTGATCAAAGCCAAGCATTAACGTGGTATCACTACCCAATTGCTTGTTCGTACCAAAGACATCCTTCGCAATATCGATATTGACATTCAACTCCTCAGCGGCTTCAACATGCGATTTTAACCAGCCTTTCAAGCGCCCAAATTCAACATTTAACCGGCACATAAAATCCTGATCGAAGAAGACATGTAGATTTTGATTTTTAAACGCTCTGACTTCCATTAACACTTTTTCTTCGTTAGTCTTTCTATCCCTGCAAAAAAATTGTTTTTTACAATTACTTTCCCATGAATAATCACCGGCTAGTGGGTAGCCCGACACTGTATAACCGAGATTATCCGCAATCACGCGTAAATCATTCAGGAATAAACAGGCACGCTCGGATAAACCCCCATGCTTGTTTCTTTCCCACTCCCAATCAGAAGTATTAATCCCCCCAATACGATCAAGCACAACACGATACTCTAATCCAAACCGAACCAAGTCGCTCGGTTGCCGACCATAACGCCATTCTTCTTTGCCAAATGTTCTTTGGTTAGACACGTAATTCACAATGTTGGCACTGTCGACCATTCTTTCAAACGTACTAATTAACTGGTCATCGAAATAAGTATTCGCATTTTTTATCACCCATATCGCTAAAGCATAAGCATTGCTAACCGTGAAATCGATATGCGTATGCGCGGTTAAATGATCAAGCATATTCCTTCGATTACTGGCCGTTAAGCGTTTTGTAATCGTTTCGAAACTATCAAAAAACTCTTGCCAATAAATATCTTTAAGGTTTTCTATTTTCAGTTTCAACGCACCACGTACCGAATCTAAGTTAACATCGAGCTCCCGCATCAATACAGGATCGATACCTTCTAACTTCTTGTAGGTCTCCATAAGATTCGCCAGATCTCTTTGATAAAGTTTCTCCAACACTTGGACGGTATCGCGACCACTAACCAGCTCATTTTTAACCGCGTCTTTTACCCGGTCTTTAATGCTATTGAAAATCTCATATTTACTGGATTCTTCCTTATTGATATCCAGCCTAAAATTATCTTTAAACCAGAGTTCAAACGGTGTGATTTTGCAATGCCTATGCCCCGTGGAAAGATCCACTCGAACAATATTGACACGCGCACGGGCGGCACGTTCTGCGTTTAAAAAATCAAACTCCCCGATAACAGTCGCTTCAGCATGACGCGCTTCAATCGCTTCATTGATTAAGGAATTATCTTTCCAACGCTCAGGGATAACCAGATACACCAATTTAGCGTTTGCTTCACGAATAATTTTGGTGGACCAAGCAACATATTCAGAATAAGGCGGGTTAGAAAAAACGGCATCCACTTTTTTGTCGATCAAAACTTGAGAATGGAAGCAGGTACCAACCACAAAGATTTCTTTTTCTAACGCGTGAAGCAAGGGTGTAGATTTTTCAATGGCGTATTTATCCGCATTAGTTAACGCATTTAATACACGTCCATCCCCTGCCCCGCAATCTAGCACACTGGGTGAATCCCAACGGAAATAGCCATCCTCGCGAGACATATCATTTTTAACGGTCGCAATAATTTCATCGGTACTTGGGTACCATTCGAAATCTTGTTCTTCTTGTTTGATTTCATTGACCAGGGCCAACGTAGACTTATTAGAAACATGACGTGAACCGTCATTATTAGATTCATTAGCGAACATAATCATACTCCATAAATTTGCTATCAGGTCATCACTAAAAGCCGGTTGCCGCCAGCGTTTTAATGAATGATTTGAATCACTCAAACCATAAAAAGATTATACAAAATTGCAACAACAGTTGCAATATGTGTTGCAAAATAAGTGGTAAAAAAGATAAAAAATACAGTCACTTAATCCCAACTAGAACAACTGCGATGCTGTTGAAGATTCAAGAGCCTGCTTTATTCAAATACAAGTGCGCGATAGCGCCACAGATAAAAAAGAAAACCATAAAATAATATCAGTTAGCTTTGCCGTCGTGAGTTCTTTCGCCTTTTTTCATAACGATAGAGAAAGGTGAAAGAAACAAACAGGCAAAGCAATCATGATGTTTTTAAAAAATGAGGCATTGCAACTTACAAGCTAAGTGACAACCACAGGGACGAGGATTGGCACGTGCTTGTATGCAGTGCCGTATAATAAAAATCAGTAGGAAACCAAAAAAAACCCCCAATGAAGGGGGTAAAGGGAGAGAAGAAAAAGCCCCATAGCTAATCGTCATTTACTTTAATGATGAATTTTGCAGGGCCAGTGGGTATTAGGTCGAGGTGGCCACTCAAGTGACCGTTTTTTGTAGTCCAAACAGCCCCTATTCTCGTCCATATGCCTTTATGATTCCCCGCGTCATCAAGCTGATTGCTTTCTTTAACGTGGTACACTATATGTGATGGTTTGTTACTCATTTGAAATCTCCTTCGTTACGTTATTGACAAGTAAAAAGCGCGCGACGAGAGAGAAGGCTGCAAGGGAGGGGGATCACCCGATTTCTGCACAAGCGTAGCGCGGAAGAAATGGGGGAAACCCTTGCTGAATGAACGAACAAGCAAAACTTTACTTGATTGAATAACGGATCGACAAAAGAAGATTGCTAAAACAAGCCACTTCACAAACGCAACGGTTAAAAAGGCAAACGGAAATAGCGAGAAAAAATGTGGACAATACCGACGGCGAATGGCTAACAATACGCTCATCGATAAAACTCGACCTAACACCCAAACACAACCTATTCAAAATCCACACGCAACAGGACTTTCCTCGCTTATTCCATCAAAACATCGGAAGACGGCAAACAAAAAATGGGTAACGCATGCAATGAACTCACTCAAGCAAACGGTGATGTTTGTAAAGCATAAGCGTTAATAAATTAAAACAGCACAGTCTTGATAAAGTCTGTTCAACACACTAACGAGACAAAAGATTGACCCCGAATGGCAAAGACCGGAATAACATGATGGGATTGGGTCGCCGTTAGTGAAGCGCCTGAGGTACGAAGGCACAAACGCTGCTAGACGGAAAGCCTGGTCGATTAAACGTATGCGGAATCGATGGCAATCACTTCATCATTATTTGCAAAGCTTTATGAAAATCATCAATAAAATAATACATCCAAACAATGCTACTAACATGTAATAAAGCGCCGAAAATCAACATATAAACATTGTAATCAGCATTAATAAACGCCGTTACGCAAACTATAAGTATCATGATAAACGAAAACGCCGATTTCAAAAGATGTTTCTCGAACAGAAGAAAGTCACTTAAACGCAATGCCCATAAGCGAGACACTCCAGCAAGAATAATTGCCGCGACAGGGATATTAATCGCCACACCAACAACCCGCCAATGATACGTATCCATAGACTCGACAAATTCTAAAAATAGCCCCAAATAGCAGGCAGGAATAACCAAAACCAACGAACAATAAAACAACCTTTTTATCAGCATAATCATACTCCGAATGTGATTAGAACAATTACTAAAAGATATAGATAAAAAATCTAATAAATCGAAGTGGAAAAAAAGGGAAAGTGTGATGAATATCACAAATGAATGAAAATAACGGGAAAATAGGCATTAAAGCCACCAAAAGAGGAAGAGGAAGAAAAAGACTAAGCAAAACACCAGGCACGAACATTAATAAAGTAAAAGAGCGAAAAAAGAGCCGCTAAATGCTAGCGGCTCTTGGTCAGAGTAAAAATCATTTACGATTTGTCTTGCAAAGGTTCCGATCCACAGGCAATTTCATCGTTCACTAAACCCCATTGTAGATAATACCCACCAGGAGTTGATGACCATTCCACACCAGGGCTTTGGCCTGTACTTGTTTTGAAAAAAAACGTGGTAAGACCATTATGAGGCCAGTTATTACGTACTACTCCTAAATCCAACAACGAATCACCGTCTACATCCAGTAATACCGGTTTGTCCCCAGACAGTCCCCAAGCAACCGTCTTAGTAACCGTAGGGTTCATGCGTTCGGTAATTCGCCATATACCCTGATTAAATCGGATATACTCATTCGACTGAATATACGATCCCATGTAATAAAATGTTTTAGGATCTGTGTTACCGTACATCAAGTACTCCGAGTGAGGTTCGAGAAAATCTGCCGTGGATACACCCTGCTCACCAATAATTTTAAACGATGTAACAGGTTGACCTGCGACATCGCGCTTATAGGCTACCGCAGTATGATCCTTTAATGTCCTTGTTGTAAGTGGATAAGACGCAAAAGTATCATCTGGACGACCGACAAAAATTGCACCAGTCCGCCCTGTTCCACCATCATAAGTACGTATGAAACTGCCTTGTAAATGCTTTAACGACGCACGATAGGACGTGAAGTCTGTAGCTGGCTTATCGTCTGGTCTATGGTGTAAGGAATGAACATAATCAGGCAGGCCACTACCATAACGAATAAAAAACTGATTAGTACTCGGCCGATAAACGGCTGGCGACATGACCCCCTTCCCTGAGTAATCCGCAGGTATGGCAATGTCGCCAGGTAACCCCCACTGCACACTACAACCCCCGTGATTTGTTGGCAATGCATTAAATGGAGTTAAACATTGAGTACTAGATGGCAATGCATACCATACATGCGAATCAGGTCGAATAACGATGAGGTCAGACCTTGAATCGAAATCTACGTCACACACTGTAGCGCTTGAAGCGGAATGCATGGGTGTTATTACGAGTGTTGTAGTTAATAGCAAATATGGTAAGAACTTGGTTAAACTGTTTTTCATCGTTTCGTCTACTCCGTTGTCTAGTTTTTCGGATCTTGCTAAATAATTTTGTAAACTTAAATTTTCGCGTTTAATGCGATAATGACTGCATGTCATAACAAATCTCCTTATGTTATTTGTTGATCATTGATCAACGGTTGGTTTCAAAAAATGCTGCAGGGATGAGCTAGAACAACAATGAATTACTTTCGAGGCTCAATGGGAATCATAGAGGAATTGCACGCTAGATGATCATTATGCAGTCACGATAAGTAAGGGAGAATCGTGACTTATTCGTGATTAGTGCTAAGCATCTTAAAAATCAGAATTTAAATATAAAGAAACGAAGTTTTTAACATTTTTCTTCTTAACTTTTTAATATAGATTGAAGCAAATTCCATTTTTTGGAGTATGATTTAACCATGAAGGGAACGTAAAAAATCAAACATTTTCCGTTAGAATTGAAATGTGTAGCATGAATGTGGGCAAAAACATGGAAGAAACATTGAAGGATGAATTATCTAAGGAAGATATTACTAAACTACTTTGTGATTCTGCCAATGAAAACAACGGATGTATGAGATGGAACGAGTGGCGAGAAAAAAATAATATAACCGAAGTCAATCTAAGTGGAATAAGATTAAATGGTGTGTACCTTGATGGCGCTAATTTAAAAAATGCGGATTTAAGTTTTGCCGATTTTAGTCTCAGCGTGTGCTTATTAAGCGAAGAAGAGCAAGAATTATTAGAAATGGGTGTGGATGAAATATTCATCGAAACGAATCTTAACTATGCTGATTTGAGAGGTGCTAATCTCCATTCGGCTAATTTTAATGACGCAAAACTAGTTGGAGCTAATCTTTCAGATGCAATTATCATGAATACACAATTTATACGCGCTAATCTGGAGAATGCCACATTAGTATTTAATACATTTTATTTAGGTGATACAGAAGAGATTCAACTATCAGGAACATATGAATCAATAAATTTTAGGAGACAGATGATTTTTGGTACGAATTTCAGCGAAGCAAATCTAATCGGGACCAATCTTGATGGAGTATGGCTAAAAAATGTCGATTTTAATAGAACAAGACTTTCTAATTTAGATTTTAGAAATGTGATTTTCGAAAATGTTAATGCTGTAGATGCTCACTTAGAGAATGCAAATTTTCAAGACGTCGATTTGAAAGGCATTAATTTAGATGGCGCTATTCTTACTAATGCAAACCTAGCAGGAGCTAATTTGCAAGCAGCAAGACTAACTAACACTCGTTTACAAGGCGCCACCCTCACAGGTGCAGAAATTTGGGAGATCCAATACGATGGATGGGCAATTGATGGGTTAGTCTGTGACTATATATATACTAGCCGAGAAAGCTACAAAAACAGGGTGCCAAACGAAGGGGTGTTTAAGCCTGGCCAATTCGAAGAGCGCTTTAGTAGTTACTATACTTTTTCATATCATTTTGAACATGGCTTTAAACCATTAGATCCACTACTAGTTAGTTACATTATTGATCAATTAAATGAGGCAAACCCTACTATAGAACTACGTGTAAAACGATTTGAAACAGATAGTTTTTCATCGTATACAGATGTTCAAATTATTAGAAATGAAGAAGGCCTTAACGAGGAAACTATCGCACAAAAAACTAATCAGATATTGGATTCCGGGCAAAAAATATTCGAAGACGATAAGTTTGATGAGCGAATTCGTTCATTGTATAAAGAAGATCTGAGGGCTGCTCATGAATCGCTATTTGAACGATTATCTATGAATTCTCAAAACAAGCACGTTGAGACTAGGGAATATATTAAAGAATCACAAAATGACATTTTTGATATTCTACATGCTGCTCCAACCAATGAAGAAGATTGGTCTAAACCAGAAAACTACAAACGATTCCTTGAGTTTATTGATCATCAGCTCAAAGAAGCTAAACCTGCATGGAACAACAATAAATTTTGTGAACAAATATTAGTGCATGCCATGAATAAATATTATGAAGACAAAAAAATAAAGTATAAGAGCGGGAAAAAGAAAGGACAAATAAAAACAATTGAATCAAATACATTAGAAAATTGGCTTTCCGATGGAAAGCCTCAAATACCGCGTGGTGCATTTTTACTGTTTGCTACCTTATCTTTTTATAAAGAAAGGTACAGTTATCTCGGCTTAACTGAAAAAAATTACGCAAACTATCGTTACTATAAGGATAAATCAAGCGAAAATTCTAATATGTAAAACCTGTCACTATTTAGTCATGATTTCTCATCATATTCGTGAGAGTGTTATGGCCACATTTTTTTCATCTCCATTAACCTTCTCCCTACGCCAAGACTAAATATGAAAAAGAGGTCTTGGTGGTTTCACAACATTAATTAACTCTGACTGTTGGAGGTTTATATGAAACTAATTGAGTATAAGAGAAATAGTAATGGTGTAAAAACACGATTAAATAAGCAACTTGCGAATCATGGATTTGGTTGTGTTATGTGTGAACATGATGTCAGTGAGGATACTTTATTAGAAATATCCAATTTGCTACCTGGACATATCTTTCAATACGGACTAACTGACGAAAGAGGGATTACTAATATTTGCAGCAACGCTAAAACACCAGGCAATGGATACGAAGGAAGTAGAATTAACAAACCCAAACCAATGGATTGGCACCCAGATGGTATAACAGCAGGAAATTTGTTGGGAAAAGATGATGAGGGTAATATTTTTTTAATGGAAATGCCCGTAACTATTATACTCCAGCATGTGCAACCAGCTGAAGAAGGAGGAGAAAACAGTATTTTCGAAACAACGCCATTAATTGAGCATATCACTACTGAATATCCACACCTAGATAAATTTTGTCGAGATGATGTCCATTCATTTGCGCGTGGAAAGCATGCTTCACTAAATGTCCCACTTATTTACACACATGAAGACATGGTGGAATCGATGCTTTGGAATATCAACTACTACCTCAAGCCAAAAGATCCCAAATTACGTGATCTCTATAAAGAGCTGAAATTCGTTGTTGATGCATTCATCGAGAACAATCCACAATTAGTTCATGTCATCCCTATGCAGCGTGGCCTAATTATTTACATGGATAATAGAACTTGTTGGCATTCTCGTTTAGCATTTAAAGGGATTCGCCATGTTCGTCGCATTCAAAAGTCCGGTAAAAAAGTGCGTTACGTAGAAGATAACGGATTACTAACTGGTTGCATTAGTGACTACCGTTTACACCATCAAGCAGTGTTGTAAAGCCTTGTCCGCAATCCTAAGCAATAGAACGGCACCTGCCGTTCTATTGCTTTCTGCCTTCATAATAATGTTTCCTCAATACGGGAACCCCTTATAGAAATCTGCACATTGCCCTAACATGATGTAAAACAAGACCGAACAACATTATAGTCCTTAGGGTCCCCGCTTATGCCCATAAAAAATATTGAAAGAAGATTAACAATTAATCAGAATTATGGAAATTGTCAGAATATACGTCGATTAAATGTTTAGGCGGAATATACTTTTTCGCGGCATCAACCGACATTAGGCGAGAAATTACTTGCCGCTCATCTTCTCCAATCTCAACATCATTAATCTCGTATCTTGAATCTTGATCCCAGATACTCTTTTTGTAAGGTGATTTCATTGTATCCTCGAACATGGCCTGGATTTACTTTTAAGGAAGCATTTTATGAACGATCACACATCCACCCTTCACTACTGACCATATAAAAGAAGCAATGGAAAACACAAAGATTAAAAGCAATAACCGACGTTAAAACTGACATAATTGCCGAAAAAACCGTCAAAACCCTTCAAGAAACTCTAAATATGGACTATAATAACTATATACTCTACACAAAGAGGATGTAATATGCCAAAACCCATAAAACAGGCAACCAATACAGATCCCAAGCGTATGGCAAGCGCCGCCTTACAAGCATTTTTTAATGTAGCGAATCAATGGGGTCTCAAAAACGACGAACAAATCAACCTACTAGGGACACCACCGGACTCCACCTTTTATAAATGGAAAGCGGATAAAACTACCAATAAATTAAGTCGCGATACGCTGGAACGGATCAGTTACCTCATCGGCATCTACAAAGCGTTAAACATTTTACTCCCCAGCACGCGCGCAGCAGATGAGTGGGTGCGAAAGCCAAATGATGCTCCCCTCTTTAATGGGCAAAGTGCGCTGGACCGAATGCTAGGCGGTAGTCTCATCGATCTCGCAGATGTCAGGCGTTATCTAGATACCCAGCGTGGACTATAACCATGGAAGAACCCGCAGAGGTATTATTAGATTGGCCAAACCAATACCGAATCATTCCCTCTGAATTCCCCCCAATCAATTTCTTTGAAGGATTAGTTGATACCGACTTAATGGATGAACTCTATGAAATAGAGGCAATGACCAATGAACGCTTACGCGATGAAGTCGGCGACATTACCTTAGTTTCCCAACAAGACCGGCTCAGTGGACCAGGCACCTCACCAGTGATGGCAGCATTCACTCATACAAGTACCGCCTGCCCTAGTCGCTTTAGCGACGGCAGCTACGGTATTTACTATGCCGCAAAAACCTTGGAAACAGCGATTGAAGAAACCAAACATCATCGAGCCAGGTTTCTTTCCTACACCCAGGAAGACGCCGGTGAAATCGAAATGCGCGTCTATATTGGAAAAATCGTAAAACCCTTCCACGATATACGTGGAACAGCGTATAACACTCTTCACGATCCCAATGACTGGCAACCCAGCCAAACCTTTGGCCAAGCACTTAAAACAAAACAAGCCTGGGGAATCGTTTATCGCTCGGTAAGAGCAGAAGGGGGTGAATGCATCGCCGCACTTCGGCCACCTGCCATCACAATTCCAAAACAAGGGCCACACTTATCCTATGTCTGGAATGGTCATAGCATTACCCATGTTTATGAGAAAACCCTGATTGGATAAGCAGGCGGAAGGCAGGAAAACTCCAATAGAGTGGGTATGAAAGCACGATAACGACTATGAGATTCACGTAGTCGCTAAAAGTACTAGGCAATAGCCTGCCCTACCCTTCTCATTAGTCAAAAAGAAAAAGCTTAAGAAAGAAAAGATAAAGCATAATAAATGATTATTGGTGATTACCCTCTTCTTTGGCACCCTTGTAATAGTCCAGCTTGGCTTGTTCAATCATTCGCTGGAATTCATCGACTAATTCTGGTGGCAAACAGAAGGTCTCCACACGCCATTCTTCGGGACATTTAAGTATCTCAGTCAGATAAGTGCGGTAAATATTAGCGGCATGTCGTGCAACCAATTGGCGTGTGACTTTGATAGATTTCGCGGCATCACTATCCTGGAAGCCTTCCACTAAGACTAAACGACAAGCCGTCATCATGTCTTCTTTCATCTTAGGAAATAAAACAACGGTTTCATCAAAGCCCTTACTGCTCAATTGACCACGATATTTATAGGATCGGCGCGAAATAGGCCCCTTCCCTTTTGATTTTTGACTCTCTTGCTTTTTCATCATTTTAGACCAATGTCCACATAACTAAAATAATAGCCGATTCTATTTATTCAACATCGCATATTTATGGAGCAACAACTCTATGGCTTCATCTGCTAGCTCAGGACCACTTTTACCGCCACACATTTTCTGATCAAAAACTAATTGATCTAGCTGGCGTTGAAGATCCTTACGCAGACGTAACCCTTTGACAGAGCGTTCAATGGGTCTTTCTAACTGATCCACCCTATCCACTAAATTTGTTTCATGTGAAACCAAATTATCTTTATTGTCACTCATTTTTAATAAACAAATAGTTAACAGATTAATACGTTAACATGTTAACACTTATAAGTAAATATCATTACCAGGGCTGAACGAGTTTTCCAATTAAACGAAATTCATCATCAAATAAACCCTATGTTAAATGTCTTTGATTCATCGAATCATCCCTTGATAGAAAAAATAAAAGAGATAAAAAAAATAAACAACAATAACGAGCTAATAATGCTCATGACTTTGACAATAGGTTGATACTGGCCTGCCATAATTCTTATGTCGTTTATATATATATTATTAATATTTTGACTATCAATTTTGACACCCCCCTCCCTTTCAGTTTTGCTTAACCAGTTCCAGTTACTCACAAAGTATCCACATCAATGCAATGGTGCAGAATTAAAACCATAAGGGGTTTTCCACTTGTTCTGCTTAACTAGCTTGCAGGCAATATTTAGCCCATGCATTTGTTCGTATTTCTTTAAAGAACCCGAAGATAGGGCAAAAACAATTTCGGGTACTCGCTTAATGGCTAAGTGCTCGTCAACGCCACGTTCTGTGAGATAAAACAAAACAAGATCGTCAAAGTGATGAAGCGGTGGGGCATTACCGTGTGCACCAGGAGAGGTTCTAGCGCTTTCTATCGGGACGTCAGGTAATTGATCTAGCTGATCCCTAAAAGCAGCGTCATCGCGCTCAGAGACAGCATCGCGGCGACGCTTGCTTAATTTCTTAGAGAGAGACAGTTTGTCCAAAAGCAGCTTGGTAGATCGTGACACGGCATTAGATGGGGATTCAGACGTAGCACTTTCTTTGGAGGGGTTAGGTTTTCTCGAAGAGGGCGTCGGGGAGGTAGTTACTTGGTCAGGACGTTCTTTGCCACGATTATCTTTGTCTTGTTTAAGCATAGCCAGGAGACGTTCGGCTTTTTGTGCGGTAGAGTATTTTTTACGATTTTTCTCTTTTTGCAGCATTTCCTGTCCAAGTTGATAGGGTAGGGTACATTGCAATGTTATCCCAATATCGTTGCCTTTGGCGTCCTTAGCAATCTCGTAATCAAGTAGGTTTTCCTCCCGTAATTTACGAATGCCGCGGCGAATAGTGGAGGGGGATTTATTTAACTCTGAGGCTAAATATTTAATCGTGAAATAGCCAGATAAGTCTTCAGCAAATTTAACCTGGTCGTAAATACCCAGCCAAAGTGTCATATCAGTCCCTGACAAATTCTCATGAGAAAGAATATGCCAAAGCACAGAAGAGGGGAGGACGGTTATCTCTTTTGTGTGAATTAAGTTTTTAAAAGCAATAGGGGACAGCTGCTTGAATGGATCGCTTACATTCCGCATCGTAATTTCCTTTTTTAAGGCAAAAAGTCACAAAGGTTATTGACTTACGACGCAAAAGAGCTATTATTATCTGTGTGCAAGATAGTGCTTTTTACGAAGTATTATCAACAACTCGAAAGCCCTTAAGTTACAGCTTAGGGGCTTTTATTTTGTCTGTAGATTATGTGTCACATGATTTCCCTCCAATAATAAATTAGTAAAGATTAAATAGTACACAAATCCGGTATACCGGATTAGAACAATAATTAGACAAATCCGGTATACCGGATTTGATTACTAAATAGACAATTATCACATAACATATTGTATTTATTGGATAAATGACTTAATTGAGTTGAAAATTCCCTCAATACTGCGATCACCGATATATTCTTTGGCAATCTTAACTTGCACGTTCCCTTTGGTATCTCGTTTAACCTCAAGAAGTCGAGCTTTATTGGGGCCGTGCACCACTAAAGGTTTTTCAGTGTTTTCGTTATTTACCTCAGGTTTATCTTGTAATTTACGCTGAAGATTTGATTGGTTAATTTCACCTTTACGAATGTCATCAGCGACTTTAGGTAAATTCTTTTGAAACTCAGGTTCCATACGCAATTTGTAGAGCTTTAACGCTGTACCAATAGAAACCTTGGTGAAATCTTTAATTTCATCGACAACGTGTTTGGGGAGCCGATTAAAGACAAATAAGTCGGAGATTGCTTGTGGGCTTAAACCGACCTTGTGAGATAAATCTTTCTGATCTTTATATACCCCAGAATCAAGTAAGCGCTTATAGGACATACACCGGGAATATTCACTTAAATTTTCGCGACGCAAGTTTTCAGAAATCATTCGATCCGCGGCTTCACGATCATTTAATGTCTCGATTTTAGCGATAAGATCAAGACCGAGCGATTGACAGGCTTTCCAACGCCTAACGCCAAAGATAATTTCATACTTAAAGGGTGAGTCTGCATTCACAATAGGGCGAACTAACGCTGGTTGCTGTTGCCCTTCATCGCGGATACTTTCAATTAAACCTTCCATATCACCAAAGTCAGCTTCGAGACGGTCAGCGTATTCCCAGGGGGTACATGACTGGAAATCTAGTTCGTAAAGGTTGTTACCTGACTTATTAGAGCGGTAATCGTCATTAGCATTGTCTGTAGAGGCCGATTCATTGGTATCAGAATTCTCAAGCTTAGTTAGAGCGACGTCGAGAGGAGAGCCGCGTCGACGAGAGCTAGTCCGTTTAGTACTACTGGAGTTATGCATTAGCTACACTCTCCTTGAACAAGGGGAACTGCTCGTTATGTGCCTTCGCCTTCTTTTCCCATAATCTATACACTAGTCCGAGAATCTCGTCGTTACACAAATCGTAGTGCTCTATTGCACGTTTAAACGTGGCTTTAGAGCCTCTTGGCTTTTCGATTTCGTAGACGGTACTAAATTCACTGGCATTTCGTTTGATCTCTTCGGATTGAACCATGTAATTACTGATCAATCGGTCTTTAAAGGTAAACTGTAGTAAAGATAGTATGTTTTGATCTTCGATATTGTTGGAAAATCGGGATAACAAGACTCGAAATAAATCAATCTGATCTCGGTCTTTAATAATTCTGCGATAAGTATCAACAAACTTAACCGCGGAATGATAATCCAGCATCGAGGGTGAAAGCGGTACGATTAGGCCATTGGACGCCCTTAAAGCAGAAAGGGTGAGCATGCCTAAATTAGGCGGTAAATCCATTAGGATTAAATCATACTCATCTTTCAATTCATTTAATGCGTGACTTAGCCGGTCAACGGGAGACTCGCTATTAGGATTTTCAAGAAAACTGTACTGATCGTTAAATAACACAAGTTCCGTATCTTGAAGTGCGATAGAACCTTTAATAACATCTATCCCAGTAAAATAAGTACTGGTGATGTGATCTTTAATCGGTTCTCCTTCAATTAAAACCCTATCCAAGGTGCCATCAGATTGAATGGCATCCTGTGATTCGTAACCTAGTAGAAATGTTAAACTGGCTTGTGGATCGAGATCGACTACAAGAACCTTATGCCCTTTTAGTGCCGCTCTTTGAGCCAAATGGATAGTGGTTGTGGTTTTTGTACTGCCGCCTTTAAAAACACCAATACTAATAATGGTAGAGGGAACGCCTTCGGGTCTTTTAACCCCACACTTCAGCTTATCGCGAATAAAATTTATACGCTCTAGGGTATAATAACGTCTTCCCGTATCTGGATTAATTAAGGGCTCACCTAAAAGTTTATCTTTTCCTTCATTTTGCTGAATATACGTTGAACTACGGCCGAGCAGCGCTGCGGCTTCACCAATTTTCCATGTGCGCAACGTTTTGGTATTGTGCGGAGCGGTAACTTCATTTTTTAACGTCTTCAGCAAAGTATTTGCGTTAGCAACGTAATCACCTAATTCTTTTTGAGGGTCAGAAAGACCGATATTATCCATTAAAAAACACTCCAGTTGCCAGATAAGCTAATAATAGCCCGCAAAACTGCAAACTGCAAATAAAACGTAAAAATATTAGTAAGTTAAAAAATTAAATAGAAAATATAAAAAAGCACGCCAAACGTGCGAATAGCGAAAAATAGACGCTTAATTGAATTATACCGCTATATTGCAAGAAAAAGTCAATATGTAATAAAAAAAAATAGATGAAAAAGTATGAATATAGAGGAGCGGCGGGGGTAATTGGTGATAAAAAGCGCTATATAGGCTCAAAGCGAAATACCAATGTTTTCCATTAGGCTTTCATTTAAGTTGGCTTCTCCCGAATAATAGAAACATGGTTGTGAACGGTACGAATATCCATACCCAGCTTACAGGCAAAAGTAGATGACGTATCACCTTTAAAAGATACTTTCAATTTATTTTTTCTTAACAAATGCTTGGGATTAGCGTTCAGCGCACCGGATCAGTAATTAATTAGAGAATCGGAAAAAACCAAATCAATGTATATCGGTTAATCACTTAAAGTAACGGAAATCATGAGAAAAGATAATGGATAGTAAAAACGAGAACAATTCTATATTCTATTTATACAGGATTAAATGAAATAAGTTTATTAAATGATATTAATTATGCTTATTTTGTTTTTTTGGATCGTGTCAGTCTGTACCACTTCCTCGGAAAATATCACATTGCCCAGATGATGACATTTGTTGTATTGACGATTCAAAGGGCGTGAATGTATTTAATTGGTACGAATAAACTAATTCCTCTTACAGAACAAAGGGCTCGGTGGTACAAAGGCAGACTCAATTAATGCGACCTTATATTTATTATACCAATTTCGTCTTCCCCAAATTATTTATCCCAATATAAATTTATCAACTATCTTACTATTTCTTTAAATAGTAAATGCGCAATAACAAACTATTAAACGCAAAGGAACGAATACTATTTAAACTAATGAATAAAAAAACTAGAAAAACTTAAAAAAATCAGAAAATTTGGTTGCACTATAGTAGAAAAGTGCTATATAAATATCGAGTTATTAATTTACAATTGCCATTTCTTCGCGCGAATGAAAGCAATATAAGTTTTGATACATGATGGACTTTAATTAGTAATTAGTCTGTCAACATGTACCAAAGTATATTGAAATATTATTATGTGATGGAGAAATACTATGTTTTATACACTTCCTACCTTTAAAACTCTCAAATCTCTTATATTGTCATCTATCGTATTTTCACTTGCATTATCGGCCGGAATAGTGAGCGCTTCTGAAAAAAAATTGTGCGAGTATGGAGGAAATAAATATTCACATGGCGCCGTTATCTGCCAAGCTAATACTAAACAAGAATGTGATGATGGTGTTTGGGTTGATAAGAAAGAAAGTTGCATTTCCAGTCAGTCAACTAATGACTTTACATTAGATGAACAAGGTTTTTCGGCTATTACGATTCCTGCGCCTGATGCTATTACGAATATATCTGACAATGTAGTTGTATATACAGATACAACAGTAAGCGGAAAAACTGCGTCACATGAATGTATAAAGTGGGAAAGGTCGGGATCTCCTGATATTTCATATATCAGTAATATTTGCCGTGGAGATAGGCCATTTCAAGCGACAGTTAAATATTTATATTACGGAGGACGTAAACGTAACGTTGTATATAGATTACCAGCTAATACATTTCAAAAACTAAATCATCGTGGAGTAGAAGTGGCAGAGATTGTGAGTGTTTCTAATCAGATAGATTTCCATCTTGGTGAGGATGCCTCGAATTCTACTTCTATTCATACCTATTTCGATCGTGGATTCAAATTATGGAGTTTCCGAAACTATACTAATCGCTATGTAGTATATAGCTTTAAAGGGAGAAGAAGTGATCCTGGTAACCCGAATAGTCCGATCTCAGGATATGGTTTGGTTGCACCCGGAACTAGTACTGTAATTTGGTATGAAAACGCTAGTGAAAAAGGGGGAGAAAACTCCTTTATTTACTTAGATTCAGTAAGATACGAACCAGTTCCATAGGCATGACCAATCTGTTCCACAATATTGTAGTAATTTTACCCATCTCTGCTATGTCCAGCCACTCTATTGAAGCTGTGAATAACAGAAATGGGTGGAAAACGCATGTTTTATAATAAGCTTCAGCTAATATTTAGATGAAAGTGTTTTAAGTCTTAGGCCACAAACAAAGATTTTAAACATACTCAACGGAAAAGATTAATATGAAATATATTGAAAACAAAAATAAATATGTCTTCCATAAAGATGGAGTTTACTTCGTTATGACATTAGATCAAGTGGAAAAAATGAAGAACTTGTGTGAAGAAATACTAAGTAAATCAGATAAAGCACAATTGACTGAGAAACTTAAGCTATAAATATAGGAAAAGATAGTTGGCGTGTAAGTCTATGATATGAGAGATATATTATGCAGATTATAAATAGACCTAAAAACAGGTCTATTTTTTGACCGTCATCCGATATCGACCCATAATGAGGTTAATATTTAGGTCTATAATAAGATGGAATAGTTATGAGTTCTAAAGAAATTTTATCCGATGTATGTGTTAGCGTGACGGAGCTAAAGAAAAATCCTATGGCTGCTGTACGCGCTGGAGAGGGGTTTCCAGTCGTGGTGTTAAATCATAACCAGCCCGCTTTTTATTGCGTTCCTCCTGAGGCGTACGAAGCGTTAATGGATAAGCTTGAAGATATTGAGCTAAATAAAATCGCTGATTCTCGCCAGGGTCAAGATAGGGTGAAGGTTGAAATAGATGACCTATAAATTGGCATTTATGGTCGACGCTTTAAAAGAATGGAACAAACTCGATAACACTATCAATGAACAGTTTAAAAATAAATTAAAAGAACAGCTAAAAACCCTAGAGTCGAGTCTACTCGGCTATCAAGGATGAAGGATCGCTATAAAATAAAATTAAGATCGCCGGTTATCGATTAGTTAACGAAGTCGATGACGGCGTAATCGTTGTCACAGTCGTTGCCATTGGCAAAAGAGAAAGAAATGCGGTTTACAGAGCGGCGGCGAAAAAAATATAGTTCAAGGTAAATTAAGCGGTAAATTCGTAGCGCAGAAAAAGTTAATGGAATGGGTCGTCATCCATAAACCCAAAACGTTTAGCAAGGCCAGTCCACTTGATTTTCGGCAAATCTAATTTCTTTTGAATCACAGAGATGTAATTATAGACATTCGGCATTTTCATCTCCATCTCATCGGCAATTTCAGGAACATCCATTCCCTTGCTATATAAAAGAAAGACCTTAAATTCTTTCTTCCTAAGTATGGTTTTAGGATTGGCAACATGGCTTTTGTAGCGAAATTTATTCAGTTGATCGGATAAATCAGAATCTAAATAGATTTCTTCACCAGACAATAATTCTTCGATTGCAGTTAATAAGTGAGAAAAGTCTTCGCCTTTAGAAATAAACGCATTAGCGCCAGATTTAAAGCAAGAGTCAATAGATTCGATTGAATCTCGCATACTATAAACCACAATAATAGTGTCGGGCATTTCTTTCCGAACCTTATCCAATACAGTCGCCCCAGGCAGGTTATCTAGATTTAAGTCGAGAATAACAGCATCTATCTCATCTTTAAGTGTGAATAAATCAGAGAGAGTATTAGACGAAAGTATGACCTTATAAGTGGGTTCCAAAATACCCTGGACACCACGGCGGAGTAATTGATGGTCATCTACAATGCCAATTCTAGTCTTTTTCCTTCCCATATTCCCTCAGATAGAACACTAATAAATCAACCAAATAACGAAAAACGTATGAATTATAACAATAAATAAGCGTTTGATAGAAAGATAATTAATGTAACGGGAATCAATAAGAAACTCTTATGCAGGTATAGAAATAATATATTTCCTTTATTAAGATTAATATTTAAAAATACCCTAAATAGTATGAAATATTCATACTAATAATTATGTATATTAACACTTATGTATAAGAGAAATATATGCTAAAAAAGCTTTCATTATCAATATGTATTATGCTTGCCCTGTTGTTAAGCCCCGCCTTAATAGCCGCCGAAAAAACAATATATGCTCTTAAAACGAATCAATTCTACATCACAGATAAAAAATCCCAAAGTTTCTCAAAAGAAACGCTAATCAAAGAAAAACCAAAAAAACAGTTACAACGAATCTCCAATATTCACATCGATCAGAATTTAGTAGCGAAACTCGATTCGACGTGGGCATTAAAACATAAGCCAGTATCGAAAAAGAAAACGGCAAAAATTACAGCGCTAAACTGTAACCCTAATTTGCAAGAAACCTTTGAAGATACCTATGCCATCGTTTGTTTAAACAATAACAACGAATTGCTAACTCAAGAAGATAAACAGAATTTTGACGAGTTCAGTCAACATGCCGAGATAGTTAAAGCCAGAATTTATTCCAATAAGCCAGAAAAAACCGAAGACGCCCTAGAGAAATTGCTGTTGGCCGAGGGTGTCGATGAATTAACCACGGATTACAACAAACTGGTATGCACGAATTGCGCGCCTTATGTCGTGCTGCGAAGTATCCCGTTTAAGTAAGGAAAACTGACCATGTTAAAACGAATAGTCATTTTGATGATAGGGCTTATTAGCGGAAACGCTATCGCCAGCGACGAAGCAGAAATTATCCAAAAAGCGCAAGAAAAGCTAAAGCGCTCATTTGCCAATATTACGGCAACCCATTTTGGCCCAAGCCCCATCGATGGCGTCTATGAAATTATGGCCGGATCACGCCTTATTTATTATGTACCAGAAAATGAGGTATTGATCTTCGGCGAAATATTTTCCAAAGAGGGTAGGTCATTAACCGCTGAGCGTGTGGCTTTATTGCAGAAAGATAAAGTCAAAGAGATTGACATGACACATGCCTTGGTATTGGGCAATGGTGATAAAACAATAATTGAGTTCACCAATCCGGAATGTGGCTACTGTTCAAAGTTACACAAAAGTTTACGTGACAACATTAATGTGAAACGAAAAGTCTTCTTTACGCTACCGGCGTCACAGCCAATCGCCAAACAAAAGGCCATCCATATTTTATGTTCAGCAGATAAAGACCAAGCATTTGATGAAATATTTACACGCAAGCTCGCACTGTCCGAGTTAACACATTGTGAAGAAGGGAAGCGAACGGCAGAACTTCATAATAACGTCTCAGCGGCTTTTGGGGTATCCGGAACACCAACGGTCATTCTGGGGAATTCGGTAGTTACCGGATTCAGGGAAGCGCAAATAGCGCAATATATAGAAAATTAAGTAAGGAGTTAATCAATGAAAGAAATGTTTGAGTATCAATTACAGCATAACAAAAATCTTATGCTTGGCTTTTTTGCCATTGTTGCATTAGCGGCAGTTCAAACAGCAATGGCCATCGCTACACCACAAACGGGTACATTGGGATACGATCTTTACGATGTGGCAGTGAATGACATGCTTAATGGGCCAATTGGTTATGTAGCGGGTCTAGCAGCGATAGTTTTTGGTGGTTTCCAAATCGTAAAAAGTTATGCGATAGCAGGTCTGTCAGTATTAGGCGGTTCAGCGGTGCTTAATGCAGACACGATTGTGACTTCTTTAGGCATGATTGTTTAATTCGATGATACGGAGCATGGGCGTCGATAAAGGCGCCCATATATTAAATGGATAAAAAACATAGAGTACCACAAACACTCCACGAACCCGTCCAAATCCTTTGGTTTTATCAGGATGAAGTGATGGTGATCACAATGTGTTATCTCGCGGGCATGGTGATCGGCGGGTTTGCTTGGCTGTCCTTAATTATTGGGCCTTACGTTTATGTACACGTAAAGCGAAAAAATCCAAGAGGCTTTTTGTCCCATTTTCTAATTGACATAGGTGTTCTAAAGCTAGATCTCTATCCTAACAACTTCATTAGAGAGTTTAACGAATGAATATCAATAACTACCTCAGTGCGGCGTCTAATGTGTATCGAAACAATGTCCTGTTAAAAATCGGCTTTGTCATTCTATTGTTAATGCAAATCGGTAACTGGCATCAGCAAAAGAATTATCTAGATAATCAAAAAATCGTGTTAACCCCCATAGGGCATGCGAACAATATGTGGGTAAGCAACAACGATGCATCTGATGAATATTTGTTGTTTATGACAGACTATACATTAGGGCTATTGGGTAACTACAACGCGTATACGGTCGAAGAACAGTTTCAAAAACTTGTCAAGCTACACGCGCCAGAAAAAGTCGGTGAGGCCAAACGTAAGTTAGATAAGCTCGCCGAAGAAATCAAGAAATATATCACAGCCGGGTCTCAGCTTAATTACAAGAACGAAGACATAAAAATAGACCGAGTAAAACAAGTGATAAAAATTAAAGCTTACAGTGAAAGATTCTTAAATGGTGTTCGCTCAGGGACCAGTACCAAAGAGTTTTATTTGTTTTATAAGATCAAGGGTGGGCGCTTTTGGCTGCAAGACTTGAAGGAAGGAAAGACTAATGCGTAAGGTTGGTGGATTGATACTCGCACTCATTATAAGCAGTACAGTGGATGCAAAAGAGAGTTTTATAAAAGCTGAGGTCACATCGACGGTGAAAATGAGTAATACCGATGTGAATCGTATTCATTGCACAGCCGGAAAAATTAATGATGTCATACTATCAGAGGAAAAAGGGGTTACCGTTAAGATAGTCGATAGTAATGTTTTTGTGAAATTTTTGGTAAAGGTCCTTAATGGGCGGGAAACCTTCGTTAAGAAACACACCGAATTTCACGTCGTGTGTAATGGCGAAATATACACCCTGATCGCTAAACCGAGAAAAGGTAGACCAGCTACCATCCGTTTAGGCAGTGATAAAAAACACACGATCCAAAAAAATCTCGCGATGTTTAAAGGGATGGCCAGAGAAGAGGCCATAGTAAAGTTAACATTAGATATGTTACGAGATGATGCAAGCGAAACCTACCAAACGACCGACGTGGCATCAGCAAAGCAATCCTACAAAGACATTTATTACAAAGCAAAGAAAGACGTTCGTGTCGATGGTGTCGGGCTAAATGCTACCGAATATGTGATTACCGCTAAGCGGGATCTACCTCATATTAATGAGAAATATTTTATCGCCAGCGAATTTGGATCATCCATCGAAGCGATCACCTTACTCCCACAACCTATTAAAAAGGGCCAAAAAGCCCGATTAATCGTCGTGAAAGGAAAGTTTGAATGAGTGTATTAGACAAATGGCGAGAAATAGCCCCCGAACGGCGGCAGCTCTATTCCAAAGTCATTGCCATTGGTGTGTTTGTCATTGGCGGTTTGTGGGTATGGGGTATTCAAGAAGAAGTAAAGAGTAAAGAAAATGCCACGGTCGAGAAATATGAGTCCCTTGGCTTGGGTGAGGAGTTATTTAAGGAAGATGTTTCAGCCTCGATCCAAACGACAAAATCCGAAATGGAAGAAGTCAATAATGCGCAAGATATCAAGATGAAAGAAGTCGATACAAAAGTCGACATGCTCACGTCATTGATGGAAGGCATTAAACAACAAATGGAAGATATGGCAGATGAGAATTTAATGCCGCCTACAATGGCCATCAATGAAACGTCTGAAGAAACGCCAGTGACATTCCCAGCACCGCCAACGCCTGCGCCAGCATTTGTCAGTACACCACAACCCGACTTAAGCAATGGCGAGCCCAGCGAGTTAGAAATCGCCCCGGCGATTATTGGTGGCATTGCCCATGTAATGAATGAGTCGGTTGATTCACAGGTCAAGCAGAAAAAAAAAGGCAAGCGATTTTACCTGCCGCCGAGCTTCATGGATGCCCATCTCTTGACTGGGCTAGATGCTTCTACCGTCGAGGGCGCTAACGCCCATCCTCAACCATTTATGATTCGAGTGCAAAAACCGGCGGTTCTACCCAATGCCATAAAAGCAAACTTAAAGGGATGTTTTGTGGTTGCCCATGGGTTTGGTGCGCTAAACAGTGAACGTGTGGAATCTAGATTGGTTAGCCTGAATTGCTTAAGTGATGACGGTCAAGCAATTATTGATACCAAAGTGAAAGGTTATGTCGCAGATAAAGACGGCAAAAGTGGTTTGAAGGGACATGTTGTCTCAAAGCAAGGGGCACACTTAGCAAGAGTGTTTACCGCTGGTGTTATAGGGGGGTTCGGTAAAGTCGCGGAAAGCAATTCCAATACGCTATTGATTGCCCCGTCAACAGGGGTAGCAACTTCTGTGCTTGATCCACAAAAGATGTTCCAAGCCGGACTTGGGGGCGGAATAAGTGAATCAGCCAAAGATTTGAAAAAGTTTTATTTAGACCTCGCAAAGCAGTCCTCACCCGTCATTGAAGTGGGACCGGCAAAGAAAATTACTGTGGTAGTCACCGAAGGTGTTTGGTTGGAGATACGTGAAAATGAAAATACTTAGAAATATCGCAGCAATATTGGCTGTCATGTACTTATCTGGTTGTTCCATATTAATGCCTTATAGTGAAAACTTTGCTTGTGAAGCTGATGCGGAGTACGGCAAATGTACCAATGTTTCCGGTGCCTATGAAGAAGCCGTCACTGGGAAACCCTCAGGACCGACCATCAAGAAAGATGAAGATGATGATGTATATCTGGACTATTCAGAAATGCAAGGGACCGATAAAACCACAACCCGTCAGCAACAAGAAGACTGGAATTTTGAAGATGATGAATTTGCATCAGATGTCGCCGCCAGCCACAAAAAAAGTATAAAAAATAAAAAGACGGTTAAGCAACAAAACAATCCACAAGAGGACGCGTATTTACGCTACAAAAATAGCGTTTACCGAGAATTGAGCGGTTTAATTAATAAACCGAAAGAGACACCGATGGTACGGCAGCCCACTCAAGTCAGGACGCTCATTCTTTCTTATACGACACAAAAAGATTACAAACCACTCTACATGCCACGTTATGTGTATTACATGCTAGATGATTACATGTGGGTAATGGGCGGTAATGTCTTTAGTGATAAAGACGAAATGTCCAAAGTATTTGGGGAGTAATACATGTTTGGTTTGTTAAAGAAAGGCAATGGCGGAGTAACGGTTAATGATATTGAGAATGATGTCAAACGTAATCCATTTTCAAATTGGTTGCCATGGAAAGCTTATGACCCAGAAGACATGTCTTTTCTCAATGTCGATGAAACATGGGGCTATATGTGGGAATGTATTCCACACACATTTTCGTCAAGTCGTGAAGCAAAAGTTATCGAAGGTATTATTACAAAACAATACCCTAAAGGCACTGTCTTGCAGTTTATGCTCTACAGCGATGACAATATCAATGATTTTCTGGATGAATATGAGCGAACAAAAATAAGACAAAGCCCGCTGACGCAGAAAAGTGTCGAGGAGTTTCGACGTTTCTACCATGAAGGTAGAGAAGGGATGCGGCAGTTAAATGGAATACCGCTGAGAAATCATCGTTTGTTTTTCACCATAAAAAGTGAAAAAAAATTGAAAATGGATCTCATCAGTAACATACATGATTCACTGGTAGGCGCACGTTTCTTGCCAAAAAGAATGAACGTTAAAGATTTGCTTTCTTTCACCAGACGAATATTTAGCAAGGATACGGGTGAGAACGAACGCGCTTGGGCTGAATACTTACCGATAAATAAGCAAGTTATACCGGCGGACAAACCGGTTAGATGGGAACACGAAAACCCCAGTGTGACGCAAATAGGTGATCGCTATGCGCGCTGTTTAACGCCGAAAATATTACCAGAAAGCTGTGATTTACTCCAAGCCAACAAACTCGCCGGTGGTGTGATGGGGGTAGAAGAGGATGGTGACCAAATTAATGCCCCCTATCTGTGGTGTATTAATATTATTCCGGAAGACGTAAAAACAGAAATCCACACGAAAGCGTCAATTATGACAGCGCAGAGGGCGGTCGGATCATTTTCAGCGCGCTTAAAAAAGCGAGTTGAAGAGCTATCCTGGGCACTCGAAGAAATTGAGCGCGGGAGTTTTGTGAAAATAATTCCAGTGTTTTGGGTTTTTGGTGAAACCCAAGAGAAATGCCGTGATGCAACCTCACGCGCAAGACGTATTTGGGAATCGCAAGGTTATGCGATGCAGGAAGAAAATCGCCTTGCAAGACCTCTATTTTTAGCGTCACTGCCTTTCGGATTGTATCACGTCGGTAAAAACATCAGCTTAATCGAGCGAGAATTCCCGGTGCCTGCGTCTGTGGCGGTACGAATGGTCCCGATGCAAGCCGATTTTCGTGGCACCCCTTCAGCGGTGTTAGCCTTTGCGGGACGCAAGGGGCAGGTTATCGGGATTGATGTCTTTGATAAACGTAGTAATAACCATAATTTCTTAATTACCGCCGGATCAGGCGCGGGAAAAAGTTTTACCCTTAACAATCTTTGCGCAAACTATTATGCCTCCGGTGCCTTAGTCAGACTCATCGATATTGGATATAGCTACAAAAAACTTTGCTCAATTAACAATGGTCGCTACTTAGATTTTGGTAAAGAGCATATCTGTATAAACCCATTTCAATCCAATGGGCAGGATAAGGAAGATAGAGAAAACGATCTGCAAGCCACGGCGGAAGTTATTGCTGAAATGGTGTATTCCGCCAGTGGTCAAGCCATGACAGAAACGGAATGGACCCTCGTTAAAGAAGCGGTTCGCTGGGCGGTGAAGCGGGATGGTGGTGAATATGGGATTAATCATGTGTATGAATATCTCCGGACTTATCCCGAATACGCCGAGAACAAAGATCAACGCGAGATAGAGCAGGTCAAAACACAGGCCAAAGTCATGGCGTTTAACTTACAAGACTACATTGAAGGAGGGCGTTATGGCCGTTTCTTTAACGGACAAAGTACTTTTAATATTAGTAATGATGAGTTTGTTGTTCTGGAATTAGAAAAACTCAAAGGCCAGAAAGAGTTATTTAAAGTCGTTACATTACAAGTCGCCAATGCCTGTACACAAGACCTCTATCTTTCAGATCGCGGTCGACGTCGATTTATTTTATTTGAAGAAGCCTATCAATTTTTAAAACTTTCCGGAGACAAAGGCAATGAGCGTATAGGACGTATCATCGAGGAAGGTTATCGTCGAGCCCGTAAATATGGGGGATCATTTGGCATCGTCACGCAATCACTCAACGACTTAAGTTCTTTTGGTTCATCTGGCCCGGTAATCAAAACAAACAGTGCCTATAAATTCTTATTAGAAGCGGATGACTACCAAGATGCAGTCCGTAACGGAGTGGTTAACTATGAAGGCTTAATGCTTGATTTAATCACCACGGTAAAAAATAACAAACCTCGCTATTCCGAAGTGATGTTTGATACGCCATTGGGGGTCGGGGTAGGGCGACTCGTCGTCGATCCTTGGGGATACTGGGTTAATACCTCGGATGCTGATGAAGTCGCGAAATACGAACAATTACTGAAATATGGTAAGAGTCCATATGAGGCATTATGCGAGTTGTCTGGTCGATAATTATGTTGCTAGCTGTGATGCTTAATCCAGTCAAAGCCGCGCCATTAAGTGCGGACCAGCAGACTGCTTATGATGCGGCGATCAATGCAAATCAAAGTGTTCGTCAGTATGCCGGTAGTGGTCAAGCGATAAATGATAATCTCACTGAACCGCTGGTGACAGACAGGCAACTGTCAAAATTTAACGGCGAAAGATACAGCGCGAAAATCGGTTGTGATATTGAAAAAGTCGCTTTGGAAATGACAGTGATACCAGGGGCCGGTGGCGATGCCGAGCAACTAATTGTTGCACAAGATATTAACAATGATGGAACGATGGATAATACATTGGCGTCGCCATTTCGAATATCAGGTATTTGTTCCAATGGCGTCATTAGTTGTGATGAAGGTACCTGGAATAACTGCAATCATTACCGGTGGGGAGCAACTGCGACAGGTATTCTTCAGTTTGATACGGTGAGCGTTAAACAATTGGGCGGTTGCTATTGTGTGAATAACTCCTGTGGGACAAACCTCATACAAAGAAATCTCCAAAATGTGCTGGGTGATTTATCTGGCGGGGCATTAGCAACCATGAGCAAAGTCACCAATAATTTCGCCGCGAGTCGATTACAAATAACGGGTTTAACTGGAAAATATTTTGTCAATGAGCTGGGCGGTTGTGGAGAGAACCCAACAGATCAAACCACCTATATTAATAACCCTGGGCAAATTAGTGCAGATGCTTTTAGTGCAGCGAGCACCGATACAACTTATGATTTATTGACTAACTCTGACGCTGCAAACGATAAAGCCAGCAGCGTGAATAGCTGTGCCATTAAACGAAATATCACGGTCACACATGATTTAATGATGGTGCCGTCTTGTATTGAAGGAACCTGGTTTAAAGTCGCCAGGACGTCGAGAAACTTTGATACCTATGGGGATGATGCTTGGTTGGAAGCACAAGCATTTTGCGACCCGGATGCGCCTTTACGTATCCGGTTTAGAGCATGGGATGGTGCTGGCAAAACACATTGTAATGCAGCTATGGGAGCAGATAACGAAGGGTTTGTAGCGTTGCCCGCGCCCGTCAACGACACAGTCAGTAATGGATATGTCATGACACACCCAAACCTACGTGGTACGGGGTGTTACGATGTGCCTGTCTTCTATAACGGTTCATGTACCGCGTCGGATGGTCTTTGTACTTTTAACTTTACTGCATACGATGGCACTAAGCTGCCAGTGTGGGACTCATGGATAGATTGGGACTATCCGGCAGAGTTTTCTACGCAAAGTTGTGCAGAAAGAATAACGACCCCAACGTATGATCCCCCCGATTGCATCGATGTGCCTGGCGGCAGTGTTATCCATGAAGGCTCAAAAAATTTAACGCTTATGTTTGAGCGCCCGCATTTTACACCGACACCAGATTTAAATACCTGCCGACTCGATGCCGAATGGCTTGATAATGGTTGTACGGCATTGGAAACCGATGCGGATTGTAATGTCTTGGAAGAAACCGTCGATGGCACTACAACTATTCTTGATTTTCAACCCACGGGCAATATTGTATCGCCTTCTGCCACCAGCGTGTCAGACGGAATTTGTAACTTGAATTTCACTCGCGACTATTGGAATAAAAACCGAACGTACCAATGCGTTAAAAATACTGGTTGGGATTTGACGCAAATTGAAGAAAGGGTAAGCCATATAAATCAAAATACAGTTGAAAGTACAGGAACTTACAAAGACAAGATACTAGAGAATGGAGTATGGGTAGAACCAAATACATCGGGAATCGAAATCGCAGTGCCTTTTCCTGCTCAACCGACTTGCACGAAAGCCTGTAAAACACGGAAATTAACAGAGAGTTCGTCTGTCGCAACATTTGGTGTGGAATCCGATCTTCGCGTTAACAGCGATACGTATGATTACTTTTTTTATGAATGTGACGCAGTAAATGCTTGTCCAATGGGCGTGGGTGAAGAGTTAGTCTCTGCTTGCGGCTGTTTATCCGAGTTCGGTGAAGCAGCGTCGATGATAAACATGATGCGCCACGCTTCGAGAGATTCCATCTGTACATCCGGCGTTCCTCAAGAGGCCATTAATCCAGATACAGTACTACCAGCGCCATGATAAAAAATACTGTACTTTTACTGCTATTGAGTTTCGCTACGATTGCCAACGCTGAGCAAGTTTGTGTTGTAGACTTAAATGCGGATGGCAAGGCTATCAATGCAGGCGAAACAGCCTCTTGTGTCGGGAGCAGTTATGATCATTGCCCAATTGATGCCGTAACCTGTAACACAAACCCAGCGGTTTGTCCTCTTGATGTAAATGCCCCGTGTAACAATGGAAATTGTGAATTGGTTAATGCCTGTATAGATAATTCAAATTATGATAGTGAGTTTTGGGCAGATCTAACGAGTATTATTGAGGAAACAACAACATTTACAACAAAGTTTATGTCTATCGATAGCATGACACTAATTACAACAACTACACCAGGTGTTTGTGTCGATGGAGTAACATTTGGCTACGATGCGGGGACACACGAGCTTGGGGTAAATGTTTGGGTATCGGATGGTTGTGCAGGAATATTTTTAGTTTTAGGGAAAATATTTAATTTTACCTGTCCAGTCACAGGCGTAGATTATATTGATAACACGACGTGTGAACAAAATTGTTTGGAAAGTGCAGCATGTAGTGCTCCAACGTACGAGTGTCCGCTCAATGCGAACGTCGCGTGTAAAGATAATGGCGGTGTACAGCAGTGCTCGTTAACAAGCTGCTTTGATAGTACTGCGCAGCCTGAACCAACCCCAGTAGATACGAAGAAACTGGTCAACGATGGCGCAAGAAATCCAGACGGGTCATGTGCGGAAACAATTCATATTTTCAGTGGTAAAAACTCAACCTGTATGACAGATGGTGTTATTTCTGCGTTCCGTAATTGCTGTGCAGAAGGGGATGGTGTCATACAAGATGATTATACTGGGCTATCTACAATCGGCCTTGTTGCAGATACAGCAAGTTTAGTTTATACCGCATCAACCGCCGCTTGGGCGGTCTATGATACAGCGCTTGCAGCAGGGGCAACGACCGCCGAAGCAGGTGCGGCGTCTTCTGCTTATTTTACTGAGGTATTAATCGCTAATGGCGCAACGATAGCGATAGGGGTTGGAATTGCATTGGCGGCCTACTATTACGCCAATGCTTGCCCTCAAGAGGACTTAACCACAGGCGTGTTAGCCAATTCCAAAATGTGTCATTTTGTTGGCCATAACTGTACAGATAGATGGTTGGGGTCCTGTGTTCAAGAGGAAAAAGTATATTGTTGTTTCAATACCAAAATCGGGCGAATCGTTCATCAACAAGGTCGGTTACAGCTCAAATCCTTTGTAGAGAATCCAACAGGCGTATGGGGTGCTGTTGATGCACCAAACTGTCGAGGGTTTATTCCTGAAGAGTTTCAAGCATTAGATTTTTCTCGCATTGACTTGTCGGAGTATTACGCTGATGTCGCGGCGGCGGCAAATACGATAAATGTTAATCAAACAATGACGGATAAAATAACAAATGAAGTTAATGCCATACAACCTTAGTTTGATGACCATCTTAATTATTCTGTCATCTAATGTTATGGCGGAGCGAGTCCTCATTGGCGCAACTTACCCAGTAGAGGAAGATGATGCGTTAACAGTCATGACAGAAAAGGCCAAAAAAGTAGATTGGAAAAAAACGCTAAAAAAAGTTGACGTAGAAAAAGCCATTAGCAAAACAAAATACGATATGCCGCGAACGAAAGAGACGAGAGCATTTAAATACACGCCTTACTATACATTGGAACAAGAAATACCGGATAAAGATGGAAAGACACTTTATCCTAAAGGCTTTAAATATAATCCCTTAGATTATTTCTTTATGCCGGGCCGCATTATTATCATTGGTGATAGAGAGGAAGACATTGTTTGGCTAAAAGAAAATAGAAAACAGACCGACCGGGTAATCACTACAGGGAACCATATTCGAGAACTCCAGGAGAAACACCGGATAACGGCCTTTCAGTTCATGAAAAATATGCCCGAACGAATGGGAGTGCAACGGGTACCGAGTATTATAAAGCAGGAAAGTAACTATTTTGTTGTCGAAGAAATCGTGGTGGAAAACGATGAATCATAAAATATTTGTGACTATTGCTGTCGTATTGACTTTAATCGGGGCGTTATTAGTAATAAATAATGCGAAAGCAGGCACCTGCGGGCCACTACTTGATCCGATCAATGATATCAATTGGCAATGTGTTTTTCCTATCCGTACCGGTGGTGTGGTGGAATACTCCAACGGCCAACCAGATCCGTCCGAAGAAACGCAAGACCCATTATGTAGTTGTCAAATCGGGGGAATACCTTATTTTGGAATTAGCGCTTCTTACTGGGAACCTTTCGCGATTATGGATTCAGTAAAAGATCCGTATTGTTTTATGCCGCTCGCGACTGAAATGAGTGTGGGTAGTGCTGGGCGAGGACAAGGCAATTTAACACAGAAGCAAGGCGTGAAGAGCGTTTTTGCACAAGTGCATTATTATAAGTTTCCGGCGTTCAATCTTCTAGAACTATTTCAAGATCTTCCCTGTAATAGTGGTGAAACGGAATTTGATGTCGCCATGATGACCGAAGTGATACCCACATGGAACGACCAGATAATGGCCCTTATCATGAATCCTGAAGCGGTGTTGTTTGGAAACCCTGCCACAATACTCGCCTGTACCGCAGAGGTTGCGCGATTGTTGGTATCGGGAAAGCCGATTGATTATATGTATTGGTGTATGGGCAGTTGGGGAAGTGCGTACCCTCTCGCAGGGACAACAACTAATGCGAGTTATATTGAAGCAAACGCGGCAATCACCGCGAAAGGGCTTTATTCAATGGCCCGGACTGGTTTGTTGTTAGATAGGGCCGTGAGTCAGTGTGGCTCTGTATATACCCCGATTTGGCGCAAGAGCCATTATAAAATGCAACAAATGCGTCCTGTCAAAGATTCACAGTGCCGATCCATCGGCGCGTCCAGTTTAATTTGGGGGGCAGGCAAAAATCCCCCGTTCAAAGGCGACAATTTTTCTTGGATGATGTTTCGGAAAAATCGTTGCTGCATGGGGTTATAAGATGAAAGCGATCGTTTACTTCCTACTTATTCTATTTTCAAGCACCGGCTTTGCGGTGGAAGAAATACAGGTCCAAATCAGTAGTGAAATGAAGGAAAAAGCGGCGAAGCTGACGAATATTAAAATAGATCCCTCACTGGAGATAATCGCCAATGAAGCGCAAACAAAAGCCAAAGGAAAAGCCAAACAATGGGACGTAGCAAAATTCTTATTAGGTGAGGATAGTGATCCAGCACAAGAACCGTCAGATAAGGCAACGCGACAGTACGCGGGTAAATTGTATGTGTTTATCTCTAAGTCTACCCCTCTGAAAACACTACAGACCTATGCGAGAGTCTTGGAGCGCTTAGGGCATGGTGTCATGGTAATGAATGGGTTTGTCGGTGATCCCGTAAAAATGAAACCTACCCTGAAGTTTATCAGTGAAGTATTAAAAAAAGATCAGTATTGTGATGCCGCAAATTGTGAGAAATACCGAACAGAAATTCAAGTAAACCCGATCTTGTTTCGTAAATATACAATCCAGCGTGTTCCAGCATTTGTGTGGGAAAAATCCCCTAAGGAAAAATATTGCGATGATGACTTACAGCCATTATCCGAGCATGAAACACTGGTTTTAGAGGGCGACGCAGACTTAATTTATGTGTTAAACGAAATTCAACGACATTCACAATCAGCCGAAGTCGGCCAGCTACTAAAGGAGTATGAAACACTATGACAGCATTAATTCAAGCACACGTGACGCGTAAACGTATTACCTGGATACTAGTAATGTCATTTTTCTTATATATCGCAATAGAGAAAATTACAGTGGTTTTTACAGATTCCGTAAATGCAACGATTCTATGGCACAGTAAGGCCGCGCTTAAACAATGGGACTTTGCCAATTATCAATTGACTGAAAGAAAGCTACCTGAAGAATTAAAAAAATATGCAAAAAATGGATTTATTACCGTGACCAAACGTGTTGGTTGTATAGAAGGACAGCGATTAGAGAATCGCGATTTACATTTTATATGTGATGGAATCTTTATCGCGAAAGCAAAAACGGTGAGCATCAAAGGAACTACACTTACACCGTTTGAATTTAACGGTGTTGTTCCAAAGAATAAAGTATTTTTAATCGGTGATCATCCAGACAGTTTTGATTCGCGCTATTGGGGGTTTGCGGAGAAATCGGACTTAGTCCGTGGAATTCGCCTTATATAAAGATGAAAATATTTTTTTTAGCATTAGTCGCGATTATTCCTGTTTATGCGATAGCCATTGAAAGTGAAAGAGAAAATTTAAAAAAGGGATGGTACTGGTATGAAGTGACTCAGGAAGAATCGGAAGAAGACGCAGTAGAAAAACAGTTGAAAGAAAGGGCGCCCATTCCGCCGCCACCTTCTGAAGAAGTTATGATGGATATGCATCCGGAAGAGATTCGGGAGTTATTGAATGCACAGCACGAACAAGCTATTTGGCGACCAACGGAAGACAATGTGAAAAATTATTTAATGGTGCAAGATGTCATGCGCAAAAAGGCTGTTGCACTATCAGCGGCACAGTCTTATGTCGTAATGACAACGCCGGAGCTGAATAGCAATAAGGAATACCCATTAAACAAAGTTGGAATGAATGACTACTTGGCGGATAGACGAAGTGAAGTCGGTGAGCAGCTCTCAAAATATCGGGAGAAATACGGATTAATCTTTTTTGTCGAAAAAACCTGTACCTTTTGCGTTACTCAGAATTCCATTTTACAGAACTTTGCTGATCGTTATGGATGGAATGTGGCCGTTATCGATATAAAAGAAAATCCAAGAATGGCCCTGCGATTTAATGTGGAATATACACCACAAATAATCGTTGTAAAGCGTAATAGTAAGAAGTGGATGCCGGTCGCCTTAGGGGTGGAGCCTATCACTCGTTTAGAAGATAACACCTACCGTGCGATTCGTATGTTTGAAAAGAATAGCCGACCAGATCAATTCTTTTCCATGGATTTTGATGAACGAAATCAAACGCCAATATCACAAAGGAAGCACTAACAATGAAAAGATATACCATCGTATGCTTAATCGTATTCATCGGAATAGTATATCAATCAGCTGTAGTCGCCGGCAGTTGGGTAGATAGTTGGGCAACGTCGTATAATTCGAGTGAACCGGGTTTCTATGAAGGATCAAATCGAGGGTATGTTAGCTTTGGCTCATTAAGTGCTCGCTGGCCGGTGCAAACGGAATATCCGATTACTGTAACACCACCTAGAATAAATGCGGGATGTGGGGGAATCGATGCTTACTGGGGCGGCTTCAGTTACATTTCTGACCCTGAATGGTTAGTGAAAAAAGCAGAAGGCATGTTAAAAAATGCGGCATTTATTTCGTTTGACTTGGCCATAAAAAACATGTGTGAACCTTGTTCAGCCGCAATGGCGACAGCAGAACAAATGGCAAACTTCTTAAATGGGATCAACATTAATGAATGTGCACTTGCAAAGAAAGTAGTAGTTCAAAGAGGGCCAGATGACCCCTCCATGTGGGAAGACATGACCAATGAAATTACGCAAGGACGTTCTTTATTACCGGCAAGTGGGGTTGCGAAGAATCCGACGGACTACTCATCACAACGACAATCATCAGGTGGGAAAGGCGTGCTTAACCTACAAGGCGCCGTTGCAGACTGCCCGCAAGCATTTAAGGATATTTATACTGGCGGATCTGTCATGGAAAACATTGCCGCGAAAACCGGCTTAACGCCACAGTTTGAAGTCTTGAGAGCGTTTACGGGGGATGTCGAGGTCGTTTATGATGGCGCATCGGATTTATATACCTTCCAAACATTCGAAGCCTGTCCACAAAATCAAGCCATAGATCTCGATGCATTTGTTTATGGCATGGTGCAAAAACGGCAGGCTACCAACGATCAATGTGTTGCCGATGCGGGGAATTCGATGATACAAATAGTAAAAACCAATTTACAAAATATAGCGGATAGCTATAGAGACCCTTCAACCTATTCAGTATCGCCTGCTTCTGAAATAATGATGAATACCGTGCCGTTTCCGGTTGCGAATAGTTTAAAGACCGCCGTGATGCGGGGCAGTGACACGGTAGCGGTTAATATACTTGCCGAACCTATCGCATTTTTACTCGCTGGTGAAGCGATTCAAGATGTGTTCGAACGAACAGACTCTCTTGTTCGATTTGGCATGCAAGCTTATTCATTAAAAGGCGTTAAAGTGGGCGGTAATCCAGAAAATTGTAAACGTGATCTTGTGGCGCCAGCCACTGAGTTTATGCGGGTTTTACGCGATAAAATGTGGGAAATGCGTAAACAGTCTAAACGTCAAATCATGGCAAAGCTCAACGAGATGGCCGTTAGTGCCGCCGTAGCCCGTGATGAGGAAAAGAAATACTTACAAGCACAAAAAGAGTTGCGTAAAACGGTATTAACAAATAAGTAGATCGGTACAATGAAAAAATATCTTCTATTACTGTTAGCCATAATTATTCCTGAAGTCACATTTGCTTTAGAAAAAGACTTTTATACGTATAACTCCATTACGGAAACCGCCGATGCTTTTAATCGTATTGCTCTCATTTTTGGTGATGCCACATACAATGGGTTATTTGCGGGATTAGCCGTAGCAGGATTTATGTTAGGCGGTTTAGTTTTGTATGTTCGAGGCCTCATGGGGCAAAAGGTCAATCCTTTAGGCTATGTCGTACCACTTCTCATTGGTGTTATGGTGTATCAAGCATTCATTTTACCGAAAGGGAAAGTTCATGTTTATGATCAAACCCGTAATGCTTACCAGGTAGTGAACAATGTACCCGATGGTATTATTTTTCTTGCCTGGGGGTTAAACACGATAGAACGAGCCATCATCAGTGTTGTTGACACAAACACGGCAAACATATTTGCAAAATATGAGACACAAGCCGGCGGTGTGGCCTTTAAATTAATTAGCAATGCGACATCGCAATATAAAGATGCCAACGATTCTTATCTCACAAAATCACTTGTAAAATATTATGAAGATTGCGGCTCGATTGCATTAGCAAATGAATCAGTGAGTGCAAATGAACTACGTCGCGGCACAGAAGATATTCAAGCGACACTAGCAAAAATGAAAAGTGATTCTGTAAAGACTATTTATTATTCTGAAGCCGATAAGACAGGTTCCATAAAGACATGTACTGATGCCTGGACCTCGATCAATACGGCACTGAATACCGCATCGACCCTGGAAGATGTGCAAAAAAATATGTGTAAGACCGGGGGGTATAATCCATCGGTCGCACCAGAATTTAATGCATGTAAAACGCTCATGTCCAATGCGACACAACTGTATGGTATTGTCGGGGGCACTGATACACAATTTGTAAAAAATATGTACCTAGCCGATGTGATGCTGCAAGCGGCATTAGACGGGAATACGGATGTTGCTCAAAAGCAATTAGCCAATCGTAACATTATGCTGCAATCAGCGGGAATCAGTAATACCTTAAATGAATGGATGCCGAGAATTCGGGGATTCATGTTTACAGTTATTCTGGGAATGATACCGATAGTCATGTTATTTGCCGTTACCCCACTTTTTACCCGTTCACTCTTTTTATTGCTTTCCCTTCTTGTATGGTACACAACCTGGAGTGTCATGGATGTTGTGCTTCATGAATCAGCCCATGACGTGGCGATGCGTTCGTTTGAGCAACTATCGAACTTTAAGATGGGGCTTGATGCCATTTGGTTAAGTCCAGAATCGTCCGTGAGTAGTATGGGCGTGTTCGGACAAGCAAGGACAATAGCATTTGTGCTTGCGGGCATCATTACCAGTGGTTTATTTAAAATGACTGCCGGTAGTGGTATGGCGTCAGCGGCGAATCAAGGATTAAATCGAATGACGGATACCGCCGCTCAAACAGCACACACGATGGGTACGCCTGAAGGCGTCGGTCAGCACATCAACCAGGTCTCTTCTGGCTTAGCAAGTACTGCTGTGTACGGTAATCACGGAATGAACAGTATGGTGGCTTCCAGTGCCTGGGGGGATAGTGTCAACATCAATCGTAGTAACTATGAGGCAAGTAGTCGAGGACCAGGGCAAAACATGTTTGATCATAGCCAGACATTTGGCGCGGCACAAAGTGGCGCAAATGTTGGTAAGGCCAATGCATTGAAGACCTGGGGTAATATGAATGGGGTTACATCTAATGAAGGACTAGCCCGAATGCAGCAAGGATTAGATACCATCGGTTCGTCGAGAGACATCATGGGCACAGAGTCCTATAAAAGTTCGCTAAAACGCCACGGTTTTGATGTTAGTACCCCAGAAAAATTTATGGAATCCGCCGCGTTTTCCGAGCATTACAATAACTATGATCGAATCTCACAAGCAAACTCAACAGCGCAAAAAGTCGATATGTTGCAAGGCATGCTGTACGACAAAGGCCTAGACTTTGACAAAAATACGATATCAGATTTGTATACCAAGTTTGAGCATGGCCAATCAATGCAAGCGATTAAAGCGCATGATGCGAGCGGAGATAGTTTTATCGGTACCGGTGCAATTAGTATGAGGAAACATGCTAAAGAAACTATTGGTGAACATGACGCCATTAAAGCTCAAGGACAAGACCCAGATCACATACATTCGCAGTCCGGTAAGATGCAAGGGTTTAGTGCAATTGGCAATGAAGCGGCATTGCAAGCAATGAGTGAACAATCCTATATTGATGCCGCGAAAACCCATAAGATGTGGGATATGGCGACCAGTGAAACCCGTCAATCCATTGCAAATGATTATTTTGATGGTGACTTAGCAACGGCTGGCAGGGCGATGACAAGCACTCAACCGAACGAAGAGCTAGCGCGTTATCTACAAATGAGCCATGTGGCAGAATCACTTTACGATAACAATATGAGTCAAGCCATTATAAGTGCAAGTAATACGGACCAGCGTGTTGTTGTTGATTCAGATCGCCTAATGGCTTCAATAGAAGAAAACCCAAATCTTTTCGACTTTAATAGAGATCAACTTAACACGATTAAAAATAGCGATGCTGTCGAGTTACATTGGGGATTCAATGCGAATACCGGCACGACCGCAAACGTGTCTGCTTACACGGGTAGTAGGGCAGAACATAGTCAATCATCCAGCGTGGATCTACATAATGAGAGAAAATCAGGGGATATATTTAATGCAGATACTTTAAGTGACATGTTGCGAAATCCAACAGCGTCCAATCAAGAGATGTTCCAAGACTTGCTAGGCAAAGCTTATACCGAAGAACATACGCAAACACAGCTGATAAACGCAATGGAAGAATTATACAGTAGGCAAGTAACGGCAACATCTACAGATACCACCACATTATCAGGGAACTTTAGTGTGGGAGCAGAAGGTGGATTGAGTACGGGAAGAGATAAAATACCTCTTAATGCTGGAGTTAATGGAAGTTTAGGAGGAGTCATATCTCAGGATTATCAAGATGCGTCACACTACAATATAAACTATCGCAATGCCGAAACAACATTTGAACAACTCGATGCAAAAGTACGCGGATATGCAAATGAATCCGGTGATACAAATCAAGAAAAGAAAGATATATATGCAAAAACAATGGTACAACAGTTGTCAGCATTTGACGATTCCTACTCTAATATGATAAGTCGTGAAGCTAAGGATGAATCGGATGGTAATGAAACACGGAGGCTAAATGAAAAGGCAATTGATAAACCAACGAATAGTGGAAAAATACAACGTGATTAAATGGAATATTAAAATCTTGGCGACGTTATTATTAATAACACCTTTATTGATTTCGTGTAATTCAGACGAAAAAGCAGAGCCCAGCCAAAAGGCTGGGAATATTGATCCCGTTTTCGCGTGTGAGACAGACAGTAACAATCCATTGGTAGGCTGCTGGACGAGTGAGCAATGTTATAAAACTAATAGCGTACCCATTTATACTGAACATGAAAAATACACATACGCATACTTAAAATCAGGTCATGTATTTGTCTTAATAAGGGAATGGAATAACAGTGACTGTAGTGGCGAGGTATCGAGATATCGTCTATTGAATCCGTATGAATTTAATTTTACTTCGGAGACATTAACAACGAATGAAGGAATCATAGCGGATATTCATGAGGTAGATTATTCAGAAACTAGCGAGGATACCCATTTTGTTGCCTATTCAATACAAAGTGATCGAGTATGCATGACACCTGGTGTATTAGGTGAATTCGGAGAATACAGGTATACCTCTATAGGTGATTTACCAACAACGATAGATTATGAAATATGTTTGATTAAAGATTACGTGGAGTATAACGAATGACAGATAATACTAATAATGAGCAAACATCTGAAGGAAAAAATACTATTGAACAGCTTGCAGAAATTAATAACAAGTTAAGCACGTATTTAGGCAAAGATTATGATTTAAGAAAATCATTCTTAAAGCAGAAACGTTTTCGCACAATCTTATTTGCATTGGTATTTGGTATTCCTTCAATAGTCTATATGTTGATGTTCACTGGGTTAATTAAAACTCAAACTATCGATGGCGATTATGTCGCTTTGGTTCGAATTAGTGGGGAAATCGCAGCGGAAAAAGCAGCTTCAGCGAATAACTTGGTACCTGTTATTAAAAGAGCTTGTGATGATGCTGGCGCAATTGGATTAGTATTGCACATTAATAGTCCCGGAGGGAGTCCAGTCCAAGCGAGCGAGATCTACAACATGATTCAAAAATGTCGTGACGTGAACAATAAAAAAGTTATCGCAGTTGGACAAGATGCCATGACGTCAGGGGCCTATTGGATCGCTTCAGCCGCGGATGAAATTTATGTGAATAAATCGACTGTAACAGGATCGATAGGGGTTAAGACAGAAGGATTCGGTTTAGATCTTAAAAAATATCTCGAAAAATACGGTGTTGAGCGTCGCGTGATGACAGCAGGAGACAACAAGGTACGTATGGATATGTTTGAACCACTTACAGAAAAGGATAAACAGAAAACAACTGAGTTACTTGCCGAGCTTCATGGTCATTTTAAGGAGGCGGTGCTCGCTAACCGAAATGAAAGAATTGTAGTAGACCATCGCATTGCTTTTAGTGGTGACTATTGGAGTGGCGCTACAGCAAAAGAAATGGGGCTTGTCGATGATATTGCCGATTTATCAGAAGTGATAAATTATGTCTATAAAGCAAGTAGTGTATTGGACTATACGCCTAAGCCAGGAATGTTCCAAAATCTAAAGAGTACCTTCAGCATACAGTCACTAGTCCATGGCCTTTTCAGTGAGGTAAAAACGACCACAGTACCAAGCTATGTGGCGATGTAGATATTCTGCAACTATACTTTATATAGGGGTAATGTGCTTTGGTGTATCCACTAATGCTATTGCCGAAGATTGTTGGCAAAAAGCCGCAAAAGAACACAAAGTGCCTGCTCGAATATTAAAGGCTATTGCTAGCGTAGAAAGTAGCTTTAGGCCGGATGCTTATGAGCAATTAGACGATTCAGAATCCATTGGACTGATGCAAATAAATTCATTTTGGTTCGATCTTTTGGAAGAAAAGGGTATTCATCAAAGTGAATTATGGGAACCGTGCACAAATATTTCTGTGGGTGCATGGATATTAGCGCAGGAGATAGAGCGTTATGGGTATAACTGGATTAGCATTGGATCTTACAATGCGGGCGCTTATACGCAAAAAACGAAGGGAAAAAAACTAAAACTTTATGCCAAATACGCCGAAAAAGTATACAGGGCATTAATGATAGCCAAACAGAACAAATAAGATGAAAAAGTTACACTCAGTAATATTTATAATAGGAATTGGGCTAGTCGCTTTATTTGATGGTCTATTTCTCACCACAGACCTTTTCAGTGGCCTAGCAGAATACAACTGGATGCTGGCTGTGGAAATGATGGCTATTGCACTGCTTGCGACCTATCTACTCCAAAAGCAACGTGAGTTAATTGTTAAGTTAATTTTCTGGTTACACGCTGTTGTTTTAATTATTGGGTATGGGCTTCATATTAGTGGTATCTTTTCACCTTTTGAATCATTTCCTCAGTATTTATTAGGCAGTATGCTATGTTCTTTTATTACTTACCTATATATTGCTAAGTCGTGGAAATATACAGGTGCTGCAAGTTATCGGAAATCATATTTTCAAGATAATGTATACAAGCAACATAGAAAAGATACACGTGATATGAGTTTAGCGGGTGGCGGAGCTTTAAATAAATTTTCTGGAACATTCAAACATAAATAAACGATTAATCGCTTTCTTTTATAGGAAGCGATAATCTTAGCGAAACTCCTTCACCAGGCTTACTATCTAATTTAAATTCACCACCGACGGATAAAACTTTTTCTCGAATTCCCGATAGTCCTATACTAAAGGGAGTATCCTTCATACTGAATCCCTTCCCATTGTCACAAACCGTTAAGATTACGCCTTCGTTGGTTTCTCGAAAAGTCACGCTGACTTCTGTGGCATTGGCGTACTTAGAAATATTTGTCAGTGCTTCTTGCAGAGAGCGATAGAGAATAATGTCTTCAGGATAAGATAATTGTAACTCTTTATTAAACATAGTGGCATCGATATCTACCAATATGTTCATTTTAGACCATTCAACAATTAAATGGTGCAATGCACTCCCTGTGCAAACAGTTTCAAGAATCTCGGGGCGCAGATCCATCATGATTTCTCGAACGGATTTATGAAGATCGAAAACATGATCTAATACTTGGTCGCAATTCTCTTGTATGGAAGTATCTTGTGATAGAGTTTTAATTTTGTTTACTCCCATTCGTATCACTGCCAATTTTTGTCCTACCTCATCGTGTAAGTCGTTGACGAGATGCTTACGGTAACTTTCTTCTGTGTGAATAATGTCGCTTAATAGAATTCGATTTTGATTGATAGTATGGGTTAGCTCAATGGCACGACTATCTTTGTTAGTCATATCGCTAGCGCGACTTAAAGCGGCTTTAACCGCGGGGAGTAATTCACTTGGATTGATGGGTTTTAGCAAATAGGTTAATGCGCCAATTTCTATTGCTTCATCAATAAATTTTTCATCATTAAATTGCGAGAAAATGATAAAAGGGATTTTAAATTGATTCCATATGGTCTTTGCGGTTTCTATTCCACTTAGTCCAGGCATATCAATATCAAAAATGGCTAAATCAAAATTATTGTATTTATTAATGGTAGATAATGCATCTTCTCCGGAATCGCAAGTAATAACACGAAAATCAGACTCCAGCACACTTTCAACAATATGAAGGATTAATGGATCATCATCAACAACCAGTATCTTAGTCAAAACAGAATATTACGCCCAAAGGGTAATGTATAACACGGCATTGAGTTATCGAACAAGCAGAAAATCTGCGCGCTAATAACTAAGAATAAAGCGGAGATGGACTTAAGGATTTAACAAAAGCTGGAAATAATAAACGAAATATATAAAAATATACGCATACGCCGATTATTAGTTGTTCACCTTAAGCCAGAAATTGCAATATTTGCTGTTAAATAAGTATCTGGTAGGGAAAGCTAAGGCAGCTTAGAAAAACAACGTAGAAACACAAAGACGTGAAAAAACTCAGCCAGAAACTCAAAAAAGCAATAATGGTAACACTACTGCTCACGTATTGGTGCAGTCCGTTAATTGTTGCTGAGCAAACCACGACAGTGACCACTCATGTGATCGTTAATGCCTCTGCTGAGATAAAAACAATCGACGAATATGAGTTGATGGCAATCTTCAGCATGCATAAACAGTATTGGGAAAGCGGCGATAAAATTCAAATTGTTAGTTTAAAACAGTCACACCCACTTCATCAGCAATTTACCCAGGAAATATTAGGTATTCAACCCTATCAGCTAGAGCGTGGGTGGAATCGCAACATATTCAAAGGAACAGGTAAGAAACCCATTGTTGTGGATAACATCGAGGAATTAATTAAACGTGTAGGAAATACACGCGGTGCGATTGGTTACATCGATTCTAATAAAAAGATTGTAGAGACTAATATAAGGATCGTGAAATGAAACGCTTAATTATATTATTCCTCTGCTTATTCCTACTAGGTACCGCCGGGGCACAAGAACCGGAGAAGACTCGCGGCAAGCTAAACATTGAATATGACTACTATGGCTTTTTAACCCAATCAGCGATAAAGACCGATGGTAATAACTATTTTGGAAAATCTAACGGGAAAGACATTTCATTCGATTACCGTGAACTAGGATTAGGTGGCAGTCTATATTTTAAAAATAATCTTTCTCTGTCGGGTCTAGTATTATCTCGGGATGCAGGAAAGACAGATAATCATAAACCAAGTATAGATTTCCTGAAAGTTGAGTATGAAAATATAAAAGCGCCAGGGGGCTATATAAATCTTTCAGCCGGGCGAATTAAATTACCTTTCGGTTTATTTAATGAGACGCGAGATATGGCAACTTCTAAACCAAGCGTAATGTTGGCGCAATCGGTATATTCAGACCATGCGAGGCAGTATCTTGTCCATTCAGATGGTTTTCATATCAATTATCATTTACCAAGTAAGGACTCAAGGCAGAAACTAAGAATACTATTGAAAAGATCAGAGACTGTAGGACATGATAATAAAGAAACGGAAGCATTTTTCTTAGGTGCTGATCATCCTGGAGAACTAGGCAGCAAGCCTGGGGTTAAATTAGGGATTGAGTATATAAACTACGTGTCAGGAACCAAGCTATGGTTAGAAGGATCGAAATCAACGATAACCTATGAACCTGCGTCAGGGGATTATATGCCCGCCGGGGAAATAGAAATAGATCTATACATCGCTTCTATAAGCCAGGAATTAGGCAAGTTTACGCTAATTAGCGAATTGTTCTTACCATCATTATATTATCGAGGATTTGAGCCAATAATTACGGATACTGATTCAGAACCTTTGGGAAGGTATGTGCAAGTTAATTATAAACATAACGCAAAATTGGAATTCTATGCGAGATATGATGAACGCTTTACAGATGCTGACGATAGAAGTGGGGAAAATCTTTCAGCAGCTACTGGCCGCTTAAGTCATAACTTTTTTGCCTACGACAAAGCAATAGGTGTTCTGTATCACCCAACTCATAACCTGACTTTGGGTCTTGAATATCATGATATCAATGGGACTGCCTCCTTACCTATCCAAGATAACCCTAACCTTAATGGTCAAGTGAAGAATTGGAAAATGCTGTTGTTCCAAGCAAGCTACCAATTTTAATGAACGCGAAGAATAAAAATAGATACATCAGCACGAAATTAGTGTTGATCGTATCTATTTTGCTTTATGTAGTAACAAATACTTTTGCCCAATACAATTATTCAAATAGTATCCTTAGCGAATATATCGAAAAAGAAACGGTAGAAAAGCAAAATCAATATACACATACGCTAAAAACACTTTATAGTAATTGGACACGTAATATAGAGAATATTGGAAGTGTTGTTATAAGCTCAGAAGTATTTAGAAAAATTAATAAAACAAATAGTACCGAACTGGAAAAGTATATAGAGCAAAATGCGAAGGTCCTATACTTCGAAAAAGGGTTAAACGGTTTAATTGTAATAATGAATGGAGAGATAGCCGCCGAATGGCATAACGAAAAAATAATTCACCCAACGTCCTTTCATGACCAACAAATCAATTCTCCTACCCATGAAGTAATGTGTGAAAGAGAACACTGTGTTAACTATACCTTTATGCCCCTCGCAATCGCTGAAGAAAAAAATGAGAAAAGTTATGTAATATTACTCGTAGAGATCACAGACTTGCTGATGGAGTTTTATAATATAACGAATAAAAGAATAATTATTGGGAGCGAACAAGAAAAACTACTATTGCTAAACGCAATAGATAAGAAAAAGTTGCAGTTAAATAATATATTTCCATCAAACGAGCGAGTGGAAATATTTATCGAAGAGGACGTCGAGACCGAAAGATCAATCGCTCAAGAACTCAGAAATAAAATAGTGGCCATTGCTGCGTTCTCTACTATCCTATTGATAGGCATTATATTAATGATCCTGGTGCCACCGCTAAAACGATTAGAAACACTGACTATTAGTTTGCCATTACTTGCACGCAACAAATATGAAAAATTTAGGGAAAAATTAGGGAAACAAAAAAGTCATAATTTATTAGATATCGATGAACTGCATAGTAAGTCACTGGAAATATCCTATCAATTAGAAGCTTTCTACAATAATATTTCTGTCAACCATGAAATCGCTTCAAATATACCTGGCGCATTGTTTCAGTTTGAAGTGCTACCTTATAAAACATATAGTGTTAAGTACATTAGTGATGGCATTACCGCGATATCTGGATATAAGCCCATAGAGCTCACAGGATCATTTGATAATGTAATAAAAATGGTACATCCAGAAGATTTGGACGAGTTTATCACTTCAATCCAGCGTGCTACGGAAAAAGAGAGCAAATGGTTTCATGAATATCGGATTATTGATAAAAGTGGCAATATGCATTGGCTGCGAGGTAGCTCGATTCCAAAGAAAGAGCGCACAGGCGGCGCAATCTGGAATGGTGTATTACAAGACATTACCCCCTTAAGAGAGGCAGAAAGAAAAGCCAATGTCGCCGCAATAGAGCGAAAAACCATGGAAGTGGCCACGAAAGAAAAAGAAAAATTCTTTTCAAATATTTCACACGAAATCAGAACACCGCTCAATACTATCGTCGGATTGAGCCACTTACTAAATGAGGGGCAAATCTTAGGTGGTGACTTGAAGAAATATCATCGAAATATAAATAGCGCTTCACAGTATTTACTCATATTAATCAACAATATCTTGGAACAATCAGCGATCGATGCCGGCAAGGTAGAGGTGCATAGTTCACCCGTAAATATTAAAGAAATAGCAAATAATGTGGCCGGTATACTAATGCCTCTGGCGATACAAAAAAGCAATAAGATTAATGTTTTTTGTAAAGGCGTGATACCAAATAATCTGAGCACTGATGAAGTCAAAATAAAACAAATACTAATGAATTTATTAAGTAATGCAATAAAGCATACGAAAAATGGGTCAATCAGCATTAATTTAGAATCACTAGCGAAAACAGAAACAACCGTAACAGTGAGATTGTCGGTATTAGATACAGGCCAGGGAATACCAGAAAATGAACAAGCAAAAATATTTAGTCGCTTTCACACCATTGGCCAACAAGAAACGGGGACAGGATTAGGCTTATCAATCACTCATGAATTAGTTAACTTACTCGGAGGGACAATAGATGTCAATTCTACAATCGGAATAGGCACCGAGTTCTGGGTTGTTTTAACGATGGAGCGTGCCGCACCAAAAGCAATAACCGGAATTCAAGCAGGAGAAAGAACCGGTCAAGGGCATATATTACTCGTTGACGATGATCACTTTAATATATTTACTACAGAGCAAATCCTCAAAACTTATGGTTACACGGTGGATATAACACAAACGGCACTGTCCGTATTAGAAAAGACAAAAAACAATTCATATGATCTTATATTGCTGGATTACCATATGCCCATAAAAAATGGCTTAGAAGTAATAGAGGAAATAAGGGCAGCGGGGAACAATACACCTGTAATAATATATACCGCAGACCTAGCCATTATGAAGCTGAAGGGCAATCAGTATGTCGATGACGTATTAATGAAGCCTTCCATACCTGAAGAATTAAACTTAGCAATAAAACGTTTACTAAAAAAAGAAAATGACAAAGAAACATGCGCCAAACGAGACAATGAGAATGTGGCACTTACAGAGTTATTTCATTCGCTGGGTCCGAAAAAAATGCAGGAGATGTGTACCATCTACTCAACTCAATTAGTGCATTTAAATGAAGTAATACAAGAGGCGGCGAAAAAAGGTAACCAAGAAGCAATAAAGAGTGCCATTCATCGCTTAAAATCAAATGCTGGCTCAATCGGAGATAATAAGCTAATAGCGACATTAGAAAAACTTTCAAACATGATCAAAAAAGAAGAAATTGACAGTGCTTCCAGTTTCTTTTGTCAGCTAGAAAAAGACATAAAGCAATCTATCGAAAAACTACAAGAAGATTGCCAGAAGCTAACTGAAGAAGAAATAATAACTTAACTATTTAGAACTATTATCATTAGGGGAATGTTTAAATATTTTAAACAGTATTTTTGGTTGGAAGAGTATCGTTGGTGAAGCTATCATATGTAAAACTTTAATAAAAGCATAGTTAACATCACGGTCAACGCTAGAGGCATATAATACACGATTCATAAAACGGTGCAATAATTTGACGACTACATTGGTACCAGAGGATGATTCGGTCGAAGGCCAACGTAAATCTTCATTCTTCGCATTGAGCCAAGTAATGGCGTATCCTTTCGTAATTTTCTTCTGATACTGAATAAGATTTTGATCGAAGTTAACATTCTCCTTAAGAAGTTTAGCAGCGATAGCGGCAGCGGTAATGCCTTGTCCATAGACTGGGTTGGGGGAACAGAGGGCGTCACCCAGCACAAGGAATCCATAAGGCCAATGCTTACCTGCCCCATAATGCGTAAACGTATTTTCTTTCTTTATAAAACATTTAATCGGAGAAACAGGCGTGGCATCTGATATGGCTTTGAATAGAAGATCAGAGCGCAAACCCTTAGCGAAATTAACAAAACCTTCCTCGTTGTCAGGCGGGGCATTATCCCCCAGACCATACAGTGTCATTAAAAACTTCCCTTCTTCGATAGGATAGATGATTCCACCGTTAGGAAAGTCAGGGTCTTTTGCAAAGATAACGCAAGCTTTAACGCCTTCAGGAAAATGTATATTTTCGTAAAAACGGGAAGAATAACTGAGATAGGATGAAATACTTTCTTCTTTAAAAGGGCCAAAGCCACTAGAGTTAAGCCATTGCAGTGTTCTAGCATTCCTGCCTAAAGCATTTATAACGCAAGAAGGTTTTACCTCAATGAGTGCATTCGAGGCGTCTCGATAACAAACGATTGGGGGTTTATCATCAAATAATTTAAGTTCTTCAATAGAAGCATTATCTATCAAGATAATATTATTATCCTTTAAAACAAGCGTTCTTAACGTATGTTCAAGTAAGACGCGGCTGGCACAAATAACAGAGATTCCACTGTCATAATTGAGAAACCAGCCCATGGGGAACATAGCCGCCCAATCTTTGGCGGCATCGAGTTTTATACCACCATTCGCAAGGACCGCTTCAGTAAAGCCGGGTACCAACGCTTCTATGCAATCTAAGCCATGTTTTAATAAAATATGTGAATGCATGGATTGTGCGACGCCTTTACGATATTCAGGCGAGTCAAGTGAGATAGTGTCACGTTCCAAAATAACAACTTTATCGTATTTTGTTGACAATGTTTTGGCCGCTAGCAAACCTGCAATACCGGCACCAAGCACATAACCCGTATGATCACTCACTTAAATTAACCTCAACTCAACGAAAGATAGAGAAAAAGAAATTATACAAGAAAATAAATGGAAAAACAGAAGGACTTATTCGTCGGTTAAAACGCGAAATAGTCGTAGGTAGCTCACCATTTAAAACGCAATAAATCATTCTATTGAGATAGTTAAAGGGTAAGTCGTAAGATAAGCATTAAATGCAACAAAATTATCAAGGAAAAAGTAGTAATGTCGCAGGAAGCTAAGTCAAAAAAATAGAACAATTTTAAAACAGCAATGTAGGGAAGAAAAAAGTACCAGTCACTGGCATCCGGCGCAAACTAGGTGGGGATTAGCGTATACCCACATTTTAAACGTTTATATTTAATATCACTCATCGAGCTAAAAGCATCATCTGGCGTGGAGTAAGGCGTTGTAATAATGCGCCCAAATTTAGAGCCGATTTTTCCCCAAACACGGGTAATCACGGTGTTCCCTAATATATCTTGATGCAAGTGGGCAATATAGTATTGAGAGTCCTTTTCCCAGCGATAATAATTGGTCATAATAGTGTCTTAAAAAGCAGGTAAAAATTACATTATTATAACAACTAAGGTCTAGCGTATGTACAGAGAGTGGCATTGGGATAATTACCGTCTACACCATACTGCGTACCCCAAATATAGTCTTAGAGTAAGGGACACTATAAAGCAGAGTGAAGAAGATGATTTAGTTAATTTTGAATGCGTAAATGGATTAATCTTAACCGAATTAGTCATAATTGATAGCATAGATATAACGAATCATCGAACCTTGTTTAATTTATTTCATGAAGCAGAAAAAGCAGCCTCTCTGTTGGTGAATAGAGAAGTAAACGAAAAAAGCGTATAGACAATGGCGAGTGATAAGAATAAGTACATGACCAAAAAGGAAATGTACATTAATAATTTTAACCGAGCGAGTCAAAGCTATAGTGTTTGGCGTCTTATATGGAACAGTGGCGGAACACTATTTTTTCTTTATATCTTCTGGTTACCCTTAGTAACCGCCATTCACGGGTATCACGACCCTTCAGTGCTCGGGTATTATCTCTTAGTGGGCGTCGCGCCTATTATTCTGCGAAAAGTCGCACCACTTGTACTGGCAAAAATAGAAAACCCATGGAATCCCGATCCCTTTAGAGGTGGCATGATGCTGGCGCTAGGTGGATGGATTGGAAGTATCATCATTGTATTAATTGCAATAATCTTTTCGCAATTAATTCGTTAACAAGGAGAGTAAATAAATGGATCAGATTAGTGATGTTATCATTATTGGGTCGGGGCCAGCAGGCCTGTCGGCTGCGGCGGCGTTGAAAAAGAAAAATGTCACGCCTCTCGTTCTGGAAGAAAAGAAACAAGCAGGCGATTCTTGGCGAAGACATTATGACTGCCTAGAATTGAATTCGATAAAGCAGTTATCTAATCTTCCCTTTACTAAGATGTCAAAGAGTTATCCACGATATCCTACACGAGATCAAATGGTAGAATACTTCACGGGATATGAGAAGACTCACGATATAGCGCCAAAATACGGCGTAAAAGTAAAAAGTATAGAAAAAAGTGAAAGCGCTTGGAAAATAATTTCAGACACAGAAGAGTATCGTGCGCGAAATGTTGTTATCGCGACAGGACTCAATCGAACGCCAAAACGAATAACCATCGAAGGAATGAACGAATATAACGGCGAGATAATACATAGTAGTGAGTATAAAACAGGAAAGAATTACTCAGGAAAAAAAGTGTTAGTCGTCGGGGGAGGTAGTTCAGCATCGGATATTGCGAAAGATCTTGTAGAGCATAATGCCCAGGTCGATTTATCACTTCGTGGACCAATTCATGTGACGCCATTAGAATTGCTCGGGGTACCGGCACAAGTGACCAGTATACTTCTAGCAAAACTGCCGTTAGGAATAGCGGATAGATTAGCTAATACCGCGCTAGGACTAAGATACGGGGATCTCAACAAGTACGGCATCAGTAAGCCGAAAGTTGGCCCAATTAGCCAAATCGTTAAACAACAGAAAGTCCCATTGTTTGATCGAGGGGTCATAACATTAATAAAAAAGAACCGTATAAAAGTCTATCCATCAATTAGCCGCTTAACGGAAAATAAAGCAGTCTTTTCAAACAACCGTGAGAATGAATATGATTTGATCGTGCTAGCAACTGGGTATACGACAGGGTTAGAAGAAATACTCCCTAAAGAAAGAAATTTAATAGATGAAAGCGGAAAGCCAGAACAAACAGCGTGTGATGTTGGTGGTGGATTATATTTTCTCGGGTTTAAAGATTCGCCAAGAGGTTTGCTTTACGAAATAAACCAAGAGGCGCTAAAAATTGTAGAAACGATTGGTAAATCTAATTAAAGCCCTTAGCAACGGATAACAGAAGTCATAGATGAAAAATAAAGTTAATGAATTATTTTCTTTATCTAAAAAAGCATTAGGTTCATAAATATAGACTGCACCATCACAATTTTCTTCTGCAGCAACTGCAAAATAGGTAGCAACAAGAGGATTTTCAGTCCAATCAAGCAATCGAGTCGCCAGACCATAATGCTGAGCGACTGCTAAAGCTTCCCAATCATTTTTGGGTAGATTTGGATAGTAAGCTATCGCTTTTTCTCTCCAAGCATTAAATCTACCCAAGTCTCTATTGTCATCTAAGAAGTATTCATCGCGCCCCGCCTTGGGAATTAGTTTCCAGGTTGAATTGGCTTGGCCTCGAAACCACCATCCTAGCCCTTCATGAGCTCGATAAGCGCTGAAGTACTTATGAATATCTAATGTATCTTCGATTATATAATTTTCCATAACTCTTATTTTAATAATATAACGTTTAAGCTGTGGGGAGCGACGTAAGGAGCGTCCCAAACGAGTGTATTATTATGTGATTATTTGTCACCTGCCAACCGCCATGACTATATTCCACCGGTGTTTCTTTTGATTTTCTTTGATTTGCTACACAGATTACGAACCCTATCTTCGGAAAGGTTGGTATCTGCTGAGATCGCATGGTTTGAACGATAAGTATAATCAGTTTTATCCGCTGAGGAATTTAGAAATGTAATTATTTTATTTGTATCTATAGTGTCCTTAGCAATTTTAACAACGGTAACTATGAAAATAACTGCTACGCCGGATACAATACCAATAATGATTTGATCGCTCATGACTCGTTAGTGATTTTATAGACGATATTGTCTTTATCCATTTTTTTTATTAGCTCATCAATAGTTTCACCTGAGTATTTAACGACATGATTGACTTCAACAACACAAAATCCATTATTATATTTCCTGATGCTTGTGACAGCGCCATCAATAGTCGCTGTACCTATTATTTCGTGACCCATGTATTTCTCCCTATTTTTATTTCACATAACGGTTGAATAAACGGGTGTTACGCCCCTTTATTACTTTATATCGAGACCCATATAAATAGACAGTATATCTTTTGCTAATCAATGAGTTAGCAATACTCATTATAAAAAACGCGAGAAATAAACAAGACCCCTATATTACCGAAATTTCTATTATGATACTAACTGGAAATATGAATAAATATTATACAGACAGTGTTGTAAATGACTATCTATGTAGAAAGAAGGAAAGCGTTGTTAAACGGTTATAGTTTAGCGGTAATTTGTCATTGATTCTAAGCCATTAGAACACCGCAAATCGTGCACTGAAGAGTACACTATCAAACACAATTTACTCAAGTTTGAGAAAAACAATATGGCTGCAATGTGACTCTTAGTTAGCTATGTGCCTATTTATTTGGAAAGCATTGCCTCAGGATGGCTCTTGCCTAATCAACCATTATACTAATAAAAAGACTCGTGGAGACTAGTACTAAAACAACAGATTACCCGTTCCTGCGAAACTTTATCCTTGAATATGCCCGGTCACCCATTAGTTAAGTCATGTTGATGGCACTTTGACCCAAAAAGTCGAACCACTGTTTAGGGCGCTTTGGAAACCAATCTCCCCCTTCATCTCTGTAACTATTTTCTTAGTTATTGAGAGACCAATACCTGTTCCTTCTATCTCGCTATTTTCACGACCTATACGATTAAAAGACTCAAAAATAGCGTTCTGTTTCTCTTCAGGAATACCCATGCCGGAATCCTTAACCTCAATAAATACAAATTCTCCATCACACCAAGTACTTAATGTTACTGAGCCATGTTCGTTGTTATATTTTATCGCATTTGAAATAAGGTTAAATAAAACTTGTTTAATTCCTCGCTTGTCAGCAATAATCGACATACTCGAAGGAGTGTTGATATCAACAAAAAGATTAATATTTTGTTTGTTAGCCAATGGTGTCAATAATCTAAAGCAGGTATTAACTAGATCCCCGATATGAACTGGCTCGATCGACATATTGACTTTTCCTGACTCTATTACCGAAAGGTCTAGGACGTCATCAATTAACAACAATAAATGACCTGAAGCATCCATTATATCTTTTACATTCTCTTTCTGTTCTTTACTTAGTGGTTGAGTATCATCTAGATAAAGTAATTGAGAAAAACCAGCTATTGCGTTAAGTGGTGTTTTGAATTCGTGACTCATGTGGGATATAAATTCACTTTTCGCTATATTAGCACTATTAGCCTCTTCTTCAGCACGTTTCCGTTGAATAACTTCATTGTTTAACGCTTCTGTGTTACGTTTAATTGCTTTACCCAAAAAGTGTCCATAAATTGTGATAACTACTACAATGAGGAAAATAAATAGTGCTATTATATATTTCCAAAACTTAAGGTCATTAACTAATTTTTCGTGCCTTGATAAATCTGCAAGCTGATATTCTCCGAGTAGCTCTTCAATTTCAGCTAATGTTGTTTGCGCTTTATAGTATGAATTATCCATGGCAGCCATATGCCGAGCTGCGACGCTTGTATAACCATGAAGATACTGCTCAAATATTTTTTCAGTTTCTCGGAATTGCTTTTCTAAGTGGCTTTTGAAAACAGTGTATTTTTGTTTAAGTGCATTTTGCTGATCTTCGGTAAAACTATGAAAGTCTTTTTCTAAAGGATTAATTGCTTGGAGAAGCGCTGCTTTGGCTTTTTTAAAGTTTTCACTTTCTAACGCAACATCGTTATTTGTAAAAACCCGATTACCCGGGGCGTTTACTTCAGATAAGAGTCTTCTCGATTCTCGATATTCATCAAAGTGAGTTGCCCAATGTTTGTCATCCTCAACAACTTTAGAGAAATGATCAACAACATAGTTGTTAATCAATAAACCAAGAAGAATTGCAAATATGTCAAAAATGGCGAGCGCGTAATATAACAGGTGCCATTTTTGAAATTGTTTTTTGTTTCCCATAATAATCAGCCTTTTTCCAGAGAAGCTTTATAGGTTTAGCATGGGTAACACCGTTACGTTAATGCCTTCTACTACTTAAATATTTAATGGCACGAACAGCTCTTGCACCCTGGTGAGAAATTTCTCCGGTGGCTGGGGCTTACTGAAATGGTAGCCTTGCCCACCATCGCATCCCAGCTCAACCAACAAATTCACTATTTCAGCACTTTCAATCCCTTCGGCGACCACACTTAATCCAAGGTTATGGGCTAAATCAATGGTCGATCGTACGATAGCGGTATCATTCTCATCGTCAACCATATCCATCACAAAGGACTTATCAATTTTAAGTGTGTTTAGAGGTAGCTTTTTCAAGTACGCCAGTGAAGAATAACCTGTACCGAAGTCATCAATGGCGATACTGACACCGACCTCACTAATTTGTGTCAACATTTGAGAAATATTTGCGATGTCAGACATGAGCAAATTTTCAGTAATCTCAATCTCTAAGAAATCTGCTGGCATATTCAGGTCCCGCAGCAGGTCACTGATCCCATCCACTAGTCCTGCGCTCTGAAAAGATCGCACCGACAGATTAATCGCCATTCGGATTTCATAACCGGCATCAAACCACACTTTACTTTGCGCAACGGCATTCTCGATAACCCATTCGGTAATAGACCTGATTAAACCGGTGCGCTCTGCCAGGGGAATAAATTCATCGGGCCTTATCAGTCCGTGGATCGGGTGATACCAGCGTATTAACGCTTCAGCGCCAACAACTGAGTTGGATTGCAAATCTATCTTCGGTTGGTAGTGCAATACTAATTCGTCTCGTTCCAGGGCGTGACGCAAGTCGCCAGAAAGCTGTAGATGTTGCTGAGTATGAGTATCAAGTTGTGTATCATAGAACCGATACGCTGCCTCAGTATTCTTGGCGCTATACATCGCCACATCTGAGCGGCTCATTAAAGTCGCGACATCATCGCCATGCTCTGGGTACACCGCTATGCCAATACTAACTCCGAGATAAAGTTCATTGCCCCCACAGCGAAAAGGTTTAATGAACTGTTGCTGGAACTTTTCGGCAATCTTTTCTGCAGAACGATGTCCATCCTTGATTTTGGGCAGTAGGATGCCGAATTCATCACCGCCAAGGCGTGCCAAGGTATCAGATGTTCGCAATACAAGTTGTAATCGTTGAGCGACATCAATGAGTATTTCATCACCAGTAGCATGTCCTAGTGCGTCATTGATTTCCTTAAAGTGATCGAGATCCATCAACATCATCACGACTTCGTGACCTCCGTCCCGCTTTGCCGCCGTGATGGCTTGATATAGTCGATCATTAAAAAGCATGCGATTCGTTAAGCCTGTGAGACTATCGGTGGTTGCTAAAATATTTAAACGCTCCAGAGTCGCTTTTGACTCGGAAATATCTTCCATCAAGCCATCAATTCGTACCACATCGCCCGCCTCATTCATATAAGGATAAAACAGGCGACGAAACCAACGTTGCTCCCCATCGGGTTGTCTTACCTGGCTTTCCACTTCCACTGCTTCGCCTTGCAAGGCAATTTGCCAGGCACTTTCTACCTTCTGTCGATCTTCGGGAATCGTCCAACCCAGACAAGGTATAGGAATATCAATATCCATATTACAAATTTCTTTTGCCGTCGGACTAACATACAAAGGCTGGTTGTGAATGATGTCAATTGACCAAAGTAATTGAGGGATATTAGCCAATAGGCCGGTGATTTGATTTTGTAGATCAGTGACCTTTTTTTTCTCTTCCGCCAATCTGCGCAGATTGGCATCCCAATATCCCTCTAACATTAAACCCATATCGCGAAAAAGCAGTTTAGTGATAGTATTTTCGAGAGGGATACAGTCTTTGTCGTTGATCTCTTTGTTACCACGAATGCGCATTTGTAAATGATCAAGATAAAGCTTATAGGCCCCCATGATCCACACCGGTTCAATGCCATATTGTTGGTGGAGTTCGCCGATTTGCGCCATCCGTTGAGCAGAAGCATCATTGATTTGCCCGGAAAGAAAACCGAATAAATGTTGGACTTGTTTATTCACTAAATCATCAATCGTTCCACCTTGCACCTGATAGGCTTCCAATACATTCGCCGTGATGGGCGAAGCCATCAAATAATCATAGAATACCTTAGCAAACTTTTCTCCGTCCCCCATGAGAGTCTCGTGATATTTTTTCAGGAGTGTTTGATCGGCAGTTTGCAGATTTAAAAATTCATTGAATGCTTGATTGATTGTTTTCGAGGTATATTGTCGTCTCTCGCGATTCGGTTTAAGGAAATTGATATCTGGACTATCGGGCATGCTTTTCCCTCTTGTGTGGAATTAGTGCAACAAACATCATTTGTCAACAACAATCTTAGTATTAAATCCTATCAAAAAAGTGAGGTTTATGTAACATTTTATTAAAAATGGAAAACCGATTTTTTATGCTTTAAAAAAACAGCATCTCTATGGGTGCCTGGGAATATCCCTAGTGTAGAAAATGTTTTAAAAATTAATAAGATACGGTCTAGACGTGACTACTTTCAGGTGAATTAGCAATTTAGAGTATTCAAATGCATTCAGGGGCAAACTACCGCGAAACTTTGTAACCCATTGTTTTGCTGACAAAGTGATTAAACTTTCTTTAGCAAATAAGCATCTATGAGCTACAAGATTTCTTAACATATTCTTTATATTTTAAGCGCTTTGATCTTTTTAAAATTGAACTGGCTCCTTTTATTTTGAGCCTAAGTAAAATACATCAGAGTTACTAAAAACGTCTTATTCTGACCTCATGCCTGAAGATACGTTTATTTATGTAGAGGCAAAAAATGAGAGGTTAAAACAAAAATACTAATGTCCAGGTTGTTAAAATATTTTTTGGGGCAAGCCTAATCTTCCAATTACTTGTGACGATTGTGAATTGCAATTTGAAGAGATTTAATCAAGCTCTGATATATTTTGTTAGTATTTTCGGCACTTAGAGGACGCCTAAGTTTCCCGAAAGCAGACATACAGAGTTGGAATCGTTGGTCGCGTATACGCTAATAATTCTATTTAGACAGATATTTCTGACACGATAGGTATGCCAAGTTGTATTGCTACGGGGCTATATACGTCGACAGTTTCATCTTCGGTTTGTATGGAGACAACCAACGAGTATCGGGTTTCTTTATTCCATTTTTCTAAGTAACTTCGTTCCCTCCACCAACCAATAGTGGGTGATATAGCAATTAGATTGGAATCCGCTAGTTCCGCCGCTGTACCCTTCCATATATCAGAATGAATGGATCCGCGATCCCTAGCTTGGCTTCCTAGCACCCAATGATCAGCTGGGCTTTTTGTTCCAGGTTTTCCTTCGTCTTTGTCACGTGCTTCTTTGTTTATTCGTTTGACAAAGTCATTCTTTGATTCACCTGGTGAATTCAGATCGAATCTGAGTGCGTGAGAAGCGTACCTATATCTGTCCTTCCATCCAATTTCACCAGGGCCAGGTTCTACGAAATATGACAGAGTAATACGCATTTCGACATCAATGTTATCAGGCATACTAAGGAGAACTTCTTTCGGCCAGGGCAGTTCATAGATATGCATGTCTTTTGTTCTAAAGCCACTCTCTCCTTTTGGCTTTTTGTCAAATGGCTGCAAAGTTGACTGCGCAATTAATGTCAGTGAATTTTGAGCGCTATACATCGCCCGTTCTAAATTAGGTACGCCATACCCACAAATTCCTAGTAAATACTTGTAACTCGTCTTATTTTCATCATCAATGAACTGAGCTTTCATTTCATCCGGCCAATCTGCACTATGTACAAGTAGCGCTCTTACAGTCTCTGGCCAAAATTCAGAATTAAGTGATTGTAGCTTTCCGGCCATCCAACCGAGTCGCGAAGCTGCTGCGCTAGTCATATTGAAATAACTAAAATGTGCATTTTGTGGATCGTGATGAGTAGCTAGTAGAGATAAATCTGGACACTCTGTTGCGAATCCAGCGTTATCAATAGCTAGATTTCCACCTTCCACCACTAACTCAGGTTTTATTGGCCACTTATTCTCTTCCCATGTTGAAGATGTAGTAGTAAACGGAGACAGACAGTTCTTTGAAGCGACTGGTGAATATCCCGCATAAGTAGGGTCTGTAATTTGGTCAAGAGCGGTGTAGGCGCCGATTGTTAGAGCGTTCCAAGACTGTGCAGGATCATGTACCGAATCAGTAATCTGTATATCTGGATATTTCTTGGCGGCATCATTGGTGTTGGCCGTTGAATTTCCTGCACTAAGAACGATTAAACGGCGGGAGCTACCATCTGCCCCAGAAGTTATTTGGTCAATTTCGGCAGACCAAGAGCTTGGACGCCCTCTATCTCTCGTATCATCTGCTGTTACAGCCATGCATATAGTTCTATTTTTATCTGGCCCTTGTATCTCTGCACGAGACACTGCCTGCGAAGTTATATAGCCCCAAAGGTTTGGGGAGTTTTGTTCGGGAGGGCGAGGTAAGATCTTTACTGACTCCAATTGGTGAGTAAGTTCAACTTGCTCTGCGGAGTCCAAAACTTCTGTTAGATCTCCATAAGCCGCTATCCCAGCCATCATTGTCCCATGGCCATGCTTATCGTGATCATCAGTTCCCCAACCCGTATTAACAGCCTGGCATGCTTCATCAGGAAGTACCGGTTTTATCAAAGGGTGTCCGTTATTTATTCCTCCATCCAAAATACATACTGTTGTTTGAGATTGATTATCAACGTTGATACGACTAAGAAGGTCTTCTACCCAGCCAGCTTGTTCCTTATTATCCAATTCTGTCCAATACGCGGCTGTAGATTTTGCCCTTCTATATTCTGCAATATAATCAGAAAGCTCAGTAAGCTTAGAAAGCTGAGTTTTGTTAGCTAAAATCACCTTAACTATTCTTTCTGGAAATTTTACTGAACCAGCGCGAGACTGTATGCCTTGCTCTTCTAGGATAACTTCAAAACTGGCTAATACATCCTCAGCGTGACTACTCAACCATACTTCGATCCACTCGGGGTCCTCCTCAGGCGCCAATTCCTTTTGATCAATCCAAAAAGATTCTACAAGAAGGGCTTTTCTAATATCAGAAATACTATTAATTAAATTCGCGTTTTTTGGTTTTCCTGTTCGTGTATCTTCGTTTTGATATTTTTCTAATTTATCCAGAAAATATCTTTTCTGTGAGTGAGGAATATAAACAGTCGCAAATACTGTTGTTTGCTTGGAATCTTCGCCAGCGTCACTAGGCTCCAAAGTTTCCAATTGTTCTCGAACATTTAAAAGACGGATTTTTTTTGACAGGTTTTCTAGGCTCTGTAGTTCCAAATCAGAGTCGGGGTCGCTTTTAAACTCCAGATATATTCCGTTCCTAGTAACGTGGCTGACAGCTTGATCATTTTCAGCTTCTTGCCAAGATGTCGTAAGTTTACCTTGTAAATATTGACCATGAGAGACTCGATCTCGTGGGGGAATGCTTTTGTCACCTCGAGGAGATTTGGCCGTTTTATAAAGGCTGACGTCTGGAGGAGTTGATAATATGATGTGAGGTAACTTTTCTAATGTCACTGCCTGTTTTCTCCCTCCTTTACCTACCAAGATAGGCTTTATGGCGTTGGTCTATAGTATCTAAGAGCTGTGTAGCTGTTACCTTATTCTGATCATTCAATATCGCTGTTTTTATTGCGTCACGACACGCGTGATCAATTTCTGCATGACTTAATTTATCACTAGCAGCAAGAACTTTTTTCCACGCAAATCTAGCCCCGAGAAAAGTGCCAAGTACATTTTCTATTAGGTGTTTGCGCTCAATTTCGGAAGGTACGTTATAGTAAATAACATCATCAAATCTGCGAAATAAAGCTTGATCCAACAGCTTTGGGTTATTTGTCGTAGCAATAATTAAGCTATCAGACTCGTCATTCTCAATAAACTGTAGGAAAGAACTTAGAACTCTACGCATCTCGCCTACTTCATTTTCAAGACCTCGCTCCCCTCCAATTGCATCAAATTCGTCGAAAAGATAAACACCATGTTCTTGTTGAATTAAATCGAATACTTGTCGCAGTTTTGCACTTGTCTCGCCCATAAATTTTGTAACAAGCCGGTCAAATTGAATGCTGTGTAGGGATAAATGAAGCTCGCGCGCAAGAACTTTTGCCGTAAGTGTCTTTCCAGTTCCTGGGGGACCTACTAACAATAACTTTCGACGATGACTCAATCCGTGAGACTTCAGTTTGTTTTGTTGACGATACTCATGAATCACCCGACTAATGCGCTTTTCCATGTCAGCCCCTAATACCAGCATCGATTTAGGGGTATTAGGCTCCTCGGTGAAGACAAGTCCACTTAATTCCTTAGGAAACTTGATTACTTTCAGATGCTTGTATGTAGATTGACGCTCTTTATCCACTAACTCGCGAAGTTCATGAGCCAATGATGTATGGCCTTGCTTCGCCTCATGAGCAGCTACCTGCAATGCAATAGTAAAGAAGCGTTCTTTGTCCTCACTACCGTATGATCTGATAAGTGATTTAATTTGTTCCGCTGTAGCCATAATTCGTTTCAAGTCCCTAATTTATAGAAAATAATAGCAGTTATTTGTATTTAAATCACTTACTCAGTTTCCGCTTTTGGGTGCTCTAACACCCCAACGAGCGTCCGGTTCGGGCACTTAACGTATTACTTATTTTTCAGACTGCAAATCTAATGAATGTTTTTCCATTTCATCATGCCACGCTTCATCTTCTGCATGAAGGTAGATTGCCGTAGTTTCCAATTTCGTGTGTCGAGCACTTTTGTTTAAATATCTAAGTTCGATACCTGCATCAGCTTGATGAGTGATCGCTGTATGTCTTAGCCAATGTGTAGATGCTCGACGTAACTTCTCAGCATTGTGTGGCTCTTGGCTCTCGATAGTGTTTGCCGTTTCCTGAAAAACGTCCTTGATTATACGATATATCATATTTGGGCTAATACTGCTACGCCCCGTAAGACTCATGACAAGCGGTGTTTGCTCATCAGGTTGCGGTAAAGCTGGTAGTCCATAAAATAGTCTGTATCGACTAAAGGCTTTTAGCATTTCATTATTAATTGGAATGAAGGCCTCTTTATTCCCTTTACCGATGACTTGCCACCACCAACGACCGCGGCGCTCTACAAGGCTGGACATTGTATGGGAGGCGACTTCGCTAACACGGGGGCCTAATAAATAAAACAACGCCAGTAGGTAACGTAAACGTTCATATTGCTGCTGCTGACGAGGCGTTTCCCTTGCTAGCGACTCAACATACTTGTTTACAGAAACCCATAACTCTTGCTCTAAAAATCGTTCTACACTTTTTTTGGTGTTAGGTTGTAATTTTCTTTTATTGATTAGCGCTAATGGATTACCGGCTAAGTAACCGGCGACCACCAAATAATCAAACAGGCTTTTTAAGATTGCGAGAGTTTGTCGTTGGCTGCTTGCTGCTAAAGGCCCCTTGAAGGGTCTCCAATCTTCATGAGAGCGTTCTTTTCGTGGACCACACCATCGAGAAGCCGGTTGTGGATCTTGGATGAAGTCCTGATAAAGCATTAAGTCATCGCGATTGAGACTAGACAGGGATTTCCGATATTCAATGATTGCCCATAGTAATAGCCTTTCCGCTTCTTTTTGATAATTTCGAAATGTTTGGGGAGAGTCGCGATGTTCTTCAAGCCAGGTGTAAATGGCCTCCAAATCATTTTCGGCATCAATTTGTTTATTGAGACTGATCGGTGCCCGGTTACTACCAAACTGCCCATCTAGCTCAGGGGTTAATTTAATTTTTTCAAGTGGAAGTGGTTTTGAGGAAAGAATTTCTGGGGATAATGTCGGTGTTAGTTTTATAGTCATATTGATTACACTTTTTGAGCGTCAAGAAACCGCTTCACGTTACGTAAATTATCGGCGTTATCGCTGCTCAATATATAGGCGAGAGGAGTGGTGCCTAAAAACAGAGATGCTTCGTTGGGTTTCAGCATCCAACAATTGAGTGATAGTGTGTTTTGAGGGAGCAGTATCTGTAAGTTTTTATAGATACCTAATACCAGTGAAATACGTTCCAATGATTTACTCCCTAAGCGACCCACTTTCTTTTTCTTCCAGCGATAATATGTGGTTTGAGGTGGATTCCCAAGCAAAGCTCTTTCTTGTTGTGAATTAAGTTCCCAACGTTTAGTTATAGCGAAAAATGCTTGGAGCCCAGCTTTTGAAACCCTCATCGGGTTATTACTTAGTGTTTTTTTATTTGTTGAGTAGGTATCAATACTAGGCATTAGTTAACCAACATTAATTATCATTTAGTTAATCGAACGAAATTTATTTTAGATTTTACAACTGCATTTCAATATTTCCTTCCCCTATTCTAGTAAACCTATATTCATGATTATAGGCGTAATCATGAATTATTTGCAAATTGGATAATATATTTTACGCATTACGTAATGTGTATTATTATCTTTATTCAAGGAATACGTATTTTTAAAGGATTGCTTTCATGGATACCACTACTGACTCAACGCTGACAAACACCCGTGACCTAGTCATGATAGCCGCAGACGAATTGTTTAAAGAAGGCATTCGCCCCACTGTCGCCAATATCCGCAAGAAAACCCAACGCGGTAGCGCAACCACCATTAATCAGGCACTCCATGAATGGTGGCAGTCTTTGTCAGATCGAATTAATGTCGCTGAATCTCGGCCAGATATTCCAGAGCCCGTGTTTGAAATTGCCACTGAATTATGGACCTCCGCTTTAGCTCAAGCAGATCAAACATTAGCCAAAGAGCGAAAGACCCTAAAACACTACAAGGAAGACGTGGATTACAAACTGGAAACTGCCCTTTTCTCTCAACAAGCAGCAGAGCATCGTGCCCAAGAGCTGGCCGAACAGCTCGATCAGGAAATGGAGAAAGCTAAAGCCATTGAAAAGGCGTACATTGCACTTAAACTCAAGGAAGAAAACCAGCAAACGCAAATCGAATCCTTACAGACCTCCATTGATCAGCTCAAGCAGGAAGCCCAGGCCCAAAATGATACCCATCAGCAAGCCATAGCGCGTGAACAGAAACGATTTGATGCGCTGGAAAAACGGCTCGTATCCCAGTTAGAAGACGTTCGCTTAGAGAAAAAGTCCATTAAATCGGAATTCGATGTTTTCAAAAAGATGAGTAGCAAAACCCATAACGAGATTGAAGCAACAGTGCTAGCGCTTAAAACGTTAAATATCGCCTTATCTAATGATTTGAAAGTTTCGGAACAGAAACAGGTCGAACTCGAAAAAACACTTTCTCAATCTGTAGAAGAAAAACAGGCGATTAATGAATCAAATAACCTACTGAGCAATGAAAAAGATAAACTGACGCAACAATTTGAATCGCTCTCGGAGGAAAATAACCGTTTAGATCAAGAGAATAAAATTCTCAATAAAGAAGCTCAGAAAATTGCTAAACTTAACACCACGCTTTCAGAAAAAAGCTTAGTATTAACAACAGAAAAAGAAGCGCTCCAAAAAGTGCTTAAGCAACTCTCAAAAGACTTTCAATTAGCCACGAATTAAGGGTGTGCAATGATGAAAGAAAAGAATAGTGAAAAACTCGATAAGCAAACTAACCAGTCGTTTGCAGAAACCTTGAGAAATATGCCCAATGTAGGTCATGATACCGACTTTGAGCGTATCGATTTGCCTCAAGACTTTGTCGATGATATTCAGAAAGGCCTCCAAGAAGAAAACAATGGCGAGGTGTCCAGCTACAAGTTCGCCACTAAAGGTGACGTCTAATGGGACTAAATTTATGACATTCGAGTTTCTAAAAGGGTTAGACGCTGACATACAGCAAACATTGCTCAATCAATTAAGAGACCTTTGGACGCATACTTCTACCGCCATTGAAGGCAATACGCTAACGCTTGGCGATACCAAATTCATTCTCGAAGAAGGCCTTACGGTATCAGGAAAGCCCATCAAAGATCACCAGGAAGTGATTGGCCATGCCAAAGCGATAGAGCTGACCTATTCCTTTCTTGAGCGCGAGTTAACAGATAATGACTTTTTTGATCTCCATAAAGCAATCCAAACAGAGGTTGTATCTGATATTAATAAACCCTATGGGGCCTGGAAAACCGAGCCCAATGGGACTTATGCATTGGATGAGGATGGGAAACAGGTTTTTATTGAATACGCTCTACCTGAAGACGTACCCGCGTTAATGCGTGAAATCATTGATTACATAAATAAAGTGAACAGTACCAGTATACCGTTAAAAGAGGCGCATCTCGTGTATGCGAAAGTGCATATGGGGATCGCTCATACCCACCCCTTCTGGGATGGCAATGGTAGAATCGCGCGCTTGGTGGCAAATATTCCACTCCTTAACTCCGGCCTACCGCCTATTGTTATAGCCAATGAGGAGAGACGCGAATATCTGGAGATCCTTTCCAAATACCAGCGTAAAAGTGGCCCAATTAATGGTAAAACTGGCGCTTGGCCAGACGAAAGCATGCTCTTAGAATTTGCTACGTTCTGTTCGAAATCTTATGACGCTACAAAGGAACTAATAACTAAAGCTAAAGCGCAACAGAAAACTCGAATTAAATAAGGTGGCTGTGTATCTTGAGGGGGGCCCTGTTTTTTAAGATCTATCAAGATTTATACATCCATGATTCTGGCTTGGGCGACCAGTTTCCTTCGCCAAAGAACTGGGTTATGAGACCTCCGAGGCTACCTTCGTAAATTTCTAGAGCCGCGCCCTCTCCTCCATCGCTATAATGCGCTTTATTAACAAATTCGAC
>Ga0316207_10000330_pt1 | contig 85119 bp, 80 predicted proteins | sample 6weekpyrite_MG_FD_204943 | JGI IMG/M metagenome (GOLD analysis project Ga0316207, IMG submission 204943) | Microbial mat bacterial communities from mineral coupon in-situ incubated in ocean water Damariscotta River, Maine, United States -... | ecosystem: Environmental > Aquatic > Marine >...
CGCCGCTAGCATCTGAATCTTCAACGTTGTATTCCACTTGTACACGACCGTAGACCGTCACATCTGCAGAAGCGACTGCTGGTGCAAACATCGCTGCAGCGACCGCTGCTGCAAGAAGTTTCTTATCCATTATATTTCTCCTAACTCTAATTGTTATATTGTCAATTGACAGTCCCAAAGATAACGAGTTTTTGGTGTTTGTGCAACACTTTTGTACAAATTTGCCACATTCAATTATAGGCGTTGTTTTTATGCAACAACCGCAATTAAAAAACGCATATTTTATGCGTTTATGGCACAATTACCCTTTGAAAAAAGAGCCTCTCAAGACTCAAACTTTGATACGTGCAAACAACTAACTTCAGGCAATATGGGTAACACTCATGCAATTCATCAGTGAATTTCAAATCGACACCGAACTATGTGACGATATTATAAGACTCCATCGCGCAGCCAATAAACGCGGCTTGGTTACCCGAGGCAAACTGGGGGTCTATGGTGACTACAAGGTTAATACTGACCTGAAAGACTCCTATGATTTAGGGCTTGTTACGGTGCCTGATGATTTAGCCATCAAATACCGTATCCCTGATTACTACCAGGCCTTGAAGGATTGCTACGATCAATATGTTGCACAACACCCTATTTTAAAAAATCTGGCCCCAGTGGAACTGGGTGAGTCGCCTATTATTCAACACTACAAACCAGGCGGTGGATTTAAATTCCCACACTTTGAACGCGCCGATGCGATGTCAAGTCGAAGAGCATTAGTCTGGATGACCTACCTCAATGACGTGACTGATGAGGGTGGAACCCACTTCTTGTACCAGGATTACACGGCCACACCGAGTAAAGGCAAAACACTCATTTGGCCAACCGATTTTACCCACACCCACGAGGGTGTCGTTTCGCCATCACAAGATAAATATATTATTACCGGGTGGCTCAGTTTTGCTTCATAAATTACTACCCAAACTACATCCGAAAACTAAAATGCGCAGTTCAATGTTGTTGACTCCGGCATCGTCAACTGTACGGCTATCTGATTTCCGCCTGACCAAGCACTTTATTCAAGCTTCTTAATAGTCTGAATTCCCTCGTCATCAGTAACGGATATTTCACCCTGGGCACTGCCTGGGTAAATCTGTGCATTCTGTTCATCAATCGCTTCGATCAACATATCCCTCGGTGAATAAAGCATCATCGCAATATCAACCAGGTTTTTAGTAATACGTTCGGCATTGGAACTATCATTTAATAATGACGTCGCCATTTCATCCGTAATGTCGTTCTGTAACAACAGTTCATTAATATGGCCGGTCATCAACACGTCCAGCTTTTCGGCCTTACTTCGATGTCGCTCTATCTTTCTCAATTGCTCAGCAAGGTGTTCGGGAGGACCGATTCTCTTGATATCTCTCACCACCTTAAGAATTCTTCTGCGCAAGATATTATATTCTTTCTGTATTGCCTCATTGTCGGCTGAAAGGTATTTGGCAATATTGATCTGAAGTGGCTTCATCCGTTTAACCACTTGTACTAATAATCGATCAGCAAGTAAGGTATTCCGCACTATTTCAATTTCTTCCTCTGACAAATTACGTTTATCCTGTAGTTTTGTCGCATAGTCGAGAATTCGGCTATAAATAGTTTTTATTTTTGTTGTGTAAATCCTGTCAATATCAACCGGAATAACGTCAGAAGACGATAATACGTCTGCAATATCTCCCTGTTTTTCCAGATCCTTACGATGCACACCAAGACCATGTGCAAGCACGATATAAGCTGCATTTTCTAATAAGCGTACAGATTCATCCGTCAACGCCTTAATGCCTGTTTGTGAATATTTCATGGATGAAGCGTTCAGAAATAGGGGTTCATCAATTCCAGGTTCTTCATCTACTACTTGGGGGACCATGCGCTCCACAACTTTCACAATGGATGAAAGAAAACCAATCAAAAACACTACATTGAGAATATTAAAACTGGTATGAAACAAAGATAATGCAATGGGTATTGCTGCCGCACTCACAAAAGGCGACACACCTTCAATCGATTCAACAATACTGCCTACAAGATTAACGAATGGATAGAACAATACCAGAATCCACACTACACCTAGCGCATTAAAGATTAAATGCGCCCGCGCCGCGCGCTTGGCATGATAATTGGCCACAAATGCAGCCATGTTGGCAGTGATCGTCGTGCCAATATTTTCACCGAGCACCATCGCCGCCGCCATATCAAAAGGGATCCAGCCTTCATAGGTCATCAGTAATGTTAGCGCCATGGTTGCGCTGGAAGATTGCACTACCAATGTCAGGACGGTACCAATAAAAAGAAACAACAACAGTGATAAGTAACCTTTGGTTGTGTACTCAGACAGGAAAGCCAATGCCTCTGGATTCGCACTAATATCCGGAACTGAATCTTTTAGAAACTGCAAACCGATAAACAACACGGCAAAACCAATAATAAAGTTTCCCCACTGCCTGGTGTTGACTTGTTTCGACAGACTCAATAAAAAACCAAGGCCGACTAACGGTAATGCAATCGCACTTATTTTCACCTTAAAACCGAGAATCGCGATCAACCATGCCGTTACCGTAGTGCCGATATTGGCTCCCATGATGACACCTACGGCCTCTGTCAACGTCAGTAAACTGGCATTGACGAAACTCACAACCATCAATGTTGTTGCTGATGATGATTGAATTGAGGCCGTTATAAAAAAACCGGTGATAACGGCATAGAAACGGTTTGAGGTAGTTGTCGCCAGAATATTGCGCATCCGTTTACCGGCCAGCAACATCAAAGAATCGCTCATCAACTTCATGCCAAACAAAAACAGGCCTAGGGAGCCTAACAGAGCGAGTATATCTATCAATCCGTAGTTCATTGCTTAAGCATGACCCATCTGGCTTCAACAAAACAAGGCCTATGAAAAAAAATCGATTGAGCCTTAACTTATATTGACCGGGAACACGGATTGCTCAGCACATTACAATTAAAGGTGCCTCGCTCTAAGAGCGTTCAAATCTGCCAGCGCAGATTTGTTACCGAAGAATTGTTGAACCTTGTCATTGGTTCGAGACTTCGTCATTCCCGACGACCAAAACCCAAAAGGCCCGCCGATGGCGAGCCTTTTGATTTTGTGGCTGGGGAACAAGGATTCGAACCTTGATTAGCGGAGTCAGAGTCCGCTGTCCTGCCGTTAGACGATTCCCCAATTGTCTAAGAACGACTAGCCTTTGTCTGATGTAAACAGACTGGCTACAACAGAAACGATTAACGTTTCGAGTATTGTGGACGTTTACGTGCTTTGTGCAGACCAACTTTCTTACGCTCAACCTTACGAGCATCACGAGTTACAAATCCGGCTCTACGTAAATCTGTACGTAGCGTCTCATCATATTTCATCAATGCACGCGTAATACCATGGCGAATTGCACCTGCCTGGCCAGTGTTACCACCACCGTTTACATTAACCTTAATATCAAAGCTGCCTTCGTGTTTAGTCAACTCAAGCGGTTGACGAACAACCATGCGAGACGTTTCACGACCAAAGTATTCTTCGATGGTGCGGTTATTAATAGTGATGTTGCCGCTACCTGCTGTCATGTAGACACGTGCAGTAGATGATTTGCGACGACCGGTGCTGTAATAAGTTTCTGACATTTGAAATTAACCTGATGGTTTAAATATCCAGCGGCGTTGGCTGCTGGGCAGTATGTTTGTGATCGCTACCTGCGTAGACCTTGAGCTTGCGGTACATCGCACGACCCAGTGGATTCTTAGGTAGCATGCCTTTAACGGCTTTTTCAATAATCCGTTCTGGCGCTTTTTGTTGCAACTTATCAAACGTGATCGCTTTAATACCACCAACGTAACCTGTGTGGTGATAGTAAACCTTATCCGTCTCTTTACGACCTGTTACACGTACTTTCTCAGCGTTAATTACAACGATGTAGTCACCTGTATCCACATGAGGTGTGTATTCAGGCTTATGTTTACCGCGTAAACGACGAGCGATCTCTGTTGCCATACGACCAAGGGTTTTGCCTTCGGCGTCGATAACATACCAATCACGTTTCACTTCAGCAGGCTTTGCGCTGAATGTCTTTGTACCAATCATGCCAATATCCAATAAGGTGCTACGAAAAGAGGCGGAATATTACTCGAGTATGGGGGCGGATACAAGCCCAAAACGGCAACATTTTGGCCAAATAGCGCTGAAAGACTGTGTTTCACTGAAACTCAAGGGTTAGGCGCTGCTACACGCCCATTATGGAGCATATAACCCTATATATGTATTGGAATCTGCAGACTATCCCTGTTTTATCATTCATACATCGATGGGAGCTAGCCATTATCGCCTGGGATTTGACCATCACAGCACCCTGCAAACGTTCTCTGAAACCTCTGCGAGCTTTATTACGGATTAATCTAAACCTACTACATTAAGGTTCTGATCATTGCTGGAAATCGAATAAGGTACTCAAAATGAAGCCTGGTAGGGCTTCTTTGCACCAGCAACCCTTTCTGATTTACCCCCCTTGAACTAACCATTTCTACTGCCTCCCAAGCTTCTGTGGTCTGGAATTTCAGCACTCACAGAATCTCTTAGAGATTCATTGCGAGTACCGCAACCATCTCCGATGGTTCGCGGCAAAAAAAAAGGCGCCGCCAAGGTGGCAGCGCCTAAAAGTCCACCATTGGGAGGTGGAGGAGGTCGGTATCAAACCGGAGGCTTGACGCATCCAATTGAAATGATGGATACATAGTAGAGCAAATAAGTATATTAGTCAATACTTATTTAGATGTTTATTATTTAATCAGAATGATTTTATTTGCCGTAATGACATCTTCATACAAGTATTTTCGATTATTCATGAAGGCTGCTGATTCTGGCTGTCTCCTAAGCTTCTGTGGCTTGGCGTTTCACCACTCATAAGAATCCCTATGGGTTCTCCCTAGAAGCTCTTCGAGCTTCATTAGGGATTCCCTAAACCTACTCCGTAGGTTCTGGTCATCATGAGCTCCTCAACCATTTCCAATTTATCCGTAAAGCGGTACATTTCTGCTGCCTCCTAAGCTTCTGTGGCTTGGACTTTCACCTCTCACAGAACCCTGCGGGTCCATTGTGAGTATCTCAACCATCTCCGATGGTTCGAGCTAAAAAAAAGGCGCGATCCCGTGAGGAATCGCGCCCATACCACTAGACTCTTCTATTCGTGGAGGAATGTTAGAGTGTTCTTTCCCAATTAAGGGTATATCTGTGGTGTATTAAGCATCGTGGATGGCGGTTTCTTTGTCAATAATTACTTTTTATAGATTTAAATCAATAGATTAAAGTAATTTATCAACCTAGAATATCAGCAATATTCAGCATGCTGCTGGTTTCATTCATATCGTCTTACTTTTATTAACTTGTTGTTTTATAAAGAAAAATTTATTTTCTCTTAAATAACGATATTTATATAAAAAAACTTTAAATTTGTAATCTTTCGACTATTTCACCATTTTTGAGATGTTTTTCCATAATTTCATCAAGATCCTGTTCATCAACATAGCTATACCAAACTGCTTCCGGATACACGACTAATACAGGACCTTCACTGCAACGATCAAGACAACCGGCCGAATTTATTCTTACGCCACCGGCACCCGCCAAATTCATTTGTTTGCTCTTTGACTTTGCATAGTCACGCATTGCCTGTGCATCAAAGTCCTGGCAACACGCACAACCTTCCGCACGTTGATTGGTACAAAAGAAAACATGGTGTTTGTAATAACTCATAAACTAATTAGACCTAATGGTTGGCATGCGCGTAAAATGTGTATCTATTATAAGCATTTAAATTAAATTAAACAGGCTACCAATCCCCTTGCCAGTGACAACTAACAAAGCATCACTTATTGCCGAAGCAGATAAATGTGTACTGTGTGGCATGTGTTTACCACACTGCCCTACCTATTCGCTTGCGCAAAATGAGAATGAATCACCACGCGGCCGCCTGGTGCTTGGTAAAGCTTACTTAGCCGGCTTAGTTGAGCAAACCAGTGATCTTGTCGAACACATTGATCACTGTTTGCTATGCCGCAATTGTGAAAATTGCTGTCCTTCAGGTGTTCTGTTTGGCACTTTCATGGATGGCTTGCGCAGCAACCTTCCACAAAAAAAACCACAACATGATTTTGCAGAGATTCTAAGCAACCAACAACAACGTCGTTCTCTCAATAAGAAATTATGGCTCGGTCAAAAAAGCGGTGTGCTCTCTGCCAGTAAGCTGTTTATCGGCGGTGATAACAAACGTTTACTCGACAGTTTACCCACGCTGCAACGTTTTAAAGAATTGAATAACCACTATCCTGCCAACGATGATGAACTCGCAAAAGTAATGCTGTTCACCGGCTGTCATAGTGAATTACTCGGTAACTCGCTAGTGGTAACCGCAATTGAATTACTCACTCGGTTGGGCGTGAGTATTGAAATCCCCTCTCAACAAGCCTGCTGCGGGGGATTGTCACGTCATCATGGTGATGCCGATAAGGCCAACCAGTTAGAAACTGAAAACATTGCCGCTTTTTCTCATGAACCAGACATTCCTATCTTAACCCTTGCGAGTGGCTGTGGCGCTAGTTTACTGGACTACAGTGATAACGCCGCAACATCTTTCACCGCTCGTGTGATCGATATCACTGCTTTTCTTGTCAGTCATTTACACGCAATCAAGCCTAACTTGGCGCCCTGTCATAAAAAAGTCGTCATACAAACACCCTGTAGTATGAAAAATCGTATGCACACTGATAAGGCTATTCCGGCATTGCTAAAAACAATACCAGAACTGGACGTTAGCGATTTAAATGGACAGCGTGGCTGTTGTGGTGCGGCAGGCACCTATATGTATGAGCAAGCAGAATCCGCGGATGCGCTACGCGAACCTATTATTGATGACTTAATTAAAAAACAAGCCGACATTCTAGTGACGAGCAATATTGGTTGTGCCATGCATATTCAGTCAGGCATGAAGCAGGCAGGGCTCACACTAGACATTCTGCACCCGATTGAATTGGTCGCCCGGCAGCTTATTTCGTAACAATCGTTAAGATGAAACACTGGCAATATCCCGATATTGGAGGATAATGTTTCACATGGCACAACGAAATTTTAATTTTGCAGATCAAATCGCGCTTGGCATGGATCAGGCGCTGCGTACTGTTTTTGGTAAACCACAAGTCACGGAACGTAGTAACCCCGCGGACGATATTCCTGAATCTGAGGCCCTTTCTACCTCGGAACAAGAACATATCGCCGGCTTGATGCGAATCAACCACGTTGGTGAGGTCTGTGCTCAAGCCCTCTATCAAGGTCAGGCCATGACCGCAAAACTGGACACCGTGCGCGAAAGCATGCAACGCGCGGCTGATGAAGAAAATGACCACCTGGCCTGGTGTGAACAACGCCTTGATGAATTACACAGTCATAAAAGCTTACTCAATCCACTTTGGTATGCGGGTTCATTCGGTTTAGGGGCCTTAGCCGGTTTAGCCGGTGATAAATGGAGTCTTGGTTTCGTCGCTGAAACAGAGCACCAGGTTGTCGAACATCTTGATGAACATCTTGCCCAGTTACCCGAACAGGATAATCGCAGCCGTGCTATTTTGAAACAAATGAAAGAAGATGAAAGTCGCCATGCAACCGTTGCATTAGAGGCGGGTGGCTCAGAATTACCTGCACCAATAAAGCAGGCCATGAAATTCACTTCAAAAATAATGACCAGCACCGCATATAAGATTTAACTTACGCACGCTATATTTTAGAAATACGTCGCCCGTAGAAAATTTCCAGAATTTCTTTTTGCAGTTGTTTACGAATCTTATTCTGCTCTGACTTTTTCAATTCTGCTGATGTTATACCGAACAGGTATTTATCCAGATCACAGTCTTTTAACATCATCTTGGTATGAAAAATATTTTCCTGATATACATTCACATCAAGCATTTGATATACATTTTTAATATCACGCGAAATATAATTCTGAATCGAATTAATATGGTGATCAATAAACACCTTGCCACCTTTGGTATTACGTGTAAAACCACGCACACGATAATCCATGGTTACAATATCTGAATCAAAACTATGTATCAGGTAATTAAGTGCTTTAAGCGGTGAGACACGTCCACACGTTGATACATCAATGTCTACACGGAAAGTGCTAATACCATTTTCAGGATGATACTCTGGATAAGTATGCACCGTAATATGGCTCTTATCGAGGTGCGCTACGACGGCATCAGGTAAGGGGCCTGGCGTTTCTTTATTGTCGATCTTACTTGCCACCATCGCTTCCTCAGAAATCAACATGGTGACGCTCGCGCCCTGTGGTTCGTAATCTTGTCGTGCAATATTAAGAATATTGGCACCAATAATATTACTGACATCTGTGAGAATATGCGTCAAACGTTTCGCATTATACTCTTCATCAATATATTCAATGTATTCCTGCTGCTGTTCCCTGGTTGCCGTATAACAGACATCGTAAATATTAAAACTCAATGTTTTAGTCAGATTATTAAAACCATGTAATTTTAATTTTTTTGCACGAGCCACAATGAATTCTCAAAATCACTTGCAGATTAACAGCAACCAGAAATCGGTGGATGATAAATCATCTGTACGGTGTTGCCATCAGGGTCAAAACAATAAAAACTCCGCGCACCATCACGATGTGTGCGTGGCTTAGTACGCATTTCAATATCATTCTCAACGAGAAAGTCATACCATGCATCAACATCTTCCATTTTTCGCATGATAAAACCAATATGATCCAGATGCTGACCTTCTTCAGAAAACGGAGATGTTACACGGTGTAATGCAAGGTTATCATTACCAGAACAAAGATAGACACTATCGGCATCTGGGCGCCACTCAACGGCCATCCCTAACAGTTCGGTATAAAAATGTTCGCAGGCTTCATAATTAAATGTGTAGAACGCCACGTGACGCATGCCACCCGTAGCAGGAGGACGACTCATTCTACTTCCTCAATTTCGTAGTCGTGAGTAATCTCTGCCATCGCACCCAACATAATTGAGGCTGAGCAATACTTCTCTGAGGATAATTCAATCGCTCGCTTCACTCTATCTTCCTTCAAGCCTTTACCAATAACACGAAAATGCGCATGAATTTTGGTAAAAACTTTTGGCTCATCTTCTGCACGTTCCGCATCTATTTCAACAATACAGTCACGTACATCTTGACGCGCCTTGGTTAAAATCATCATGACGTCAAACATGGTGCAACCACCTAGCCCGAGTAACAACATTTCCATGGGTCGCACACCGAGATTACGCCCACCATGGTCTGGAGGCCCATCCATAACAACAGCATGCCCGCTACCCGATTCACCAAGGAAAGTAGCATCTTCTACCCATTTAACTCGCGCTTTCATGTCCTGCTCCACAGAAATACTGACGACGTAGGGTATCATATTACCGATCCCCGGAAACTATCCGCTGGTGATCAAATCGGTATCGAGCCCGCAGTTCGACAGGACAAGTAAAAACGCCTACACTCAGTAACATAATAATGAAATACAAGGTTATTTCAGCTAGACGATATCCATGATTAAACCGACTGACAATCCTGCTATCCAGCGCTTTCTTGAGCACTGCCACCACCGCCGCTATCCGGCCAAGAGTGTCATTATCTACGCGGGTGATGTACCCGATGTACTGTATTACATTATTGAAGGGTCGGTCTCGGTTCTGATTGAAGATGAAGATGGTCGCGAAATCGTACTTGCCTATCTCAACCCCGGTGATTTCTTTGGTGAAATGGGCTTATTCGTCCCGGACAACAAACGCAGTGCCTGGGTTCGCGCCCGCACTGAATGCGAACTCGGAGAGATCAGCTACAGCAAGTTCCGCCAACTCTCTACTGATAATCCCGATATTCTATTTGAACTGGCTTCACAGATGGCCATTCGACTGCAAAACACCAGCCGCAAAGTTGGTCATCTCGCCTTCATGGATGTCACTGGTCGTGTTGCACGAACGCTACTCGATTTATGCCAACAACCCGATGCCATGACACACCCTGATGGCATGCAGATACGCATCACTCGTCAAGAGATTGGCCGTATTGTCGGTTGTTCCCGTGAAATGGTCGGGCGTGTTTTAAAGAACCTTGAGGAACAACGCCTGATCAGCGTCAAAGGCAAAACCATTGTTGTATTTGGTACGCGCTAGCCTTAACTAACTAAAAAGTTCTTGTAGTTTCTTGCCCGGATCGGCTTCTCGCATAAACGCTTCGCCAACCAGGAAGGTGTTAACATCATGTTTACGCATACGTTCAACGTCATCACGATTATGGATACCGCTCTCGGTGACCACGATCCGATCGTCCGGGATCTGATGTAGTAACTCGATAGTTGTATCGAGTGTCGTTTCAAAGGTACGCAGGTTACGATTATTAATCCCCAGCAGTGGAATATTCAATTTCAATGCGCGGTGTAGTTCTTCCGCATCATGCACTTCAACAAGCACATCCATACCCAGTTCTGTTGCTAGTGAACAGAGCGCCCGCATTTGTTCATCTTCTAAACACGCCACAATCAATAAGATGCAATCCGCGCCGATAACACGGGCTTCAACCACCTGGTAAGGATCAATAAAAAAATCTTTACGGATCACCGGTAATTCACACGCCGCACGTGCTTGTTGCAAGTATTCATCACTGCCCTGAAAGAAATCGATATCGGTCAATACTGACAAACAGGCTGCACCCGCATCCGAATAACTTTTCGCGATCTCGGCTGGGACAAAATCTTCACGCAATATACCTTTACTTGGCGATGCCTTTTTTATTTCAGAAATCACGGCAGACTGCCCTGCTGATAATTTGTTTTGAATTGAATCGACAAAACCACGCACAGGCGATGCATCCGCGACTCGTGCCTGTAAATTTGCAAGCGATACGTTTAATTTACGCTCTGCAATTTCTTCCTGTTTGCGGGCAATGATCTTTTTCAGAATGTCAGGGGTATTACTCATATTATTTCTTCACGATAAAGAGGCAGAAAGACTAACCAGTTCGTCTAGCTTAGTCTGCGCAGCACCGCTGGTGATAATCTCAGCCGCCTTGGCAACACCTGCTTCGAGTGAGTCAACCAGATCGGCGGCATAAATTGCTGCACCGGCATTCATAATGACGATGTCACGTGCTGCCCCAGGTGTATTGGCAAAGGCTGACTTAATGACATCCAGACTTTGCTGTGCTCCATCAACTTGCAGGTCTGCCAATTTGCCACGCTCTAAACCAAACTGTTCGGGTGTAATGGTGTATGTCGTAATCACACCATCTTTTAATTCCGCAACGTGTGTTTCATCAGCGATACTAATTTCATCCATGCCATCCGCTGAGTGAACAACCAAAATATGGTTACTGCCTAATGCCTTAAGTACTTCCGCTAATGGTTGTACCAATTCATCGCTAAACACGCCCAGTAATTGATTTGGCGCACCCGCAGGATTGGTGAGTGGACCCAGGACATTAAAGATAGTCCGTACTGCCATTTCCTTTCGAGGGCCAATCGCATGCTTCATGGCGCTGTGATGCTTAGGTGCAAACATGAACCCAACACCCACTTCCCTAATGCATTGACCAACTTGCTCCGGGGATAAGTCGAGATTTACACCCGCTGCTTCTAGTAAATCAGCACTACCCGATTTACTGGATACCGAACGATTTCCGTGTTTAGCAACGGTGCCGCCGGCGGCGGCCACCACAAAGGTACTCGCCGTGGATATATTAAAGGTGTTGATGCCATCGCCACCGGTGCCGACAATATCAACAACATGATCGCCATCGACCTTCACACCCGACGCCAGTTCACGCATGACGCTTGCCGCGGCGGTAATTTCATCAACCGTTTCGCCCTTCATGCGCAAGCCAACAAGGAAGCCACCGATCTGTGCTGGCGTTGCTTCACCGGTCATAATCAAACGCATGACAGCCGTCATGTCTTCACGAGATAGGTCGTGTTTATCGAGTACACTACGAATAGCTGATTGCATGTCCATCGCTGTTTCCCTTAACCCTTTTGTTCTAGATAATTTTTAAGCATATCGTGGCCGTGTTGAGTAAGGATAGATTCAGGATGGAACTGCACCCCCTCTATCGCTAATTCTTTATGGCGCACGCCCATGATCTCATCAATATCACCTGCTTCATTCTCGGTCCATGCGGTGACGTCAAAGCATGCTGGTAACGTCGCTTTATCAATCACCAGTGAATGATAACGCGTTGCTTCAAGCGGATTAGAAAGCCCCTTAAACACACCCACATCATTGTGCATGACCATTGACGTTTTGCCATGCATGATGTCATTGGCATGAACAATCTTGCCACCATAGGCCTGACCAATACTTTGATGCCCTAAGCACACACCCAGAATAGGAATCTTACCAGCGAAGTGCTGAATGGCATCCACAGACACTCCCGCCTCGTTTGGCGTACAAGGCCCCGGTGAGATCACCAGATGCTGAGGATTCAGCTTTTCAATTTCATCCAGCGTAATTTGATCATTACGATGCACTTGAACGTCTGCACCCAACTCACCGAAGTACTGCACCAGGTTATAGGTAAAGGAGTCGTAATTGTCGATCATTAGTAACATAGTATTCCCCTAACCCAATCCCTTGGCGGCCATTGCAACTGCGCGGAAAATAGCGCGTGCCTTGTTCATGGTTTCATCCCATTCACTTTGTGGTACTGAATCAGCCACAATTCCCGCACCGGCTTGAATGTGTAGTGTCTTGTCTTTAATCACTGCGGTACGAATCGCAATCGCGGTGTCCATATTGCCTTCCCAGGACAAGTAACCCACCGCCCCTGAATAGACGCCGCGTTTAACCGGCTCAAGTTCGTCAATAATCTCCATTGCTCTAATCTTCGGTGCGCCACTCACCGTACCTGCGGGGAAAGTTGCGCGCAACGCATCCACCGCTGACATATCCTGTTTCAACTTACCTTTTACATTCGAGACGATATGCATAACGTGAGAATAACGCTCAATGAGCATTTTTTCTGTAAGCTCAACTGAGCCTACCTCAGCGACACGGCCTGCATCATTACGACCCAGATCGATTAACATCAAATGTTCAGCAAGCTCTTTCGGATCAGCAAGTAATTCAACTTCCAGGGCCTTGTCTTCTGCTTCTGTTTTACCACGGGGTCGCGTACCAGCAATCGGTCTTACCGTGACTTCACCATCTTCAACTCGCGTCAGAATCTCTGGTGATGAACCAACAATATGAAAGTCACCCAAATCGAGGAAATACATATAAGGTGATGGGTTTAGACTACGTAATGCCCTGTACAAATCCAGTGGTTCATTATCAAAAGGAATCGACAACCGCTGCGACAACACTACCTGCATGGCATCACCTTCAAGAATGTAATCCTTGATACGCCCTACTGCCGACTTGAAACCTGCTTCGGTAAAACCAGAAACAAAATCCGACTCTTCTACTTTTGTACTTGCCCCACCCACCTCATGGTATTCCGGTGTTGCTTGACGCAGCTTGGCAACCAACTCATCAAGACGTGCCTCGGCTACCTGGTGTGCATTATCAATATCAGGGTTAACGTGAATGACCACGTACATCTTGCCCGACAGGTTATCGAACACAACGACCTCGTCAGAGACCATCAGCAGGATATCCGGATTATCGAGCGGGTCAGGGTTCGGGCAAAGCTTCAGTTTTGGTTCGACATAACGAATCGTGTCATAACCAAAATAACCCACCAGACCACCCGTGAAGCGTGGCAAACCCGCTACTTCCGGTACCTGGTAACGTGATTGAAAGTCTTCTATAAAGGCCAGGGGGTCATCTGCTTCTACTGTCTCGATAGGCTTGCCATCTTTTTCAATCTCGACGGTATTACCGCGAACTCGCATCAGTGTGCGGCACGGCAAACCAATAATAGAATAACGCCCCCACTTCTCACCGCCCTGTACAGATTCAAATAAATAAGAGTACGGACCATCGGCCAGTTTCAGATAAGCACTCAGGGGAGTATCGAGATCCGCGAGGATCTCACGCATCAGGGGGATGCGATTATAACGTTGCGCAGCGAGTGCGTTGAATTGTTCTGGTGTCATTGTCATTGCCTACATATATTATGGGTACAAAGGAATTACTGGTTCTTTTTTCAGACCAGCGCCACCATCGTTCATCCATTAATGTATCCATTTATTATTATCCAAATGACAATTTTGTTATCTAACTACACAAGGCCAGGCGAATTTAACTTGCTTCGCTGTTCTCGAGCAGTGATTGTAGCTCAACCATTGAATCAATCAAGGCATCCGGCCTGGCATCAGCAATATTTGCTCCGTGATTATACCCATAGGTCATACAGGTAATCTGAAAACCCGCCGCACGAGCCGCTTTCACATCGCTGACCGAGTCACCCAACATCATCGCCTGCGCTGGTTCAACGCCAAAGAATTCGGCCGCATGCAACAAAGGCAGTGGATCCGGCTTTTTCTTCGCCAGCGTGTCGCCGCTGATGATAATCGCAAATTCATCATGTATACCAAGTTCTTTTAATAGCGGTATCGTAAATGCCGCTGCTTTATTGGTCACACAGCCCATTTTATAACCAGCCGCTTTCATGTATGCCATGCCTTCCTGAACGCCAGGGTACAAGCAGCTGCGCACACAGGTATTCTCGGCATACAGTGCCATAAAGATCGGTAAGGCCCTGGCCTTTAGCGCTTCATCAGGGTAACCGTCCAGATCATCGACAAGCGCTCGCTCGACCAGACGTTCTACTCCATTGCCCACCCAGTGGCGCACACGTTCTTCACCGCGTACAGGCATATCGAGTTGTTTCAGCATTTCATCAACACAAAATGCAAGATCCGGAACACTATCAACAAGCGTTCCATCAACATCAATGAGAACCATTTCAGGTTTTTTAAGCGCCATAGTTTATTACTCTAAAAAGATCTAACGAAAAAACGCACAGACGCTCAGTACGCAGAGAATGTAACTTAAAACGTTGCATTCTCTGCGACTTTGCACCTCTGCGTTAGATCTAATCTTTATTTGGCTTTTGCTAATTCAGCGCGCATTTCGCCAATAATGGTATCGTAACGATTCGCATCGCTATCACTCGCGGCGCCGAAGATCGCAGAACCGGCAACAAACATGTCAGCACCGGCTTCTTTAATTTCACGAATGTTATCCGCTTTCACACCACCGTCGATTTCCAGACGTATATCGCGACCTGAAGCATCAATGATCTTGCGTGCTGCACGCAGCTTATCAAGCGTGTGAGGAATAAAACTCTGTCCACCAAAACCAGGGTTAACCGACATCAGCAGAACCAGGTCAATTTTGTCGATAACGTGTTCCAGTACATCCAACGAAGTGGCCGGGTTGAAAACCAGACCTGATTTACAGCCTTCATTTTGAATCAACTGTAAGCTGCGATCGATATGTTCAGAGGCTTCTGGATGGAAGGTAATATAACTTGCACCGGCTTTCGCAAAATCAGGAATAATGCGATCCACTGGCTTAACCATTAAGTGCACATCAATTTCCGCGGTAACACCATGCTTGCGCAACGCGTCACAAACCAATGGTCCGATCGTGAGGTTAGGAACGTAATGATTGTCCATTACATCGAAATGCACCACATCGGCACCTGCCGCGAGTACGTTATCTACTTCGTCACCGAGCTTGGCAAAATCTGCCGACAATATCGATGGTGCAATAAGATCTTTTGCCATGATGGCCACCCTTAAATAGTAAGTCTAATAATCATATTCGTACCGAAATATCCGGCACCCTAAAAAGTTGAAGGCGGACTTTACCCGATTAGCGCGGATATTTCAGCTTTTTCGCGTTATCATGTACACATATCTCAATGATGGTTTTTGCGGAGGCGACGCTATGAAAAGACATATATTATCTTTATTTATCATACTGTTATCCATCAGCAGCACAAGTGTATTTGGCTCAGATCTAGCGAAAGAAAAGCGCTGGGCGGATCAGATTGTTGATGGAATTATCGTTGGTGATGCCGTTTGGCTTGAAGCAGAAGGGAATAAATTCCTTGGCATCTATACGGAAAATGACACGGATAATGCCAAAGGTGCGGTGATTTTATTACATGGAAGTGGCGTCCACCCCAATTGGCCTGACGTTATCCAGCCACTTCGCTCTGAATTACCAAGCCATGGCTGGACAACGCTTTCCATCCAAATGCCGATCCTGGCCAACGATGCCAAATACTCAGAGTATGCCCCCCTTATTAAGGAAGTGCCTGCGCGACTCGATGCGGCGATTAATTATTTAAACAACAAATTCTATCAAAACATTATTGTTATTGGACATAGTCTGGGTACCACCATGATCAACAGCTACTTAGTCAATCATTCTCAACGTGTGCGCGCCTATGTAGCAATAGGTATGGAAGCCCATAGCGACAGTGTCGTTGAACTGGATAATTCCAAGTACCTGGCCAACATCAACCTGCCCATACTCGATCTATACGGCAGTCAGGATCTTGACGGTGTTCTCGGCACGAGACAGCAACGTCAGCAAGCCGCACGCAAAGCCGGCAATGAAAACTATAAGCAAGTCGAGGTTTCAGGAGCCAATCACTTTTATCATGGCCTTGAAGCCGAACTGATACGCCAGGTAAAGAGCTGGTTATCTAATCATGCTGGCCGCGTAGCTAATAACAAATAAAATACTGGAAGTAGAAAATGATAACCTTTGCGATTACCCTACATGTTTTATCTGCCGTTATTTGGGTTGGCGGCATGTTTTTCGCTTACATGGCATTACGCCCTGTTGCCGCCATCCTCTTAGAACCGCCAGCCCGTTTATCTTTATGGTGTAACGTCTTTGGTAAGTTCTTTCCGTGGGTCTGGTTATCTGTTCTAAGCTTGCTAGGGAGTGGTTACTGGATGGCGCTGACATTATTTAGCAGCTTTGGAAATTTCCCACTATTTGTAAACCTCATGCAGGGCCTTGGTGTCCTGATGATGATGCTATTTATGCATCTCTTCTTTGCACCTTATAAACGTATGAAACAAGCCCTTGCCACCGACGACATCCCTGCTGCCGGAAAGGCACTTGCTCAAATCAGAATCATTATCGGTATTAATTTAATACTTGGATTAGTTGTGGTGATTATTGGCGTAGCTGGAGATTCATTATTTCATACAATGAACCATTAAGTGAAATACACAACACTAACACACCGCTCGTTCGGACTGGCCTTACCTCACACTACACAACTAAAATATTATGTTTAAAGATATGAATTCCCCAAAAATCATCATAACTTATGGAACATTCGACATGTTTCATCAAGGTCATTTGCGGCTATTACAGCGCGCCAAAGCCTTAGGTGACTACCTTATCGTCGGTGTTACTGATGAAAACTATGATCGTTCTCGCGGCAAGTTGAATGTTATCGAAAGCACCGAAAAACGCAGACAATCTGTCGAGGCGTTAGATTTTGTCGACAAGGTCATTATAGAAAAGCATAAGAAACAAAAAGCAAATGACATGGTGAAATATGATGTTGATATTTTTGCCATCGGTGATGACTGGGAAGGTACCTTTGACTACTTAAAAGAGTATACGCATGTTGAGTACTTGCCCCGAACAAAAGGCATCTCCAGCACCGAACTAAGAAGAGATAACTTTGACGTGATTAAATTAGGCATCGTTGGTCTTGGCCGTGACACAGAAGCTTTTATCGATGAGGCCAAGCACGTACCTAACCTGAAGATTAACCGAATCTATTCGCCTGACTTACCTGCCTTAAAGAAATTTACTAAAGAAAGTGAAAGCATTCGTTATGGTCATGACAATTACGATGAGTTTTTAGATACCAGCATTGTTGCTGTCTATATTGATACTGCTCTAGAAAAACATTACAAGCTTATTAAAAGTGCATTGATGGCAAAAAAGCATGTCTTGTGCGAAAACCCACTGGCACTGCATAAAGGTGAATTAAAAGAGTTACTTGCTTTAGCTAAAAAAGAGAAGGTTTTGTTACTTTCTGCACTTAAAACAGCTTTTTTACCTGCCTTTGACCAGCTATTAACCGAGCTAGATAAAGGAATAATTGGTGATATTAAAGAGGTGAGAGCAACACGTACTTCTCTCTATAAAGAGAAAGATTATCCCGACACCTTTATGGCCCAAGGTGCTACCAACATCTTATCCTCTTACCCTTCTTTGCTCGTTAGTAAGATTTTAGGTAAAAGCAATGACATCACTTTTTTTGACCAGGGTACTGAGGGTTATGATGTATCTAACCTTATTATCAGTAAACATCAAGGCGGGGCTATTGGTATTTCAAACGTCGCAACGGGCATTAAGGCAGAAGGCGATGCGGAAATTTCTGGCACCAAAGGATATGTTTATATCCCTGAACCCTGGTGGTTAACTAAGAAATTTGACGTGCGCTTTGAAGATGAGCATAAAAGCCTGACCTATAAATATGAATTTGAAGGCGATGGGCTACGCTATATGATTGCCGAATTTGCCTCATTAATCCAAAGGGGTAAACGTAAGTCTGATAAATTAACACCTAAAGACATGCTCAGAATTAACAGAGTGCTCCTGGAGTATAATGAAAGAAAGTTTAAGGAATTGGAAAAAGCTAAAAATGATTTATGAAGACTACGCCATTTTTACCCCTGGCCCTGTAAAAATGTCTGAAGAAATTTTACAAGTCGGGGCGAAACAAACGCCCTACTTTAGAAATAGTGAATTTTCAGACGTAACCTTCGCTTGCGAGAATGGCCTTTTAGAAATGGTCAATGCGCCAAAAGGTTCTAAAGTCATTTTCCTAACGGCATCTGGCACCGCAGGTCTAGAATCTGCTGTGATGAATTTGCTCAATAAAAATGACCATGCGCTGGTCGTGAATGGTGGCGGATTTGGCGCACGCTTTGTGGATATTTGTACCACACATGCAATACCACACACTAACTTCAAGGTTAAAAATACCGATCTAAGCGACATCGAACATTTAGCGCCAAATGAACCTTACACCGCCCTAATCGTTAACGCGCACGAAACCTCTGTTGGGCATCTTTACAGTTTAGATGCAATGGGGGCATATGCGGTTAAACATGACATGCTCTATATTGTTGATGCTATTTCTATGCTGGTGACGGATCCACTTGATATGCAACAATCGAACATCGATGTGGTTATTGCCGGCTCACAAAAAGGCCTGGCCCTGCCGCCAGGACTTAGCATGGTGATCCTTTCTCCTAAAGCAATTAAAAGACTGCACGATATACCTTCCTTGTACTTTAACTTTAAGGATTATTTATCCAATGGTGAAAGAGGGCAATCGCCTTACACACCGGCTGTTACGATTATGTTGCAACTTGATGCGAGGTTAAAGCAAATAAAACAGCGTGGTGGTGTTGCACAAAGCATTGCTAATGCAAAAGAAATCGCTGATTATTTTCGGGGAAGTATAAAGGCATTACCATTAAAAGAATATTCACCCTACATGCCAAATGCAATGACCACCCTAACCCCAACCGATGGAAAGTTGGCAATGGATATCGTTAATGACCTGGAAAAAAACTATAAAGTGATGGTCTGCCCTAATGGTGGCGCAGAGCGTGATATTATTTTTAGAGTCTCACACATGGGTGAAATGACGAAGGAATATACCGATATACTCATTGATGCTCTGTATGATTATTATGGTATGGTCAGGAGCTGATGATAGGCGCTACTAACTGTGCCCTGGCGTTTTATCTTATCTCGGACTAGCTCATTCAAAGTACGCTATAAACATTTCCCGGAAATCCCCTCCACGAGATCCCATAGTGCTTTTATTTATCTCTGAAATATCAATTGTATTTTAGTCTTAAGCTACCTTCACAGCTGTTGCAACACGTCTTGCGAATGTAACCATTAATTCATAACACTGTCATAAATAACACCTACCCTTCATTACAATAATTTGATCTCGCCGACATGAAGAAGAGGTTGATCGTGCCATGAGTGCAATGGAAACAGGTCTAAATTTTTTTGACGCATTACAGGTCCATCCCAGCCCCGAATGGATGAGCGATCCTGCCTGCGAAGAACTGCCTGACCATTGCACAGAGCGCAGCCACCATTCAAGTATATGGATTTCCGATGTACATCTTGGCACATCAAGTGCCAAGGCTGAACAGCTATGTGATTTCCTTAAATATAATACCTGTGACACCCTCTATCTGGTTGGCGATATTATTGATGGCTGGCGAATGAAGAATCGCGCCTACTGGCCACAGGAGCATGTCAATGTGGTACGACGCATTCTGACCCGCTCCAAAAGGGGCACCAAAATAGTCTATATCACCGGTAACCACGATGAATTCATGCGCCGTTACTCTGGTATGTCGTTTGGAAATATTCATCTGGTTGATGAGTTCATTCACCACTCAGCCAACGGCAAACAGTACTGGGTTGTCCATGGCGATGCGTATGATGCCGTGGTTTTCAACAAAAAGTGGCTGGTCGTTATTGGTGATGTTGCCTATGATTCTTTACTCAAGATTAATACCTGGTTTAACCGTGCGCGTAGTGTGATGGGTATGAGGCAATGGTCACTCTCCTCTTATCTAAAGAATAAGGTACGGAAAGCATTCAGTATCATTTCTAATTATGAGACAACACTGGCCCAGGAATGTAACAAACGCGAACTAGATGGCGTAATTTGTGGGCACATTCACCATCCTGGCGTAAAAGAAATTAATGGCATTCAGTATGCAAACTGTGGAGACTGGGTCGAATCTTGCAGTGCTCTGGTTGAAGATAAACAGGGTCATTTCAACATAATTGAGTGGTCTCCATCGACACAGTCATTGCCGACACAAAACAATGCTCATAAACCTGACATGGAACCTGAAGAAGTTCTACAACAGTAACGCCTCAGCAGCGCATCTGCATTTAATAATCTCTATAGTGGGCATCGTCATCCACAGACCCCCTTATTTGAAATTCCTTTAATTCTTTACAAATAGATAGAGATAACTTCTAATCAGGCACATTAGCCTAATGGTAGAACCTGATGATAGATCCTGACATTTTACGTAAAGCACAGTTAATTATGCTCGACATGCTCATCGAGTTTGATGCGATATGTAAAAAACATCAACTTCAATATTGGTTAGATTCTGGCACCTTATTAGGTGCGGTTCGGCATCAGGGATTTATTCCATGGGATGATGATATTGACCTGGCAATGCCTGTTGAGGACTACACGCAATTTTTAGCAATAGCGGCAAGTGAATTATCGAGCGAGATATTTCTTCAAACCGCTCACACCGATAAAAATTTCAAATTCGACTACGCTAAACTACGCTCCAATAAAGCCCGCATAGTCGAGTTTCATGAAAAGGATGCGCAAGTAAACTACCACCAGGGTGTGTTTGTTGATATTTTCCCCATGCTAGCCATCGACAACTCTGACGCTAATAAAAATCAGTATGACAGCACACTTAAAGAAATAAGAGACGTTTCAGCCACGAGTCTACATACACCAAATGGAAAAGATGATCCTGAAAAAAGAGCAGCTTTAGTCGCCTCTCTAAAAGAAAAACACCAGGGATGGAAAGTCGATAAGTCCAGCGTCATATACAGTGGTGAAATGCCCGATGTCGCGGCATGGTTTGATATTAAAGACATTTTTCCGCTTGCCACAACAACGTTTGAAGGACGCTGCTTCCCTGCACCCAAGAACCCAAGTCATTATCTAGATGCCATCTATCGTTTCGACTACAGGCAACTGCCACCAGAGGATAAACGCATTACTCATGCTCATAGCATAAGTTTTACTCGATGACTTATTAATTTATTAGCACCGACCAAACACCGAGCATCTCGTTAACCCTGTCTAGGAAAACGTAACTATTATCTCATTCCCCGGGCTTTCTTAATAACATCGTAAGCCCCTCTGATTTCCTGGCTCTTCTCTTTTGCTACCTGCATCATTTCATCGGGTAAGCCCTTGGCGACCAATTTATCCGGATGATGTTGATTCATTAAACGCCGGTAGGCTTTCTTTACCTCGGCATCTGTTGCTTTTGAATCCACATCCAGCACTTTATAAGCCATCGATTGGCTCAGCCCGCCACTTGAACCTGCGCCGGCACTTGCTCCTTCACTCTGTGCTTTAACCATCGCAACCAGATGATCAAATTCATGTTGGCTAAAGCCCAACATATCGCAAATATGTTGTAAGGCCTTTTGCTCTGCCGTGTGCAAGTGTCCATCAGCGAAAGCAGCATGGATCTGCATTTCGAGAAACATCCGCATCAAGGTATCGCGGCGATGACACTCCTGGCGAAACTGTTTAAGTACATCATCCAGCGGGAAGTTTGGGCTCTTGCCTTCGCCAAATAACCGTCTTGCTGCCGTCATCATCTCCGGCGATAAATTGAGGTGACGCATTAACTCGTTGGCAACCTCAATCTCATCTTTACTGACGCGACCATCAACCTTGGCGATATAACCCATCACCGAGAATGTCGCGGTAAAGAAAACGCTCTGGACGCGCTCCTGGCCACCGGGCGCAAAGCCCTCTTCGTTTAGCCGGCCCATTCCCCGGTCAAGATTATGACCAATTGCCGCCCCAAACAACGCTCCCAACGGCCCACCCAGCATAAAGCCAAACGAACCACCAATAATTTTTCCCCACCAACTCATATACTTACGCCTTAAGAAACAGTCTCAAAGTATCCTCACAAAAAATACTATTTATATATGCATCATAACTATTTATAGTGCTTATTCTATTCTATCCATGCTGCCTTGCTAACCGTCGCTTTGCAACTGAACATAGATATATAAAAGGATTTTACGATGCCTGTAACCGCCAAAGAACTCGTGAGCAGTGTCAGCGATCTCATCTCATTACCACGCACGGTAAAACGCGTTAATGTCATGGCCAATGACCAACGCTATTCTGCTGCCGACATAGGTGAAACTATCGCTGGCAACCCTGAGCTCAGTGCCCGGATACTGAGAATAGCAAATAGTCCGTTTTTTGGATTCCCGTCTCATATTAATAATGTTCCCCGTGCCATCACGATTATTGGCACGACTGAGCTTTGCGACCTGCTACTCGCCACCAGTGCCATCGACGTATTTGATGAATTACCCAATGACCTCATCTCTATGGAAACCTTTTGGCGACACAGCCTTCGCTGCGGCGTCATCGCGCGTTCCATCGCAATGCACCTGCATCAGCCCAATGTCGAGCGATTTTTTACCGCGGGTCTATTACACGATATTGGCAGCTTGTTAATTAACCATAAGCTTCCTGATATTGCCGATAAGATTCTCGCGCAAAGCAATAACAATCGTCAACGCCGTTATATTATCGAACATGAAATTATGGGGTTTAACCACGCGTCGGTAGGTAGTGAGTTATTACGCCAATGGGGGCTGCCAGACTATCTTAGTGAGGCCGTTGAAAACCATCATACGCCACACTTAGCCCAAAAGTACCCGCTTGATGCGGCCATTGCCCATATTGCTAATTATCTATCCAATACCATGCTTATTAATGCGGATGAGCATTTCGAAGCATCTGAAGCGCTTAATGTTAATGCACTACAAACAGCCGGACTCTCTCCAGAAATGTTGCAATCTATTCTTAAACATTCTGAAAATCAGTTTAACGAGACCCTGGAGATTATGGTTTACGATCAGGTAGCCTGATACGGGATCATTACTCGACGTCGCGCCTTTAAAAGCCGCGGTAGATTTTCTGTGTAGCCTTGTTGCTGATAACCCCCAACCCGCTTGTATGACACGTCAGCAAACAATCTAGTGCAATAATTAATGCATATTGCACTATTGGCGCTAATCAAAATCTTATTTATAATTTCCTGATTCATGAATAGCGTTATTGTTTAAATAACCATACAAATAGGTGCCACCGCTTGTTAACTTATCGCTCAGCCCGCTTACCCCTAGCCGCCACCGCTGCCATCATTGCCACCGCGATTGTTTTTATCAATATCCCCGCGACGCAGGCAACTGATTGCGCAACATTAGTCGCCACCGCTGATAGTCACCACAAACAAGCAGTTCAACAAAACCAGACCGGTACTGATGGTTACTTTGCGGCGCTCTATAAAGTTGAAGATGAATTATTCGACATAATGAAACAGTGTCAAAATAACGCTGCAACGCTTTCTGCAATGGGTGAATTACAACTTTCATTAGGACAAATCCCCATTGCTAAACTCTATGGACAAAAGGCAATAGGTATCGATGACGAAAACTGGCAGGCACACTATGTTCTGGGAAGTGCGCTCAACCTGAAAAAAGAATATGCCCTCGGACTAACACACCTGAAAAAAGCCAGTGCCTTACAGCCAAACAATTACTCACTGCTTGTGAACCTTTGTAGTAGTTACGAAAAGAACAAACAATTCTCTCAGGCCATCAAGGCGTGCAGTACTGCCATCCAGAAAGGGCCATATGAAATTCGCGGCACGGCCTATTACCTGCGTGCACTGGCCTATACCGGCAACAACGAGCTAACACTCGCTGAAAAAGATAATCAACTCGCTAAAGAATTCGGTATTAACAAGTAACACTAATCCCGGCTAATTGTTAACCAACGCAAGCGGTTGGCATTACTGACGACAGTAACGGATGACATCGCCATTGCCGCACCTGCGACGACGGGATTAAGTAATAGCCCCATCGCAGGATATAAAACGCCTGCAGCTAGCGGAATACCTAAGCTATTATAAATAAAGGCACCAAATAAATTCTGCCAGATATTTTTAACTGCCGCACGTGAAATAATAATACTGTCACTGACACTGTATAATGAACCCCGAATCAATGTCACGTCAGCACTTTCAATGGCCACGTCTGTGCCACTTCCCATTGCAAAACCAACGTCAGCCTGTGCCAATGCAGGCGCATCATTAATTCCATCACCGACCATTGCGACGATTTCTCCTGCATCTTGCAAAAGCCGTACTTGCTCAGCTTTATCTTGCGGCAGGACTTCTGCTATCACTCGATCAACGCCAATCTGCTCAGCAACCGCATCAGCCGTTGCCATATTGTCTCCCGTTAACATGACAACCTTCAGGCCAAGCTTTTGTAATTGCATAACCGATGCGGCTGAATCAGACTTAATGGGATCACTAACCGCAATAATCCCTGCAAGCTGCCCGTCAACCGCTACAAACATTGGTGTCCGCGCCTGTGCCGCCAGCTTATCCGCTTCCACAAGCAATGCCTGCACATCAATCCCGTTATTCTGCATTAAGCGCTGGTTACCAAACAATATCTCTTTATCAGCAACCTTTGCTGTAATGCCATGACCGGCAATTGCTTGAAAATCATTCGCGGCGGCAAGCACTAATTTCTTTTTACTCGCAGAGTCAATAATTGCTTCAGCAAGTGGGTGTTCTGAGCCCTGTTCAACACTGGCAACTAAGGCCAATAAATCATCTTCCTGCCAATCTTCTGTCGTTAGAATATCCGTTACCTCTGGGCTGCCAACGGTAACTGTACCGGTTTTATCCAGGACAACCGTAGTTAACTTACCGGCTTGCTGCAGGGCATCACCATTGCGAATTAGAATGCCATATTCAGCGGCCTTGCCAACACCCACCATGATTGAGATCGGTGTCGCCAGACCCAGGGCACAGGGACAGGCGATAATAAGTACCGTCATAGTGGTGAGTAACATATAGCTCACCTTGGGCTCAGGACCATACAGGTACCATATTAAACAGGTGATAACGGCAATCACCAATACTACCGGTACAAAAACAGCGGCAATTTTATCAACCAATTTACCAATCGCTGGTTTAGTATTTTGCGCCGATCGCACCATATCGATAATCTTGGCTAACATGGTATTACTACCGATATTGGTCGCCTGCATCAAAAAACTGCCAGCTTTATTCAATGTGCTACCTACGACCTGATCGCCGGTTTTTTTCTGTACGGCCAGCGGCTCACCTGTCAGCATCGACTCGTCAATGCTGGAATGCCCCTCAATAATCACTCCATCCACAGGGAGTTTTTCACCGGGTCGAACCCTGAGTGTTTCACCCAAACCTACTTCTTCAATAGGTACATCAACGTCCACACCATCGCGGATGACGCGGGCCGTTTTAGCCTGCAAACCGATCAAGCGCTGAATTGCTTGCGAGGTTTTTCCGCGCGCGCGCATCTCAAGTGCCGAGCCAAAATTAATCAGCGATATAATAATCACGGCTGCTTCAAAATAAACGTGCTGAGCAGAAGGCGGGACGGTATCAGGCCAAATCGTAATCAGCATAGAAAATAACCACGCGCTACCTGTACCAAGTGCAACCAGGGTATCCATATTTGCACTACGGGCACGCATCGACTTCCAGGCACCCGCAAAGAAACGACCACCTGAATAAACCAGAACAAACAGACTCAAAATACCAATCACAAACCAAAACAGGCGTTGTTCAATTAAAACGGGCATTTTTCCAAACAGTCCCGATACAAAAAGTGGGAAGCCGATCAATGCAGCGACAAAACTCTTAAGCAGCAATTGATGGTACTGCTTTAGCTCTGCTGCCTGTTTATCTGCTATGTTTTCTGGGCCACGTAATTCACTAGCTTCATAGCCAGCGTCAACCACTGCCTGACAAAGTGTTTCGACATTAACATCGCCCTGTACTTCGGCCGTATGTTCTGCGAAGTTGACTGTTGCCGATTCCACACCCTTTACCGCCTGCAAGGCTTTCTCGACGGCAGCAACGCAACCTGCACAGCTCATGCTGCCAATAGACAACATTGTTTTGGTAACTGACTCCGTCATGATAATGTATCCTTGTTAAGCATTTAGTTATGGTCGCTTCTAATACAGTTACTATACTCGCCTTGACTATATCGCCCAATCAAAAAATTTACGCATTTGCACATTTTAACTTCAAAATGCTTAGCCTTATTATTTATACCTCGCGGTATTATTTTATCACCCATAACATCCTGGCCACTTTAAAAATGAGGGAATAAATATTGTCGTTGTCACACCTTGGTTAACATGGGGAGTTTTTTGAACACCCCTTAATTCAAATACGAGGAGAAACAACATGAATACAAATAAACTATTACACGCTTCTTATATTACTCTATTAACCTTGAGCCTTTCGAGCACATTGGTTAATGCAGATGAAACACTGTTTATGTCTGATGATGACAATGGTATCGCAAGCATTGGCGTAGATTATGGATCTCTTTCTCATGCGGAGGCATTAACTATCATTCTCCCTGATGATAATGATGCCATCGCAAATATTGGTGTAGACCTGGAAACATCAGCTCATGTTCATACGGCGACATCTTTTCTTCCTGATGATATTAATGACGACACTTTCAGCGTTGGCGCTGGCTAACATTAAACTTGTTATTATAGGCGACCAATATATTTATATATTGATCGCTCAAACAACACAGTCTTTTTTAGCTTTGTAACACGACACCAAACACCTCTATGCTACATAGCATAATTATTCCTTTGACCGAAAATTTTCTAGTTAGAACTAATGACACCTTTATTCAACAACTAACTCTATTAAATAGACCAATCAGAATTCAATCTTCTCAACAGCCGGTAACGATTTAGCTGGACCCACAACCAATACGCCTGAATCAGTAAGTGGCAGTGCCAATACATCAACCTCGTTACTACGCAGTTTGTAATTACCAAAATCCGCAATGGCTTGACGGACTTCCGGGTTACGGAATAACACCGTTTCATTGATTTGATACTGGAAAATTATGTTACGACCACTACGTATCGCAAAAGCCTGTGCTGGTTCACCAGCAATACTCGTTGCCCATGTTGCCAGGGTCCGCCCTTCTGGCAAATTAACAGGTGCCTTTATGCTAGTATTTTTATTTGAAACCGGAAAGGCAATGCTGTTCATTTTATGGTACTCAGCCAGCGCATCATTAATCATAGGTATCTGACTGCGTTGTGTTTGCCATGAAGTAGGCAACGATATGACAACAGCAAATATCAACGCGAATGCCCAACCACTTGCCCCAAAAACCGGTTGCCGGCTTATATTCTTGAACCAGCTTTTAAAAGGTATTAACACTTTAGCCAGTGATGTTTCCAGGTGCATATCTGGTACAGGTGATTCTTCTAGCTGCATATTATCTATGCGCTTCTGAAGACCTGACGTTATCCTTGCAGGCGGGATAATTTCAAGACGTTCACTCAATGCGTTCTGACGAGCCAAATCATTACGACAATTTTCACAGCCTGATAAATGTGCTTCAATAATAAGCGTATCCTGTTCATCAAGTTCATTGTCAGCATAACCTGCCAACAAATCCTGCAAACTCTCGTGTAATTCAGTCCATTTTTCTTTGGTGTTATCAAATTGATCGTTCATCATTTTTTACTCGCAATATTGCTTGATCTATCAATTTTCTGTTCTTTATTTTCTAGTTTAAGCAAAGCTGAAGCTAATATTCTTCGTCCACGTGATAACCGGCTCATCACTGTTCCTTTTGGTATATCGAGAATATATGCCACTTCAAGATACGAAAGCCCCTCAAGATCTCGCAGCAGCACTACTCGACGGAATTCATCTGGAAGATTTTGAATCGCATCCATAAGCTGGGAATTAGTCTGGTCTTTTAATGTTTCATCAAATGGCCCTGGTGCTGAACAAGGATGCTCTATCAGGTACTTATCTTCTACCGTTATGATTGGTGCAAGTTGATGACGGCGTTTTTCTCGTCGCACATCATCTGCAATAACATGATCAAGTACCTTCAAGAGCCATGCATAAATTGTAATTTCTTCGGTTAGTTGGCCAAAATCTCGCCATGCACGTAATAAGGTTTCCTGTACCCAATCCTCAGCAATATGAGAGTCACTGGTTTGTCTTAGTGCAACGCTGTAAAGTCGACCAGCCCATGGATGGGTTAACTGCTGAAAACGTTTCTGACTATTTAATGCGGTCATGCTTTTTCCTAAGCGACATATCTCTATACAAGCAAGGCGTTACCACGTCGCTGTTTATTCCCGAGAATAATATTTTAACCATTTGCGGAATAAATACATCGCTCATCACGCCTTGATGCATACACAGAGATATAACTTGTCTCAGTATATTACAAATAAAAGGAAAACCGCGTGAAAAACAAACTATTAGGATATTGTCTTATTTCAATGTTATCGGCAGGAGTCAGTGTACCGGCCATGGCCGCAGGTGACCCCGTGAGTGGCAAAACAAAAGCGGCCAGCTGCGTTGGTTGTCATGGCTCTCTCGGTATATCTGCAAACCCCTCATTTCCGAACCTGGCGGGGCAAAAACAACTTTACCTTAGCAAACAACTGAAAAATTTCAGAGAAGGTACGCGTGTCGACCCGACGATGAAAGCCATGACTGCCGCATTGACTGACAAGGATATCGACGATTTAAGTGCCTATTATGCCAGCTTGTCGCAGCCATCAGTACTGACAACAAAATCATCACCTTCAAAAGCGCAAACAGCACGAGCGACAAGCGCTGAATTTCCAGAAACCATTTATATATCAATGAAAAAAAGTGCAACTGTTGGAGAATTCCCGAGCGAAAATACCTGGGATGGTGGCCCCAATATGCTTTATACCGCCGTGACACCCGATGGTAAAAAGGTACTTTCCACTAGTCCTTCGAGTAATTCACTTTATGTATTTAATGCCCTAAATGGTAAACAATTAGCTGTTATCCCCGTCGGGAAAGCCCCTAAAGGTGTCAAGGTGACGCCAAATGGACAATTTGCTTATGTCAGTAATCAGGGCTCCGCAAATATTAGCGTCGTTGAATTGAAGAGTCTAACCGTGGTTAATACGATTCCTGTCAAAGAAGGTCCGCACAATGCGCGTTTCACTGCTGATGGAAAAATCGCCTACGTAACATTACAAGGTGGCGCCGGTGTTGCCGTTATCGATACCGCCATGCAAAAAATGGTTCGTGTCATCCCTGTTCCAGGTATTACCGGCCCGCATAATCTGGATCTGTCAGCCGATGAAAAAACAGCTTATGTGCGGGACTTTGTACACCATGTTGCCGTTCTCAACCTGGATACTGGGAAAGTTAAAAAGGTAATTAAAGTCGGCAACGGGCATGGTGGTATTGATACCGCACCCAATGATCATTTTGTTGCCACTGCGGCCATTGGTGATGACTTTATTTCAGTGATTAATACCGACACATTAGCAGTTAAAAATATTAACGTTGGTAATGGTCCGCACGGAATAAGAACCAGTCGCGATAGCAAATGGATTTATGTGACAGTCGCTAAAGATAATATTGTTGCTGTCATTAATACAGATACGATGACGGTGGAGAAAAAAATTGCCGTTGGAAAATTCCCATTCTGGGTTGCAGTACAAGGCAATCCATAACATTTGTTAAGCTAATAGCGAAACAAGGCGCTAACATATTACAGAATATTATGTATCTGTTAGCGCCTTTTTTTTATTTATTAAAAATAACGTGGTTACACTAAATCTCTGTTATTTATGAAACCTCTTGTACACGCTATCAAATGATTACAACACAACCCAGACAACTCATCGAACCTGTCGACAAGCGTATGGGCTGTGGCGCAATCACGCGTTAAATAGACGTTGCCGGGAATCCGGCATCAATAGCGGCTTTTAGGAGATCCTGCTGCGGCGCATTTCCTGTCACGGTAGCAGTTGCATCATCAAGACTCACCTCAGCTGACTCGACACCATCAACTGCCAGCAGTGCCTGTTCAACTGATGAGACACAACCCGCGCACTTCATCTTGCTTACATTGAATGTAACCGTATCCGTCACTGTGGCTACCCTTACTTGAGTGCGTCACGCACACGTTCAAGTTTTTCTTTTACCTGTCCAGCAAGTTCTTCTATACCATCACGTTCAACCAAGGTGAGGACTGCAGCCGGGTCCATAAATGAAACGGTAATTGATGCATCTTCTTCTTCACGCACCAGGACATTACAGGGTAATAGCAAACCGATATCAGGTTCAGCGCTAATCGCCTGGTTAGCGAGTACTGGATTACAGGCACCCAGGATGGTGTAGGGACGTTTATCGACATCAATTTTCTTTTTTAAAACCGCTTTAACATTAATTTCGGTTAATACACCAAAACCTTCTTTTTGTAACTCTTCTGTAACACGCGTAATGACATCATCAAAACTACCCAATACTGACACTGAAAAACCGTACATAACCTTCTCCTAAATTTTTTTAAATCATGTGCTTATCATAGCCATGACACAATAATAATAAATGCAGTGTAGCCTTGATATGGGGGCGTGGCGCATTTTTTCAATCGTCTTTAGAACCACCTAATGACTTTATTGCCCAGATAACGCCAACAATAATCGCAATCCAAATTACCAGACCAACTCCCCAATGACCTAGCCCTAACCCAAACGTCATCCATCCACCATCATGCATGGTAAACCTCCTTATTTATTTGTATTCCTTGCCATTTCATCGGTTCGATACCAGGCCTCGTAAATCGGATCTGGCCACTTTGCCTGGACAAATACCAGAATATCCTCAATCTGCGCACCCGTCAGCTTGCCAGCAAATGCCGGCATATTGCCCCCAATCTTACCAGTGCCATTTTTTATGGTGTACGTCAAAACAGCCATCGGGTGATGCCAGGTATGTCCTAAGCCATTCAATGGAGGCGGAAGGAATTTCCCATTCTTATCTGGTTTTTGCCAGTCTTGAGCACCTTGCCCCTGAGCACCATGACACTCAGCACAATTTTGCTCAAACAAAACCGCACCTCGTGACAATTGTTCAGGATTTAAATTCCTCTTAATCGCTGTCGCCTGCTTCTCAGGCGCTGTTAGCAGTTTTGTAACATCGGCTGGTTCACAGGCTACCAGCATCAGGCTGACTAACATGAGTGCTATACCCTTTTTCATACGATAGCCTCATCTAAACTGCGACGCTTCCAGACAATGAATACCGCCGGAATGACCACCAACGTCAATAAGGTCGCCGTAACCATGCCGCCAACCATCGGTGCAGCAATACGACTCATAATCTCTGACCCGGTGCCACCACCAAGCATAATGGGCAGTAAACCAACAATAATGGCTGACACGGTCATCATAATGGGCCGTACACGAAGTAAGGCCCCTTCAACAACTGACTCGTGTAGTTCTTCTAATGTCATGGTGCGTCCTTCATCAGCCGCTTTCTGATACCGATGCTTATACGCGATGTTGAGATAAACCAACATCAACACGCCAATCTCGACCGCAACGCCCGATAGGGCAATAAAGCCAACACCCACTGCTACCGACAGGTTATAACCGAGTATATACAACAACCATGCGCCACCAGCTAAAGCGACGGGCAAGGTACCCATGATAATAAACACCTCAATGAAGTTGCGGAAGTTGAGGTAGAGTAACAACATAATAATCGCCAAGGTTAATGGGCCAACAATGGACAGCTTTTTCAAGGCGCGTTCAAAATACTCGTACTGTCCCGACCAATTGATTGAGTAGCCCGCTGGTAATTTAACTTGTTCAGCAACAACATCTCGTGCCTCATCTACATAAGAGGCAATATCACGATCCTGAATCGACACGTATATCCAGCCATTAAGCCGCGCGTTTTCACTCTTGATCATGGCAGGGCCATTTTCAATATCAATATTGGCAACTTGAGATAATGGCACATGCGCCCCCATTGGTGTGACCAACGGTAGGTTACGAATCTTCTCGAGTGAATTACGGTTAGCTTGTGGATAACGCATATTAACCGGGTAACGCTCCAGACCTTCGACCGATTGAGTTACATTTAAACCACCTACCGCCGTACTGATAACATCCTGGATATCCATTACGTTTAGGCCTAAACGCGCACTCGCAACACGATTAATATCGACCGTGATATAACGGCCACCCGCAACACGCTCTGCGTATACTGATGAAGTACCCTGTATCGGGTTCAACACTTGCTCAATCTGTTTACCAATGTCCTGAATAACATCCAGATCGGGGCCCGCAACCTTGATACCAATTGGCGTCTTGATACCCGTTGATAACATATCCGTACGAATCTTAATCGGAGGATCCCAGGTATTTGCCATACTTGGGATTTTGACGACGCTGTTCAATTCTTGTTTCAGATCATCCAGCGTCAGCCCTTCACGCCATTCTTCCCGTGGCTTCAAACGGATCGTCGTTTCGATCATGGTGAGTGGCGCAGGATCCGTTGCTGTGTCGGCACGCCCCACCTTGCCAAACACAGATTCTACTTCAGGGATCGTACTAATTAGCTTGTCTGTCTGCTGCAAGATTTCACCCGCCTTGCCGATAGAAACCGCAGGGAAAGCAGAAGGCATATAAAGCAAATCGCCTTCATCCAGAGTTGGCATAAACTCACCGCCCAACTGTGTGACAGGCCACACACCCACAACTGTTACTACGATACCTCCGATTAAAATCGCGAGAGGCTTACGTAGCACCAAATTAATCACGGGTCTATATATTGCTATCAAACCGCGGTTAATCGGATTCTTATGTTCCGGCGTAATATGCCCACGGATCAATAAACCCATCAGTACAGGTACCAGGGTTATCGATAACGCTGCTGCTGCTGCCATGGCATAGGTCTTTGTATAGGCAAGCGGAGCAAACATACGTCCTTCCTGAGCTTCGAGTGTAAATACGGGCAGGAAACTCAAGGTAATAATCAGCAATGAGAAAAACAGTGGTGGTCCAACCTCCGCTGAGGCCTGCTTCATAATTTGCCATCGATTTTTATCGGTGAGCTCTTCCTTCTCAAGATGTTTATGCACATTTTCGATCATCACAATCGCCGCATCGACCATCGCACCGATCGCAATCGCAATACCTCCCAACGACATAATATTGGCATTAATACCTTGCGATTCCATGACGATAAATGCAGCGAGAATACCAATCGGCAAACTGATAATGACAACCAACGCCGAGCGAAAATGAAATAAGAACAGCGCACAAACCAGCGCGACAACAATAAACTCTTCTAACAGTTTATAACTCAAGTTATCGACTGCGCGTTCAATTAAAGATGACCGATCATAGGTTTCAACAATCTCGACGCCTGCAGGTAAACCGCTCTTCAGTTGTTCTAGTTTATCTTTTACCCCTTGAATCGTAGTGAGGGCATTTTCACCAAAACGCATAACGATGATACCGCCAACCACTTCACCCTCGCCGTTCAATTCAGAGATACCACGACGCATTTGTGGCCCTACCCGAATATCAGCAACATCTTTAAGCAATATTGGTGTACCCTGTTCATTCATCCCAAGCGGCACACCTTCAAGGTCTTCTACTCCGGAGATATAACCCGTCGCGCGTACCATGTACTCTGCCTCGGCCATCTCAATAACCGAGCCACCCACCTCTTGATTGGCACGTTTAATGGCCTGTTTCACTTTGGCTAAGGGGATGTGATACGCCCGCAAACGATTTGGATTCAACATAATCTGGTACTGACGTACCATGCCGCCAATCGTTGCGACTTCCGACACACCGGGTACCGTTTGTAATTCATATTTTAAGAACCAATCCTGCAAACTTCGCAATTGGGCAAGATCGTTATTACCAGTGCGATCAACTAAGGCATATTCATAGATCCAACCAACACCCGTTGCATCAGGGCCCAGTGCTGGACGAGCCTGTCTTGGCAACCTTGCTTCAACCTGACTCAAGTATTCCAACACACGTGAACGCGCCCAATACGGATCGGTGCCATCTTCAAAAATAATATAGACGTAAGAATCACCGAAGAAGGAATAACCACGCACCGTCACCGCACCAGGAACAGATAACATTGCCGTCGTCAACGGATAGGTAACTTGATCCTCAACTACCTGTGGAGCTTGTCCTGGGTAACTCGTTTTAATAATAACTTGTACATCGGATAAATCAGGAATCGCATCCAGCGGTGTTTGCTTTACCGAATAGACACCCCAGCCAACCATCATGGCGGTCAACAACAAAACCAGAAAACGATTTTCAATCGACCAATTTATTATTTTTGAGATCATTGGCCTGCCTCCTTATCGACTGACATCGCTGGACGAATTGCGTCAATCATATAAACATCGTCTTTTTCCATGAGATCAAATTCGACCGCCATACCAGGTTTTAGATCTTTGGTTGATACGCCATCGGCTAAACGAAAATCCATCGTCATACTTGGCCAACCAAGTTCCTGAATCGGATCATGTGACAAGTTAACTTTGCCATCTTCGCTCATAACACCACGCACGACCCCCTTACCAGTCACCATTTTAGATCCAGCCATCGAAGCCTTGGCATCATTTGCCATGTCCATTTCTGGCGCAGGATCAGTCATACGATTCAAACTTGCTTTGATGCTTGCTTCAGAATCAAGCAAGAACTGTGATGACGTCACTACATACTCATTACCCTGCAAGCCTTTGATAATCTGAATGCGATCCCCTGATTCAATACCACTCACTACATTTTGTGGCGCAAATTTACCCTCACCAAGACTAATGATGACTCGTTCACTATCTCCGGTACGAATCAATGCTTCCGTTGGAATACTAACCATGTCTTGTGTCGCACCACCGAAAATCACTACATTGGCAAACATATTCGGTTTTAGAGATTCATCTGGGTTATCAAATTTTAACCGTGCGCGTAACGTACGTGTTCGTGGATCCAGGCTTGGATAGACATACTCAACCGTGCCTTCCCATTTTCGCCCAGGAAGATAAGACAAGGTTATTTCGGCAGGTTTTCCGACTTTGACCCAATTAGCTTCACGTTCAAATATTTCAACTTGAATCCAGATACTCGACAGATCTGCCAGCGTCATCACTTCCATACGCGGTTTAACAAACATACCTTCTCGTGCATTCAATTTAGAAACAATACCATCCTGAGAGGCGCGGACTTTAACAAGCTGTTCAGCCTTACCGGTTTTTTTGATCCTGTTTATTTGTCCTTTCTCAACACCTAATGCACGCAGGCGTTCATAAGAAGCATTAACAAGGCGACGGTTCTTACTCCGTAAAGCCTGTAGATATTCATCCTGCGCATTGACTAAGGTCGGTGAATACAACTCGAATAATAACTCGCCTTTCTTGACTCGCTCACCTTCAGATTTAACAACCAGTTTTTCAATCCAGCCTTCTGTGCGCAAGTGAACATGACTTATCATGTTTTCATCAAAATCAACATAACCAACCGAATCGACACGCTTCCAAAGTTTTCCTACTTCTGCCTGCTTAGTTCTTACACCCAGGTTTTGGACGACCGTTGGAGAGATTCTTACCGCATTATCATCGCCACCTTCTTCCTTATAAAACGGGACAAGATCCATTCCCATTGGCGACTGTCCCGGTTCATCCCGTCGGAAATTAGGATCCATTGGTGCAACCCAGTAAAGAATTTCTTTTTCCTTCTTCTCACTAGAAGCGGTCTCTTCTTTGTAAAATGGGACCAGATCCATTCCCATTGGCGACTGTCCCGGTTCATCCCGTCGAAAATTAGGATCCATCGGTGCAACCCAGTAAAGAATTTCTTTTTCCTTCTTCTCTCCTGACATCGTGTCACTACTATCACAACTGGATAATGAAAAACTCATTACAATAGCACTGGCCAATAAACTGTATTTTCTTATGTTCTTATTCATGATTGTTCTCCAGCAAGGTACAACAGGCGCGCATGCGCCTTGGCGTAATCCGTATGAATACGCAATGCTTTTAAATGTGTGTTTAACTCAGTAATCTTCGCTCGCATTAACGTCGAAAAGTCAGTCGCATCATTTTGATAAGCAAGCAATGAAGCTTCACTGTTTGATTCTGCCTGCCCTACCAACGTATTGCGGTAACGATCTAAACGCTGTGACAGCCTTGTCCACGTAACATGATCCCGAGCTAACATACTTTGCATCGCGCGATATTTGTCATCCATTTCTAACTGAGCTGCACTCGCGCGACGTTGCGCTGAGGCAAGGCGACGATCTTGGCGTTTATCCGTAAAAATAGGCAAGTCCAACACCACGGTAGCCGCAAGAAAATCTGCCCGCTCACTTCCATCTGGGTTATTACCACCACGAACCCCGTAATCAACGCCAAATGTATAAGCTGGTTTATACGCTTCACGTGCAATGGCAACACTGTGACGATTCATATCAACTTTCGAGCTATAAATACGCAAAGCGGGATGATTGGCTAATCTTGATTCAATTTCTGCACGTGTTGGCAATGTCGATAACGCTGGCAAAATATCTGGCAACGTCCTTAATGCATCTGTACCTATCCACTTCGATAGCTCAGCACGAGCAGCTTCTTGTTGTTGCTGTATATGGGTAAGACGATCATCAAGTAAGCCCATTTCCAATTCGGCACGCAGGACATCCTGCTGGTTTTGCTTACCTGCGGCATATTGCGATTCGGTTATTTCTACTAACTGTTTAAACAGGTCAATATCTTTTTTAACGATCTGCTCTGCCTTCACCCAGTACCAGGTTTCAAACCAGTACTTACGCACATCACGACGTAATTTTAATTCTTCATCCGCATTCTTGGCGCGTGTCGAACTTGCCTGCGATGAAGTGCGCTTTGATTTCAGCTCAAGTGTATCGCCACGCGGAACCGTTTGCTGCAAGCCAAAACGCAATTGCGTAATGGCTTCCTGTGTACGATTAAAGGTATCGGTTGGAAAATTAAACAAGCTGAATTTCAACTTAGGATCAGGAAGTTGTCCATCCGCTATCGCCGCTTCATCTAATGCCTGTGCATTGGCATCAATCAGGCTCAGCATTGGATCACCTTGCAAGGCGATGGCTTCCGCCTCAGCAAGTGATAATGCCAACTCGGATGGTTCTGCCATTGCCGTTGTCGCAAATAAGCCAACGGCAATAAATAGAACGGTATTAAATATCTTAGTCTGCAGCCATTGCCACAAGTTAGTGTATATAGTCATGGTAAAACTCCGTCGCGTCATGCTTCCCGTACATAGTACGGATTTATGCACGAGTCCCTAGTAGCGTAGGGCGCACGCACAATTTAAGCGTGGAGTTTTTTGGGGGGACGTAACTCGAGTAGTTGATCAATACCGGCAGCGGAGAACGGCCGGCTAAGTGGTTTTGTAGAAGGGCCTACGTATGCCATCGGTATAACAGTATTCATTGCAAGGCTAATATGCGCACCTGCACAGCTAACCTTGCACTGATCAGAGCATTCACAGCCACCTTGTGATGACGACATATCATGTTCCATTGAACTATCCATTTCCATCATGTCGCATTTCATCTGGCCATGATCAAGCATAGTCATATCGGCGGTCGCGAATTGCACTGGCACGACCAGCAGCGATAAAATTAACCATAAATGTGAAATCAACTTCAACATGACCTTAATAGTAGCACCAAATTTACAATACGTAACCTTTGAGACTCCGAAAAGATTGACAAGTTCCCATCATCATATAATAGGGATACCAAAATAACTCCTGTTAAAATAAGGTGTTACTTGCACCCTATCATCATCAACAAGATATGCTATCCTGCGCAGCAATTTACTAAGAAACATTGAGAGAGTTATGAGTAGCGAGAACACTTCCCAGCGTAATGCTTCCCAGGCCGTGATGGCACAAATGATTTTTTGGAGCCGCTGGCTGCAGGCACCTTTATATCTTGGCTTAATTGTTGCGCAGGGTGTCTATGTGTTCTTGTTTATGAAGGAATTGACACACCTGGTGGCCGATGCCAACACGTTTACTGAAAACCAGATCATGCTGATTGTTCTTGGCCTCATCGATGTTGTGATGATCGCAAACCTGCTTATTATGGTCATTATCGGCGGCTATGAAACCTTTGTTTCGCGTTTGAATTTAAAAGAACACCCTGATCAACCTCAGTGGTTATCGCACGTAAATGCCACTACCATGAAAATCAAACTGGCGATGGCACTGATTGGTATTTCATCTATTCACCTGCTCAAGACATTCATCAATGCCGATCAAATGAGTGAATCAACCATTTATTGGCAGGTTGTTATCCACCTTACATTTATTGTCTCAGCGATTGCGATGGCGGTAACTGATTACATCATGAACAAGAGTATTGCTGTTGCTCATGGTGAAGAACATTAAACCATCACGTTCAGCGCTGTGATGACTATTGTTAAGTATCATTCAGCAGTCATTTTATTAAGATACCTCATAAAATAAGCCAGCCTGGTAAAACCAGGCTGGCTTATTTCCCTAAGCCGCATCTGCAGCAGCGACTTTCATAGTATCTGCTAACACCCCATAAGTAATCGCCCATGCTTCTTTAACTTCGTCCGTAAACACATCACCAAGACCTGCTTCAAGCGTCCATAATAATGCTGCACCGACTGTATCATAATGTTCATCTTTAACACCGTATGCAATATGACGTACTCCTAACTGTTGTACTGCAGGTACAATTTCATCAAGACGATCCAGGCCATTAACAGCAGTGTTGATCATCTTCATCAGTTTTTTCCCCTGCTCAGTCATATCTCCTTTAAATAGTGGTTTTAATGAAGGATCTAACTCAAATAATTTTCCATAAAACAGTTCTGCAGCCTTATCTGCAATCGGGATCACTTTTTCCCATGAGCTCTTAACCAGCTCTGCTTGTTCAGGTGTCATCTCTTTTCCTCTCTAGTAAATTCGTATTTCGATATCACTTTTAATCAGCTACCAAGTGGAATCCGGATCACAACACCACCCATTACATCTCCAATCTTGAAATCAGTCTTTGGGCTATCTTTATGGGCGTTGTGGCAAGATGCACAAACAGGTGCGACGGCCGTGTCTGCATAAACACCCGTGAAGTATTTCTTACCACCCAAGGTCTCTGTGGCATAGAAATTTTTACCTTTGTTCTGGGCTACAAATTCAAGTCCTTTCTTCTCAACATCAGTGACCGGTGCATTCTGCTTATTAATTGGCCATATCGACTGTAGCGAGTATGTAAAATTAACGTCATCCAGTTTTTCTGCACGTTTTGCAACGAGCTCAGAACCAAAACGGAACATTTGTGCAGGTAGAACAAGCGCTTTATCATCCTCAAAATGCTCACTCGCTTTAATAACCTTTTCTTTCTTCACAAGACGATTAACGATCTTCTTCGTATAAATAGCGCGGTCAGAATCCATAACCAAGTGAAGCGCATCTGCCATCGCCTTAGGCGTAATACTTGGCTTATTATAATCCTCACCTGCAATTGTGGTTCCCACAACACCTAAACACGTCACCGTACTTATTCCAATCATTGTTTTACGTAAATGTTTCATTTATCTTCTCCTAATTATAAAAGATTACTAAGTATGTCCGGTCATCCCGGGGTTAAAAATTATTGTTTGGCCGATCTCTTTTCATCCGCACGTTTCTGATCGGCTACTGCGAAATCAATACTGTCTATATGAACTGAGGGTTCCCACTGAAAATTATTTTCCACCAATGATTTATCTGCCAATGAATCAATGGTGAATTCCAGCCCATGACAATGTATACATGCAGGTCTAATCATTTTTTCATTTGGTGACAGGGTCGCATTCTGGTTGTGATCCACCATGATTCTTGTACTCCACTCGCTAACATCGAAGTTTATTCTTGGCATATGACAACTGGCACAGGAAACCCCGCTTCCTTCAGGGGCCTGACCATTCATTTCCTTATCCCATGCTTCAGAATGCGGCGATTGTTTATAGGCAAGACTATGCTTATCGTCATGACACTCCAGGCAGGCTGAAACGGCGGCTTTTTGCACATCAAATTCGTGCGCCCCATGACAGCTAATACAGTTCACATCCTGGTGTGGTGATTTTTCTTTCATTGGTAATCGCGCGTCAGTCAGCTTCATTGGGGGAAGCTCAACGGCCAAACGCATACCATGCTTGCCGCGTTTAAACCGGCCTGCTTCTACTCCATGGCAGGTCTCACATACTTCATGCCCGGGTTTATCCTGCCAGGCTGTTTTCTTACTTGGCTGATGGCACGCGGTACAATTTACGCCCGAACGTGCATGTGCCGTTTGCAGCCACTCATCATGAACGACATCAGAAACAACCACCTCATTCGGCGCATCCATATCACTGCTAACAAGCTGCTTGATTGGATACTGTTGTCGTGGATATTCGACCACCTCATCGAGGAGACTTGCGTATTCACGTTTTGGCAAAATTGGCTTTGGTAACAGCTTCGGCTCATCCGCGTGTTTAACCAGAAAATCTGTATAGAGTGAACGATTATTATGAAAATTGTGACAGCCTGATGAATTGCAGGTATTAAATTCCATTTCCTTATGACTCGGACGATCATCGCCTATGTCTTCATGACAATGAATACAAAAATCCCCTGGTTGTGTAAGGCCATTATCACTTGTCATGTCAGGCTGATGTTCTGTGTGACAGGTGACACATAATGTTGCATTAATATTTTCAAGCTTTTCTGCATTACGTGGATCAGTAAATTTATTAACCGGGTGTGAATCGAATGGTTTTTGACGATCCTCGCCATGACATTCTACGCAGGCCTTTTGCATGACACTCGCATCAGCGAAACTGTCGGTGTGACACGCTTCGCAGGCAACACCAATCTGGTGGTGTCCACTCGTAAGTGGTCCCGGCATGAATACTGTTTTGTCTTCTGCTTCAAACAAGCTATAACCCAACCATCCAATTAACCCGATACTCATTACAAGCCATACCCATAGCAGCGATTTACGCTGTTTCGTATCTAAATTCTCCATTGCTCAATACCAGTAGCTCTTGAAAACATGAAAGCCAAGTAAGGCAGGTAATGGCCAGAGAAAAATTATATGTGACCACAATGATATTTCGCGCGTCGACCTTGCAATAGCACGTGGCAACACATGCTGTAATCCGATAACACCGCTTGCTATCCCACCAACAAATAACAGTGCGACAAAACTCAACATAAGGTAGAGATTTAAATTATTACCGAGCCGTAAACCTGTGTGGGCAATTAGTGTTACAATCGTGATGGTGCCTAGCACAACATGAATGACACGCCAGACACTATAATCTCCGAAGCTGATTTTCTTAATTCGCTTTCTAAGACTAATAAAGCTAATTAATATGCCTAAACCGAGCAAACTAAACCCACTGACTTGCTTAATAAAATTTTCTCTCCACAGCAAATCCCACTGCAGTGATACTTGCACGGTTTTAGCAAAAGAGATTGGTGGACTAAGCAATAAAATGAGGGCAGCAAGAATGGTGATAACCGCTGTACTGACAAGGGTTCGACTGCCTTGCTCCGGCGCTATTATCTTCCCTCCCAGCATATCTGAGAGCAATGGTTTACAGCCACCGCAGACACTGGATGCACCCGTTCTGGCACATAGAGCATCAACAGTATTGTCGCCCGCGATGATGGCTTTACTTAATGTGCCACGACTTACATTAGTGCACTGGCAGACAACGGCATTAGCAGGCCACTCGGTAATATCAACAGCGTCGTCTAAAGGCCAAACATGACCTCTTTCTAAAAATCGAGTAATTTGCCATGGCCATATATAACGCTTATTTCTTACCGACTCCTGAACTCGATTACTTTCACTCCAGTCACCAAAACTCACTGCACCGACAAGACGATTACGTACCAACAGGAGTTTTCGATATTCACTGCCACCATTGCTACGCCATGCGAGTGAACGTAAATGCGTTGCTTCCTCATCGTTACCTGTTCGGCCAACACTAAAAACCGATGCGCCAACTACTTTAAGGCGCGTTGCCGCTTGTGACCCTACATAATGAGATTCCCCACCCGTTATTTTATACGCCGCCACACCGGCCTGCTCTAAACCGGGTGCGACCAATCCATAAATTTTGTCGCGATGCTCGGCACATTCGCCTATAGCAAAAATATCAGGATCACGTGTTTGCATCTGATCATTAACACGAATGCCTCGGCCGACAGCGATAGCGGCATCGAGTGCCAGATTAATATTTGGCTTAATCCCTGTTGCAATAACCAGCGTGTCACATTCAATAATTCGTCCTGAAATTAGTCTTACTGCCTTAATCCATTTATCGCCGATAACGCTTTTCACACCGTCCTTGAGAATAACCTGCACATTTTCAAACAACATGTGTTCTCGTAGTAACGTTCCTGCCTCGCTATCAAGCTGGCTTGCCATCAAATGGTTAGCATGTTCAATGACGATGACACTGGTGTTATATTTTTGCAGGGCGCGAGCGGCTTCCAGTCCAAGCAAACCTCCGCCAAGTACAATGGCACGGCGGCTTCGCACTCGTCGCGCAACCAGGTCCTGCGCATCATTAAGATTACGGAAGGTATAAATTCCAGACTTATCGATACCTTCAATATTAGGGATGTGTGGTCGTGAGCCAGTTGCTAATACCAACTTGCTATATCGTTGCGAGTTTCCCTGTTGGTCATGAACTGTCCTGCTTTCACGATCAATAGACATAATTTCACAGTTGTGGTGCTGTACTACATGATGATGTTTGTTTAACTTCAGCGGGTTTTGTATGCCGGCAAGGCTTACCTCACCTGTTAATAAACTGGCAAGCCGCACACGGTTATAAGGTTCCCATGGCTCATTACCATATATAACCACCGACATATCTGGTTCACGTTGTAACAATTCCTCAACAAAACGAATCCCTACTGGCCCGGTACCCACAACAACTATCGGAAGCACTCCATCATGCTGTCGTTGCATATTTATTTCTTTTAAAACGGCTGACATAACCATTCCACGTTATAAACTTACTCAAAAAAAAACGCCGCCCACAATAAATTCTTGATTTATTGTGGGCGGCGCCTTTGCCATACGATTACCGCCATTGGTAATCCAAATTTGTTAAAACAATATCGCTTGTTTATATAAATTATATTGCAAGTGATGTGCCAATAATTTCAGCTCATTATACAAGGTGTTTTTTCAGGACTTTCTATGATGATGCACAATATTTGATCAGCTGGTATTTATTTTTCATACTTTTGGTGCATACGGCCGGTGTTATTGCTACGCGTTGAACCAAATCAGTGAATTATCACGGAAACATGCTTTAAACATGCTACGAAGAATACACTATCGATTTCATTCGTCATCGTGAACCCATCAGTTGCCAGCTTTTCGTTGCCATAATATTGGCGAGCCATTATTAAGAAGGTCCATAACTCAATATGCCAGCAAAAATAATTACTGTTCCCAGATAACTAAATATCAATATCCATCGGGTGTTATTCAGTCTAGAAATCCTGTTTCTGTTACGCCAATGTTTTTCTGTTTTATTCCTGAGCAGCTTAAATTTAGTATGAACAAGCCGCTTACATATTCCATGGCTTCTTTGCTAACTATTATTAATTCTGCTACTTCCGAAAATTGATGATATTGATTATACTTCCACGCTATTTCAGATATTTTCTGGATGACTACTCTTCTGAGCATTAAGTAATAACAGTTATGAATGAAACAATTATTGATTTCATCCGTCATGGTGAACCCGTCGGTGGCCACCTGTTTCGTGGCCATAATGTTGACGACCCATTAAGTGACCGAGGTTGGCAACAAATGCGTGATGCTGTCGGTGATCACTGTCCCTGGTCACAGATAATCAGTTCTCCCCTGTCACGTTGCAGCGCCTTTGCAAGCGAACTTGCCAGCAAACATGAGTTATCCGTAGTCATTGACGATCGCTTTAAAGAAGTCGGCTTTGGTGAATGGGAGGGAAAATCACGCGACGAGTTAAAACAGAATCGACTCGAAGAATACAACGCCTTTTATGCTGACCCTGTCAATGATCGACCACCGGGCGCCGAAGATCTTGATGAATTTATTGAACGCGTGGTTAAGGCATACAAAGACGTCGCTAGCCAATATGCAGGAAAACATGTATTGATTGTCGCTCATGCCGGTGTAGTGCGTGCCGCTATTGGCCACGTGCTACACACCGAACCACTTGGCATATATCGCATTAAAGTCAACAATGCAGGTATTGCACGAATACGTATTACAGGACACGGCGCCATGCTAGAGTTTCTTAATCACACGCTATGACTGACTATATAGACAAGCTACGTAACGACATCGAGTTTGATGTCACGCTACGCGATCATCCACTCCACTTTCATACCACATGGGGCTTGTTTTCACCTCGTGAAATCGACGAAGGTACCCTGCTACTTCTAAAATATATTGATATTGCAGAAGATGCAGATTGCTTTGATCTTGGTTGTGGCTATGGCCCAATAGGTATAACCCTTGCCAAACTCGCTCCTCATGGTAAGACCCTGTTAGCAGACAAAGATTTTATCGGGGTAAATTATTCAAACAAGAATATTACGGCAAATAAGATCAATAATGCCGAAGCAATCCTCAGCAATGCCTTTGATCAGGTTGGGGATAGAAAGTTTGATTGTATTGTCTCAAACATTCCGGCCAAAGTTGGCAAAGAACTGCTACAGATTATTCTACACGATGCCAAGGCGCATCTAAAACCCGGCGGCCAACTTTATGTTGTCACGGTTAATGGACTACGTAAATTCATGAAACGCCATTTTGAAGACGTGTTTGGTGATTACAAGAAACTAAAACAAGGCGCTCACTACACGATTGCTCGCGCCATGAAGAACTAACTCACTCCAATTTATTTACTCTCCATGGTCCAAACGCCATCCCACTCATCAAGCGGTGGTTTATGTGCAAAATGCTGACAGCGTTCCAGATAAAGCCTGGCAGGCCCATCATTTGGCGTAAGCTTCAAGGCTGCTTCAAAACACGGAATCGCCTTCTCCCAGTCCAGGGCTCGATATGCCAGAATACCGTTCTTATAACACTGCAGTGTTAATTCCATATTTGGAAAACTTTTCTCATCATGAAAATCAAGTACTTCATATACGGCGACAGGACGTTTTTTGCCCTTCACGCGAATGCTATCGACTTCGCGAAATATATGTTTCTCATTCAATTGGTTCTTCGTTGATTGACTGAGCAATATCTGGCTACCATACACCTTATTCGCTCCTTCTAACCGGGAAGCGAGATTGACCGTGTCACCGATAACCGTGAAATCCATTCTTTTTGGAGACCCTATATTACCAACAACCACTTCTCCGCTACTGATACCAATGCCAATTTCGATGCGATTTAATTTTTTAACACCGCGAGCGTCGTTAAACTCTTTTAACTTTTTCATCATGTGAATTGCTGCATTCAATGAGTTATCTGCATCATTTCCACTCCTAAACGGCACACCGAAAACAGCCATGATTGAATCACCAATGTATTTATCCAGCATACCGTTATACTGCAACACCGAGTCCGCCATTTGTGAGAAATATTCATTCAACATAGTGACTGTTTCACGTGCGCCCAACTCCTCAGAAAGGCTAGTAAACCCCCGTATGTCAGAAAACAAAACCGTCACGTCATTCGTAGACCCCCCAAGCGTATGGGCATCTCCCTCTAATACCTGGTCGGCGACTTCTTTCGACATATAACGTGCCATGGTACTTCTAATGCGTTTCTCTTCAGTGATGTCTTCAAAAACCAGCATCGCACCAATCAGCTTATCATCGAGATCATGTAATGGTACCGTATTAAGATTTACCGACACACTGAGGGTATTTTGAAAGACAAAGTCACTATCAAGGCTTATAACAGGCTCATCCTTGTTAATGACTTGTTCCAGGCTATCCAGTACCCATGCATTCGATACAGAGAATAGATCTTTCGCATTTATTCCAACAACAGAGTCATCTATATCAAGAAATTCTTTCGCTGCCTGATTCGCCTTCATTATTTTCTGGTTTTTATCTACGGTAATTACGCCGTCATTTAGGCTTTTTAATATACTTTCATTGTACTTTCGTATGTTATTCACTTTATCAAAAAGTAGTTTCTCTTCTTCTCTGGATTTTCTCAACTTGTCGATGGTCACATTTGTCTTCCTGGCAATCTCACCGAATTCATCTCGCGTGACAACTGGAACAAATGCATCCAGTTCCCCTTTGCCAACTTTTTTTAATGCCAATATCTGCATCGAAAAAAGAGCTCGAAGGTTTTCTGAATAAGAACGAATAACCTGAAGTGATAACAGCAAAATCATACCAACAATAAATAACACATTAATAAAAACATTCTGCCAGAGATGCGCAGACGATATCTTTTCCATGTTCGATACCATATAGTCAACTTCACCGACTACCGTCATCGCCATAATGCTGCTTGTAAAGGCTATAATGAAACAAAATGCAATAAATAACTTAGTAGTAATCGAAATAGTGTTACGCGAAGCGTCACTTTGGTAATTTAATTTATTAAAGGTTAGACGTTCGCGGAGGATCGCAATATCGATAGAGGCAAATATACCGAAGGCCATACACCCTAGCACTAATTTACTGCCATCATTAATTGGAGATTCTAAATAGAAATATGTAAATAAGGTTATCCATACTCCTGCTATTACATAAAGTAATATTTCAACAAAGAACTGACGTGATGTACGTTGATGCGGTTTTGCTGAATCAATAAACCGCGGTTCTAATATCACTTTAATCGCAGCTATCAACAGGAATCCGCACATAATAATGGTCATGACCTCTGCTGCTGCCAACGAGGCCATGTGCGAAGAAATCGTGGTGCTAAAGTAGCTTAATACCGCAACAGCCAAGGTATAATAATAATTTGCCAGTTGGCGTGGTGTTTGTGTGGTTGCGCTCGATATTTTGATCATATAAATACGGTATCAAAGTGGGTAATTCCTTATTAACTATTACGTCCACGCGCACGTAATCTTTAGCCACCTTTAAACCCATGATAAAAGAAAGGTAAACAGTCCGGTATCTGTCATTCACCTTCGTATCTACCTTTCAGTCACTTACCAATTTCTTATTATTAAGTATTATTTTCTTGATGCCTTGATGTAACTACGCGCCGTTTTTACCTTTTCAATGCAACCGTGGTAGCTTCCAAAACCGGACTGCACTTTTGCCGCGCCTAACAGGCTTGCCGCTTTAGTGTATTCCCAGCTTCCACCAAAACCATTCGTGCTCGAGAAATTTAACTCCTTGTAACCCAGATCCAGATTCTTATCACATTGTTTGGCCAGGGCGAGATCTTCTACCGGTTTAGTCGGGGAACTACTACAGCCAGCCAATGTTCCTGTCATTAATACAGCCATGATTAATAGACGAGTTTCCATACCATTTCCTCTCATTTAATTATTATTAACGCTGCCTACCATACCGAGCGCTTCTAATAATAAAAGTGGTCTACGTCACACATGTCATGTCGATAGCGTCGCAAACAAACAATTTTATCTGTATCCTTAATACTTACCATTTAACAATAAATAGGGCTAAAAACATGGCACGCACAGAATCCACCATGCTTGAACTAGGCACCGCAGCACCTGACTTTTCTTTACCGGAACCGGCTACCGGTAAAACGTTTAGCCTTGCAAATTTCACCGGCAATAAGGCCATACTCGTTATTTTCATGTGTAACCACTGCCCGTATGTTTTACATATTCACCAGCAACTAAATGATCTAATTCGTGAGTATCAATCAAAAGGCCTGGCTGCCGTCGCCATTAACGCCAATGACATCGATAACTATCCTGATGACAGCCCCGAGAAGATGGCCAGCTTAGCGACGCAAATGGATTACGGTTTTCCGTATCTATTTGATGAAGACCAGTCGGTAGCGAAAGCATACAAAGCGGCATGTACGCCTGACTTCTTCTTGTTTGATAGTGAAATGCAACTCGCCTATCGAGGTCAATTTGATGATTCACGGCCACGTAACGATGCAGCTGTTAGCGGAGCAGATATGCGTGCAGCCTTTGAAGCAGTCCTTGCAGGAAGGCCCATTGCTGAAGAACGTCAGAAACCGAGTATGGGTTGCAACATAAAATGGAAAGTAGATAACGCGCCGGATTATTTTGGCTAAACTCTTTAGCTGATTTTGCATAGGGTATATACTGGGCGCATAAGCTTATTCTCTATATCTACTGCTGGAAATGTGTTTGTTTCCAGCCCATTCAACAAGATGAAGTGGGGGAAAAATCATGCGCAAATCCATATTCAATGCACTATTCACTGTCTGCATCACCATAGTGACCGGCTCTGCCTACGCACTTGAAGGGGTCTTGCTGGATGGTCAGGGTCAATATGTGACCGATGGCTACGGCGAGTGCGTCTCGGTATACAAACTCACGCATTTTCACAAAAAGGATGGCACTAGCTACTGTGCGGATGAACCCAAGAAGGTTTCCAAACCTGCACCCAAGCCAAAACCCAGGCCCAAACCTATCGTACACGAAAGCGTAACGCTTGGTGCACATGCCCTGTTCGACCACGACAAGTCGAGTCTGCGTCCTGAAGGCATGCGTGAGCTGGATGTCCTGGTTGCCAGACTGAGCGCTTTCTATTCTGTTAAGAGCATTAATGTTGTCGGGCATACTGACAGCGATGGCACCGAAGCATACAACCAGGGCCTCAGTGAGCGCCGTGCTGCATCGGTAAAGACCTACCTTATTCAACAGGGAATCAGCAGTACTGTCATCTCAACCTCGGGTAAGGGTGAATCTTCTCCTGTCGTTTCCAATGCAACCAAGGAAGGGAGACAACAGAACCGTCGCGTTGAAATTGGTATTCGTGCCACAAAGTAATCTTGCTACTGGCATATAGCCAACACAAAAACGGGACTGCCTGGGCAGTCCCGTTTTTCCTTTATAGCGCGTCGTTCAACCCTCACAAGGCGTGCCGGGATTTGCGATGGAACCCTCGGCGAATAACTCATCCGTAAACCCGAAGTAACGCATATCTTTAATCCGCTGCGGATATAAGATGCCATCAAGGTGGTCACATTCATGTTGTACTACACGCGCATGAAATCCTGATACGCTGCGATCAATTTGATTGCCAAACTGATCGAACCCGGTATACCTGATTTGTGTATACCGCGGCACAGCGCCGCGCATACCGGGAACGGATAAACAGCCTTCCCATGCCACGTCCATATCATCGCTTGCTGGTTCAATCACTGGATTGAGCAACACTGTTTGTGGAACTTGCTCTGCGTCGGGATAACGTGGATTCGCTTCTATGCCGAAAATAACAAGGCGAAGATCTACGCCAATTTGCGGCGCAGCTAATCCTGCACCATCACAAGCCGACATTGTCTCAACCATATCTTCGACCAACTGATGCAAGTCTGCTGTATCAAACTGCTCTACCTTCCTGGCTTGCTGTAATAGGAATGGATCACCTATTCGCAATACTTCTCGCACTGTCATTCTCTACCTCAGCAACGCACTCCTATGGGAAGGTTTGTTTAAAAAATCGTGGTACTTTATTTTGCAGTTCAATCATCCAGTGCGGCGTGGCAGCTCCGGTGCCTGCTAACTCTACTTCGGGATGTGATTGTAATACTTTATCCAGGGTACCTTCCTGTTGCGCCTCTAGATCAACAAAGAATATATGATGACCTTTTTTGAGTGCCTCTGCAAAACGGGCAAAGTGGAAGTTAGGTTTTTGAATACCCATTAAGCCGCCTTCCCATGCACTAAACCCTAGCAATACGACTGCCAGAAATATAAACGGTAACCAACCGGCCCCTGATTCTGTCCATCCAGAAAGATAAGCCACGGCCAGGATTAATGATGACAGTACTAAGCCAACAACAGCACCGACCTCAGTAGAGTGGACAACGTCATTTTTCATAAAGGACTGCACGTAGTTTAAGTGCGCATGGTGAGCCACATCTTCATCTTGCTTACTGAGTACGTGGATTTGTGGAGTGGATATACCAGATGCTTCTAATTGTTCTTCAAGAAGTTCCAGATCATCCAGGTTATCACTGATAAAATAATGTCTTAGCATGTTCATAATAAACCTCCTACATCAGAAACTTTTCATATGATTACATCCTATTTCATAAATCTGCCTTTTCGACGTTATAGACAATAACGCGACTTCATTATTACGACACATACATGATACGCATGCTCTATTAAAAAAGTATAGTCGAGAAAAAAAGCCTGTCTTTTATAAACTTACAGGCAATAATTTACTCTTTATTACTATGGTTTTTACCATTAGCCCCTCTATTTCAAGATGCTACCTTTACCGTTAACACCCCTTTTTTAAATTGAATCTGCAAATTATCTGATCTGAATTGATGTGACGACGGTAATACGGCTGAATCATCGGCGCGGATCGATTCGACAACGGATAGGCGTTGACCGTTTATTTCAAACCACAGTGGATAAACAGCCTTCATCAGACCTATAAATCGATGCGCGGCACTGGCCGTACCCGACGTGGCAATTCGCATATCCCTTGCCTGTGGAAATCCCTGGTAACTTGCCTCCCCTTCCCGCTGTACACATGGCTGTAAGCTGTTTTCTACTAATGCCTGTAAGGCACGTTCAATAAGGTTTGCACCCTGCTCAGCTAATGCTGATTCCCATTCACGCCCATCCAAATAAGACATCGGAACGACCTGTTGCCCAAGTATTGCGCCACTGTCCAGGGTTGATGTCACTTGGTGCAAACTAATCCCGGTTTGCATTTCCCCGGCGCGTGCCTGCCAAAATAAGGGCGTTGGACCACGATAGGCGGGCAACAGAGAAGGGTGCAGGTTCCACCAACCCTGCTTGGGTATGCCTAATAACAAATCAGGAATACGCCACGGGAAACAGCTCATAATTGCCACATCTACGTCAATATCGATTAATTTTTCCGCTATATCCGCCTCATAGCCTTTCTGCCAGTCGATCACCGGCACACCTAATTCATGAGCCAGGTTTGCCAAACTGCCCGCTACACGCGGCGGCTGGACGGGTAATAAGTTCAGCCCCGTTGGACGCTGGCTTTTGTCAGCAATAATGATCACCGATGGTAATAGCCCCTTTTTACTTATGTTTTGTAAGGGGATTGTCGACAAAGGGCCACCCTGCCCAACATAGACAAATTTTGCGATTTGCGTCCTATCCAAAGTCACGTCACAATCACGCCTCAATTAATTAAATGAACTGGATACAGCTTGAACCACAGCCTATTTGAATCTTCACTGACCAGCCTACCTCTCCTTAACCGCGGTAAGGTGCGTGATATCTATGATATCGATGACAAGCACATGCTGATTGTGACAACCGATCGCCTGTCGGCTTTTGATGTCATTCTACCCACCCCCATACCGGGCAAGGGCCGCATTCTCACCAAGATCTCAAATTTCTGGTTCAAGCAGCTAAGTGACATCGTACCAAATCAACTTTCTGATTTAAGCCTCGAAGACGTCTTGCCTGATGCCGATGAACGCGCCCAGGTCGAAGGCCAGGCCATTGTTGTTAAAAAACTCAATGCGTTACCCATTGAAGCGATTGTACGCGGTTACATCATCGGCTCAGGCTGGAAGGACTATCAAAAAACCGGCGCTATCTGTGGTATTACATTACCACCCGGTCTAAACATGGCCGACAAGCTCGAACAGGCCATCTACACCCCTTCCAGTAAAGCTGACGTGGGTGAGCACGATGAAAATATTGATTTTGACGCCACTGTTAAATTAATCGGTCAGGACATGGCAGAACAAGTTCGCGACGTTAGTCTGAAACTCTACTCCAGCGCACGTGACTATGCCGCACGGCGTGGCATTATTATTGCCGATACCAAATTTGAATTTGGTCTTGATGAGCAAGGTACACTGGTGCTTATTGATGAAGCACTTACCCCTGATTCATCACGTTTCTGGCCAATGGAAACCTATGCACCGGGTAGCAGCCCTGAAAGTTATGATAAACAATATATTCGTGACTGGCTCGACACCCAGGATTGGGACAAAAAAGCACCTGCGCCAGATGTTCCAGAAGATATCGTCGCAAAGACAACCGAGAAATATCTTGAAGCTTATGAGAAACTAACGGGCACATCCCTCGATTAGGACTAATTATGCATCATAAACCTACCCGCTTTATCATCGTTGTATTGCTGGTAGGTTTTTTTATGTCCAGCGCACAGGCAGAGCACCCGCTACAAATACGTGGCTTAATCTCCGGTACACTGACCAAACTTGTTTTTCTGAGTATTGAACGTGACAAATACATTGTTAGTGATATTCGCAATAATCGTTTTATTGAATTAAAACGCCGCGCAAAAGAACGATTAATTGATAGTGCCGAGGCAAAGCAAATTGTCCTGCTGGCAAGCAATCAACGTTTCACCGCTTACAGTGCACTCACCCAATCCTGGAGCGAGATACGTACACAGGCTGGTGAAAAACTGGAGAGCATCCGCGCTGAAGACTATGCGGCACTTGTAACTACCAATCAACGCTTTATTAATTATAACGGTGCTAATGGAATTTGGACCGAACATGATAGATAAAAAAAAGGGACACCCTAGAGAGGAAGGTGCCCCTAAATGAAAACTCCGAGAGAGTGATTTCAGAGTTGTTCTGCTAAAAATAGTATTGCCAGCCTGCCGTGAGGATTAAATCTGTTTCCAGTTGCGGCCCATCCAAATCTTGATATATCGGCTTACCTGCTTCAAGTGAGAAGCGGTTACCTTTAAGCGCACCGTTGCGCGCCTGATAAGCAACCCCTAACAACAAATCGACACGCTTACCTGCGCGCAATTCTGGATCGGCCGTTGAAATCATGTTCGGATTCAAATCTGGATCAGCGCCATCAATGTCTGACCAATGCTGTGCTTTCAGACGTACCGAAGAACTAAAAGATTGTGACCATTGACGTTGCAACCAGCCTGATAATTCAATCTTATCGCCCAGGGTGTAATCATTATCATTCTCGCCGGTACGAATTGTTGCAATTAGCTGTGAACCCCAGGAATAATCACCATCCTCACCCAGGTAAGTAATACCCGGCATCAGATCATAGGTACCTGACCCCAACTGCATGGGATATGGCAATTTGACATTATTGGCGGCAGGCGTGTCATCGCGTTCATCAATCGAACCCGTTGGCAGGCTCAAACCAAGATTCAGGTGCAGTTTATGTCCAACGCGGTCAGATAATTTGTAAAGACCGCTAATTTTAACATCACCAATACCTTCTGATTTGGTGGTGAATTTTCCACCCATGCGCGTTAAATGCTTCATAGACATACTGACATAAGGCACCATTGCCATCACCGTTAACTTATCGTTAACCCCAACCATCGCACCGAACATATGCATATCCATATCCATACTTGTTGGTGTCACCATGTAGTCGTTTAATACTTCACTATTACTTACGCGACTCGTTCCGTCACGATTACCATCCATATGCATACTCATATATCGGTATGAAAGCATCACGCCGCCAACATCATGGGTATGGCCACCCATCACACCAATAGGGACATTGCCATGATCATGTGCATGCCCTTGCATGTGTGTCTGGCTTGAAGCCTGGGCGTATAGCGGGCTAATACTCGCCATTAAAAGTGAGCTGACAATTATTCTTTTCATTTCCATTCTCGTTACTTATTGCTTATTTGTGCGGTGCATAGTATCGGGCTGGGGTTGTGCTGAGAATGTGGCAAATTGTCGCACTATAATTAAAATCAGTGACTTAGATAACGTCGAGATTGCTGGTATGTCCGTACACAGGGTAAAATAGCAGTTCTACTAACCTGGACGATGCCCGACCATTATTATGTTGAATAGTCAAAACACTACCGCGACACAAACCGCTGAATACCTAAATCTTTGCCGTCTTTTTATGTTGCGCAATGTCGCTATCATCGGACAACTAGTTGCGGTTTATATTACGCAAATTCATTTGAATATCGCACTACCCATTTTATCAATTGGGCTAGTTATTTTTGCATTCGCGCTGTTTAATCTTTTTACGTTACTACGGATACGTTGGGGAGGCGACGTCAGTCAGCTTGAATTTTTATTTCAATTACTTGCTGATGTCTTCATCTTGACCGCTTTGCTCTATCTTACCGGTGGTGCCTCTAATCCATTTGTATTGTTATTTTTACTACCCATCATTATCGGTACGGCCGTTTTATCCAAGCGTTATACATGGATACTTACTATCATAACTGCCGCCTGCTACAGCTTGCTGATGTGGAAATTTCAACCGCTACCTCATGCGCATGAGTCTGGCTCTGGCCTTTCACAACATGTTCTTGGTATGTGGTTATCTTTTGTCGTTAGCGCCTCTATCACGACCTACTTGGTTGGGGGCATGCGTCGCTCACTACGTGACAAAGACTTAAAACTTGCCGCTGTGCGTGAGCAACAACTGCGTAACGAGCAACTTGTTTTATTGGGTACGCTCTCCGCGAGTACCGCACATGAAATGGGAACGCCACTTGGCACAATGTCACTACTCAGTGAAGAAATCTCATGTGAACTGGATGATGAACATCAACATCTGGTTAAAACGCTTAATACACAAATTACTCGTTGCAAACAAGCACTCTCAACATTGTCTGCCTCTACCGGCACGGCACCATTGCAGGGTGGGCAAGTTCTTTGTATCGATGTGTTTCTGGAAAAGTTACTTACTGAGTGGAAGGAAGCGCACCCTAACGTAAACATCAGTACCAAGTGGGAAGGTCTGTCTCCTACTCCTTCAATCCTCGCAGATCGTACCTTAGAGCAGGCACTCATGAATATACTCGACAATGCAAATGAGGCATCACCTAACAAGGTTGAATGGCTTGCCAGTTGGGATTTAACTACCCTGACCATTAAAATCAAGGATCGCGGTGATGGCCTGAGCCATGAGGCAAAACAAGCTATCGGCAACCATCCTTTTACCGCAAAAGAAGAAGGCCTGGGTCTGGGCTTATTACTGACTCATTCTATTATTAACCGTTTTAACGGCGACGTGAAATTATTAAACCGAAAAAAAGGTGGCGTTTCTACTATTATTCACCTACCGATTATTCCTAAGTAGAAACGATAAATCATTAATGAACACGCATTTATCTGATCAATCACTTTTACTCGTCGATGATGACGATGTCTTTCGTGAAACTTTGGTTCGCGCGCTGAAACGACACGATTTTGTTGTTTATGACGCGGCCAATATTAGCCAGGCAATTTGTCATGCGAAAGAATACAAGCCAGATATGGGGATTATCGATCTTTGTATCGGTGATGAATCAGGGCTGCACTTAATTCAGAAACTGATTCAACATAATCCAGATATACGTCTGGTCGTGCTAACTGGCTTCGCCAGTATTGCAACCGCGATTGAAGCAATAAAACTTGGTGCGAAGCACTATCTAACCAAACCCGCTAGTGTGAACGAGATTATTGATGCTCTGTACTCAGACAATGGCAACGCCGATCTGCCAACAACGGCTCAACCAATGTCTGTTAAAAAACTTGAATGGGAACATATCCAGAAGGTATTGGCTGAACACCAAGGCAATATATCCGCCGCGGCACGGGCAATGGGTATGCATCGACGAACACTACAACGAAAATTACAAAAAAGGCCGGTTAAAAACTAATCACTATCATTATGCCTATTGGCCACTTTAATCAGAGTAACACCTGCAGATAAAATACCCCTGAATATACTAACAACAATACTTAATACTAAAACGACTGCCATTAAATAAAGAAAATATTTAATGGGGTCCGACATATGTATAAAGAAATTTGCTTCATTTATCTGACCAAAGAATGCCTTATCAGATAAATCGATCGTCTTCATCAAATAGTTGATTAAATATATCTCGTCAGGTTCATAGAATATTTGGTATACCAATAGCGAAATACACAACAGAATAATCACTGCCGCAATAATCAAAACGCTGCCTGACAACACAAGTAGCGTGCCACCTACGCCGTGCTCTCTAGATTGCTCATTCACAATAAGATCCCTTTATACACTTAGGTAGTGGCTACTATGCATGAAACCAACACCGGTTTCTAGGCATAAAAAAGGCGCACCGAAGTGCGCCTTTTTATTAAGCGAGAAGCTTAAAGGTCTTATTTAACCTTGGCGTCTAACTCACCAGATGCGTAACTCATGAACATTGCTTCAAGGCTCTTGACCTTGATCTTAGATGCATGCCCGGCACAGCCGAAGGCTTCGAAACGAGCCTGGCAAATACCTTGCATAGCCGCTGTTGACGCCTTAAGGAATTTACGTGGGTCAAAGTTAGCTGGATTTTCTGTCAAGAACTTACGAACTGCGCCCGTAGAGGCCATACGTAAATCTGTGTCGATGTTAACCTTACGTACACCATTCTTGATACCTTCAAGAATTTCTTCAACCGGCACACCGTAAGTTTGGCCCATTTCACCACCATGGCTGTTAATGATTTCCAACCAGTCTTGTGGCACAGAAGATGAACCATGCATAACCAGGTGAGTGTTCGGAAGGCGTTCATGGATTTCTTTAATGCGGTCAATACGCAAAACATCACCGGTTGGTTCCTTGGTGAACTTGTAAGCGCCATGTGATGTACCAATAGCGATCGCTAAGGCATCAACATTAGTTGCTTTGACAAAGTCAGCTGCTTCTTCAACACTGGTCAAAAGCTGGTCCATATCCAGTGCACCTTCTGCACCGTGACCATCTTCTTCACCCATCATGCCTGTTTCTAGTGAACCCAAACAACCCAATTCACCTTCAACCGAAACACCACCGGCGTGAGCCATTTTAACAACTTCACTGGTTACACCGACGTTGTATTCGAAGCTACCAGGTGTCTTCATATCAGACATTAAAGAACCATCCATCATGACTGATGTAAAACCTGATTGAATTGAACGTAAACATACCGCTGGTTCGCTACCGTGATCCTGGTGCATAACAACCGGGATATGTGGGTACATTTCAGTTGCAGCAGTAATCATGTGGCGAAGGAATGGTTCGCCCGCGTAAGAACGTGCACCAGCACTGCCCTGCATGATAACCGGGCTGTCCACTGCGTCGGCAGCTTGCATGATCGCATGCACTTGTTCCATGTTGTTTACATTAAATGCTGGCATACCGAAATCGTTTTCGGCTGCATAATCCAGCAGTTGTCTCATTGATATAAGGGCCATCTTGAACTCCCGTCTTAAACGTTAATTATTAAAAAATATTAAAAAATAAACTCAATTACAAAACTTATTCAATACCGGATGTATTTTCTGGGTCAGCCATATTACCTACTTTTACAATCTTCATTGCATTAGTACCACCATGTTCGCCAGTCAGGTCACCCTTGGTGATAATCACAAGATCACCATCCCGCACCGCACCACGACGTACCAGTTCATCGATTGCATCTTTGTTAAGTTGCGCATGATCTTCAGTGGTCATTTCAAAACTAACCGGATAAACACCACGGTAGAGTGTTACTTTTCGTCTGGTATCAACATGGCGTGTCATCGCATAAATAGGAATACCCGAACTAATTCGTGACATCCATAGTGTTGTTGAACCTGATTCTGTTAATGCCGCAATCGCCTTAACGCCAAGATGGTTCGCCGTATACATACTCGCCATTGCAATCGCTTCATCGGTATTTTCAAACGCTGTATCAATACGATGGTCCGACTTAGTAACAGCACGTGTTTCTTCAACGCCACGACAAATTCTATCCATCGCCGCAATAACTTTATCCGGATATTTACCAACCGCAGTTTCGGCAGAAAGCATCACTGCATCTGTGCCATCTAAAACCGCATTAGCCACATCAAATACTTCTGCACGTGTTGGAATCGGGTTTTCAATCATTGATTCCATCATCTGCGTTGCCGTAATCACGACACGATTCATCGACCGCGCTTTGGAAATCATCGCCTTTTGCACAGGTGGTAAGGCTTCATCACCTATTTCCACACCAAGATCGCCACGCGCAACCATGATCGCATCACTGGCTTCGATAATTTCATCCAATACAGCCATTGCTTCAGCGCGTTCTACTTTAGCAATGATACCGCCCTTACCTCCCGCTTCACGGAACAAACGGCGCGCCTCATGAACATCTTCAGCATTGCGTACAAAGGAAACCGCCAGATAATCTGCATCCAACTTAGCTGCTGAAATAATATCTTCTTTATCTTTGTCTGTTAACGCCGGTGCTGAAAGACCACCACCTTGTTTATTGATGCCTTTACGATTTGATAACTCACCACCCACCGTAACACGGCAACGAATCTCGGCATCAACAACTTCTTCAACCCACAAAACAATACGACCATCATTCAGCAACAAGGTATCACCACGCTGAACATCTTTCGGCAATTCTTTATAAGCAATGCCTACTCGCTCGGTGTTTCCAAGCTCAGGATCATAGTTTGCGTCAAGAATAAAGTTGTCGCCATCATATAATTCAACAGACCCATCTTTAAACGCATCAACGCGAATCTTTGGGCCTTGCAAGTCAACAACAACACCAACTTGTCGACCATGAGCACGCGCACGATTTCGCACAGTCTCGGCACGCGTCTTGTGCATCTCATAGGGGTCATGCGAGAAATTAAGGCGCGCGACATCCATACCGGCCTCAATCATTTTATCGAGGAGCTTCGGATCATCCGAACGAGGTCCCAATGTAGCAACAATTTTAGTACGTCTCTTCATACCCTTCTTCAATCTTTTAGGTCAGTAATCGACCTTTTGTTTAACCCTGAATTCTAGCTATCCAGCGTTACAGAATTATTTCGCCTGCTCTTCCAACATTGCTACAGCCGGTAAAACCTTGCCTTCCAGATATTCAAGGAATGCACCACCTGCAGTTGAAATATATGACACTTTATCAAAGATATCATATTTCTGGATGGCTGCAATTGTGTCACCGCCACCAGCAAGGCTAAAACCGTTACCGTTCGCAATTGCCATCGAAACCGTCTTGGTACCTTCACCAAACTGGTCAAATTCAAATACGCCAACGGGACCATTCCATACTACCGTACCGGCTTTCGCGATAATATCAGCCAGCTCTTTAGCAGACTCAGGACCCACATCAAAAATCATATCGTCATCAGCCACATCGCCTGCTGCTTTTAACGTCGCTTCTGCCGTTTCCGCAAATTCTTTAGCACAAACAACATCCGTTGCGATTGGAATGGATGCACCACGTGCTTCCATTTTATCAATTAATGCTTTTGCTGTATCAACCAAATCAGCCTCGTATAAAGACTTACCAACGTTGTAACCTTTCGCTGCCAGGAAGGTATTCGCAATACCGCCACCAACAACTAACTGATCCACCTTTTCTGATAATGCTTCGAGCACGGTCAGCTTTGTCGATACTTTTGAACCACCGACGATAGCGACCATTGGGCGAGCTGGCTCAGCCAGTGCTTTCGCCAGGCTATCCAGTTCATTTGATAACAACAGGCCAGCACATGCAGTCGGCGCATAAACACCCACACCATGAGTAGAAGCCTGTGCACGGTGAGCCGTACCAAAGGCATCCATTACAAACACATCACAAAGTGCTGCGTACTTTTTAGCTAATGCTTCGTTATCTTTCTTTTCGCCTGCATTAAAACGAACGTTTTCAAGTAAAACCACTTCGCCTGCGGCTACGTCAAAACCACCATTAAGATAATCTTTAACTAACGCCACTTCTTTACCCAATTTTTCAGACATGGTTGCAGCGATTGGCGCCAATGAATTTTCTTCATCGGCCTTGCCTTCTTCAGGACGACCACGGTGAGACATAACCATCACTGAAGCACCCGCTTTCATCGCGTGCTCAATAGTAGGCATCGATGCAGTAATACGCGCATCCGACGTTACCTTGCCATCTTTAACAGGTACATTTAAATCAGCACGGATCAATACGCGCTTGCCAGCCAGATCGAGATCCGTCAACTTAATAAAAGACATCTTGCAAACTCCTAAACTTAAATTTTCAAAAATTATTTGCAAAGCTTCTGCTTAACAAATAACTCTTACTTTTAATTAATCAACCGACCCAGAAAATTCTGGGTCGATGATCAATTCAAACATTTCCAATAAACGAGCAATTTGTTTTCAGGGGTAGGCGTGGGAAATTTTTCAACGCGGAGTGTACGAACAGTACATGAGCATTTGAAAAACTTTTCACAACACCGCCCTGGAAGCAAAGGGCCGTTTATTTAGATACGTGTTTAACGAAACGAAGCATGTTACATGTGTAACCGTACTCGTTGTCGTACCAGCTAACTAGCTTAACGAACGTACCATCGAGCGCAATACCTGCCTCTGAATCAAAGATTGAAGAGTTACCACAACCACGGAAGTCTGTAGATACAACCTTCTCATCTGTGTAACCCAACGTTTCACTCATAGGACCAGACTCTGAAGCAGACTTCATTGCTGCACAGATGTCTTCGTATGAAGCTTCTTTATCTAACTCAACAGTCAAATCAACTACTGATACGTCAGAAGTTGGTACGCGGAAAGCCATACCTGTCAGCTTGCCATTTAGTTCTGGTAATACAACACCCACTGCCTTGGCAGCACCTGTTGAAGAAGGAATGATGTTTTCAAGAATACCGCGACCACCGCGCCAGTCTTTCATTGAAGGACCGTCAACTGTTTTTTGTGTTGCTGTTGCTGCATGAACAGTTGTCATCAGACCACGTTTGATGCCCCACTTGTCGTTAAGTACCTTAGCAACAGGTGCCAAACAGTTAGTAGTACAAGACGCAGCTGAAACGATTGCCTGGCCAGCATATGTGTCATGGTTAACACCGTGTACGAACATTGGTGTGCCATCTTTAGAAGGTGCAGACATGACCACTTTCTTCGCGCCCGCATCGATGTGCTGCTGACATGTTTCTTCAGTCAGGAAGAAACCTGTACATTCGATAACTAAATCAGCACCGATGTCGCTCCACTTAAGGTCAGCTGGGTTACGTTCTGCAGTCAGACGAATTGTCTTACCGTTAACAACCAGGTTGTTTCCATCAACCGCTACTTCACCATCGAAGTTACCGTGTACTGAATCGTACTTCAGCATGTAGGCAAGGTAATCAGCTTCAAGCAGATCGTTAATACCAACTACTTCGATGTCATCATTGAAGTCTTTAGCGATAGCACGGAAGGCCATACGACCAATGCGGCCGAAACCGTTAATACCGACTTTAATAGTCATGTGTTTATTCTCCTAAGTCTTAATCTTAAAATTATTAAAGTTTACAAATTAGTTTATGAAACTGATTCAACTGCCTTCACAACGTTCTCAACGGTGAAGCCAAATTCTTTGAACAGTTCACCAGCAGGTGCTGATTCACCAAAGGTATCAATACCAACTACCTTGCCGTTGATGCCAACATACTTGTACCAGCCACTAGTGACAGCAGCTTCGACCGCAACACGTGCAGTCACTGCCGCAGGCAATACTGATTCTTTGTACGCATCATCTTGCGCATCAAAGACATTAGTTGATGGCATAGAAACAACGCGAATCTTCTTGCCACTCAATTCAGCAGCCGCATCAGTCGCCAACGCAACTTCAGAACCCGTCGCAATAATGATCACATCAGGTGTGCCGTCACAATCTTTCAGTACGTAACCGCCCTTCTTGATGTTTTCAATCTGTTCAGCAGTACGCGACTGATGAGCAAGACCCTGACGTGAGAAGATCAGACAACTTGGTCCGTCCTTACGTTCTACCGCCTGCTGCCATGAAACAGCTGATTCAACGGCATCACAGGCACGCCATACATTCATATTCGGGATCATCCGCAAAGTAGGAATTTGCTCTACCGCCTGGTGTGTTGGACCATCTTCACCCAGACCAATTGAGTCATGCGTGTAAACAAAGATACTTTGAATCTTCATCAACGCAGCCATACGTAGGGCATTACGTGCATATTCCGAGAACATCAGGAATGTCGCGCCGAATGGAACAAGACCACCGTGAAGAGCAATACCATTCATCATCGCAGACATACCAAACTCACGTACACCGTAGTTCAGGTAGTTGCATTCTTCATTGCTAATCATTGGCTTGTAACCAGACCATTCGGTCAGGTTTGAACAACCCAGGTCAGCTGAACCACCAAACATTTCTGGCACCATTGGTGAGTACGCTTCGATAGAGGCCAATGACGCCTGACGTGTTGCAGGACTCTTGGCATCCGCATCAACACCGGCGATGTATTCAGCCGACTTAGCCGCCCAATCAGCTGGTAAATCACCCGCCATACGACGTTCAAATTCAGCTGCGAGTTCTGGATAAGCTGATTTGTAAGCAGCAAACTTGTCGTTCCATGCTGACTCTGCTGCCGCACCTTTTTCTTTGGCATCCCAACCTGCATAAACATCAGCAGGAATATCAAATGCAGCATGGTCCCAACCCAGGGCAGCCTTGGTCAGGTTAATTTCTTCTTCACCCAGTGGCGCACCGTGACATGCATGGCTGCCGGCCTTGTTTGGAGAACCAAAACCGATCGTTGTCTTACAACAAATCATTGTTGGCTTGTCCGTCATTGCCTTGGCTATTTCAACGGCCTTGGCAATGTCTTCATAGTCGTGGCCATCTACTGAGAGCACATGCCAGCCGTAAGATTCAAAACGCTTCGGCGTATCATCAGAGAACCAGCCTTCAACGTGTCCATCGATAGAAATACCGTTGTCATCCCAAAACGCAATCAACTTACCAAGACCTAAGGTACCGGCAAGTGAACAGGCTTCGTGAGAGATGCCTTCCATCAAACAACCATCACCTAAAAATACGAAGGTATTGTGGTCAACAATGTTGTGACCTTTTTGGTTAAATTGGCCTGCCAATGCTTTTTCAGCAACGGCCATACCAACCGCATTAGTAATGCCCTGACCTAATGGACCTGTGGTTGTTTCAACACCTGGCGCGTAACCATACTCAGGGTGACCGGGTGTTTTAGAATGCAACTGGCGGAAATTTTTAAGATCTTCAATGCTTAAATCGTAACCCGTCAGGTGAAGCAGTGAATAGATCAGCATCGAACCATGACCATTTGATAAAACGAAACGATCACGATCGGCCCAGTTAGGGTTGCTTGGATTGTGGTTCATATGATCGTTCCACAATACTTCGGCAATATCGGCCATACCCATCGGTGCACCAGGGTGTCCCGAGTTCGCTTTCTGTACGGCATCCATACTTAATGCACGAACAGCATTCGCAAGATTGCGACGGTTAGTTGCTGACATAACAGAATCCTCTTTGAAAAACTAAAATGTTAATAATGGTTAAAATTTTTTCTGCATGTAATTCAAATACACGCAAACAGTAAATCGTTCCTGCCCCATCTACATATAATGATGGGATAAACCTACAGCAGTGCCTGCCCTCATCTTGCAACAGGCCCTTTATTTCTAAACTAGCAAAGGGTAATACGGGTCACTCCCCAACCCCCATAGGTCTAAAACGAAGCTCTCTTCTTCGCAGGGGAGGCGTATTCTCTCTTACCTTCCCCACTTGAGCAATACTCTACATGGGGTGAATACAGAGCAAATACATCAATTTCCTTGAATAACAATGAGTTATAGTTTTGAGTCAATATGCATATAAATAGATATGATGGTTTTATAGCCACAATATGCCCATTTCTCGTCTCAATAGGCGGAAATCACCCGCATATACAGACAAAAAGTACCGATACTCCTTGGACAAGCCCTCGTCTGCTGACTACACTTTGGTCATACAGTAATGTTTTTGGGGGTCTATTGCTCTGGGGTATAGCAAGAGGCGTCATTATTCCATAATAAGAAGTTAGAGCGCTAATATGAAAAGAACCGGCATGGCATATTGCGGCAAGTTGATTCGCCAATTCCACTATAGTGCGTTTTTGATGCTGATGTTGCTCGCGCCAAATGCGCAGGCAGCCACTTACACTTTTGTCGTACAACCCATTTTACCGCCAGAACGAACAGTACAGGCATTCACACCATTAACCGAATACCTGTCAAAAGAAACCGGGCATACCTTTAAATTGGTTACCGCGCTGAACTTCCTCAGTTACTGGCAAAACATGAAGAAAGGCGGCAAATATGATTTTATCCTCGATGCCGCCCACTTGACTGATTACCGTATCAAACGCATGAACTACCAGGTGCTCGCTAAACGTGCTGACGCGGTGTCGTATACCCTGGTCACCGGTGAAAATGCCGACGTTATCGATCCTGAAGAGCTCATTGGCAAATCACTCGCCACCATTGGTTCGCCAAGCTTAGGGATGTTGCGCCTGGAGGAAATGTTCCCAAATCCCTTACGACAACCGGTCATTGTAGAGGTTGATAACTCGCTTGATTCAATCAAAAAGGTATTGGATGGCAAAGTATCTGCCGCCATCGTGCCTACTCCGTTAGTAGGTGGATTTCCAGAGCTCTTAACAATTGTAACCACTGAACAGGTACCGCACATTGCCATCTCTGCCGCTCCAAATGTTCCGGCCGATGTGCAATCTGCTGTTAAAAATTTGCTGCTCAACTCAAGCAATAATCCAGGTGGACAAAAAATGCTGGCCGATATTAATTTCCCTTCTTTCGAGTCAACCAATAACGCTGCCTACGAAGGTTTTGCTGGTCTACTTGAAGGGGTTTGGGGTTATTAAAAAATAGTATTTCAAACAATTAATTTCATAAAAAAGCACAGAACATAACGTGCCTTTTTTATTGCTTCGCATAACCTTTAAAAAATACACGTTTATTCACTACGCATATAACAAAATCTGTTTCTCTTTGACATCTGATTCTTTATGCCTATAATCACTGTCAGTATAGCGCTGATTTGAAGTCAGATTGCGGGCGCTTAATAAATACGGCTAAAGCGTGCAGGAAACACAAAATTCCCAAACCCGCTTTAGCCTTGCTAAAGCGGGTTTTTTAATGAGGAATAAACAATAATGAACGATCATCTTTTTACCTCAGAATCAGTTTCTGAGGGTCACCCGGATAAAGTCGCTGACCAAATATCTGATGCCATACTCGATGCCTTGCTTGAACAGGATCCGAAGTCACGTGTTGCCTGTGAAACCATGGTCACCACCGGCATGGTTATGATCGCAGGTGAAATAACAACAAGTGCCTGGGTCGATATGACCGAAACAGCACGTAGTGTCATTAAAGAAATTGGCTACAACAGTTCCGATATGGGTTTTGATTGGGAATCCTGTGCAGTACTCACTTCAATCGATAAACAGTCTGCTGACATTGCCATGGGGGTAGATGAATCAGCCGACCACGAACAAGGTGCTGGCGATCAAGGTATGATGTTTGGTTACGCCTCCAACGAAACAGACGTACTCATGCCTGCCCCCATTACCTACTCACATAGACTGGTACGCCGCCAGGCTGAAGTACGCAAAAATGGTCAGTTACCGTGGTTACGTCCTGATGCAAAAAGCCAGATTACCTTCCGCTATGAAGATGGTAAGCCCGTTGCGATTGATGCCGTGGTACTTTCTACACAACACACTGAAGAGGTTAGCCTGAAAACATTACAAGAAGCGGTGATGGAAGATATCATTCAACCCGTTCTTCCCGCAGAGTGGTTGCATTCAGGCACGCAATACCATATTAATCCTACTGGTCGTTTTGTTATTGGCGGCCCTGTTGGGGACTGCGGCCTAACGGGTCGCAAAATTATTGTCGATACTTATGGCGGCATGGCTCGTCACGGCGGTGGCGCCTTCTCGGGTAAGGACCCAAGCAAGGTGGATCGCTCGGCTGCTTACGCTACCCGTTATGTTGCGAAAAACATTGTCGCTGCCGGTATTGCAGATCGCTGTGAAATTCAGGTTTCTTACGCGATTGGCGTAGCAAAACCAACTTCCGTGCGTGTCGAAACCTTTGGTACCAGCAAGATCAGTGAAGAACGTATTATCGAATTGGTTGAAGAACACTTTGATCTTCGTGCTGGTGGGCTTGTAAAAATGCTCGATCTATTGCGCCCCATTTACCGCCACACAGCGGCCTATGGCCACTTTGGTCGTGAGGATATTGACCTGCCATGGGAACGCACTGACAAAGCCGCTGCACTTAAAGAGGCAGCCGGCCTGTAAATAAGTTATTCTCCGATACCCTGCTAACCCGAGGGACGCTGCAGCGAGATCATCTCGCCAGGCTCGGGTTAGCAGTTATAGAACAACCGCGCCCACCGACTTTGAATTTAAAGTGAGGTAGACATGAACGCCGTTATTGATCCTAATTTTACTGACTATAAAGTAGCTGATATTTCTTTAGCCGAATGGGGCCACAAGGAAATTGCGATTGCCGAAACTGAAATGCCAGGCCTGATGGCTTTGCGCGAAGAATTTGCTAACGAACAACCGCTTGCTGGCTGCCGCATCATGGGTAGTATCCACATGACTATCCAAACTGCCGTGCTGATTGAAACCCTGGTTGCTCTGGGTGCAGAAGTTCGCTGGGTATCATGTAATATTTTCTCAACCCAGGACCATGCTGCCGCTGCTATTGCTGCGCAAGGCATTCCTGTGTTTGCCTGGAAAGGTGAAACCATCGAAGAATACTGGTGGTGTACTGAACAAGCCTTAATCTGGCCTGATGGCACGTTACCAAACATGATCCTGGATGATGGTGGTGATGCGACATTACTCGTTCATAAAGGGGTAGAGTTTGAAAAGGCGGGCGCAATCCCTGCGACTAAAGATGATGACAACGAAGAATACAAGGCCGTGCTTGATGTACTACGCCGTACCATTTCAGATGGCTCAACACTTTGGCAAGATACTGCAGCAAGCGTTAAAGGCGTAACCGAAGAAACCACAACTGGCGTTCACCGTTTATATGAAATGCAGGAGAAAGGTGAATTACTTTTCCCTGCTATGAACGTTAACGATTCAGCAACTAAATCAAAATTCGATAACCTATACGGCTGTCGTGAGTCTTTGATTGACAGTATTAAACGTGCGACCGACGTCATGATCGCTGGCAAGGTTGCCGTTGTTTTAGGTTACGGCGATGTTGGTAAAGGTTGTGCGCAGGCATTTAAAGGTATGGGCGCAACCGTTTGGGTAACTGAAATTGATCCTATCTGTGCATTACAGGCGGCAATGGAAGGCTACCGCGTTGTTGATATGAATGAAGCCTGTACACAAGGTGATATCTTTGTAACAACCACAGGCAACATGAATGTCATCACCCACGACCACATGGCGGCTATGAAGAACGAGGCCATCGTTTCCAACATTGGTCACTTCGATTCTGAAATCGATATTGCCTCACTTGAAAAATACGAGTGGTCAGAAATCAAACCACAAGTTGATCACGTTATATTTCCCGATGGAAAGAAAATTATCGTGTTGGCTAAAGGTCGCCTGGTTAACCTGGGTTGTGCAACTGGCCACCCAAGTTTTGTTATGTCAGCTTCATTCACGAACCAGGTCATGGCGCAAATTGAATTCTACAAGAACTCAGACAACTACGAGAATCAGGTTTACATATTGCCAAAGATCCTTGATGAAAAAGTAGCTCGTTTGCATCTTGAAAAAGTAGGTGCGTATTTGAGCACGCTATCTAAAGAACAAGCGGATTACATTAGTGTACCGGTTGAAGGTCCATTCAAACCCAATCATTACCGCTACTAATAAGGTTATGGGAAGGCGTGGGATGAGTATTTCATTTCACGTCCTTTCCCCTAAAATAATATGACCGATACTAATAAGCATTCATTTAGCTGTGAGTTCTTCCCGCCCAAGACCGAAAAGGGCAAAGAGAATATTGAAGCTACATTGATTGAGTTGAAGAAACTCAATCCTGATTATATTTCATGTACCTATGGTGCAGGTGGCACTACGCAAGAAGGAACTTTTGAAACAATACAAACCATTTTGCAACATGGTGTCAGTGCAGCGCCACATATTACCTGTATTGGTTCCAGCAAAGATAAAATTGCCGGCTTATTAAACCAATATAAAGAAGCGGGTATATCACGTATTGTTGCCCTACGCGGCGATCTTCCTGAAGGTATGGAGGACCCGGGTGAATTCCAATTTGCCAACGAACTCGTTGAGTTCATCCGCAGTGAAACAGGTGATCACTTTACAATTGAAGTTGCAGCCTACCCTGAAATGCATCCGCAATCTAAAAATATGCAGGATGAACTACTCCACTTTACCCGTAAGGTTGATGCCGGCGCCAATGCTGCCATCACACAATATTTTTACAATGCAGATGCCTGGGCTCGCTTTGTAGAAGACAGTGAACGTCTGGGTATATCAATCCCTATTGTCCCTGGTATTTATCCCATCACTAATTACAAGCAACTGGCTCGCTTCTCTGCAAGTTGTGGGGCAGAAATTCCGCGCTGGATAACAACCCGCCTTGAAGGTTATGGTGACGATCTCGATTCTATTCGTGCCTTCGGTTTTGACGTGACCTTACAACTCTGTGAACAACTTATTGATGCAGGAGCACCGGGGCTTCATTTTTATAGCATGAACCGCGCTGAACCAACTGTCAGACTATGGCACGAACTTAATCTTGGATAATAAAACACTCAAGGAACGTGATTTATCTGTGTTGTGGCACCCCTGCACACAGATGAAAGACCATGAGCAGTTACCCATTACCCCGATTAAACGTGGTAGTGGTGTCTGGCTGGAAGACTTTGAAGGTAACCAATATATTGATGCCATCAGCTCCTGGTGGGTAAATCTGTTCGGGCATAGTAACCCTCGCATTAACGATGCCCTCAAGCAACAGCTGGATACACTTGAACACGTTATACTCGCAGGGTTTACCCATGAAACGGTTATTGAACTTTCTGAGCGATTAGTCGAACTCACACCTAAGACCTTAAAGCGCTGCTTCTATGCAGACAATGGTTCTTCCGCCGTTGAAGTTGCTCTAAAAATGAGTTTTCACTACTGGTTTAATCTCGGCCAGCGAAATAAAAAACGCTTTATCAGCTTAACGAATAGTTATCATGGTGAAACCCTCGGTGCGCTTTCAGTGGGTAATGTTGAGTTATACAAAGATACCTATGGCCCTCTGATGCTGGATATCATTCCGGTTCAATCCCCTGACTGTTACCACCGGGAGCCCGGTGAATCATGCCGTGAGTATTCCATTCGACTTTTTTCTGAAATGGAAAAAACCCTGCAACAATATGCAGATGAATGCTGTGCGGTTATTGTTGAGCCACTCATTCAATGTGCTGGTGATATGCGCATGTATGATCCAATTTATCTTACAATGCTTCGCGAGGCCTGTGACCGACATAATGTGCATTTAATTGCTGATGAAGTAGCTGTTGGCTTTGGCCGAACAGGCAGTTTATTTGCCTGCGAACAAGCGTCGATCAGTCCCGATTTTATGTGTTTATCCAAGGGGCTCACGGGTGGCTACCTACCCCTATCTGTTGCCCTTACCACTGACAAGATTTATCAGGCATTCTATGATGACTATGAAAACCTGACAGCCTTTATGCATTCACATAGCTACACCGGCAACGCACTTGGATGTCGAGCTGCCCTGGCGACCCTTGATATTTTTGCCTCCGATAATGTGATTGAAAATAATAAACAGAAGTCAGTTTACATGCGCCAGGCAGTGGCTGAACTGGAAGACCACCCGCATGTTGCCGAGATCCGCCAGCATGGCATGGTGTTGGCCATTGAAATGGTAAAAAACAAACAGAGCCGCGCACCATATAACTGGAAAGAACGACGTGGTCTTAAGGTTTACCAGCACGGGTTAAAAAAAGGTGTGTTGTTGCGGCCACTTGGTAATGTGATTTATTTTATGCCCCCTTATATCATCACTAACGAAGAAATAGATCTTATGGCCCGCACTGCGATCGAAGGAATTAATATCGCAACCGCTGATTGATATGAGAATTTCACGTCTATACATCGATGCTCCGCTTGCTGAGCAGAAAATTATTTCCCTTCGCGGTGAACGACTCAATTATATTTCTAATGTACTGCGTCTAAAAATCAATACACCGCTTACGATTTTTAATGGACAAGGTGGCGAATATCAAGCCACGATTAGCTCTCTTGGCAAACGCGAAGCAGAGCTCACCCTTGGTGAATTCTCAGATAATAACCTTGAGTCTGCTTTACCTATTATTCTGGCACAAGGTATTTCTCGTGGTGAACGGATGGATTTCACTTTACAAAAAGCGACCGAACTTGGCGTTACAGGCATTATCCCTCTTTTCAGTGAACGATGCAGTGTGACACTAAAAGCTGATCGCCTGGAAAAACGTATGAGACATTGGCAAGGCATTGTTCGTAGTGCATGCGAACAATGTGGCCGTAATCAAATTCCTGAGATTGAAAAGGCCCAACATTTCGATGATTTTCTGAAAAACGGCCCATCGTACCATTGCCTACTGCTTGACCCAGAATCCAAAACATCACTGGCGAGCATGCCGTCAATACCTGATGCAGTAACCTTACTCATTGGTCCGGAGGGTGGTTTTAGTGAAAAAGAACGCGCGCTAGCCTATGCAAATAACTTTCAGGGTATTCAATTGGGTCCGCGAATACTCAGAACTGAAACGGCTGCAATATCGGCTATTAGCGCAATACAGGTTTTATGGGGAGATTTGCGATAAGAATAATTATTTCTTCTTTTTCTTACTCGCCTTCTTTTTAGATGCTACCGGTTTCTTTGTTTCAAAAGCTTCTTTCAACATTACTTCTACCACATCCATATCAGGGATTACCGCAACGTCACCGTCTAGTACTACATGGCAGGCCGCGGCTTTATTACTATCGCCGCTCTCTTCGATTAAACCTAAGGTATCACTGGAAACCTGTAACAATCTCGGGATACCTTGCGTTACGATTGCAAAGAACGGTGCACCCGCCATATTTTTTGATGCATTAATAATTGCAATACTGGAACGTTTATCAGGTTGCTCATACTGACTACCCAACATTGTTTCCATACTCAGCAAGGGAACAGATACACCTCGCCAGGCAATCATACCGAGTAACCATTCTGGTGCATCTTTTTTCAGGTTTTCCGACAGAGGGTCCGCTGTAACATAAGGAATAATTTCGGCCACTACCGTATTCGGTAGAATCACGCGTTCTCCCTTTAACGATAAAACCTGACTTGCGACATGTTTAGCAACTTCTGCCATGACTATACTCCTGCCTAACCCGAATACTACTTAGTATGTGTTTCAAAATAATCTGTTAGTTGTTTTGCCAACTCTTCTGGTGTGCCATTAAAACCAACAATGCCCGCCCGCCTGGTTGAATCTGGCATGCTACTAATCACACAGCTTGCGGATTCTTGTGCCCATATTTGGCCACCTCTTGCAGCAATTAATTGGGAACCCCGCACACCATCATTACCCATTCCACTAAACATAATAGCGCTAGTGCGTGTTCCATAACGCATCGAAATATCCGTCATTACTGTATCAATCGATGGTGTATAAATACTTTTAACCTCGAGTGGTTTTAAACGAATATGACCATATTTGTCTAATGTAATACGTTCAGAAGTCGGTGCAATAACCACTTCGTTATGCATAAGCAAGTGACCTTCACTTGCCGCCAGAACATTCATACCACTGACTTTATCAAGTTGCTTGGCTAACAACGATACAAAATTACTACCAATATGTTGCGCAAGAATAAATGCAACGGGCAAACGCGTCTGAATTTCTGCAAGAAAACGCTTTACTGCTTGTGGCCCACCTATCGATGCACCAATCACCCAGACATTGCGTGCAGCAATACCTGCCGTGATTACAGGTTGTTCCGCCGTTCCTGTTGCAGCCGCCTCATCTTTTATTTCATCTTCAGCTCGATACAATGCTTCCTGTTCAATTTCTTCGAGATACTCGGCCTCAACCATATAGGCAGTTGGCGTCTCTATAACCGGTTCATGCTCAATAATTGTCTCATCGATCGATCTGACAATTGGCTCAATAGCAATGGCTTCTTCATCAGCATTTGCATCTGATGAAAGAGATTGTCCAGCAACACTCGCTAGTTTCTTGGTTAAATTTCTTCCCCAATCACTGTCTATTTGCGCGGTTTTCATCCTGGTTGATGATGCATCATTAAACAAAATAGGGATCGGTGAATCTAATAGCTCGTCCAGAAAATCAAGTTCATGCTCGCCATCATCATCCATGTCAACCAAAAGCACATCGGTATCATTTACATCGAGTGCTTTTATGGATGCGGCACACAGGCGTTGTTCTTCAACAACCCTCATCCCTCCTTTTTCTATCAGCAGTTTGAGGTTAGCTCTTTGTTGATCCGAGTCCGATAAGATCGCGACACGAAGTGATAGGCTAGTTTCAACGACCGAGGCCATCTCAGCACTACTCATCCAGGATCTCAGTAATATTTTGCAGTAAATCTACTTCCTGGAACGGTTTACCCATATAGCGATCAACACCAATATCCATAGCGCGCTGTCTATGCTTATCGCCGGTACGCGAAGTGATCATTATAATGGGGATGCCCTTCATCTTGTCGTCATTACGAATATGTGTTGCCAATTCATAACCATCCATGCGCGGCATCTCAATATCCAGCAGGAATACATCCGGGAGTTGTTCCTGTAATACAGCAACGGCATCAACGCCATCTTTCGCTGTTATTACATGCATATTATTTCTTTCCAGCAACCGTGATGTGACTTTACGTACCGTAATAGAATCATCCACAACCATCACCGTGACCTTGCGTTTAATATCCTTTCGCTTAACGCCAGCATCAACACCATCAATATCTTCCTGCACCTTAGTCTTCGCTGCTGCAATGTCCATGTAAACCAGTGCACCAACATCTAAAATAAGCGCCACACTACCATCACTAAGGATTGTTGCACCTGAAATAGCCCGCACCGTACTTATCTGTGGCCCAACGGATTTAACAACAATTTCCCGACTGCCCATTAATGCCTCTACCTGCAAAGCAATACGATGATCACCCGCACGCGCCAACAAGACAGGTAAGTGGCGCCCCGCTCCTGGTAAAATCGGGTTATTCAAATTCAGTTGACTACCAAGGTGCATGAAGCGATATGAATTACCCGCATATTGATAACGTGGTTCACTACTAGCGTAAAATACTTCTAACTCTTCATGTGTTGCTCGTACCACACCATCAATAGATGAAAGCGGTATTGCATATATGTCTTCACCAACATGAACTAATAAAGCTTTATTAACAGAGAGTGTTAATGGCAGGCGAACTGTAAATTTAGAGCCTTTTCCTGCAACTGTATCAATCTGTAAGCTGCCACCTAACTGCTTAACTTCACTATTAACAACATCCATACCCACGCCACGGCCAGACAATTGGGTTACTTTTGCAGCGGTACTAAATCCTGACTCTAAAATGAAACGTAACACTTCCTTATCCGTCAGATCAGAATCTTCTTTCATTAAGCCACGTTCACGCGCCTTCTCGCGAATCGATGCTAAATTTATTCCCTTACCATCATCACTAATTCTAATAGCAATTTCTGAACCTTCACGTTTAATATCAATTAAAATCGTACCGGTTTTAGGTTTTTCTGTTTTTTTACGTTCAGTTCTGGTTTCCAAGCCATGATCAACAGAGTTTCGTAGCATATGTTCTATAGCCGGTAATATACGGTCCAAAACACTACGATCCATCTCATCATTTTCACCAACGATCACAAGATTCACATCTTTGTTTACTTCACTGCTTGTTTGTCGAATAAGCCGACGTAGTCGTGGTGTATGCGTGTTAAATGGCACCATGCGAGTTCGCATAAGGCCTTCTTGTAATTCCGTATTAATACGTGACTGTTGTAATAACAGGGTTTCTGCTTCACTGGTTTGGTTCTCAAGTAAACCTTGAATACTGGTTAAATCATTCAGCGATTCCAATAATGAACGTGACAATTGTTGCATATTAGAGAAGCGATCCATTTCCAATGGATCAAAACGTTCACTGCTTTCATCCGTACCTTCAAACCGGTACATAATTTGTGTTTCAGTTTCAATTTCAAAGCGACGTAATTGTTCCCGCACACGATTAATCGTTTGCTCCATTTCCGTCAAGTTGTAGCCAAATGCACCAACTTGCTGGTCGATACGTGAACGGTAAATACTGACTTCGCCAGCAAAATTAACCAGATTATCAAGAAGATCTGCACGCACACGGATTTGTTCATGCTGTAATCTACCCGTTGCTTGTTTCTCAACTTCAACATCAGGCTCTGCCTCAGCAAGCTGTTCAGACACCTCAGGCACGTCAGGTACCTCAGGCATAATGATAATTTCTTCTTCAGGCTCCCGTTTGGCAACCGGAAATTCTGCAACAACACTATCCAAAGAAGATGGCGTTTCTTCGCTTGACTCTTCTTCCAGCTCAGCTTCAGGTTCGCTATCAACTTCTGCTGTTTCGGCTTCAATGTCTACTTCTTCAATCGCTTCTTCTTCAACCACTACTTCTGGCTGACTATCCAAATCTGCCAGCTTCTGACCTTCCGTCAACAAATCCATTTTAGCAATGAGATCTTTCTTATCATCAATTGGCTGTTTCGCCTTAACCTGATCCAACATAACAACCAGCTGGTCATGTGCCTGTTGAACCAGATCAAACAATGCCGTTGATATTTCTGTACGTCCTTCATCAATCGCGATAATCATCGCTTCAAGGCTATGGCTTAAATCACCCATTGGCTCAATATTAGCCATCCGGGCACCACCTTTTAAAGTGTGGATTTCACGTTGTAACTGTCCAATAAATTCTTTGTTATCTTGTTTATTTATCCAGTTTTGTAGCGTTACTTCACTTGCATCAAGAATTTCAACCGCTTCCTCGACAAAAATACCTAGCAATTCTTCATCAAAGTCATCTTCTGGTTCTTCTACAACAATATCGTCGCTTGTAGCGGTAGGGATAACAACTTCCTCTGCTGATTCACCGCCTAGTGTGCCAGCTGATAGTTCCAGTAACTCAACTTCCTTATCATAAAACGCTGTTATCTTTTTCAGTACAGCATTCTTGTAATCATCGTTCGCATCTTTTTCTGCAAGCTGACTTACTCGTTGATTAATTGCTGCTGAGAATTCTTTTATTAAATCAATGATGTCCTCAGTGACACTTGCATCATTGGCGTTTAACAGTTTTACATATTTTTCTAGCAAGCTACTTACTTCGGCGACATCACTAATACCCGCCATATGTGAGCTACCGTGCAAGGTGTGCACAGCACGAATTAGGTCATCATTGATCCGGCAATTTTCTTCTTGCCCGATGCATTGCTCAATAAAAGCATGCACATCATCCAGGTGCCGGTTTGATTCTTTTGTGAAAATTTCCAGGAGCACCGGGTCTATGCCTGCAGGCTCTTCAGGTTCATCACTACTTTGAGCAGGAACAAGCTGTGTAACGGCAACACTCTCTTTACTTGCAATAACTGACGGTCCCTGACCGTCATCTGGAACTTCCATTTCTCCAGATTCAAGACGTGAAAGTCTCCCGGATTTAGCTACCTGATGGCTTTCATCCTTCAATGCCTCTAAATCAATGTCGTCTGCATCCTCACCTTTAAATTTGGCAATGACATGAGGCAATGCATTCAATGCTTTTTCAATTAACGCTATTAAAGCTGGCGTAACGGGTAACGTATGGTCAATAACCCTGTTAAGCACATTTTCGAATGACCATGCAAATTCGCCTATTTCTGTTGCGCCAACCATTCGCCCACTCCCCTTTAAGGTGTGGAATGAACGTCGCACAATACCCAGTGATTCTTCATCTTCTGGATCCATTTTCCATTTTGGGAAATGGACTGCCAGTGACTCCATTTCCTCTTCTGCTTCCTCAAAGAAGATCTCTATAATTTCCTGGTCAATATCATTATCGTCATTCGCCAACACGGCAGCAGCATTACTATGCGATACCTCTTTTTCTTCTGTCTTTTTAACCTTAACGATTTCAGTTTCAGTTGACTCGGTTACCGGTTGCTCAGAAGTTTTCTCAACCTCTTCACCCTTAACTGGCTCAGCCGGCAATTTTTTATCTTCGACGACGGTATCGGCTGGTGTTTCCTTACTGGCTGGGGATATATCTAATGTTTCTACTTGCGCAGGCTCACTGTCATCACTACTAACTGGATAACCTAATTTCGCAACGCGCTTTCTTGCAAGGTCCAGTATCTCATCGCGATCACTACGCCCCTCATCAAGCGCCTCCAGATAATATTCGATACTCGTAATGACATCTGCCAAACTTTCCAGTGTTGGTTGATCTGGAATATCTTTTTTATCGATTAAATTGTTGCAGATATATTCATTACATGCCGATAAGAGCTCTGCCGCATGATCTAGCGACAACATCGACATACTACCGCGCACTTGCCTGTTTAACTGTGGTACGTCAGCGAGTAATTCATGCTCCCATGGCGCGGTAACAAACGAAACAATCGCATCTTTGACACGCGACATATCTGCCTTAGCTTCTTTAATAACGACTTTAAGCAATTCACGTTGTTCATTATCTTGCAAAAAGCCAGAAGCAGGTTGCAATGGTTCTTCAGAAGAACCATCTTGCAGGCGTTTGAGACCTTCGAGAATAATATTGCCATGTTCCTCGCCAGCACTGCTTCCTCCGCCCAGTTCTGAAAGACTGGACTCAACAAACAAGAAACCACTTGCCATTTCCATAAAGGTGTCATCATTTGGTGCAACGCGACCATCAATAATCGCGTCAATCACCTCTGCCTGGCCAACCACTACATTTCGTTGTGTACCCAGGCCAATCATACCCAGCGTATCAGCCACTTTCTTTAATGCATCTTGAACAGATACCAGTGAGCTGGTATCTCTTTCGCCGGTACGGATAAAGATGTCGATTTCATCTTTGATACGTGAAATATCTTCTTTCACAGCAGACGTTACCGTTTCCATCACTTCGGTATTGACTGCACTCAAACTAGTATCTGATTCTTCGCTTGCACTGACACCTGACAACAAACCATCAAGTTTAAAAGCGCTTGATAATTCTTTTACCTTGTCACCTTCACTGGTAGCGGTAGCAACGTAATAAAGGAGGTTTTTAACTAATTCAACTGGTGGTTCATCAACGATCGCTTGCTCACCAGCATCGATAATCTTTTTAATTTCGCGATCAACCTGACCCAACAGTAACTTTGATGCAACACTTGGTGTTAACCCATCATCGATAAGTGCTTCGATAACACCTTCTGCAACCCATAGTAATTGAGCAACTGGCTGTTTTGTTGCTACTCTTCGAAGCTGACTAACAACATCCGAAATTTGTTTAAGGGCTCTTTCAACATCACGATCTCTAAACCAGCTTACCAGGCCCATTTGATAATTATGACGTAATTTTTTCGCTAATAACGCAATATCCTGTTGCTTGTTTGGTTCTGCAACACATGGAACCTCAACGGATAAATCGGGTGAAAAGAAAGCACTTTCAGACAGCAGGCTTTGCCCGCAAATAGCGCGCATATCATTAAGCAAGGGTAATAAAGAAAGTGGCACATCTTGTTTCCCTGATTGTAAGTGTTCAAGGTAATCAGGTAGCTGTAAAACTGCTCGCATCAGAATGTCATAGGCATCCTCTTTTTTGCTGATCTTATTCTCTTGCACCGCAAGAACAAGTTTCTCCATTTCTTCTGCAATCATGACTGCGCCGTACAATTCAACCATTTTCAAGGTGCCATGCACCTGATGAATATGATTCACACAGAATTGCAGTTGAGCTTCATCATCCGTATTTTCGACGTAGGCTTCCAACGCTTGTCTTGCCTGATCAAGCGTTTCATCGATTTCAGCTTTAACCCAATTAAGGGTGCTGTATTCATAACTATCGGACATAATTAAACGTTCTCAACCTTCTTATCTATACTGCAGCTAAGCGACGAAAAGCCAGCGTATCGTTGAATACAATTTTTTCTAATACAGGTGGATTCCAGCCCAGTATCTCACCCGCACCTAAAATTAATACACCGCCAGGCTCGAGGTACTGAATTAAATCATCAAGAATTTCTATACGTCGTTCACGATCAAAATAGATCAGCATGTTTTGGCAAAAAATAATGTGCATTTTACCAAAGGGTCTCCGCGCCATCTCCAGCACATTTAATTGTGCGAAACAAATACGTTGACGCAGGTCATCACGAATCTGAAAGTGTGTGTCGTCCACACGAACAAAGTATTTACTCTGCGTAGCTTGATCTACATCTTGTAACTTGCGACTGTGAAAGACGCCTTTCCGCCCTGTTGCCAAAGATGCCATGCTAATATCTGACGCCGTGATGCCATAGTAATAATCGGCATAATCTGTATCTCTAAAGTTATCAAGCACCATTGCCAGTGTGTAGGCTTCTTCTCCCGTTGAACAACCAACACTCCACACATTAATCGTTTTAGGCGGGGTATCCTGACTCATCCATTCAGGAAGCAACAACTCACGAATCATTTTTACTGAAGACATGTGTCGGAAAAAACGCGTTTCATGTACTGTTAATCGGTCAACCAGTGTTGTCCATTCAACCGCACCTTCACGGCCATCCAGGACAAAGTTGTAATAATCCTGATAACTGCCAATACCAACTTCGCGCATGCGAATACCCAAACTAGTCGTTAAAAAAGAACGACGTTCATCTGGTAATACCATACCTGTTCGCTCTTCGAGTAAGAGCTTCCATTCAAGGTAATGGTCGTCTTCCATAGAAGGCATGGATTCGATTCCTGACCACGCTGCATTTGCCATCATATCGTCCCGATTAACCGCTTAATAAAAGGGCCGGTTATTAATCTGGCAACTTGAAGCCAGCTACTGATTTACGTAGCTCATTAGCTAGTTCGGCAAGGTTACCAATCGACGTTGCGGTTTCATTCGTACCCGCAGAAGTCTGGGTTGTAATTTCCTGAATCACGTTCATGGTTTCAGAAATATTACTCGCTGCACCCGCTTGTTGGTGCGCTGTATCCGAAATATTATTAATCAAATCTGATAGTTGTGCAGATACGCCTTCAATCTCGGACAGAGCCTGCCCCGCATCCTCTGCCAACTTGGCTCCTGCAACCACGTTAGCGGTACTTTGTTCCATCGATATAACCGCTTCTTTGGTATCTGTTTGAATCGTTTTAACCAACGCTTCAATCTGCTTGGTCGCATGTGATGATCGTTCCGCCAATCGCTGAACTTCATCCGCAACCACCGCGAAACCACGCCCCTGTTCACCGGCCATGGCCGCCTGAATCGCCGCGTTCAGTGCCAGAATGTTGGTTTGGTCAGCAATGTCATTAATCAATTCAACGATGTCACCAATTTCCTGCGAACTTTCACCAAGACGTTTAATACGTTTCGATGTTTCCTGGATTTGTTCACGAATCGTGTCCATACCTTTAATCGTATCTTGTACCGTTTCAGAACCTGTTCGCGCAGTTGTTACCGAGCGCCTCGCAACCTCTGAAGAATCCGCCGCGTTCTTAGATACGTCTTCAATCGAAACGGCCATTTCATTAATCGCTGTACTGGCACCCGTAATCTGTTGTGCCTGATGGTCAGACGCTTCAGCAAGATGCATCGCAGTTGCCTGCGTTTCTTGCGATGCCGATGACATTTGAATTGAGGCATCATTAATTGACGTAACCAGGGTGCGTAATGAGTCCGTTGTGAAGTTAATCGAATCCGCAATCGCGCCGGTTACATCCTCTGACACGGTTGCAACAACGGTCAGATCACCATCGGCCAAATCACCCATTTCGTTCAGTAATCGCATAATCGCGTCTTGATTTCGCTTGGTCGCGCCTTCTGCTGTTGCCTGACGTTTTTTCGCATCATTGGTAATTAAGTAACCCATGGCTAATAACAACACTACCGTGATAAAACCAAAGAAAGCACCAATCCATAATGCAAGTCGACCACCAATATAGCCATTGTAACCACTGATCAAATCAGCCAGGTTGTTTAACAAAATACCCGCCTTGATAGAGGCCGTATCTGACGAATCCTGTACCAGGAATAATTCTGGCGATGCTTCTAGCACCTGGCCTACCAATTCATTGATGATTTTCAGGACATCGCCCACTTCTGCTAATTTGTCCTGTGCATCTTCATCTTCAATTTTGCTAATCCGCAGCGCGCGATCGCCTTTGAGCATACCGCGATAAACGCGCCCAAATAACGCCGTATCACGGCCGAACCGGTCTGCCGCTGTTGCAGCGCCCTGGCCACCCTGAATCACCTTGGTAACGTTATTCGCAATACGTTGTGTCAACATAAGTTGACGACTGGCAATATAAATTTGTGATGGTGATGCGCCGATTTCAATAAGAATACCAACCACCTCATCGGAGAGTGCCAATAAACTAGGGATATTGTCTGAAATGGCTTGTACTGATTGACCTAGAGAAAGGATTGCGTCTTTACGAGACAAGATGGCATCAACATTCTCTCGATACTCTTTCCATGTCTTACCCACGGCACCCAGTTGAACGTCTACTTCCTGTGGCGATGATTCAAAACCTGTTTGCGCATTACCTTGATCGAGATTATTGAAGCTTGTATCAAGCGCATCGCGTACCCTTTTCAACCGTCCAAAGGCATTTTCATTACCCTGCGATGCGGCAACAGCAAAGCGCGACATGGTTTGTGACAAAACGCGCTGTTCACCCGCATAACCGAGGTATTCGGTATCATAAGCCGCTTTATTCGCATTATAACCAAAGAAACTCAATGCCAGTATTAATGTAATGACAACAACTACACCGAGTATCCTAATAATATCTTGCGTGTCGATTTTTTTAAAATCTAACGCGCTCATGACGTTCTTCATGTCGTAATCTCCTAGACTTCCCTACACTGTGTTACATCAATCTTTAGTATTTAAATTATCGATTCACAGTTATTAATTTTTATACCGCAATTTGTAAAAATAGTGGGCTTTTCGCCAAAGCATGCATACTAAACACACCCCATTCTTCTGTATCCTGCTTATAAGCACCTGTCATATAACTCTTTAAAAAATTATCCGCATCAGGCAATTTATGCGAATAATCTTCGTCCTGAAAATGCTTCAGCCCTAATACTTCATCAACCAATAGTCCTGCAAAAATTCCACCGTGGTTAACGACCAACACCCTGCTTTTCAAACTTAATTCAGTTGCTTCCCTCATTAGGTAATCTTTTAAATCCATAATGGGCAATAAATTACCACGCACGTTCGCGATGCCTTTCACCCAACTTTTAGTACCCGGCACACGCGACATATCTGGATATGTCAGCAATTCAGTCACTTCATCAATCGGTGTTACCAAATGCATACCTGCAATACGAAAACCAATAACCAGCGATGTCCCTTTGATATCTTCTTGCTGAGGAAGCCCTTTCGCATGTTTAAGGCTCCGCTGCTCTAAAGCATGAAGTAACTCAAGTGGATCTATTTTTTTTGCTGTCGCAGACATATTTTTATATCTTTACTCAGCCGCCCAGTAAGGCAGTAATCTTCTCTAATAAAACTTTTTCATCAACCGGCTTTGTTAAATAATCCTTGGCCCCTTGACGCAATCCCCAAACACGATCCGTTTCCTGATCCTTGGTCGTCACAATAATAATAGGAATTTCTTTAGTTTCTTCTGTGGTTGATATCTTCCGCGTTGCCTGAAAACCATTCATACCTGGCATCACAATATCCATCAGGATCAGATCCGGCTTATCTTCTGCTGCTTTAACAACACCGTCCTCTCCGCTCTCTGCAGAAAACGTTTCAAAGCCATGCTTTTCCAGCATCGTTTTGAGTACGTGGATCTCTGTTGGTGAATCATCCACTATGAGTATGCGTGCCATTTTTCTATGTCTCCTGTTTTCTATTACTACTTTTTCATGTACCGGTTATGACGTTCACATACCAGGCACTAAATTATTCATTAATAATTAAGCGCTCATCTCAATCACATGTTTGGTGATCGCGCCAAGCAATTCATCTTTGGTAAAGGGTTTAGTTAAATATTGTTCCGAACCCACAATGCGTCCACGTGCTTTATCAAATAAACCATCCTTACTGGAAAGCATAATAACCGGTGTTTTTTTATAATTTTGGTTATTTTTAATAAGCGCACAGGTCTGATAACCATCCAACCGGGGCATCATGATATCGACAAAAATGATATCCGGACGATGATCAGCAATCTTTGCCAGGGCCTCAAACCCATCGACTGCCGTAATGACATCGCAGCCAGCCTTTTTCAACAATGTTTCAGCAGTACGACGGATAGTTTTACTATCGTCAATCACCATGACATTGAGCCCGGCAAAATCACCGTTTATTTTCTTATCGCTGGCCACTACTCCCCCTACGCACCTTATCTCTTTTAATCTGCTCATTCGCATGTTCTTGATGAACCGTCACCAAAGTATAGTAGGCTCACTTTAAATGTTTAACACATAATCTAGGAAGTATCTATAAGTTATTGCAAATAATATAGATTTTTCTAACCAAATGCGGAAATTTCGTACAAAATCACGCTTAATGCCAGATCTGGAGCCTACTCAAGTTATATGCCGACTTTTCACTATTCCAACCGTAAGTAAAGACGTTCAAGCGCCCTACGTCTAGGTAAATCCCAAATAATAGTAATGGAACTGTTTATCAGTGCCAAATCCCATCCAATACGCTAGGATGGGCGTATATTAGCCAATAACAATGAAGCCCATAACGACTATGTCATTGCCACCACTGCAAATTGGAATCGTCATGGACCCTATCGGGTCAATCAACATTGCTAAAGACAGCAGTTTTGCCATGTTACTTGAAGCACAGCAACGTGGTTACCACCTCTACTACATGGAAATGGCCGATCTTGAGCTCAATGCTGGCAAGGCCATGGCCAGAATGCAGCCTCTGCAGGTTAAAAATAACACTGAGCACTGGTTTGACCTGGGCCCGGCCACGACACAAGCACTTGCGGAACTCGATGTCATCTTGATGCGAAAGGATCCGCCCTTCGACGTCGAGTACATCTATGCCACCTATATATTGGATGCCGCCGAAAAAGACGGCACCTTGGTGGTCAATAAACCGGCCAGCATCCGTAATGCCAATGAAAAGATCTTTGCCACCGAGTTTACCGACTGCGTCGCGCCTTCACTGGTGACCCGACGTAGTGATTCACTGCGTGATTTTCTGACGGAACATGACGATATCATCCTCAAACCATTAGGTGAGATGGGCGGCGCCTCGATTTTTCGTGTAAAAACCAACGATCCGAATATCAGTGTCATCATAGAGAACCTGACTCGCCACGGCACCAGCTACATTATGGCGCAGCGTTTCATTCCTGAGATTAGCGCAGGTGACAAACGTATTTTGCTCATTGATGGCGAACCGGTGCCCTATGCCCTGGCGCGAATTCCTGCCAAAGGCGAAACTCGCGGCAACCTTGCGGCAGGTGGTCGTGGTGAAGGTATCCCATTAAGCGAGCGTGACATGGAAATATGTCTTCAAATCGGCCCCGTGCTAAAAGAAATGGGGCTGATATTTGTTGGTATCGACGTCATTGGTGATTATCTCACCGAGATCAATAGCACCAGCCCAACCTGTATAAAAGAATTAGACACGCAATTTAATTTAAACATCAGCGCACAACTAATGGATGCCATCGAAAAGAAATTATCATGAACTCACTGTTTTCTGGCGCAGCTCGGCTGCCACTTATAACGCTACTGCTTAGCATATTAAGTCTCAGTGGCTGCTCAAAGCCCGTTACTGAATTTCATGAAACCGTCTTCACGATGGGTACGCTGGTAGAGGTCACCATCATCGGTGAGGATGAAGCACTCGCTGAAAAGGCCTATACGGCAATACTTGATGATTTTAATTTCATGCACAACACCTGGCACCCCTGGCAACGCAATGCCTTAATGCGCGTCAATAGCTTACTAAAAACCGGTGCACCTTTTTCTATTGCCCCTTCAATCCTGCCTTTAATAAAACAATCACAGGTTCTATCTGAAAAAAGCCAGGGTCTTTTCAATCCGGGTATTGGTCAGCTCATCAAGCTGTGGGGATTTCACCAGGACAATCTGGAAGACATTTTTGGCCCCCCCGATGATGAACAAATTCAGGCATTACTGAAGACCCTGCCAGCAA
>Ga0316207_10000331_pt1 | contig 84375 bp, 80 predicted proteins | sample 6weekpyrite_MG_FD_204943 | JGI IMG/M metagenome (GOLD analysis project Ga0316207, IMG submission 204943) | Microbial mat bacterial communities from mineral coupon in-situ incubated in ocean water Damariscotta River, Maine, United States -... | ecosystem: Environmental > Aquatic > Marine >...
TTCTCCTTGTGGTTATAGAGAGCAGGCCCCGCCCAGCCCCCATTTCGAACCTGGAAGCTAAGCTGCTCATCGCTGATGATACTTACCGCTCCGCGGTTGGAAAACTAGGTCGCCGCAAGGGGTTTCTATTTCTTTCAGTACGACGTATATTTTCGTTTTTTAGTTCATATGCTTTAACAATTGCACTTCTTTTATGGAAATAATAAAACGTAAGTAATAAAACTATAAATTCTGCAACTAAAAGAGTACGATAAATAATTCTTTTAAATTCTTTCCTATGTTCTGTCTCGATAGATTTGCTCAGATTTGATTTGAATTGTTCAAATGAACTTTTAGCATGACTAAAAACTGATCTTGCTTCAAGAGTTTTGTTATTTTCTAAACTTTCTTCTGTAGTGATCAATACTAGATTCATGTAATCAAATATATGTAATATCTTTTCATTTTCATTAAGCTCTATATCTGGATATAGTATGGGATCAATATTGTAAAAATGCCTTAATTTCTTTTCATAATAATTTACTTGAATAATATATGAGTCTAAATTTCCATATATTGCGTCATTTGTAGTATACAGCCATCCAAAACCAGATAATATTATACCTGCCGCTACAGTTAGAAGTTGTATATAAAAAGTTGACGTTTGAATTCTTATTATCAAACTTTTCTTTGACAGTTTTTTATAATCAGAAGCTTGGGGCATTTTCTCATCTATGTATTTGTTACTTTTGTCTAAATATTTCTGAATTAGTTTATACATGTAATTACCTCTTTTTAATGTTTTTAAATCGTAACATTCTTATTTTAGTTGTGAAGTTTTTATTTCATTTTGTATTTAAATATTGTTTTTCTAAATTTGGTTATTATATTAAATAAGGGGACTTAATACCTATTTTTAAAGTTGTTTTTCTAAATACCTTTAAGTAATACACTTTTAACAACGATTCATATATTATTCCAATCAGACGATATATTAGTGATAGGTCAACAAATATTCTGGCTTGTTTTTAACAAAGGAAACTATTGTGTTTAGTGAGATTATTAAATATCTATACTCTTTATTCATTATTACAATTTTTTCGTCTACTTTAAATGCTATCGAACAGATACACACTAAGGACTGGACCAAACAGTTCGGTAGTGACAAAAACGATGTTGTTTTAGCTATTGCTATCGATTTAAGCGGTAATATACTCGTTGCAGGAAACACTAACGGAGTGATAGGCTCTAGTAGTATAGGATCTCAAGATGTTTTTCTAAGGAAAATTACTCCTGAAGGGGTTAGCGTATGGACAAGGCAGTACGGTAGCATCGATTATGATAATTTACACTCTATCAAAATTGACAGGTTTAATAATATCTATCTCTTAGGAGAAACTAGAGGTGTTTTAAGTAGCAATAGTAATGCTAGTAGCGGTAAAATATTTCTTATCAAATTAGATACAAACGGTAATTATAAATGGAGTAAGCAGTATAGCGATAGTGCAGTAGCCTTAGATTTAGCACTAAGTACTGATGCAATATATCTTGCGGGGAAAGCTCGAAATCTAAACGCTACGGATGATATTTTTATCTTTAAATTAGATTATGAGGGTAATGAAGTTTGGAACAAACAATATAATACATCCGATTATCAAAGTGCAAAAAAAATTGTAGTAAACAGTGTATACAATAGATTTGAAGTAGTCGGAGAAAAGTTTGCAAATGACGGTAACTCTTCGTATGATGTTTTGTATAACAGCTATTATGAGAGTGGCACAATTGCGAATGAAATAGTTTTTGGTACAGATGCAGTTGATATCGCAACCTCTATGGTGAATGATTCTAAAGGAGATACTTATATCGCAGGATTTACTTTAGGCTCATTTACTAGCTTTTCTAATAAGGGCAAAAGTGATGCATTTATAGCAAAGTATTCATCTAATAAGCAGACATGGTTACAGCAGTTTGGAACTTCTGAAGATGATATTATTCGTGCAATGGCAATGGATAGTAGCGATAATCTCTATGTAGTCGGTACAACTGACGGAGTTTTAGTTGATGGAAGTGCTTTAGGAAAGACAGATTTATTTATCTCTAAGTTTACAAGTGATGGTACAAATGTCTGGCACAAGCAGTATGGTAGTACACTTACCGATATTGCAACATCTTTAACTAGAAATAGTAATGATGATCTTTATATAGGTGGTTATACGGACGGTGAGTTATACGGCAATAGTAGTTTTGGCTTACAAGATGCAGTTTTAGTGAAGATGAAAAAGGATGGAGACGCACCTGTTGCTAAAATCGTGGTTCACCAAAGCGATAGTCTTCAAAAGAGTATATCCTTTTCTTCAAAGTCGATAACAAATGATGAGAACACTGTGCAATATCTTTGGGATTTTGGAGATGGCGCGAAAGCTGTTTCAAAAGATGTCACACATACTTATAGCTCTAAGGGGACATATACTGTTTCACTCACCGTAACAAATAAGGGAGTAAGTGACACTAAAAGCGTTAAGGTAACAATTGGCAACAGTACCCCGGTTGCATATAATCAGACACTCGAAGTGGATCATAACGTGTCGTTTTTGCTTCATGGAGTCGATAACGATGATGATAATTTAACTTTTACGATTACAGAGTATCCGCAGCACGGAAATATTACAGTTAGTGGCTCGAGGTACCTATATAAAATTATCGATATTAATTTTGCAGGAACGGATAGTTTGAAGTATCAAGTAAATGATGCCGAGTTTGACTCAAACATTGCTACGGTTACTTTTAACATTATAGCTGCCAATAGAAAACCATCTTTAAGCATAACTTCAAGCAAGAGAAGCGCTCAACCGGCAGAGTTGATAGATTTTAATGCAACTGCAAGCGATAAAGATGGAACAATTTCTAGTTATACATGGGATTTTGGAGACGGAACTACGGTATCTGATGCAAATACGACACACAAATTTGACAGTGACGGAAGTTATAAGGTCTCTTGTACAATTGTAGATAATGGTGGTTCAACTGTTAAAGAGCAAATTACTATTCATATAGCTACAAATAATGTACCAACAGCTGAAGATATAAGCGATTTGAAAGTGTTACAAAACGGGTCATTGAAAATTGTATTACAGGGGAAAGACGTTGACGGTACAGCGCTTACCTATGCAATCGTGGGTGAACCCTCACACGGTAATGTAACTGTTAGTTCAAATGTCGCATCCTATAATGCCTATTTTTATGAAGGAAATGACAGTTTCACCTACAATGTTACGGACGGCAATAAAACATCAAATATTGCGACAGTTTCTATTGATATAGAGGTACCGCCTATTCGACCTAGTAAAGATACAATTTATTTTAATCAGCTAAATAGCTGTGATAGTAATGATATCAACCTTAGCGGTGGAACAGCACCTTTTAGTTGGAGTGCAAAACTTGGTACTTTCTCGTATGCAAATGAGCAAAACAGTAGTGTTGTCTATATACCGCACACGTTACTAAAACTTGACGATACCCTTACAATTAGGGATAGTTCCAAGTCTGTACACACCCACACTATTAGAGCAAAATATGTAGATGCAATCACCGTTACTCCGGATGTTGCAAGGATACCAAACGATACAAGCAGTAGTTTCAGAGTTGTATGTGCAACACTTCCGATTAGTGTTACTACACTTACGGGTTCCGGTGAGTTTACGATAAATGGCGATGAGTTAAATATTAGCGTTTCTGAATATGAGACGAAGTTATCGTTTAAAGTGACGGATGCTTCAGGGGCTTCGGTAACAAAACAGCTTGAAATCGTAGATGAGCGTGAAGTTGATGTTGCTCTTACCATAAGAGAGGGGTGGAATCTACTTGCCATTCCTGTACAGAAAAACTTGGATGCTTCGGAGTTTTCACTACTTGGAAAATTTCAATCAATTTGGCTTTATGACGAAAATGCACAATGGCAACAGGAGCCTGCAAGTTTAAAGTATGGTGAAGGGTTTTGGCTAGAAACGAACGAAACACTTAGAGCGGTAAATTTTAAGGGAAAAAAATACTATCCGATAGTTGATAATTTAGCCTCACAAAGATGGTTACTGCTCGGTACAGGTACGGATATAATAGATATAAAAACTAAACATAACTTCTCATCGGTTTGGACGTATGAAAAAGGCAGTTGGGTAGAAAACCCTAACCTGATAAAAGCAGGTAGCGGTTTTTGGGTTTTAAAATAGGGTGTAACCCTATTTATTACTCATCTATACTATCAGCAAAAGTTTTAAAGTGGATAACTTTTAACTCCTCTACGTTTATCTCAACGTCGTTACATCTTAAAATATCTCCACCCACTGTTCCGATCTTTTCACAATAGATAGAGGATGCAAGTTTTTCAAATTCGCTCTCTAAACCTTTTTTCACTTCAATAATTGCACGTGAGAATGTTTCTGAAAAAATATCCTTTTCTTCTGTTAATAGAACTTTTACTTTTGCACCCAGTGAACTTACCGCTGCCATTTTTGAGAGTGTTATTGCAATACCGCCTGCACTTATATCTTTTGTGCTATCAATTAAATTCATCTCATTTGCTTTGATAACAAGATCCCATAGTGCCATCTCTTGGGTATAGTCAAGCTCATCTAAAGTTCCGCCGACCGTATCAAATAGCTCTTTCATATAGAGGCTTCCACCAAAGTGTGAACCGGTTTTTCCTACGATATAGAGGCTATTGCCCTCTTTTTGAAAAGATGATTGTAATACTTTTGTTGCATCATCGTTTACACCGACCATTGCAATTGCAGGAGTCGGGAAAATGCTGTTACCGTCAGTTTCATTATAGAGTGAAACGTTTCCGCTGACAACAGGTGTATTCATTGCTTTACACGCCTCTTTAATCCCTTCAGTTGCCTGTGCAAATTGCCACATAACTTCAGGATTTTCCGGATTACCAAAGTTCAGACAATCTGTAATTGCAAGAGGACGCGCACCGCTCATTGCAACGTTTCTACCGCTTTCAACTACAGCAGCAGCCGCGCCCCCTTTAGGATCTACATAGCAGTAGCGAACATTACAGTCCGCGCTCATCGCAAGGGCTTTGCCGTTCTCTTTGATTCGGATAACCGAAGCATCAAGTTCACCGCCTTTTTTAATCGTATTGGTCTGTACCATTGAGTCATACTGCTCATATATCCACGCTTTATCTACTACTTCAAGTGAACGAATGAGTTTATCAAAGGCTTTTTGATTAGCAACTTTTTCAAATCGATCAATTGTGATTTTTTGACTCTCATCCAAATATTTTGGTTTTAAAGTTGGACGGTCTAGTACGGGTGCCTCTTCAGAGACCGGATTGATCGGCATATCTGCAACTTTATCCCCATGCCAAAAAAGCTCCATATTTCCCGTATCCGTTACGCTTCCCACAACGGCAGCATCTAAATCCCACTTTTCAAAGATATCTAAAACCTCTTGTTCGCGTCCCTTTGTTACACAAAGCAGCATACGCTCTTGTGATTCACTCAGCATAAGTTCATACGGCGTCATCCCCTCTTCACGCATAGGGATTTTATCTAGTTCCATAATCATTCCGGTGCCGCTTCGTCCTGCCATCTCAAAACTACTCGATGTGAGGCCTGCCGCACCCATATCTTGAATTCCTACAACAACACCCTCAGTTTTAAAGAGTTCCAAGCACGCTTCAAGTAGAAGTTTTTCAGTAAATGGATCACCCACTTGTACAGTCGGTCTAAGGGACTTTGATTCTTCGGTAAAACTATCGGAACTCATAACCGCACCCCCAAGACCGTCTCTACCCGTTTTGGAACCCACATACATAACGGAGTTTCCGATACCTTCACTTTTTCCGTAAAATATCTCATCGCTTTTTGCAAGACCGATAGTAAAGGCATTTACAAGAATGTTTCCGTCATAGCAGCTGTCAAAACTTGTTTCACCGCCGACTGTCGGCACACCCATACAGTTCCCATAGCCGCCGATTCCCGCTACAACGCCGCGAACAAGATATTTTTGATGTGCACCCACATCGTTTTTCTGATTTACGTCACCAAAACGCAAGGCATTAAGATTTGCAACAGGACGCGCACCCATTGTAAAGATATCACGCATGATACCTCCCACTCCCGTTGCCGCACCTTGATAGGGTTCAATGAATGATGGATGGTTATGGCTCTCCATTTTAAATACGGCTGCCATACCGTCTCCTACATCGATAACACCGGCATTTTCACCCGGCCCTTGAATAACCCAAGGGGCACTAACAGGAAAGCCGTTGAGATATTTTTTACTTGATTTATAACTACAATGCTCACTCCACATTGCACTAAAAATTCCAATCTCTACAAGATTAGGTGCGCGACCTAAAATTTTTAAAATATTATCGTAGTCAAAACGGCTAAGTTTATGTGATGCCAAAACTTCATCTAAATCACGGGTTTCCATTATGTTGTTGCCTCTAAATAAAATTACGTGATTCTACAAAATAGCAACTAAATAGCTTATAAAATCTATAAAGTCTTATCTTATTAGAAAAAATTATATACATTTAATTATTTTCGTGTATTATTGTGCAAATATAATAGTAGCAGGAGTATATGATGCAGTGGATTTTTTGGATACTTGTAGCACTACTTATCAATCAATATATATATGATAGATATGTTCAGCGTAATTCATCACTACTTGTAAATTATCCGGTTATCGCAAGAATGCGCTATTTTCTTGAAGCGATACGAGAACCTTTTAGACAATATTTTGGAGTGGAACTATTTTATGAATCAAGAGATAAAATAGAGTGGGTTTATAAGGCAGCAAAAGATAAAAGTACATTTCTCTCATTTTCAGTATCACAGCCTTTTCATGAAAATAGATTTATTATAAAACACTCAAGTAAGGTATTAAATAGTAATGAAGTGAGTGATGATCTCTCCGTTGTGTTTGGAAAAAAACATAAAAGGCCTTTTATTAGTAAATCTATCATTAAACGTTCGGGAATGAGTGACGGTGCTTTAAGCCCTGAATCAACACGTGCATTTGCAATGGCAGCACAGAAAGGAAGTTTCCCGATTAACACAGGCGAGGGTGGCTTGACCTCTAACTATTTTTTTTCACACAGAATTGATGAGAAGTATGAGAGTTGTTATGATATTATCGAAGGAAGCGATCTTCAAAAAAAGATCTATTTATTAATAAAAAGAGTTTTTAACGGTGCTATAGCTGCGAGATACTATAGAAAGACAGTATTGCATGGAAAAATAAAAGATACATATATATTAGATTTAGAAAAACTTTTTTTCTTTCGAGTCAATTGGAATGCCCCACTTGAAGCCTATCCAGAAGAGGTACCGAGTGATATGCCTGATATCATATTGCAAATAGGATCGGGTCTATACGGTGTGAGAGATGAGAAACACAATTTTGATCCCCAGCGTTATAAAAAGGTGATGCGCTTTTGCCGTATGACTGAGATTAAGATAGCACAAGGAGCTAAACAGACTGGAGGAAAAATAATCGGTGCAAAGGTTACCGAAGACATTGCATACTATAGGGGTGTCGAAGCAGGAAAAGATTTGATTAGTCCAAATAGATTTCCATACGCTTCAACAACAGAGGAACTTTTTGATTTTATCGGCGAACTTCAAAACTTAAGTGAGAAACCTGTTGGGATGAAAATTGTAATCTCAGATGCAAATGACGTTGAACAGATGGCTATTCTAATTGCACAAAGAAAGCAGCGAGGTTTGGCAATTCCAGATTTTATAACGGTTGACGGAGGGGATGGAGGAAGTGCTACTGCACCGCTAGAATTGATGGAATCTGTTGGTTTAACAGCTATCAATGCACTCTTTATCTTAGATACGTTACTTAGAAAACATGGAGTTAGGGATGAGATGAAACTTATAGCCAGCAGTAAGTTTCTCACACCCGATGATGTTGCAATAGGACTTTGTATGGGTGCGGATATGATTGCAATCGGGCGTGGATTTATGATGAGTGGAGGGTGTATCCGTGCGCGTCACTGTTCTGGAATCAATGGAAAATGTCCCGTCGGTATGGCAACACAAGATAAAAAAAAGAGATTGTCCTATATGGTATTTAAAAAGGCTGAACATATAGAGTCCTATCACAAAAAACTCATTGAAGGGTTAAAGATGATAACGGCAGTTATGGGCGTTGAAAAAATCTCACAGATGAGCAAAAAGAATTTGGCATTCAAAAGTAAAAGCGGTGAACTTATTTTTAATATAGACAAACACTTTCATAGGAAGTTACACGTTTAGTCTAGGTTATCGGGAGTTAATCCTACGCTTTCAAGGAAGTTTCTTAAATGAACGACAGAATCTTTAGAAAGATCATGTCCATGAGAGAGTGAGAGCGAGAACTCCTCATCGTTAAAGGTGATTTTAGCTTTTCCCTGCTTGGATATTTCGATATGGCATCCATAATGTTCAAGTGCAGAGAGAATTTTTTTTATTTCTATATTTGCTGATATGGGATGTTCAAACAGCTTTTCTATTTTTACTTTGTGTTTATGGCTCATCAGTTTTTTCCTATAGTAGTTAACTCTTCAAATGTAGAAGTTACGTTACTTCTACACGATTACCGCCTTGTTCTCTTGCTTTTTCAAGCGCATCTAGAGCCCTACCTAGAATTTGCTCTTTTCTATCATCTGATTGGTAATATTTTGTCACTCCAAAACTACATGTTATCTTGCCTATTGATTCAAATTTATGCTCTTCAATAATCTCTCTAAGTTTTGCGGCAAAAGTCGTGATTTCAAAGATGTCACTGGTTGGAACCAATACAAAAAATTCAGCATTGTCCCACCGTACGACAAGATCAGATGTTCTAATAGTCTTGCTTAGCAGACGTGAAAGTTCAATAAGTAGGTTATTAGAACTTCTTCTACCGTATTGTTTCACAAGCTCATTAAAACCGTCAATGCTTAAAACAAAGAGTGAAAGTGCTACGTTGGAGTGGTAACGCATCGCTTTTGATAGCTCTAAACTTAAAACCTGTTCAAGTTTAAGATGATTATATATTTTTGTTAAAGGATCAATGGTTGAGGTGATATTTTGATCGATATTTGAGTTGTCAAACTTTACAGAGGAGAGTAGCCAAAAAACTTTATCGTTATGGGTAATGGAGCGCATATGCGTATCTATTCGCTCCTCGGCTCCTTTAATAGTCACTTCAAGTTTAATCTCCTTTTCATCCTCTTGCAGCTGCATTGCCTCTTGCAGGTCAACAACAGAATCTTTACTTAAAATAGAAAAGAGCGGTGTACCTTTAAGTTCATAGACCTCTTTTTGAAGAAAGTTACAAGTATAGATATTTGCATCGATAATAACAGCCATATCATCGGCTATTAAAAGGATATCTTCAAGGTAATTAAAAACTGAGCGATAAAGTTCGTCGTTATACATGGCTATTCCCCCGTTTTGATAAGATGTAACGCCTTTCCAGGATCTTCTTGACGCATAAAAAACTCTCCGATTAAAAAGGCATCTACTCCAATTTTATTCAGTTCTACCAGCTGTTCATGATTATGCAGTCCACTCTCTGCAACAATTATTTTCCCGTTTGGTATTAAAGGAATAAGTCTAGCACTTAGATCCATATCCATCTCAAAAGTTTTTAGATTTCTATGGTTAATCCCAATGATGGTAGCTCCTGCAAAACTAGCTTTTATAAGATCGCTTTTATCATGTATTTCAACAAGCACCTCTAGTCCTAAATGCAGTGCATACTCAAGCAGCTCTTTTAGCTCTTTTCTTGAAAGTGCTGCTGCAATTAAAAGTATAAAATCTGCACCGTAAACAAGTGCTTCAAGAACTTGATATTTAGTGACTATAAAATCTTTTCTAAGAAGCGGTACTGCACTATAGCGTCTAATTTGTGCCAAATACTCTATATCGCCTTGAAAGAAATGCGGTTCTGTTAGCACCGAAAGTGCGCTCGCACCGTTTTTACTGTAGCTTTGTGCAATGACAACGGGATCAAAATCCTCTCTGATTACCCCTTTACTTGGACTTGCTTTTTTGACCTCGGCAATTATCCTATAAGGATCATCTTCCGTACTTGTAAGATAGGGTTTTACATCTCGTGGTTGGAGTGCGTTGAAAGCTAAACTTCTTCCTAACCAATCAGTTGGAAATTCTATCTCTCTTTTTTTAACATCTTCTCTAGTTTTTTTTATAATTTCATCTAAAATTTGTGCCAATTCTTATCTCTTTTTACATTTTTTTATAGCTTTAAGGTGTACCTTGACCTCTTTATCGTCACTTCCCAATATTTTAACAACTCTATTCATAACATCTTTGGCTTTTTTACACTCTTTTAATTTGTAGTGACCCCAAGCCAATGAATCTAGGTAATAACCTGAAGTCGGATCTAGTAAAAGAGCCTTTTTTACTAACTTCATTCCCTTTTTCAAATTGATATTATGATCAATGAAAATGTAGCCTAGATAGTTTAAATAGAGACTCTCATCACTCTTTTTTGCTATAACTTTCTCTAAATTTTTTATTACGGATTTTAGCATCTTTTTATTGTTTTTGTCACTAGAACTTTCATAGCTATATATTGCATATTGTCCAAGGTATTCAACATCATTAGTCTCTTTATAGAGTTGGTAAGAAAGTTTTAGTACTTTTTTGTAGCTTTTTTGACTTATGTAGAGTTTTAAGAGGTAATCATCATCAATATGAGATGACTCTAAAAAAGCAATCAATTTATCGTAGCGTTTTTGATAAGCATATATTTTTGCTATCGATTTGGCAAACTTTGCCTCATTATAGCGTTCATAGAGGCGTTTATAGACAGAGAGCATTCCATCCGCATCATTAAGCTCACCGTAAAATGCCGCAAGTTTTGTGCATATAAGGCGACTACAGCCATGAAGTCTTGTATGTGTTTCAAGATAAGCAATTGAATCTTTTTTCCGATCAAGGTAAACAAAAAGAATGGTTGCTAGTCTATCAAGTGTCTCTTCATCATATGAAATTGCATAAGCGCTTTCAAGATATTTCACCGCAAGCGCATAATCTTTTTGATTGATATATAAAGCTGCAACCTGTTCATAGTCATTTCTACTTTTGGAAATTTCAAGTGTAGCAATTGCAGTTTGTAGAGCCAATTCTAGTCTGTCTTGTTTAATATATGCTACGACTAAAAGACGTCTTAGATTTATATCTTTTGGTCGTTTTTTCATATAGTGTTTTATTTTTCCGGCTAACTCTTGATAATCTTGTAAGGCTAGTAGAGAGTTTAATGTCTCATGAAGGTATTGTGTTTTATCGCTTTTTTCATAGAGATACTCATAAATTTTGTATGCTTCAAAAAAAGCTCCCTTTTGGTGAGAGTCAATTGCAAGCATTATATATTTATCTTCATCTTCAAAAGCTTTTAGGTGAGCATTTTTATTGTAATCTATTGCTGCTTTTCTTGAACAGCCTGAAAATAGAAGTAGTAGAGATACTAATATAAAAAAAAGTTTAGTCATTCATTCTTTTCCTCAAAAATAACGCCGGGACACTCTTCTTGTAATTCTACTCTTAACTCCTGTGTATCTTCTTTAAAATGGTTCCAAAATGGAAAAGTTCTGCATTGTGAAGGTCTAACAGGGTAAATTGTACAGCCATTCTTCTCTTTGTTAAAAAAAAGGCACTCATACTGATCGGCAACTTTTCTCTCTTTTATCGAATAACGACTCCCTTTAGCAAATAGAAATTTTTTGGCAAAATCTTTGACATCCATCTCAAGAAATGATGCAATTTCTAACATCTCTTTTGAATTTAAAAAGATATAACCGCTCTCTCCTGTACAACACCTTCCTTGACATGTGCTACATGCATTTGGGTTAAAGCTGTAGTTATATCCCTCTTTTATCACTATATCGTACATTTTATACTGTGTGTTCCCGTCTTTTTATAGATTTTTTTCGCTTCTTCAGAAAATTCATTCTCTTCAAATGCATAGAGCGGCTCTTCTACCTGAACAAGTGATTTTGAATTTTTCCTTGTCTTAATCATGACAAGAGTTGCACGCTTGCCTCTTTTTGGATAAACAAAACGCATATTTTCCATCGTAAGTTTTGCATTGTCAAGTTCACGTACAATAGATTGGAGCTGTTGTGGATCATAACAAAAAATGAATACTCCTCGCGGTTTTAAGAGATGTTTAACATGCTCAAAAAACTCATTTAAGGGCAGGTGAGAATTATAACGCGCCGCATGCTTTAATTCATTTGTACTTTTTATCACATTGTCATGGTAAAAAGGGGGATTTGAAACGATGTAATCATACTCATGATCTCTGGAAAGGTTCAAAAAATCACTTTCAAATAAATGATAGTTTATACCGTTAAGGGTCGCATTTTTTTTAGCAAAAAAAGCATATTGGTTCTGTTTTTCAACCGCTTCAAGAGTGATTTTGTGATTTTTTGCAATCAAAAGGCCTAAGACGCCGCTGCCTGCACCGACATCTAAAACTTTTCCCTTTGGAGAAAAACTTGATATAAAATCATATAAAAAAAGAGTATCACTGTTGTAGCAATATCCATCTGCGGGTTGATACAAAAGCAACGATATAAACTCCATTTTTTTGGTTAGTATTATATCTTTGTTTTTATAAGGAGAGGATATTGTTTCATATTCTTTTACATTTTCTCGTACCGTTAGCCGTCGCTTTGATCTTTTTTAAACCAACGTGGAGGCAGAGTTTTTTAATAATGTCGGCAACTATTTTAGTGGACATTGATCATCTTTTAGCTGATCCAATTTATGATCCATTGAGATGTAGTATCGGTTTTCACCCTTTGCACACCACTATTCCAATCATCATATATTTTCTATTGGCTTTAAGTAAAAAATTTAGGCTCATTGGACTGGGACTAGTTATCCATATGAGTCTTGATGCAATTGATTGTTGTGTTGGTATCCTTAGTACATCTGATACTTAATTTCATATTTGAAGAGCGTCACAGGCATTTAAGAGATTTTAAACCCATTGTTTTAGGAGAAGCATCAAGTTGATTTACATTTCTCGTACTTATGATTGTAAATATTGTTTTGAGTTTTTTTTAGATTAGCTCTGTTTGGTACTATTACAAAAAGGATAACACATTGAGAATTAATCGTATTGCTGCATTTTCACATAATAATATTGGTGGTAATCCTGCCGGTGTTATGATTTGTGATAATTTTCCTTTAGAAAATGAAATGCTTGAAATTGCAAAAAGAGTAGGTTACTCAGAAACTGCTTTTTTAATGAAAATGGATGATGGTTGGAGGATTCGCTATTTTGCACCGGAGATAGAAATTCCATTTTGTGGACATGCAACGATTGCAAGTGGAGCAGTTTTAGGAGAGAATTTTGGAGAGGGAAACTATAAATTTCTTCTAAACGATGGTGAGATAGATGTAAATGTAAGTAAATCAAAAAATGGTATTTATATTGCATCATTACAATCACCAAAAACATACTCTCAAAATGTACCTCAAAATTATGCAAATGAAATATTGAATGAATTTAATTTGACACAAGAGGATGTCAACAAAAATTTTCCTATTCGTTATGCCTTTGCAGGAGCTAAGCATATAATTATCGTTTTGAAAGAACTGGCACAACTTAAAGCAATGAAGTATAATTTTGACAGCTTGAAATTAGTCATGCAAAAAGAGAATTTAACGACGGTTAGTTTATTATGGCAAGAAACATCAGTTCTTTTTCATTCAAGAAATCCGTTTCCTACCGGCGGTATTTATGAAGATGCGGCAACAGGTGCGGCTGCAGCAGCATTTGCGGGTTATTTACGAGATATTAAATTTCAAGGAGAAAACTATTTTAAGATAATCCAAGGTGAAGATATGGGACTTACGTCTCATTTGCTCGTTGAGTATGAGGATGAGATAGGCTCAAGTGTTAAAGTTTCCGGCGAGTCTAGAAATATTTCGTAGGAACGCCCCCTGATAATAGATTAGGAATAGATATTCACCCCATCGGATACTTGATTTCATTATGAACGGCATCGCAGGCATTGAGGATATCTTTTGAGAGCTTTAAATCCATTGCTTTTAAAGAATCATCAAGCTGATTTACATTTCTAGCGCCTATTATCGTTGAAGCAACAAAATCAAACTGTTTGCTCCATGCGATGGCTAATGTAGTAGCAGAAATGCCTGCTTGGGAAGCGATTTGCATATATTTCTCAGTTGATTTCAGTGTCTGTTCATTTAAAAATCTTTTTGCTGCTGTTATAATTCTTTGGTTTGAGCTATGAAGGTATTCTGTAAATCTTGAATTTTCAGGGTAGATTTTGGCGTTGTATTTACCGCTCAGTACTCCACCGGCTAATGGGGAGTAGGGCAGCAGGGAAACACTCTCTTGTCTACAAACTTCGGCTACTTCATCTAGGTCACGACGATTGAGCAGTGAGAAGTTGTTTTGAATAGATTGGTATCTTTTGAAACCCCTGTTTTTACTTGTATAAAGTGCTTTGGTTAGACCGTAACTTTTTTCATTTGATACCCCGATGTATCTTACTTTTCCACTTTTAACAAGTGCGTCTAAAGCTTCAAGTGATTCCTCTATTTCGACAATACTATCAGGCCAATGCACTTGGTACAGATCAATATAGTCCGTGCCTAATCTTTTAAGAGTACCGTCAATTGCTCTATTAATATGAAAACTATCGATTGCAGTAAGCCCATGGCGGGTCGGTGGTACGAACCAGCCAGATGCAGCTCCGGCAACTTTTGAAGCGATAATTATAGAATCTCGTGGTTTATCTTTAAGCCATCTGCCAATGATCTCTTCAGTACGACCGCCCGTTTCAACTTTTGGAGGAACGGGATAGAGTTCTGCAGTATCAAAAAAGTTCACGCCTGCATCATATGCTTTGCTCATAATTTTAAAAGATTCCTCTTCACTACTTTGATCACCAAATGTCATAGTTCCTAGGCAGATTGGCGATACCCTTAACCCTGATTTACCGATATAACGATACTCCATCTTCTCTTCCTTTTTCTGCCGTCAATTTTACCGCTAATTGTATAAGAAGTGAGCTTTACATGGTATAATCCGCGCATGATAATAATACCAGCACGTGAACAGTCACAACGTTTTCCAAAGAAAGTTCTAGCCGATATCGGAGGTATTCCGATGGTTATTCGTACAGCCAAACAGGTGGAATCTCTTGATACGGTAGTTATTGCAACAGATTCATATGAGATAGCTTCAGTTTGTCAACAACACGGTTTTGAGGCGGTGCTAACTTCTGCATCACATAAGAGTGGAACGGATCGTATCAATGAAGCGGCTACTATTTTAAAGCTTCAAGATGATGAACCGATCATCAATGTTCAAGCGGATGAGCCTTTTATTGAACCTGAAATCGTTAAGTCAGTAATTGACAGAGTCAAGGCTCTTAAAAAAAACGGTGATAGAAATACTTTAATGGTAAGCTGCTACAACTCTATCAACTCTGATGCGGCAGATGATCCAAATCTTGTTAAAGTGGTTTTAGATGCACATCATAATGCTATCTACTTTTCAAGAAGTAAAGTCCCTTTTGCACGTGATGGGGTAACTTCCTATTTTGGTCATATCGGAGTGTATGGTTTTACAAAAGCGAGTTTACAAAAGTTCTGTATGTTAGATGATGCTCCGATAGAGGATGTGGAAAAACTGGAACAGCTTCGCGCAATCTATCACGGTTACAAGATAGCAATGGTAAAGGTAAGCAGTACCGGTTTTGGAATTGACACGCCTGAGGATTTAGAAAGAGCAAAGGCAATTTTTCTAAAATGAGATTTGAAGAGGCAATTGCACTTTATGATTTAGATCTTTTTACACTGGGTAAAATGGCTGATGAAAAGCGCCGAGAGCTTCACGGCACAAAGAGCTATTTTAATATCAACCGTCACATTAATCCGACAAATATCTGTGTAGATATCTGTAAATTTTGTGCATACAGTGCCAGCAGAAAAAATCCAAATCCCTATACGTTAACGCATGAAGAGGTACTGGAAACGGTACAAAAAAGTGTTGTACGAGGTGTCAAAGAGGTGCATATTGTATCAGCGCATAATGCAGATGCAGGGTTGGATTGGTATCTTAATATGTTTAGTGCTATTAAAAAAGAGTTTCCATCTGTTCATATAAAAGCATTGACGGCAGCAGAAATTCATTTTCTAGCAACAACCTATAATAAAAGTTACAATGAAATTATCGATTTGATGATTGAAAACGGTGTTGATTCAATGCCAGGTGGCGGCGCTGAAATTTTTGATGAGAAGGTGAGAGACTATATATGTAAAGGTAAAGTTTCATCTAGTCAGTGGTTAGAGATACATAAACTTTGGCACGAAAGAGGAAGAAAGTCAAATGCCACGATGCTGTTCGGTCATGTTGAAAATAGAGAAAACAGAATTGATCATATGTTTAGACTGAGAGAGTTACAAGAAGAGACGGGAGGATTTAACGCATTTATCCCACTTGTCTATCAGATGCAAAACAATTTTCTCAATGTCAAAGAGGCGATTACCGCACATGAGATATTAAAGACAATGGCAATCAGCCGTTTGGTTTTAGATAATATTCCTAATCTAAAAGCCTACTGGGTAACCTCTACAATAAATTTAGCACTGATCTCTCAAGAGTTTGGAGCTAATGATTTAGATGGAACGATTGAAAAAGAATCGATAAATTCTGCAGCCGGTGCAAAAAGTGCAAACGGTATGGCGTTAGATGAGTTTGTTACGATGATAAAAGAGAGCGGTTTTACTCCCATAGAGAGAGATAGCCTCTATAATGAATTGAAAGAGTGGTAAATATATGAAAAAAGCATTTGAAATAATCGCTTCGGTACTATTTTTTGTTTTGATAATTTTAATTTCTTACGGTGCATTTAGCACGGCAACGCAGAGTCCAAAAGATGTTGAAGATCAGAAAAGAGCTCAGATAAACGAAACTAAAAAGTAGTGGAGTTGCATTATATTAGTTTCAGTTGTTATACCCACATACAATAGAGCAGACAGGCTTGAGCGTGCAATTGAATCTGTTTTAAGTCAAACATATAAAGCTAGTGAAATTATCGTTGTTGATGACGGCTCAACAGATGAAAGTGTACAATTTTTAAAAAAGTATGATGGACTCATAAAACTCTTCTCTCAAAAAAACTCAGGTGTTTCTAGTGCGAGAAATTTTGGCATACAACATGCAACTTCTAAGTGGATAGCTTTTTTAGATTCAGATGATGCATGGGTAGTAGAGAAGTTAGAAAAGCAGATTCAATACCATGCGGATAATCCTGATGTAAAGTTCAGTTATACGGCTGAAACTTGGATCAAGGATGGTATGAGGGTTAATCAGCCAAAAAAATTCAAACAATTTGGCGGTTATGTTTTTGAAAAAATACTAACACACACAACTATCGGCGCATCAACAGTAATGATGCATAAAGATCTGTTTGAAGAGGTCGGTTTTTTTGATGAGAGACTTGAAGTGTGTGAGGATTTTGATCTTTGGCTTAGAATTGCAAAAAAGAATTTTTTAGGATTTTTAGAAGAGAGGTTAACGCTCAAATACGGCGGTCATAGTGATCAGCTCTCAACAAAACATTGGGGAATGGATAGATTTAGATTAAGGGCACTTAATAAGCATAAGGAAAATAGAGCAGTACAAGAGATTGTAAAGCAAAAGAGTGAGGTTTTACTTAAAGGTGCAATAAAACATGCAAATGTAGAACTTCAAAGGGAGTGTGAGTGGTATCTAAATCAGAAGTTCTAAAAAACAGATTTGGTCATAGCGGCTTTAGAGCTATGCAAGAAGAGGCGGTAGATGCCCTTTTAGCAAATAGAGACCTACTGATGATTTTACCGACCGGCGGGGGAAAGTCGTTGTGTTATCAGCTTCCAACCGCACTTATGCGAGGAACTACCGTTGTGGTTTCTCCGCTAATTGCTTTGATGCACGATCAAGTTACTGCACTGCAATCACTTGATTTTGAAGCTCAGATGCTCTCATCAAGTCAAAGTAGTGATGAAAATGCCGATGTTCTTCGATCATTACGGCAAGGCAAGCTTGATTTTTTATATGTGGCACCAGAACGTTTGTCTGATAGTTTTTTACTCGATCTACTGCAACGTATAGAGATAAATTTCTTTGTTATAGATGAAGCACACTGTGTGAGTGAGTGGGGTCATGAGTTTCGTGACGATTATAGAAAATTACATCGTCTGCGCCAACTTTTTCGAAATGTTCCAATAGCAGCTTTTACGGCAACCGCAACGCTGAAGGTACAAAGTGATATATCTATGCAGTTAGGATTAGATAATCAAGTAGAGTTAAGAGGTGAGATATTTCGAGATAATTTGCTTATCAATGTACGCAGGCGTCAAAAAAACGGTCGTTCCCAATTGATAGAATTTTTGAAAGCACATAAAGATAGTAGCGGGATAGTGTATACGTTTACACGAAAAGAGAGTGAACAGGTAGCACATTTTTTAAGTGATAAGGGTTTTAGTGCAAAGGCGTATCATGCAGGACTTAGCAGTGAGATAAGAAACGAGGTATATCATGATTTTGTACATGACAAAATCGATATTGTCGTTGCGACCATCGCATTTGGTATGGGTATCGACAAAAGCAACATTCGCTTTGTCGTGCATATGTCGCTGCCGAAAACTTTGGAGAACTACTATCAGGAGATCGGACGCGCCGGGCGTGATGGATTGGAATCGGAAGTTCTTTTGTTGTTCAATGGTAATGACGAGTATGCCCGAAGAGAATTGATAATGAATTTACCGCAGAGCCCCTATAAAGAGTTAGCGTTTAATAAGTTGGATCAAACATACCGTTTTGCACTCGGGTCTGAGTGTCGTCACATGATTATCGCAAGATACTTTAACGACAAGATTGATGCTTGCGCTAATAGATGCGATAACTGTCAAAGAGGTGAGGTTGAGCAGAGCGATATAACTATAGATTCTCAAAAATTACTCTCAACTGTCTATAGATGTAATCAAAACTTTGGACAAAACCATATTATTGATGTTCTACGAGGCTCGGAGGGAGTGAAGATAAAGCAGAATTTTCATAATGAACTAAGTGTCTATGGAATAGGAAAAGATAGAGGTAAAAATGAGTGGGATGCAATTTGTGAGAGACTTTTTGAAGTTGGAGCATTAGAAAGAGGTGAGTACAGGGTTTTAAAAATAGCGTCTTTTGGTGAAAGAGTACTGAAAAAACTTGATGAGGTCACCATTGATAGCGATAGATTGATAAAAAAAGATACAATTGCTTTACAGGTTCAAGATGAACAGGGTAGTGTGCCACATTTTGAAAAATTTAGAACGCTTAGAATGCAGATAGCACAAGATAGAGAGGTGCCTGCATATATTGTATTTAGCGATAAAACACTTAGAGATATGGCAAATAAACTGCCTCAAACAAAAGAGGAAATGCTCAAAGTTAGCGGTGTGGGCGAGGTCAAGTTTGAGCGTTTCGGGGATCAATTTTTAGATTTGTGTATAGAACTTAAAAGTGACGGGTATGAATAGAATAAAAAGCAAACAAAAATCTGATAACTCTAAAAATAGTTTTAGCGAGAAAGACTTTTTAATTACGACACCTCAAGAGATGAAAAGAAGAGGCCTCAAGCAGTTAGATGTGATTTTGATTTCAGGTGATGCCTATATAGATTCTCCTTTCATCGGTGTAGCAGTAGTGGGTCGTATGCTTGAGAAGTGGGGATATAGTGTCGGTATAATCGGTCAACCCTCAACTGAGGATGATAGAGATATTTCTCGTTTGGGAGAGCCTAAACTCTACTGGGGAGTAAGTGGAGGAAGTATTGATTCAATGGTGGCAAACTATACCGCTACCAAAAAATTTAGAAATAGTGATGACTATACGCCCGGCGGTAAAAATACAAAACGTCCAGATCGAGCGGTACTGGTCTATTCAAATTTAATCAGAAGATTTTATAAAGATACGGTACCTATCGTCTTGGGTGGAATTGAAGCGAGTTTGCGTCGTGTAACTCATTACGATTATTGGAGCAATAAGCTTAGAAAACCTATCTTGTTTGATTCAAAAGCTGATATTTTAGTGTATGGTATGGGTGAACGTGCCATTTATGATTTAACATTGGCACTTAAAGAGCAAAAAAGTTATAAAAACATACGAGGGATTTGCTACATTGCAAAAGAGCCTGTAAAAAAGTATCATCAACTTCCAAGTCATGCACACTGTTTAGAAGAGAAAGAGACATATATAGATCTCTTTGATCGATTTTATGATAACAACGATCCCATTTCTGCAACAGGACTTTGCCAACAGGTTGATACCCGTTTTAACATACAAAATCCTCCGTGCGATTATTTAAATGAGGAAGAGATGGATGAAATGTCGGCATTGCCATATACTCGTGAACTGCATCCTTTTCACAAAGACGAGGGTGAAGTAAAATGTTTGGAGACCATAAAGTTTTCAATCATGACGCATCATGGCTGTTGGGGTGAGTGTAACTTCTGCGCGATAGGTGTACATCAAGGAAGAACGATACGAACAAGAAGTGAGAACTCAATTCTTCAAGAGGCAAATGATTTTAATGCGTATAGAGATTATAAGGGGATTATTTCAGATGTCGGCGGTCCTACGGCAAATATGTATGGGTATGAGTGTAATAAAAAATTAAAGCTTGGAACGTGTGATCATCAACGCTGCGTTGATTCAAAGCATCTATGTAAATCGATGAAAGTCGATCATAGTCGAAATATCAATTTGTTGAGGCAAGTTAGAGAAGTTCCGGGTGTTAGAAAAGCTTTTGTCGCTAGCGGTATACGCTATGATCTTATATCTGAAGATAAAAAGCATGGTTATAGCTATCTAAAAGAGTTGGTCAAACATCATATCTCAGGACAGATGAAAGTGGCTCCCGAACACACACAACAACACGTACTTGATCTGATGGGAAAACCTGGAAAACAGACACTTATAGATTTTAAAAAGCTCTATGATAAGTTAAATAAAGAAGAAGGAAAAAATCAATTTTTAACCTACTATCTTATCGCGGCACATCCCGGTTGTGAAGAGAAAGATATGCATGAGTTAAAGCGGTTTACTTCCCAAGAACTTAAAATGCAGCCTGAACAGGCGCAAGTCTTTACACCCACGCCAGGGACATATTCGGCTGTTATGTATTACACGGAGATGGATCCGGTTACACGTAAAAAGATATTTGTTGAAAAAGATATCCGTAGAAAAGAGAAACAAAAAGAGATAGTTGTACAAAAAGGGAAGAAGTTCCGACGAGATTTTGCCTCTTAAATTATTCAAAATAGTAATTTTGTCTTAGACTTCTTGCAAGATTCTAGTAGTCATCAGCTTTACAAAGAGGGTTTTAATCAAGGCAGATGTTCCTAAGCGTAGCCGTAGCTACGGTTAGGGTTGTCTAACGAAGAGTAAAGCTCTCTTTGTAAAGCCCGTAGGGAGACTGAAAAAGCAGCAATCTTGCACAAAAAAATGTTTTAACCTTAGCTCTAGCTAGGCTTAAAAATTTGTTTTGAACAACCTCACCACTTTTTTAGACTCTGATGATTGCTAGAATCTTGCAAGAAGTCTATATAAAACTTAATATTTTGTATTAAAAGTGAAAAATAATTATGGTATGATGCCAGAACATTTTTATTTTATTATATTAAATTATACAAAAGGTTATTTATGAATCGTCGTCAGGCACTGAAAACTATCGGATTATCTCCAGTTGCAGCTTCACTTCTACTTGGTTCTAGCGGTGTAGCAACACAGGCAGAGGCAAGCTCTGATGCGAAAGGTAAAATTGTAATTGTAGGTGCCGGTACAGGTGGAATTATCACTCTTTCACGTCTACGTCGTGTTCTGAAAAACCCTGATATAACGATAATTTCTCCTAATGAAACACATCTGTATCAACCGGGTCAGGTTTTTATGGCGGCAGGACTCTATGAGTATGAAGATATTGTCGGTGATAATAATGATTTTATCCCTGATGATGTAGAGTGGATAAAAGATAAGGTAACGACTTTTGATCCTGATAATAATAGAGTAATTACCAGAGGCGGTAAAGAGGTTAAGTATGATTATCTTGTCGTAGCAACAGGAATTAGTTCTAACTGGAATGACATTGAGGGGCTCACTGCAGATAAGCTTGGAAAAGACGGCATCACAAGTGTTTATTTGAATGACACTGAAAAGGGTACGGCAGATGGTGGTATTCACACTTGGGAGTGGTTCAATCAGATTAAGGCTGATGCCAAGGCAGGGAAAAAGCCGCGCGTAATCCTAACACAGCCAGGAACTCCGATCAAATGTGGTGGTGCACCACAAAAGATACTCTATCTCTGTAACGATCATTTGAAAAAAGAGGGATTGAGTGCTGAGTTTATTTTTGCGACTGCTAAAGGAAAACTTTTTGGACTTAAAGAGATTGATGCGTCATTGCATAAAGTGCAGGAAAGATATGGAAATATTGAAAATAAATTTGGACATGATCTAAAATCAGTTGATACCGAGAAAAAAACTGCAACCTTTAAACACAAGTATGAGATCCAAGGTGAATATGATGAGGATATAGAAGAGTATGATGTGATTGAAAAAGAGGAGGAAGTGACTCTAGATTACGATTATATTCATATCGTTCCTCCAATGGGTGCTAAAGGTTCAATTTCTTACTCACAGCTTGCATGGCAGACAGGTAGTGCAAAAGGGTGTATGGAAGTTGATAGATACACATTGCAACACCGTAGATACAAAAACGTATTTGGTATCGGTGATGTTTGTGCGCTACCATATGGAAAAACAGGGGGAAGTGCACGTCACCATGGACCGATCGTTGTAGGAAACTTGATCGCTCAAATGGAAGGCAGAGAACTTACTGAAAAGTTTGATGGTTATACGGTATGTCCTTTAAAGACTCAGTATGGAAAAATTATTCTTGCAGAGTTTAACTATGAAGGTTTAGCTCCGTCATTCCCGCTTGATCCTGCAGTTCCAAGATATACATGGTGGGCATTTGATCTTTATATGCTCAAACCTATGTATTGGAACCTAATGATGCGTGGGTTAATGTAAAACTTCTTTTTTTTCACCTCTTTTTGCTACTATTGCAACAGCAAAAGGAGGTTTTTCACTTGAAACTTTTTGATATCGGTAATAGCAGAGTTCATCTATATGATGATGGAAATATTAGCCATTTTTTAGCTGATAGCTATCGTTTTGAAGATATAGAAGAGCGTGTTTTCTATATAAGTGTTAATGCCAAAATCTCAAAAAGATTAGAACCTCTTACTAACTGGATAAATTTACAATCTTTTATCACTCCTTTTTACTCTACGATAGGTGTGGATAGACAATTTGCATGTATGGCAGAAAGTGATGCCGTTATCATCGATGCAGGTAGTGCTATTACAGTTGATGTAATGCAAGAGGGAGAATACATAGGCGGATATATATTGCCCGGTGTTAATGCTATGCAAAGTTGTTACGCGGATATATCAAAAGCACTGGATAGCTCATTTAATTTTGAGCTTAGTTTAGATAAAATGGCGACCAATACACGCGACTCAATTACTTTTGGATATTTGGGAACGTTTGCGCTGCATGTTAATAGTTTGGGTAAACAAATCATATTAACCGGCGGTGATGCTGAAAAGCTACAGCCTCTTTTTGAAAAAGCTACAATCGATTATGAGCTTGTTTTTAGAGGAATGAAAAAGATTATAGACGAGGGAAAGATATGCTAACGATAGCACTGCCAAAAGGGCGTATTGCCGAGCAGACACTAGAAATTTTCGAGCAAATTTTTGGTAGTAGTTTCAAATTTAACGATAGAGAGCTTATTTTGAGAACTGAAGAGTTTACGTTCCTTTTAGTTCGAAATCAAGATGTACCGACATATGTCAACTATCAAGCTGCAGATTTGGGTGTTGTTGGACTCGATGTTTTGGAAGAACAGGGGCTTGACGTTATACGACTACTTGATCTGCAAATTGGAAAGTGTAAAGTGGCAATCGGAATGAAAAAAGGCGAGACTATAGACTATAGTAGACCTGAATTAAAAGTGGCTACGAAGATGGTCAATATTGCAGAGAGATTTTTTGCTGAGCGTGCGGTATCGGCTGACATCATAAAACTCTACGGTTCAATTGAACTTGCTCCTTTAGTCGGTCTTGCTGACATGATCGTCGATATTGTAGAAACAGGTACAACAATGAAGCAAAACGGTTTAGAGGTTGTTGAAGAGATCATGGATTCAAGTGCGCACCTGATAGCAAATAAAAATAGTTTTTTCCAGAAAAAAGAGAGTATCCTAGCCCTTTATGAGAAAATAAATAACGTAGTCTCTTAAATAGAAGCCAGACTTTACAATTATGAATCTTGATCTATATGCAAAAATAGAGCCGTTGATCGGTTTTGATGATGCTTATGAAGAGTTGTATGAACTCTATCTCTCACATCTACGTAAACTTAACGTAAAAAATCTTTTAGATGTCGGTTGCGGTAGCGGTAGATTGCTTGAGATCCTTAAAAATGAGAACATTAGTGCCAAAGGAATTGATTTAAGTCCTAAGATGGTTCAAAGATGTCAAAGCAAACAGCTTGATGTTGAGTGTATGGATATTTGTAAAGTTGAAGAGAAGTATGAAGCAGTTGTTGCTGTTGCAGATGTTCTAAATTATATGGATGAAGATGAGTTACAGGGTTTTTTAGAGTGTGTCAAAAAAGTGATACAACCTAAGGGCTATTTTTTAGCTGATGTCAATAGCTTACATGGATTTGAAAATGTTGCTGATGGAACTGTATTAGGTGACAGAGAAGATCTTTTTTTTGGTGTGGATGCAACCTTTGAGAATGGAAAGCTCTATAGTGAGTTTACACTCTTTAGTAAACTTCAAGACGGCAATTTTAAAAAAGAGCAAGATGAGATAATTCAGTATTATCATAGTGTTTTAGATATTGAAGAGATGCTAGGAATGAAACGCATCGCTTTTGAAGATGTAATGCTATTTGATGATGTGAGTGATAAAACATTAATGATTTTTCAAAAGGAGTAGTAAAATGGTTGAAGATAGAGAGCGCTGGAATGAAAAGCATGCAAATAAAAAACTTCCCACTCAGGTATTAGAACTCTTAGAACAACATACTAATTTTGCAAAAAAAGGAACAGCTTTAGATATTGCATGCGGACAAGGTAGAAATAGTTATCATCTTGCACAAAACGGTTTCAATGTAGATGCCGTCGATATATCTAACGTTGCTTTAGAAGGATTAACCGCACATCAAAATATAAGCACGATAGAAGCTGATTTAGATAGTTATGTAATAGAAGAAAATAGATATGACATAATAGTCAATAGCTATTTTTTACATCGTAGACTTTTCCCCTATATGATTGATGGATTGAAAAAAGAGGGTATACTGATTTTTGAGACATTTTTGCAAGGAGAGGGGACACCGGGTGCAAGTAATCCTGATTTCTTACTACGAAAAAATGAGCTGCTTCATGCCTTTTTAACATTACAAGTTTTACATTATAAAGAGTTACTTACGATAAATAGCAGAGGTGAGAATGTGATGGTTGCTCAGTTAGTTGCTAAAAAAAGTTAGGATATTTTAGAGAATAAAGAAGTGGTTTATTGTCGCGTTAGCAAAAGCGTGCAACACTTGTAAATCTACATAACTTATATTTGTAACGTAGTTTACTTTTCATTCTTTTTGTCATAGTTTTAAGTAGTCTCAATGAATTTTTTCTTCTGGTTATTGCATTGTTTTTTAGATAGGTTAACTCATAACGTAAGCGGTTGCGCTTTTGTATAGCACCGAAGACTTCTTCTAATCCAAGTTGTTCTTGCGTTGTTAAAGTAGCCACACCAGACCTTTTCTTAAAGAGACAAATTAATCACACTTGGAAAGAATTATAATCTAAATAACCTTTATTTATCCATAAATTTACTTATAAAAAACATTACTAAAGCTTAAATTATAAATATAGATATAATTATAAATTTATTGCAAAATGATATACTATATTATAAATAAGATAACAATTTGCATACTAATTATTATTTAGATAATAAAAATTTATTTTAAAAAAAATATGGTATTTTTCATTATTTTTAACCTTAGGAATACAAACTAATTTTTATATAATTTTTTTAAATTTTACGGATTTTTTTATTATTAATTTTTTTTTAGCTTCCTTAATATATAATCTATAAATTATTTATATTAGGATTGTAATTTTGAGAATTGATAAATTTTTAAATGCCGTTAATATTACAAAACGTAGAACAATTGCACAAGATATGTTGCAATCAGGTGTAGTATTAGTAAATGATATAAAAGCCAAGGCGAGTAAAAATGTTCAAATCGGAGATATTATTGAACTTATATTTTTAAATCATACGAAACGCTATGAAGTTTTAGATATACCGACACTAAAGAGTATTCCAAAGTCTCAAAAAGATTTGTATGTTAAGGAACTTGCATGACCTATGATGAAGCAAAGGTTTTATTTGAAGAGCTTTTTAGTGGAAAAATGAGTGAGGTTGATGCTAAAGCCCTTTTGGTTGATATGTATAATCGTGGAGAGAGTGCTGATGAGATCGCTGCAGCTGCAAGTGTAATGCGCTCGCACTCTATAAAGCTTCCAATCCCTGAACATCTCAAAAAAAATCTTTTTGATAACTGCGGTACGGGTGGTGATAAGAGCGGAAGTTTTAATATCTCAACAACCGTTTCTATCATCTTAGCATCTATGGGACTTGTTGTTGCAAAACACGGCAATCGTAGTATCACAAGTAAATCAGGAAGTGCAGATGTTCTTGAAGCTCTTGGTATCAGACTTGACTTGGATATGCAGCAGCAGGTGAGCTTACTTGAAGAGACGGGTTTTGCCTTTCTTTTTGCTCAAAATCATCATCCTGCTATGAAGTATATTATGCCAATTAGAAAGAGTCTCTCTCACCGCACTATCTTTAATATTCTCGGACCACTCACCTCTCCTGCAGATGTTCAGCGTCAGCTTATCGGTGTATTTGATCATACTTATGTACTGAAAATTGCCAATGCACTTAAAACTTTAGGAAGCAGTGATGCGATGGTTGTAAGTTCTCTTGATGGACTTGATGAGATCGGTATAGGTAAAGTAACACGTTTTGCAAAGCTTCAAGATGGAAAAATTACAGAGGGTGAAATTGATGTTGCAGACTTTGCAATTGAGCGAGCACCGCTAGAGGCAATAAAAGGTGCGGATAGTGCGACAAATGCTACGATACTTCAAGATGTGTTAAGTGGAAAATTAAAGGGTGCGAAAGAGGATATCGTTGTACTCAATGCTGCGGCAGCTTTTGAAGTCTCTAGACTTGCGCGTGATATGCAAGAGGGATTAGAGATGGCAAGAGAGGCGATATATAGCGGTAAAGCTAAAAGTCAGCTAGAAAAGATAGTAAAGGTTTCTCAAGCTTTATGACTTTAGAGTGTTCCTTAGATGAAATAGGTAGTGTTGTTCAAGAGATACTAAAAAGAGATAATTTGGTCATTTTACTTAGTGGTGACCTAGCTAGCGGTAAGACAACTTTGGTTTCAGAGTGTGCGAAAGCTTTGCACATAAAAGAGGATGTTACCTCACCAACTTTTTCTTTGCAGCAAATTTACGGTGAGAAGTTTTTCCATTATGACATTTATAATAATGGAGTAGAGAATTTCTTAGAACTTGGTCTGTTGGAAGATTTGGAAAAAGAGGGGTACCATTTTATAGAGTGGGCTGACAAAAAGCTTGAAAATTTGTTACAATCTGCTGGTATAAAATATATGAAGATTGATATAGAAAAGAGCTCTGCAAACACTAGGCTCTATAGGATAGATGATGCACAAGCTTGAAGCTGTCTCCTTAGCAAAAACAATTCGTTCTACTCCGATAGTCCGTCACATGTCTCTAGAGGTAAACAGCGGTGAAGTGGTCGGATTGCTAGGACCAAACGGTGCAGGAAAAACTACCACTTTTTATATGATTTGTGGACTTATCCAAGCTACGAAAGGTGAAGTTTTTTTAGATGGTGAGAATATATCTGATCTTCCTCTGCATGAACGCTCTCGCAGAGGCATAGGCTATCTTCCTCAAGAATCCTCAATATTTAAAGATTTAACGGTTGAAGAGAACCTTATGCTAGCAGCTCAAGTAGCTATTAAAGATGAAGATGCTCGCATGAAAAGAATCGAAGAGATGTTGGAAATTTTCAACATTGAACCTATCCGTCATAGAAAGGGTATGAATTTAAGCGGGGGTGAACGTCGTCGAACAGAGATTGCTCGTGCACTTACAAATAAACCGCGCTTTTTACTTTTAGATGAACCCTTTGCCGGTGTTGATCCAATTGCGGTCATTGATATACAAAATATTATTTCTCAGCTTGTTGAGATCGGTATCGGTGTTTTAATAACTGATCATAACGTACGAGAGACACTGAGCGTGTGTGATAGAGCCTATGTTATTAAAGAGGGTGCATTGCTTGCACAAGGAAATTCTGAAGAGATTTCGATCAATGAAGATGTGCGGACTCACTATCTTGGAGAGAACTTTTCGTTATGAAACTAAGACAGTCGGCGCAGGTTAAGCAAAAACTCTCTACTACGCTTCGTAATTGGCTGCCACTGCTTTCATCATCTTTGCAAAATCTTGAAGAGGAGTTAAAACCCTTTGCAGAAGCAAATCCACTTGTAAGTGTTAGTTCAGGCTTTGAAGAGAATTTTTCAAAAAAATTCAATAAAAGAGTTTTAAGCGGAGATGTTAAAAATTCTCAAAGTGAAAAGATTGAAGCACTAAGTGTAAAAAAAGATTCACTTTATGAAGTTTTAGATGAGCAGATAGATGCACCGCTTTTCCCGACACCGCGCTCTTGTAAAATTGCCATGGCTATAGTAGAAAATCTTGATGAGCGAGGTTTTTTTGAGGGTGATATTGAACAGATGGCTGAAGAGCTAAATGTCAAAGAAGAAGAGATAGAACGTATTAGAAAACGTTTTAGTCAGATTGAGCCTTCCGGTATTGCTGCAGTAGATGTGAGTGAATCATTTTTGTTTCAACTAGAGAGTAGTGATGTCAGTGATGAAATATACTCACTCGTTGCAAAGATGATTTCAGATTTAGAGATGATGCATAAGTATAATAAAGACAAGAATTACGAAAATGCTCTCAAAGTTATACAAGGATTTAAAAATCCTCCGGCAATTGATTATTTTGAAGATTCAACGGAAGTCATTCCAGATCTATTAATTTTTCAAGATGAAGAGGGGTCGATTGATGTTAATATCAACGATGCTTTTTATCCAAATATAAAGATTGAAACCGATTACGGTGTTGAACATGATTATGTAAAGGAAAAGATTAAAGAGGCGAAAGGTTTGGTTGACGCACTTGATATGCGCAAAGCCACTCTTTATAAGATAGGTCTTATGATTGTCGAGTATCAGTATGACTTTTTCTTAGGCGGTGATATAAAGCCTCTGACACTCAAAGTTTTAGCCGATGAATTCGGTCACAACCCTTCAACTATTTCAAGAGCAATTTCAAGTAAATATATATCCTGTGATCGTGGAGTATTCGCTATGAAAGATTTCTTTACTACTGCAATTGATGAAGATGTGAGTAACGCTGCAATCAAAGAGTATCTGACATCTTTGGTTAAAAATGAAAATCACAAGAAACCCTACAGTGATATGAAATTCCTTGATATGATACAAGAAAAGTTCAAAGTAAAGATGGTTCGCCGCACCATTGCAAAGTATAGAAAACAGCTCAATATCGCCGGTTCAAGTGAGAGAAAAAAGCTCTATCAACTAAGATATGGAAGCTAAGCTTCGTAAACTAAAAGAGTGGCTTGATCAAGAGGTATCAAAAAGAGATCATCGTCTTGAACTCAGCGATGAAAGACCCGATCCACTTCTAGTTGCAAGAAGATACAAAAGAGATGATATAGCACTGATTTGTGCACTCTTTTCTTATGGTAATGCCAAATTGATCGTTAAATTTTTAAACTCACTAGATTTTTCCCTTTTAGATCAAGATGAAGCAGTGATAAGAAAAAGCCTTGCAAAACACTACTATCGTTTTCAAAAGAGTGAAGATGTTATTGCAATTTTTATAGCGATAAAAAGATTGAGAGAGAAGGATGTTTTGTTACAAGATATTTTTACAAATGCTTATAAAGAAAAACATTGGGTGATGGATGGGGTTAATGCCTTAATAGAGAGCATTTATGAACTCTATCCACATGATACGCAAGGCTATAAATTTCTTCTTGGAAGTAGAATTGAAAATATAAACAAAGCAGGTGCGTTTAAAAGATGGCATATGTTTTTACGATGGATGGTTCGTAAAGATAAACTGGATTTAGGTCTATGGCAAAACATAGACAAAAAAGATCTCATCATACCTCTTGATACGCATACCTTTAATGTCTCTAGAAACTTAGGACTTTTGAAAAGAAAACAGTATGACTTAAAAGCAGCGATTGAGTTGACTGAGACGTTAAAAATATTTGATTCTAATGATCCCGTACGTTATGATTTTGCACTCTATAGGATTGGACAAGAGAATATATTGTCTGTTGATTAACTAAGAATTATCAATCTGTTAAATCTTATAGCCGATAATTCTATTAGTACAAAGTTAGAACCCCTTAACTAACTTTAGACTTTCACTTCTCCTTTAAGTTGTTGCAAACTATAGCTCAAGTACCTTGCTTGGGCTGAATTAGTGCGAATGTTCCCATCTATATTTTAATTATCATAAAAAATTTAATTTTGTATATTATCGTGATATAATCAGGGCTATTAAAGCTTAAGGAGTTACGATGTTTAAAAAACAGATAGTCGGTTTCTTAACGATACTATTATTGTTAAGTGGATGTAATAACAGTTCAAGCAGTTCGGACACTCAAGTCGGTGATAAAAGATATCGAATCGTAGACGTACCCTTTAGAGAACACGGTTACAGCAATTTTGGGACACAGGTCATTAACTCTCAAAAAGCTTACGATCAATTTATCGCGAACCTATCTTCTCAATCGGGTTGGAATAATCAAAAAGAGTTTTTATCCTCGATGGCAAAAGCAAATATCGATTTTGCCTCGTCAAATCTGATTTTATTTCGTATCACGGAAGGTTCGGGATCAAATGTTTTGTCTTTTAGTCAACCAAAATATGACGGTGATAATCTTAAGTTAGAGATTAAGAAATATGTACCTCAAATGGGAACGATGGATATGGCATATTACGTGGTTGCATACGTAGTAGACAAAAAAACTCAGACATTGCATTTTGATATAAGTATGGCGGAGAATTCACTCTCCACGGTAGAACCTTCATTTATCAGCATTTCAAATCAATTGGCGCATGATACGCAATGCGATGCGACATATAAACCGGTATGTGCATTAAAGCAGGTGCAGTGTATTACCGCACCATGCGACCCAATCGCTGAAACCTATATGAATGAATGTATGATGAAGCTTGATACCAATGTAAAATTTCATTTTGACGGTACCTGTCCTTCAAGCGCAGACGTAGTTGCACAAGGGTGTAAGACCTGGCATGACGGATGTAACACCTGCTCCGTATATGAAACGGGATTAATGGCCTGTACGGAAATGTATTGCACCATCCCAAGCGCTACTGCACACTGTATTTCCTATTGAGAGACTTAAAAGTCTCTCAATGTAAAGAGTATTTCTCTATTTTAGGATATTATAAGCATAAAAAAAATATACTTTCGCTCTCAAACAAGAATGTCAAGGTAGCTCAGCTGGTTAGAGCGCTGGTCTCATAAGCCGGAGGTCGAGAGTTCAAGTCTCTCTCTTGACACCATTCTCTTTTAAACCCCTAAATTAAGCCATTTTCATCAAAGCAAATCAAAATTGTGCCAAAAACGTGCCCAAAGTGTGTCATTGTCAACGCCAATTCTAAAAATAAGTGCAATTTTCACCTAAATTTAACTAGCTAATTGTTGACTAAACTCCTTCATAAAAACTTCAAACGGTGTTTTGTAATCGCCAATTCTAAAAATAAGTCATTGTGTGTCATGCAACTTGAATATCAGTATTCAAAAATGAAGCACGTTTTTTCTTTTAATAATTCTAAGATGTGATTAAGAGAATTGTATGAAAAGTTTGATTATGTACTGATCTTAGAGGGATTTAAGTGTCGCCAATTCTAAAAAAATTCTTGAATTAGAAAAATAATATTGTTTTTTAGATAGAATCATTATTTTAAAATAAGTATTTTATTATAACTTAACAGAACAATATGAAAAAAATTCTTTACTTAGTAAGGAAATATCTATTTAGTAGAATTTATAATAATTACAGGTTTTAACAATAGTGACTATAGAAGGGTAGGATGAAAAGTAAAACAGATTATATGTTTCAAAAAGCAATTGATTGGATATTTAGAAAAAAATCTATTTTATATCTACTAGTTATGGCATTATTTAGAGAGTTTATAGCAATCAATATAAGTGATACGCTTTCAAAATTGGAATTAGATACTAATTTAGAAGATTGGTATTTTCATTATCCAATAATGGCACTAAATTTCATTTTTTCTGGCGGCAATTGGAAAGTTATATGGATTTTAATTGTTCTGATTATAGTTTTTATTGTTGATGAATTAATAAAAACTTATTTACAGAATAAAAAAGATATTGCCATATCTAACAGTCAAGAGAATAAAAATAAACTTATAATTAATAATAATGATGAAGTAAAAAAACAAGTTAATATTGGTAATATCGAAAATATAGAGAAGTTAGAATTATGAGTGAGATAAATAACAAGAGTAAAGTAGATAAGCAAGTAAATATTGCAAATATCGAAAATATTAATGAATTACATATTCATGAAAATGATTCTAAAGAAAATGTAGTTGATGATCCTACCTCTTCAAATATTTGGAATGAATTGTCAAAACCAGAAGACATAAGAAACTTAAGAGACAAATTTATTGCAGTTTGCTCAGATTTTCCGATACCAAAGCTGAGCAAATATAATAGAAATCTTACAGAAGGAAAGTCAGAACAAGCTATTTATGATGATAGAGATATAAGCTCTTTAAAATTTATAATTTTTGATAAATGTCAAGATAGATTGATTGATTTTTATCAAGAAAATCAAAATAAAGTTTCTTTCAATAGAGAAGACGTTGAAGAGTTTATAAATAATTATATATTAGATGCAAAAGAAATAATCAGAGATAAACAGCAGGTATATAATTATCCAAAAGTTACAGATGATTTTATAAAAAAACTAGTATTAGATTTGATTGATGAATGTTTTTTATCTTTTGATGAAAAAGGTATATATGATGATTAATAATAAGAAATTTGCAAAAAAAAGATTAATGTTTATACAAAAAGAAGATTATAATTTTTTGACATATAACTTTTTAATATTACTAAATGAATTAAATTGTATAAATTATGATAAACGATTTAGTGATTTTAGACGAATAGCTTATTTAATAGAATTTATAAGTAGCAATATTGAATTAGATTCATTCGACCAAATTGAATTAAGTAATATTTATTTAAGAGCTCAACTTAAAAAGAAATTACTTTCACATCTAATGATTACTTTAAAAAATAAAGGTTATTTAGAAATTTCTCTAAACAAAACTCATAGAACTCTTGACGTATGGATAAATCGTGAAACAATTCCGACAGACTTTTTTGATAAAAATTTGTTTATAAATGAAATAAAAAATATTACTAAAATCAGGAAGGTAGCAAAAGTAACTGCAAAACAAAAACTAAAAACTATGATTGATAAATTATACTCTGATAAAGGAGTTTTAACGTGGGAAATCTAATTATTAAAAAAGTAAATTATTATGGTGACAAATATTATTTTGAATCTCCAGAATTTGATAGTGGAATTAATATTATTGAAGGCGATAATGGTTCAGGAAAAAGTACATTATGTTATTTTATAGAGTTTGCTTTAGGTGGTGATATCAAAGTATTTTCTCATGATAATCAAGATGCAAAATATAAAAGAATTGCAAATGATAAAAATAACTATATTGAAATTATTATTCAAGTAGGTTCAGAGCAATATACTCTTAAAAGATATATTAATAAGAATGATATATTTATCAAATTTAAAAATGGTCAAGTAAAACAATATTGTGTTTTGAGGAATTATTGTACTAAAGATGTTTTTTCAGATTGGTTATTAGATAAGCTAAAGATTAAACGTTTTGAATTAAATTTAGGTACAACAAATTGGTTTTTTAATTTTAACGATGTCTACAGGTTATTAAATTATGATCAAGACACTTCACCTCAAAAAATATTCAAGTCTCCAAATAGTGAAAATTTTGTTACTGATTCTTTGATCATAAGAAAATCAATCTTCGAGACTCTGATGGGAAAAATTTCTGATGAATATTTTCTTAAATTTAACGAATTAAATACTGTAAGACTAGAAAGAAAAGAAGCTAAATATATTTTAGATGAGTTTGATCAGCAAAATCCAAAATTAAATTTAAGTTTACATGCAGTTAAAGTTGAAAGAGATAATTTACTAGAGCAAATGGAAAAACTTGTTATTAGTCGGAATGAATATCAAAAAAATCATATTAAAATAGATGATAAATTCAAACAAATAGAAGACAAAAAAGCTGAGTTAATAAAACTTGAAATAGAAAATTCTAAGAAAAATATTGATAGAAGAAGTCTAATAATTGAAAAGGAAAAAATTGAAAAATTATTAAAAACACATGAAAATGAAATAGTATCGATTAATAAAAGTATCTTTACCCATGAAAAATTAAATTTGTTTGATTTTGAGGTTTGTCCATTTTGTGCAAATGAGGTTATAAAACAAGAAAATAAATGCCTTTGTGGAAATGATATTAGTGAGAATAACTATGAAAAATTTTTATATGATACAAGTGAATATAAAGAAATTTTAAAACATAAAGAGAAAACTCTTGAGAGCATAATCTTTTCATTAGATTCATATAAAGATGATATAAAAAGTCTAGATGAAGAGTTAAATGTCAATAATAAAAAAATTAAAGGCTTAAATATTTTTATTAAGTCAGCTATCAATTCTATTGAATATTCAGGAAATTCAAAAATAATAGATGATATTGATAATAAAATTTCTGAAATAAAAGATAAGATCTTTAAGCATCAAGAACTAGTTAGGTTATACACTCTAAAAGAAAAAAACGAAAAAAAATTTGATAATAAAGATTCTAAATATAAGTCAGTAAAAAAAGAATTTGAACGGTTAGAAAAAGAATATATAAAAAATAACAAAGATATGATTATTGAATTTAATAAAATTTATAATGATCTAATGAAAGTTTCTTCATGTAAAGCAGAAAATGCGTATATAAATGAAGACTACATGCCGGTGTTAGATGATGGTGATTATAGAGAAAAAAGTGCTATTGTTCCAAAAAGGATGATGTACTACTTTACACTGATTTCAATGGCTTTAAAACATAAAACAATTAAGCATCCCAAGCTTTTAGTTATGGATACACCTGAAGAAGCTGGAATAGATGATATTACAAAAAATATAATTTTATTTGATAAAGCTTTAGAATTATCAAAAATATCTCATGATGATGTGCTTGGAAAGTACCAGTTTATACTTACTACTGGACATAACAATAGAACTCCTAAAGAATATGAAAAATTTATTAAACTAAGATTTAGAAAAGATGATCATAATTTCATTTTAACAAGCAAGGAAAAAACTTTGAATAAATCACAGAATTCAAATTAAATTAGAATTATAAAACTAATGTTTACAAAAGTATATGAGTTTGGAGATGAAGAGTGATCGCGTGTGGTAGTGTTCAAAACTAACAATTACGATTAAAATATAAAATTTGATAGAGATGAAAAGTACGATTTCATGGGTATTTGTGTTTTGTTATATATTTTTAAGACTTCTCTTTCTTGACACCATTCTCTTTTAAACCCCTAAATTAAGCCATTTTCATCAAAGCAAATCAAAATTGTGCCAAAAACGTGCCCAAAGTGTGTCATTGTCAATTTGATTTTTATATAGCTTTTGTATATACTATTGCTATAGTATTTAGTAGTAGGATGTTCTTTTGATTAAAATTGAATGGGATAATGAAAAAAATGAAAACCTAAAACTAAACAGAGATGTCTGTTTTGAGGATGTTGAAAGAGCAATATTAGATAATCAGCTTATTGATATTCTCCCCCATTTTAATCAAGAAAAATATCCAAAGCAAAATATATTAATTGTATTGCTAAACAATTATATTCATTATGTTCCATATGTGAGAAATGATGAAAAGCTTTTTTTAAAAAGTATTGTACCGAGCAGAAAATACAACAAAGTCTATAACGTAAAGGATAAACAATGAAACCTACAAATTATTCTGAAGAAGAGTTAGAACTTGTTAATTATATTGAAAATACAAATCCTAAAAGTATTGCAAATGTTAAAGAGGAAATCTCGTTAATTACAAATATTGTTAAAGAGAATGTACAGAGAAAAAAGCAAGTTAATTTTAGAATGCTTGAAAGCGATTTAGAGAAATTAAAAAGTAGAGCTTTAATTGATGGTATACCATATCAAACTCTTTTAAATTCGATAGTTCATAAATTTTTAAATGGGACTATGATATTTAAGGAAAATGTACAATAAATTTTCACCCCCCTTATATAAGTTTTTTCAAAAGTCTGCAATGGAGGTATAGAAAAAAGTTGTAAATCTCTGAAGTTTTTAAGTAAATGGTAAAATATCAATTCTTTGTACAATTTTCATCTTTTTTGAATTGTATTTGTAGTGTTAAATAATCTAAATAGGTACATTGAGTGTTTATAAAATTTAAAAAATATCTTTTTCTTTTCATGGGACTATTGTCTGTCGGACTTGGGATTATCGGGATAGTGTTACCGGGACTTCCAACGACACCTTTTATATTGGTAGCAGCTTATTTTTTTGCAAAGTCAAATAAGAGGCTCTATTTATGGTTAGAAAATAGCAAACTTTTTGGTCCTATGATTTATCACTGGAGACGAAATAGGGCTATACCTTTAAAAGCAAAAAGGTTAGCACTAGCTTTCATTGCTTTGGCTATCGTGATCATAATTTTTACTATTGATAATGTAGCATTAAAAGTTGCTATTTTGGCTGTTATGATAATCCCCATCTATATCATTAATAAATTGCAAGTTGTTTAGAATAGGAAATCTATAGACCTCTTGCATAACTCTAACAGTTTTATAAAGTATCGTCAGTTTGTAGAATTTGAAAACCCGTTTTATCGGTTTTTACACTAGTATCACATTATCATTAAATTGTAACCTCAAAAAAAATCTACCTTCTACAAATAAGTAAAATTGTAATAATTTTTAACTACTATTCCAAAAAATATCTAAATCAATTACTCAGGAGTTAAAAGTCATGAAAAAGTCATTAGCAAATATTTTATATATGTTAGTATTATCAATAGGTACAGTGCAAGCTGAAACTGCAACAACCGGTTCGGTAGCAATATTACAAAATAGTATTGATACTCTTGGAACTACTGTAACAAATCAGCAAAAACTAGTATCAAAACTATCAGATGACATAGGGATTATGGCTGATCGTATTGGAACAATGGCTGATCGAATTGTTACAACAGAAAACTTATTAGCAGATACTCTAATTGTACTTACATCTAATCCAGATTTAACGGGTGGAAGTACTAGTAATGGTGTTGCTCTAACAGCGCCAACAGATAGTTCACCTGCACTATCAAAAACAGTAGCCCCAACAATAACAATGGTTCCAAGCTCTTCAACATACCTACTTTATGCATCAACTGAACCTACTTTTACTACAGGTAACACAATAGCTTTATACATTGATAGTACTACAACACTATCAAGCAAATGGAATCAAATAGTAACTTTTTACGATAAAAAAACAGATAATCAGAATTTTTATTTAGCTGTAAAAAGAGTAGATAGTTCGAATACTATTTCATCTATCTCTAATAGTATTAAAGTGACATTTTAAGGATATTTTATGAAGAATATAACTATTTATCCTATTTTAATACTGCTCTTTAGTGTTTTAAGTTGGGCACAAGTCATAAATGTAAAACCTGGATGGCAACTTTTAGGTGCTACAGAAGATAGTGCTTCAATGTGTGGTTTTAATTCAAAATGTGTAAAAAGTGTATGGACATATGATAATGGTAGATGGAGTTCTTATGAACCGGCACTAAGTTCTAACACACTAAGTTCAATTAAAAAAGGTGTAGGTTTTTGGGTAAATATGGAAACATGTACCGATACGAATTTGAGCACTAATGTAACTTGTCAGGATGTAAATGTATCTTCTGCAGAAATCATAAATATGATCTATTCTCTTCAAAAGTCTAGATACAGTGTATATGAGAGTAACCAAAATTTGAGTAAAAAACTAGTCTCTGATGTAGATAAGATGAAAACTAGAGTAGAAACTATGGCAAGTAGAGTGACATACACAATTGAAAAATCATATGAACTTATTAAATTATTATCTAAAAGTGTTGAGATAAATTCTTTATATAAGAATATCTTCTCAACTACAACTTCTTACGATACAAATACGCCATATTTTATTATGAGTCAATTAAGTAATAAAAATTTCTTACTTGTATCCTCATCTACACCAATTTTTTCGCAATATAAAACAATTAAAACATCGTTTAGCACTCCTGCATCTTTACTAGTTGCTTGGCAACGAAGCATAGCTAACTATACGAAAGGAAATCTATATTTTAATATTTATGAGATTTTAGAAGATGGTATAACAAATCGTGTTTCTAACACTATGTTTATCCCGGCTAAAAAGATGTTGACAATCTAAAAATCTTTATTATCGTTAAATAATTTGTAGCTTCTTCAAATCCATCTATATTGGTCTCTTCCCTGTACATGGAGAAGAGCAACAAAACTGAATATTTTTTGAAGTATCTATTGTAAATTAAATATAAAGATATTTTTATGAATAATCAACTAGAATGTTAGCTGCAATAAAGATGAGATGAAGGCATAATTTCTCTTAATTTTCAACTTCATTATGTTTGTATGTGAGTGATTGAACATTGAATCTCTATTCTGAGACTCTTTATCTAGGTAGTTCTCAGTTAAATTTAAGAAAATGCCACGAAATTTTGCAAAATTGGAGTATTGAGTAGTTGTTCTTTAAGTATGTTTTAAATTATTGGTTCCAAAAAAATTTAGATTTTCTTTTTATCCTTTTTTTGATAACTTTATATAATCATAATCATAAAAGTACGCGTAAATGAACTCCAATTTTGTAATCTTGTTAATAGAAGATGAAGCTGTAACAAGACAGTTTTTATATTTGTCTCTCGATAAGATGTATGATGATATCTTAATAGCATCTGACGGTAAAGAGGGACTGCAACTCTTTCGTGAAAATAGTGAAAGAATTTCACTGGTGATCAGTGACATTTCAATGCCTAATATGAACGGTATTGAAATGTCTCAAGAGATTCGCAAAGTCAACAGTGAAATACCTATTATACTGTTAACCGCACATGATGATGCCTCTTTGGTTCTCAATGCTCTCAATGCAGGTGTTAACCACTATATGTTAAAACCGATTAATACTAATAAGTTACAAAGTGAAGTTGAACACTATAAAAGTAGGCAAATTCAAAGAGAGCATATTCAACAAACTTATAATTTGCTTACTCAGTATAGAGAGATTATCGATAAGTCCACAATTGTTTCAAAAACAGATCTCAATGGCAGAATTACCTACGCGAATGAAGAGTTTTGTAATATTTCCGGTTATACAAGAGATGAATTAGTAAATTCACCGCATAATATTGTCCGTCATCCAGATACAAACCAAGAAACATTTAAAGAGATGTGGCGGACAATAAAAGATGGAAAAAATTGGAACGGGATTATAAAGAACCTTGCCAAAGACGGTAGTGTTTACTATACAAAAGCATTTATCTCTGCACTCAAAGATCATGACGGTAATATTTTAGAATATATTGCGATAAGACATGATATTACAGAAATTATAGAGACAAGAAATGCGATAGAGAACTCTCAACGAGAGATGATTTACCGTATGGGTGAAATCGGTGAGACAAGATCAAAAGAGACGGGACAACATGTAAAGAGAGTTGCAGAGTACTCCTATTTACTAGCAATTTTGAGTGGTTTGAACGAAGAGGATAGTTTACTGCTTAAAAACGTATCGCCGATGCACGATATTGGAAAGGTCTCCATTCCCGACGCAATATTAAATAAACCGGGAATTTTAACTCAGGATGAGTTTGAACATATGAAAACACATACAATTGCGGGTTATGAGTTGCTTAGCAATTCTGATCAGCCGATGTTACAGGCAGCTTCCGTTGTTGCTTTGGATCATCATGAAAATTATGACGGTAGCGGTTATCCAAATGGTAAAATAGGTGAAAAAATACATATTTATGGTCGGATAACTGCATTAGCAGACGTCTTTGATGCGTTAGGAAGTGATCGAGTATATAAAAAAGCTTGGGAGCTAGATGAAATTTTAAATTATATAAAAGAGAATAAGGGAAGCAAGTTTGATCCAAACTTAGTAGATCTGTTCTTAGATAATATTGATAGATTTATTGAAATTCGAACTGCTATACAATAGCCTCTTGGTATTCTCATTTTTAAGATAAATATCATTGATTATAATTTGTTCATTTTTGAATAAAATGTAATTTATTTGTGATATAGTATCCGCATGAAAAATTTAACAGTGAGTACTCTTTTATCCTTTAGAAATAGACTGATCCTCTATCTATCGTCATTTTCAACGCTACTTTTTTCTCAAAACTATTGTACTAACGTCTGTCCATTCATTGATGGGTTGTCATATAATGAGTTAACTCTCAATCTATTTTATATTTTTGTATTGCATCTAATATTTAGAGAATTTCTTTTTTACAGGTTCAAAAAACCCTTTAAAAATTTGACACTGCCAAGACACGCATACTACTTATCCATTTTGTCATGGACTTTTGCCGGAGTAGCAGCTTTCATTTTACACTATATAAAGTATCCATTTTTCCCAATAGGCAGCCATATAAAACTTCTAAGTAGTTATTGGGTTCTTGGGGCAGGGATATTAAGTCAACTGGAGTATATCGTCTTTGAAAGCACTTATAAAAAGTTGGTAAGTAAAAATAATATTGCCCTGTTTAACGAAAACATATCTAGAAGGATATTTGAAAGTTTTGTTATATTGACGGCTGCCCCTTCTATTACGATACTTATGATATTAATCAGATACAGAAATGAATCTTTATATGGTTCACATATTATTGAAGAGATTGCTTATGTAATCGTTCTTTTTATCTCCGTAGCAATTCTCAATGCCTACTATTTTGGAAAAATGTTAAAGAAAGATACGCATGAAGTGATAGAAAAAATTGCTGCTATAAAAAGCGGGCAGTATGATATTTCGATAAATATTAATAGAGCAGATGAGCTTGGAGAGATATCAAAAGAGATTGAAATAATGTCGCAAGAGATTGGAAGTTTGAACACGGAGATAGTTGATACGCAAAGTGAGATTATCAATACTATGGGAGAGATTGCCGAGACAAGGTCAAAAGAGACGGGCAATCATGTTAAGCGAGTAGCATTTTATTCTGAACTTTTAGCTTTACAGTATGGTCTTTCAAAAGAGGAAGCCGAAAAATTAAAACATGCAAGTCCGATGCATGATATAGGAAAAGTAGGTATTCCTGACAATATCTTAAATAAACCGGGTCGTCATACTGAAGATGAATTTGAAGTTATGAAAACTCACGCTACTATCGGATATGAGATTTTGAAAAATTCAAAAAGAGAGCTACTTAAAGCCGCAGCTATTGTTGCACATGAACATCATGAAAAATATGACGGAAGCGGATATCCAAGGGGGATAAAAGGAGAAGATATCCACATATACGGTCGAATTACTGCATTAGCGGATGTTTTTGATGCTTTAGGAAGTGATAGAGTCTATAAAAAAGCTTGGGAGCTTGATCGTATATTACAACTTATAAAAGATGGAAGGGGAGCACATTTTGATCCAAAATTAGTTGATATTTTTCTAGCCAATTTAGATCAGTTTTTAGAGATACGCGACCGTTTGAAAGACTATAGGTTCATAGTATCAAATTGATGATTTCTAAATACGAACTAAACTTTATATAAGGTTAAAGTAGTTTTATAGTTAACTTAAGATACAATGGTACTTTATTGAGTTTATATGCTCCTTTATTTAGAGTTGGGAACCATCGTATGAAGTTTAGATCTTTTTTCCTCTTTTTTCTATCAGTTACAATATCGTTTCATACCTCCTTGCATGCACTAGAGATTACCGATAGATTGAATATAAGCGGATTTGGAACGGTCGGTTTTTCAACAAATAACAGAGATGATATCCTTTATGATGCATATGAGGGCAGTTCTACCGTTGAAAAAGGCGAGTTTAATTTTCAAACTAACACCATTTTTGGCCTTCAGGGAAAAGTCAATATTACAGATTCTCTCTCTTTTACGGCTCAAGGCGTATCGCAAGATCACGAAAAAGACAATTGGGATACTAATCTTCAATGGGCCTATTTACAATACGATACTGCTTTAGATCTTATTCTTAGGGTCGGAAAATTTAGATTACCTATTTTTCAAACAACCGAGTTGGCATATGTTGGATATGCAAGAACTTCGGCTAATCCAATACTCCCTTTTTACGGTGTTAGCGGATTTGAATTTATGGAAGGTGTTCAAGCACTTTATAGAGAAGATTTTGACAACTATGCTTTGACATTTCGTCTAAATTACGGGCGCGGTGATGATGCACTTCCAAAACCGAATGATCCAAGAGTTAGCGCCATTGAAGTTGAAACGGATGATATTGTTATAGCATCATTAAAGTTTGAAAAAGAAGATTTTTGGCTAAATGCAGCTTATACGCAGTTAAGCGCCGATATTGATACCTATATAATCGATAGGGTAGACGTAGATACAAGATACACAAAAGCAAAAGTTTATAGTGTTGAATACAATTATGATTATGAGAAATTTAACTTTATGGGAGGTTATGCAGCATCGTTTAGCACACAGTTACCTGATGAATATATGTTTTATCACTCTATTGCTTATCGAATTGGAGATTTTAAACCCTATATCCTATACAGCACCAAGTATTTTAGGAATTTACCGCCTCTAAAAACTATTCGTCCTGACATAAAACCGCCGCGTGTTGATGAATCAAAAACAAGAGACAAAAGATGGGCTATAGGCTGTCGCTACGATTTCCATCAAGGTTTTGCATTAAAGTATCAATTTGAGCGAATAGATAATAACTTTAGCCCTCCGAATGTATTGAATACGAGTGGAGATAACGGTACTAACCATGTGCATACGCTAGTGTTGGATTGGATGTTCTGATGAAAGCTTTTCTAGTATCGCTCATATTTACCGTTACGGCATTGGCAGACTTTGCAATTATCGCCAACCCGAATATTAGTATAAACAACATATCAAAAAGTGAACTTGAAAAGATATTTTTATCAAAAACAAGAAATTTTGCAGACGGAACAAGAGCTAAACCCGTAGAGATTGCAAAAACGGGACTAAAATCGATGTTTTATAATTTAATTGCCAATAAGAGTGAGGTTGAATTACGCTCTTACTGGGCAACGCTCATTTTTACGGGTACCGGAAAACCGCCAAAACAGATGAAAAATGAAGATCAAGTTATAAAATATGTTAGTCAAACACCCGGAGCAATTTCTTATATCGAAAAGAGAGAACCGGATGAAAGTGTAAAGATTATATTTTTAAGCGAAAAATAGATGTTTTCAAAACTCTCCATTTTTCATAAAATGATAATTGCACCGATTATTTCATTAATTCTTTTTGTCATATATATGAATTATGTATATGTCCAGTATGATCAGAGTCGTAAAGATTTTGATTTAGTTCGAAAAGAGCATTTCCCGATTTTACAAATTGCCGACAAAAATTTACTTCTTATAGAAAATATGAAAAAAGCCTTTCAGGATACGATTGCCGCAAATGAACCGAGTTGGTTTTCGCGTGCGAAGCAGTATAAAGTCGATATAGAGACAAATTTAGTCAAACTGCGACAGTACAAGTCATTGACGAACTCAGCTTCAGTTTTAAAGATGGAAGGTAGTTTAAAGCATTTTTTTACACTATCTTTAAAAATGGCTCAACAGATGATGCAAGGAGAGAGGTTTCTTGCCTATGATGAACATCTAGCGGTAGAGTTTGAAAATGCAAGAGATGCGTGTCAAAAAGCCTTTAATGAATTTAAAAGATATCAGATCACGTCATTTAATCACATGATAGATCAAACAAACGTGAAGCGCAAATCAATACTTATGACCGGACTATTTCTAGGACTTTTTTTACTATTTACAATCATTTCTATTACTATGATAATATCTTTGCGTACACGTAAGTCACTCAATGCTTTGTTAGAATCCGTGCAAAATATGGCAGATGATAATCCAGATTTTTCGCGCAGAATTAAACATGAGGGCAGTGATGAGGTCGGAAAATTGGTTAAGCAGTTTAACCGATTTACGCAAAAGCTTGAACACGACCACAATGAGTTACACAGTGCAAAAAAAGAGCTTGAAGTTTTAAATGAAAAGTTAGAGAAGTTGTCTATTACCGACGGTTTAACTGGAGTATTCAATCGCCGCTATTTTAATCAACGTATTGAAAGCATGTGGCAGGAGAAGATGCGAAGTAAAATGCCGCTTTCTCTTATTATAATAGATATCGATTTTTTTAAAAAATATAATGACTATTACGGGCATCAAGGCGGTGACAGGTGTCTTATTAACGTGGTAAAAGATGTAGAAAGGACGCTACAGCGAGCAACGGATATGTTATGTAGATACGGTGGCGAAGAGTTTGCAATACTAATTAACGGGGATGTGGATGAGGCGGAACATATTGCTAGAAATATCCATGATAGAATTAATGGTGCCAATTATGAACACAAGGAATCATCTTTTAAGCAAGTAACGCTCTCTATGGGGATTGCAACCTTGATGCCTGAACAAAATTTAGATTATAAAGCACTCATAAAAAAAGCTGACGAGGCTCTTTATAAGAGTAAGAGAGATGGAAGGAACAGATATACTGTAGCTCAAAATTAAATTTTTATAGCGTGTATATATTATCTGTTATACTTTTGTTATTTTATTCACAAAGGTGCTTCTATGTTCAATAACTTTGACAATACTTTGGAATCTATTTTAAGCCCAGATATCGGAAAATTGATATTAAGATTTTCAGTAGGAGTTTTAATACTATTACACGGTATACATAAACTTTTTATCGGCGGTGTCGAGGGTGTTAGACATTTGGTTGTTCAATCGGGATTTCCAGAATTTTTTACATACGGTATATATATTGGCGAAGTTATAGCACCTCTGCTATTGATACTTGGGATATATGCAAGGCTATCAGCATTTTTGATCAGTTTTACAATGGCATTTGCTATTTTTTTAGCTCACAGTTCGCAGGTATTTTCACTTCATAGCAAAACGGGTGGCTCTTTAATAGAGTTACAGTTACTGTTTTTATTTTCTGCTTTAAGTATCACCTTTATCGGTGGAGGAAAATATAGTCTAAAGTATCAGGGTTGATACACTTAATAATAGAGTAAGAGCGAAATTATTTAGTGAAAATATTTATGATGACGATAAATTACCAATAACATCATTGTTATAAAGCTAAATGATCCGCCGATAATTACCGAAAAGATAATGAATGTAAACATCTCTATCATGTCATATATTGCAAGGGGGAATGAGTAGTTAAGTATGAAGGAACCAAGTATGCTATATACACCAAAAAGGGATAAAATAAATCGTGTACTATTCGCAAGAGAGAGCATCGGTTCCTCCTTTAAACATGTAGTAAACCATAATCTACACCAAAATTATATCAAAAAATTTATGATTGTCATAATATGATATTATAGTAATAGCTTTATTCAACTACTAAATATTATTGTGAGTATTTATGTATCGACATTTTTTAATTAAAACTGTTTTTATATGTTTACAAATAGAGATAATTTTTTAAGCTTGATTGCTCAATAGTTTGTAAAATTTGAGTTATAATGATGCAAATGATGATCTTTAATTCGTACATACAATTATTTTTTAGACAATAAAAATATCTAATGTTTTTTATTAATGATAGTGTTACTATTTAAATGATACTTTTGCAAAAAAAGGAATAGAGATGAATGAATATGAAAACTTTGATAAGATGACATTAACAGAGAAAATAAATGCTGTTGATAAGGTAATAGAAGAGAATATAAGAAATTTCTTGGTGAAAGACAACGGAGATTTAGAGTTGGTCAATGTTGAAGAGGTTAACGGAACAGTTAAAGTCTACATTGAGTACTTAGGTGCATGTGTAGCCTGTCCATCTTCGGGAGGGACTTTGATGTCGATACAAAACATACTTCAAAGAACATTGGCAGAAAACATTAGAGTTGTAACCGTATAATCCAAGATATATGAAATATCAATGATAGAAACTGAGTTCTTACCACGAGTTGCATTAGAGAGTATGAATGAGACTCACTTTGAAGAGATAGAGATTATAAATCAGATCTCTTCTTTGATTGAAGCTAAAGAGGTCGATAAGATATTAAATCAACTTCAACTGCTGCACCAACATACAGTAGAACATTTTGCTAAAGAGGAAGATATGATGGAAATAACATATTTTCCTCCCTACGAGACGCACAAAGAGGAACATGACATAGCTTTAGATGTTTTAGAAAATATTATTGATGATTGGAAGCAAAATAGAAATTTAGGAAACTTGTCTCACTATATCGATGAAGTATTACCAAATTGGCTTCATGATCATATTCAGACTATGGATTATGTTACCGCTAATTATCTTGTCAAGTGGCATGGAATGTAAGATCGAGAATTACTAATGTTTTACTAAAGTATCGTAATCCTCTTGATATCTGTCTCTAATTTTTAAAAACTCATCAAGGTTCTCAAAAAAAAGATCTACAAGGTTTGGATCAAAATGTTTTCCACTCTCTTCTTTAAAAAGCTCTAATATCCTATCTAGTTTCCACGCCTTTTTATAGACTCGGTCATTTCCCAATGCATCAAAAACATCCGCAATAGCTGTAATTCTTCCATAGATATGAATTTGCTCACCCTTTAAACCTCTAGGATAGCCCGAACCATTCCATTTTTCGTGATGCTCTCTAGCAATTGTTGATGCTGCTTTAATAATCGGTCTGTTTGATGATTTGAGCATGTCATAACCGATCTCGGCATGGGTCTTCATAATTTCAAATTCATCAGGATTTAATTTACCGGGTTTATTGAGGATTTCATCAGGAATTCCCACCTTACCAATATCATGCATAGGGCTTGCCATTTTTAAGATTTCAGCTTCATCTTCGCTCAATCCATGAAGCAGTGCTAAAAGTTTTGAGTATTCGGCTACTCTTTTGACGTGATAGCCTGTCTCTTTGCTCCTCACTTCACCGATCTCACCCATTTTGAAGATAATCTCTTTTTGAGTCTCTTCTATTTCTGAATGCAACTTGACAGTTTCTGTGATGTCTTGCATTAGCTGTAAGTGTTCAGTTACTTCACCTTTAGCATTAGTTATCGGATAGACGATAGTGTTTGTAATAAAGGGATTGCCGTCTTTGCCAATATTTGTAAAGACAAATGAGAAACTATTTTTCTCTTTCATTTTTGTTTTCAAACGTTCACAATCACCCCGTCTGATATGTTTTTCATCCTTTATCTTAGAGCACTCTACACCTTTTAAATCCTCTAAAGTATAACCGCTTAACTCACTAAATTTTTCATTAAGATAGATAATTCGATTGTTGGTATCGGTTTTTATAACAGCTGTGGCATTATTAATAGCCTCTTCATACTGTTGTGTGTATTTGATATTCTCTTCTAAAGACTTGTTTGAATCGTTTAACTGCTCTTTTAATATCTCCTTATACTGCTCTAATTCGGTAATATCATGTCTAATACCTATATACTCTATTGGAGAGCCTTGTGCATCTAAAAGAGGTATTATCGTAGCATCGACAATATATGTAGAACCGTCTTTAGCTCTGTTTTTAATGATGCCTTTCCACTGTTGTTTTGATTTAATGGTTTGCCAAAGCTCTTCAAATAGTTTAGAATCCATATCTGGGTGACGAAGGATATTGTGTGATTTGCCAAGAAGCTCTTCAGGACGGTATTTGGAAATACGGCAAAATTCATCATTCACGTAAATGATTTTGCCATTCAAGTCGGTTTTTGAAAGTATAGTACTTCCATCAATAGCAAGTTTATACTGCTCAAGTAGAGAATTTGAGAGTTTAAATGCCTCTCTTTGATTAAAAAGGTCAATGCTGTCGTTAAGAGTTGATATGAATTTCTTAGCAACTATAGGTTTTGCAATAAAGTAGTTTACTTTTAGCTCAATCGCTCGGATAAAATCTTCTTTTTGTTCAAGCCCGGTAACCATAATGATTATTTGATCAGGATTGATTTGTCGTATCTCTTTGATAAGCTCAAAACCATCCATTTCAGGCATGATCATATCGGTAATAACAATGTCAAATGAATCTTGATTATATAGTTGCAAGGCCTCTTTTCCGTTAGAAGCATAACGGACATTTTTTAAATTATTTTCTTCAAAAATGATATTTACGAACAGTTGAACAGAACGTTGATCTTCTACATATAAAATTTTAACGTTATGTTCCATCTCGCTACTTTTTAAATTTTCGTGAAACTATATCATAATTTTATTATTTATATTTAACTTTATGATACTTGGTATGTTATATATGTTTTAAAGTAATTATATAAGAGTAGATTAGCTCTTATATCGGTATAATTTGATAAAAATAGATAGGAAAGTTTATGGAACACAATTACGAACTTATTCACAATGAAGCGGAATCTCAGTATGAGTATCATATTGAAGGATTCTTGGCACGTTTAGTCTATAAAGAGGAAGACGGTGTTTTACACCTTACAAATACTTTCGTTCCAAAAGAGTTAGGCGGTAGAGGAATTGCAGGTGCACTTGTTAAGGATGTATTTGCAGATATTGAAAAGAGAGGACTTAAGATGAAACCGGCATGTTCATATGTTGTGAACTACGTCGAAAAACATCCTGAGTACGAGCGTCTTCAGTAACTGTTACCTGCTTTTTAGTGGTCGGATATAAGATAGTATCAAATTATATCCGGCTTAAACTATAAACTTTAAAAATTTCTGCTTGAAATACTTCAAATTTTTTTAAAATAAAAGTAAAATATATAATTATTTTTGATACAATTACCTTTATGGTTTGTTATAGAAATATTATAAAAATTAATTTTTTTTTGATAATGAAATAATTTTATACGATGGAATAAATAGGGAGTATAAGGAGCATGTACTATGAAATTTAACCTTAACTCATTTTTATTGGCAACATCCGTTGCGCTTGATTATGCTGAAAAAGAGATACTCAATACTACGACACATCACAGTAAAAGATGTGCATATATTTCACTGCGAATTGGCCTTGAATTAGGTCTGTCTCAAGAAGAGTGTTTTGACCTTTGTTCATTGGCACTGATGCATGATAGCGGTATAACACAGGCATTTTATAACCAGGATCTATTAAAGCCCGGAGAAAAAAAGAATTTACTCTATTTGGAAAAGTTTTTAGAACATCCAAGAATAGGTGAAAAAAATGTTGAAGAGTTCCCGTTTTTAACATCTCCAAAGAATGTAATACTCTATCATCACGAATACCTTGATGGAAGCGGACATTATGGAGTAGAGGGTAAAGATATACCTTTGATGGCACAAATTATTGGTTTTGCAGATGATATTGATAAAAAATTCAATCTCTTAGATTCAAATATAGATAGTTTAAGAGAAGTTCATAGATTTGTTCAAGAGGGTAGGGGTAGGCTATATTCTGAGGAGATTGTTGACACTTTCAGTATTTTAAGCGATAAAATATCGTTTTGGCGTGATCTATGTGAAGAGAATCTCATAAGTTCTATTGAGACCTATTTACCGCAAATTGAAAACAGTTTAGAACTCTCTGATCTATTGCATATCTCATTTGTATTTTCTAAAATTATTGATGCAAAGTCACCCTCAACTGCGGCACACTCTAACGCACTTATGTCTAAAGCAAAGGATGTTGCAAAATTTTTGGATTGGGATTATGAAAAAAGTATCTATTTTCAAATAGCAGCCAATCTTCACGATATAGGATCATTAGGTACGCCAAGAAAGATATTGAAAAAAGAGCACTCTTTAGGGTTTGATGAATTTGAAGAGGTCAAACTACATGTCCAGTTAACACACACGATATTAAAATCCATAACCGGTTTTGAAAAAGTGTGTCAATGGGCATCAAGACATCATGAACGAATAGACGGAAGCGGTTATCCGTTTGGTATTACAAAAGAGGAGCTCTGTTTTGAATCAAAACTACTTGCATGCTTGGATGTGTATCAAGCACTTTTAGAGGAGAGACCTCATAGAAAAGAGCATTCACACGAAGAGGCTATCGAGATTCTTTATGAGCATGTTCAAAAGAAACTTTTTGAGAAAGAGATTGTTGATCTTATCGTAACTGTTTTTTCATAAAAAACATTTATCTATTTTTGTCACTTTTGTAAAACTCTCTTAAAAGTTTTGCATAATATTCGTCGGTTTTCTCATTTTGAATTTTATGCACTTTACTCTCACTATTTTGTTCCTTTTCATCAAGTTTGTAGCTATCAAAGTGTGTACCCAGTGTATTTTGATTTTTAGAAGTTCTCTCTTTTCTGGAGTGTACAGTCGTCTTTTTCTCATCTATTTGAAGTTCTATCTCTTGGTTATTGTTAAAGTATTTGTGGCTATCTGGTGTCTCTTTACCAAATACAAAGAGGTACTCCTCTTTCTTGTTGCCGTTTTCAAAAAAAAGTTCGACAAGACCATCTATTTCATCGTTTTTTAGATTTGAACTCGCTTTGAGATTTCCGTTATCATGGTACAATCTAAATTCACCCTCTGCAACGCCATTTTTAAAAACTATCTCAATATCTAAATTGCCGTCTTCAAAGTACTCTTTGGCTACACCGTGCTCTTTACCGTTTATAAAAGTCACCTCTGCTTTAATTCTGCCGTTTGGATGAAAATGTTTATACTCACCGTGCACGACACCGTTAACGTACGGGGCACTATATTTTATTCGTCCATTCTCATAGTACATCTTCTCATAACCGTGTTTTTTCCCGCTCTTAAGAGAGGTTGTCTTTTTTAAATTTCCGTTTTCGTAGTATACTTTTTTAAGTTCATCAGCTAAACTCAAAGCTTACTCCTATTAAAAAATAAAGTTTAAATTATTATAATTATAGCATTAATTAATATATAATCTCAAATCCCTCCATTAAGAGTTAATGGGGGAATTTTTTTGATTTTAAACTTTCTTGAATTTGATTTGATATCTCTTTTGTTCTGTTTCCTGATTTTTCAACATTATCGGTAAATTCTACTACATCATTTAAAACACTTAGTAAAGAGATAAAACGACTGCTTACAATTTCTGTTTGCTCATTTTGATTATTAAAGCCCTCGGACACTTCGGCTATAGTTTGTGCTAAAGTTTTTATATGCGAATTTATTTCACTAAGAGAGCGTTGTGTTTTCTCTGCCAGTTTTCTTACTTCGTCTGCTACGACTGCAAATCCTCTGCCGTGTTCACCTGCACGAGCAGCCTCTATCGCAGCGTTGAGAGCTAGTAAATTTGTCTGTTCTGCAATATCACTGATAACCAAGACAACTTTTTCTACCTCCATACTTTGTGTACTTAGTGTATGAACATGCTCTTCAAACAGATTTGACATCTCCGACATAGACTCAAGAGATTTTTTTGATTCATTAGAGTTCTCCTGCATGGTAGAGGTTGCATTTTTTAGCATACTTACCGTTTGGTCGAGATTATCGGTATTCTCTTTAAGTATGTTGCTATTTTGCATACTTTTTTGAAGAGTATGAATAATCTCTTTTTGAACAAAATCTATTGATTTTTCAAGTTCTGAGAACTTACCTTGCGCATCAAGAGCATCATTATAAACTACCGGAACACTAAAATCATTTTCTGCCATTTTCATATTGACATGTACAAGGTCTGAAAGGATTTTATTGATAGATGAGACCATCTCATTGATAGTCGTACCGAGTCCTTGAAGACCTTTGTGTGATGCTGTTACCTTGATTTGCGTATCAGTTTTACCATGATTGAGCTCTTCGGCCAAATCATTTACCGCTTCAATAAATTTATCGTCTTGGATAAGTCCATCTTTGGCTTTTTCAACTTGAACCTCTATTGAGTTTGCCATATCTGCAATCTCATTTTTTCCATGAAGCGCTATAGAGAGAACTGAACGTGATGAGTCTTCTAAAAAGTTTAAAAATGAATTTAAACCGTTTTTGAATGTCTCTAGATCTTGTAGAAAGCTTTTTACTATAAACATTGAAAAGAGTGAAAATAGCAACAATAGTATGGTTATGAAGATCACTTTGACAAAATCAAATGTGGCACTGCTACTTTTGTCTTCAATAATATCTAATACATTTTTTGAAAGAGTCAGTAAAACATCTGATTGTATCGTTTGCATCGCTTTTGAAGTTAAAGTAAACCAATTTTGAGGATTTTCATGAAAACCTCCGATGTGATCGATGGATAAAAGCTCTTTTCTTAGATTTCTCAAATCATCTAAGACGTTTTGGGGAACATACTCATTATAGTCATAAAATATAGCATTTTCATCCGCTGCTGCAAATGCTTGTATTGTGGACTGGTAGTTTACGGCATCCTCGATAATTGTTTGCGCCTCTCCTTCTTCAAACTGATTTTTAGCAAGTACTGTAAAAATGTTATAGGAGATCCGTATTGCAATTACATTTGCATGAAACATATGCTTCCATGCAACCATCGGTGCTGCAAGAAGTGCATTTTGTGCATTTTCACCTACAATCTGTACTGCATCAACCGCATTATTATAAAAACTAAAATAGGTATCGTTAAATAGTTCTTCTTGCCCCTGTAGCAGATTTTGACGCTCTTTTTTAATTTTTTCTATACTCTCATCAAGTTTTTTAAATGAGTTTTTAATCTCATCAGAATATCTGTAATTAAGACTGAAAAACTTTTCTAACTCCTCTTTCCACGTCTCTATCATTTGGTTACTTTGTTCATATTGATTTTGAAGGTTACTTAGATCTTTTTTATTATAGAGGTGCTGTAGTAGAGCATATTGCTCCTTTTGAATTTTATAAGATAATCTATTTGCTAAAATAATAATTTTTGTTACCTCTTGATCTTTTACACTGATGTCATCAAGAGGGATAGTATCTTGAATTACTATTTCATTGAGCTCTTGCAGACCTTTTATCCAGTGTGTGGAGTTGTTTTCCCAAGACTCTTTAGAGATTGAAAAACCACCTATTCTACTCTCTTGCATCACACTGTCTCTCTGTTTTACGATATCTTGAAAAAGTTTGCTTTTCTTTAGTGCAAGAAGATTTTGAACGTACTCATTTTGAGAGAGTGAACTGAATTTTTCTAATGATACGTTTTGCTGCTCTATTGCGGCAACCCAAAGGAATCTAGCTCCTAGAGGAAAATGTTTTGCAGAGAGTACTGCAGCACCTAGAGCTCTTTCAGCACTTATAGCGCTTAAAATTTTCAGTAGATAGTAGTACGACTGCATTTCAAATGCATCATTAGCACTCGGAGCAAGTTTTGAAGTAGAAAATATAATCTCTGAGAGGGAATTTTCTATAGCACTATACTCTTTTACAAGATTTTGTAAACTGATTTCTTTTGTATCAATTTTTTGATGCAGTTTCTTTAAACCCTTAAGTGCTACAAGAGATTTCTCTATTGTCTTTTTTAAAACATCGGGTATGGAGTTGTTTTTGAGAAAACTCTCTAATGAAGTTGAAAAATTTGTCAAGGGTACTTCAATAGATTTTCTATAGGTAAGCAGTGACTTTTCTGTTTTTATATCTTTATTAGAATAGGCTAGGGCACTTAGATCACGCTCTTTCCAAATCAAAAAGAGGAGTTTTTCAACTTCATTTGCTTTGTTGACATAAGTTCTATAATCTGTATGAATACTCATACTATTCCAACTCTTAGCACCGTTGTTTATAAATATAATGATAAGAATTGCCGCCATCGTACCTATTAGTCCGATAAGTAGCTTTTGAAGAGATATAAATTTAAACCAATAAAGCCATTTCATGATTGTATCCCCCAAGTTGAAGATATTGAGTACAATTCTCAAAAAATAAGAAAAATCACGGTATTTAATATTATATGATCAAATCTTCTAATTTTAGCTTAAATATTTTTTTTAATTTTATAAGAATTAATAAAGATTTTGACTGCAAATATGTACAGTTTTTTGCAGTCTTGATGAGGAAAATTTGGAATAAATTTAGGGATGTTTGATTTTGATTTTTGAATTGAGTAGATATCCGATGATTGCAATAAGAGCAAGTATTATGTAACCGCTTTCTATAATCTCATATTGCCAGGCTAAAAAGAGAAACCATTGTAAAATTGCGCCAAGCGGTGTGGGTACACCTGTAAAATACTTCTCTACACCGCCTGCATCTGCATCAATATTGAAGTTTATTAATCTTCTAAGCGCAGAGATAACATAATAGATTTGAAAAATTGCAACTAACAAGATGGGAGTGTCACCTGTGGCAAAAATAGCTTGATGTATTAAAAAGGTAGGCACTAATACAAATGAGATAAAGTCTGCAAATGAATCTATCTGTATGCCAAACTCCGTTGAGAGATTATATTTTCTAGCAATCTTGCCGTCAAATATATCAAATGCTCCCGCAATCCATGCCAAAATAATTGCTGTCGTAAAATCATTATGCGAAATGAAATAGATTGCTAGGATCCCACTAATTATATTTACAAAGGTAAATAGATTTGCTAAGTTATATGGATGATTTGCTTGATATAAAAAGTTCAATTTTTACCCTTTGGTTGTTTTATGATATATTGTAGGCATTGTTCACCCGTACTGCTTAGAACAACTGCTGAAGGAATCTGCTTTGATTTAAACCCATATGCCTTGCAGCCGTGAGGCTGAGAAGCTTCCCATGTTACAAAGTAGTGAACACAGCGTTGACACACTATTTTCAATGAGCGGCTCCGGGTAAAAAGTTTTGATCACTTTCGTAGTTAAGGAATCTCCCGTGTAGTTTTTTTTGCAAGTTGAAAAGTTCGCTCAGGACATCCATATGTATCTGTGAATGAAACTCCTCATGTTTAAGTCGTAGAAAATCTGATTTGTGAAAGTCGTGATCGGTTTCAAAAATTATCATCATCTCTATCTCTTTTGGAGTTATATTTGTTTTATATGTATATTTTATCGGCACATGAACTTTTTGAGTCGCTTTTTTTATCATATGTTTAAACTCATCCCATCTACTACCGGGTTTTTCATGAGTTTCAAAAATGCGTATGTTAAATTTTTCATCTTTATTGAGTCTGTTTGAGAGTTGTGACATACTTCTTTCTGCTTCAATAAGGCCATTTTTACTCATATTTGGATTGTGCGGGACACTTACCTTAACGACGGTGCTATCTTTTGATATTTTTTTCCAAAGATAGGAGGCACTTTTCTCCAATACACTGCTTGCTTTTTTTAACGTATCTGTATTCATAAGATATATTGTAGCAAAAAAATAATACAATTTGTTCATTTTGAATTCTTAAAATAGGTGGTATTTGTTGAATAGTTATATAAATGTTCATTATCTTTATAGCAAGGGACGAGATTTCACTGCCGAAGAGATTCATGAGATGATTATTGAATCACTATTTAACTTCTACTACCGAAAACTTCTTGATCGTTTTAAGAAAGGTGATCCTACGCTCAATAAGAAAACTGTTGAAATGGTACAGCACCATGGAACAATTGCTCTACATAATAAACGTTCAATTTTTGCCTCTAAAAAAGATATCGTCTATCAAGAGTACAAAGATAATCTAAAAGCACTCAAGCAAAGATATAAAGAGTATAGAACGCATGTAAATGAGAAGAGGGGAGTGAACGGTTCTCTAATAGAGTTTCACAATGAACTTTCATCTTTTTTCTCTACAATAAATGAGCATAATAACTCTATAACGCAAATTTTATTGCTATCAGGTTGTTATGAGATACATGTCAGGTACAAATATGATGATAGTGTTATCAAAAAGCTCTCAAAAATGTCACTTGAGAAACTTCAAGATGAATCAATAGGGGTAGAGGAGCTATTACATGATCTAATCGGTGTCCGTTTTGTTTGCCAATACCCCTATCAGCGTGAATGGGTCGCACGTGTTTTGTATAACTATTTTGATATACCAAATAGAGATGATGAACATCTTGTTTACGGCTTTTTCAGTTTAAAACGAGAAAGCGGATATAGAGCACTTCATTGTGATATTTCAGATTTTAATCCCAAATTTACAAGCCATTTGGTTTCAGGTGAAACTATGAATAGAGTCGGTGAAAATCGTTATAACGTGGAGATACAGGTACAAACTACCATGGAAGCAACTTGGGCGAAAATGGAGCATGAGGTTAGTTATAATATTCATAACAAGGGAAGCGGAAGACCTGAAGAGATAAGAGTTTTATGGCAGAGTATGGCTTCAAGACTTGAAGTTTTAGAGAGCGAGTTTGAGATGTTGAAGTTTTCTACCGAACTTTCAACTACCTCTTTAACAAGAAGAGGTTTTGCATACTACCGTCCTATGTTAGACAAGGCTTCTCAACAGATAATCGTTGAATCTGAACAGGAGATCAGTAATTCAGAAAATGATCTGATCCGCCATGAAATTTCACGTGCCGGTTTTTTGCATAGATCTCGTAAAAATTTTGAGCGTATTATGCAGCATGTTGAGGATACAAAAAAACTTGATATCCAAGATACGTTGCGTCTTCAAGCGGCATTTATTTACTATAAATTTGCTCAATATGATGAGTTTTATACACTTGCAGAGATTAGTAAAGCAATAACAAAAAGCGTAGAACAGTATAAGATAGTTGCAAATAGAGAAGTTGAAAACAAGTATCATTCAGTTTTGGTTTTAAATGCTTGTATTAGATATTGCAGGTTAAGGCAAAAGAATGGTTACGGACTACTTCAACGTAGAGATGAACCCATAACAAACTTAGATACGGCAATGAACTATTTTCAAAAAGCATTGAATATCATGAATAATCTTGATAGTCAAAGTGAAGATCTTCTATTGCATGATGGGTATAGCTACTTTAAGATCATCTATTATTTGGAAGTATTGGCTCAAGAGATTGAGGTTTCACATGAAGAGAATGAGATGTTGTCCTCATTGTGTAAACTCATAGATGAGTTTAGAAAAAAGTTTTTCAATGAAAAAATTAAGAAACGTTTTTTTGAAAAACTGGAAGTTTTGCATACGGGAAGTTATCACTTTTTGCTTGGATATATCAATATACTGCTCTATCACAGTGTTATAAAACCAAAAGATGCGCTCAAAAGAGTCATTGCCTACTCCGCAAGCGGACAGGTTCGCTACATTGATAAATTTTATTATGAAATTTCATCGTATAGGTACCATATGGAAAGTGATGATAAAGCTTTGTTAATTTACCATAAGAATAATGCACTCTTTTTGCTTTCTAGAATTCAGAAACAGTACAGTATATACGAGTATGAAAAGGCAAGAAAACATTATAGTTATTTGATGGAGCGTTAAGCGTTATTGTAAAAAATGATCTGTTTTTTATCTCTTTTTACAATCTTGTTGATTTATGTAGAGATCTTTTTTAACACTTACCCACTTCCCGTTCTCTATCTTCCCGCTAAGTTTAATAAAATTGTCTCTAGAGGATACGGAGGTAAAAGTATCTCCTTTTTTTAGATGAGCTTTAACTACGCCGCTAAGATTAATTACTTGTGTATCATTAACTAGCGTAAAAGTACTAGGTTTGAATTTTTTTAGTTTAAAATCTGAGGGTATTTGTTTGAGTGAGTTACTTTTTCTGACAATTGAGAGTTGTGGTTCTATTTGTGCATGACGATCATATAATAGAAGCATCTGCTGTTTTAATCTCTCTATTTCATACTCTAAATTTGCTATATCTTTTTGTTGTTTGAGTAGCAAAGTTTCAACTTGGCTAAGTTCGGCCGAATTCAGCACAGATACACTAAGGAGTAAAAAAATAAACAGCGTTGTAATTTTACTCATTAATGTCCTTGACGTTTAGCTTTTTTAATTTTTGCAATAGATCTATTATCAGCTGCTTATCCTCTTTCTGTTTTTCCAGCAGCATAAGAATATCAAGCATTCTAACAATGTTCTTTTTCAGAATTTCAGCTTGAGGATTTAGATTGGTTTTTGATCGAATAGGACTTGCCCACTGCATTATTTCAACTCGCATATCTTCAGTTAGCACCTTTGATGATTGTGCAAAAGAGAGTGAAAAAAGGAGTAAAAGGGTTACTAAAATTTTCATACACTACACTTCAGTATGAGTAACAGAAATTGGATCGGCAAATTCTTTAACAATTTGTTTAAACTCATCTAAATTTTCAAAGAGGATCTGAACAATTTGTGGATCAAACTGTTTACCGTTTTGTTCTTTAAAATAGTCCAAAACTTTATCCATAGGCCAAGCCTCTTTGTAGCATCTTTTATGCAACAAGGCATCAAAAACATCGGCAACGGCAACAATTCTTCCGTAAAGACTAATATCAGTGCCTGAAATACCATTTGGATAGCCTCTGCCGTCAAATCTCTCATGGTGATCACGCGCAAGTAAAGATGCGCACTGCATCAATTTTCTCGAGGATTTTTTTAAAATCTCATACCCGATATTGGCATGTTTTTTCATGACTTCAAACTCTTCATCGGTAAATTTAGCATCTTTAAGAAGTATGGAATCTGGAATGGCAACTTTTCCTATATCATGCATTGGAGCGGCAATTTTAACCATAGTCGCCTCTTCTTCATCAAGTCCGAGTTTCTTTGAAAGGAGGTATGAGAAGAGTGCGACACGTTTTACATGATTACCCGCTTCATGAGATCTGTTTTCTACAACTTCACCCAATGTAGTAATTACCTCTTTTTGCGTATCTTGAATTTCTATATCAAGATAGAGATTTTCAAAAGCGATCGCAACGTTTGATAAAAAGATGTCGATCAGATGTTTGTCCGTATCGGTTAAGTTAGTAATCTCTTTTATGTAAAGAAGATTGATATGCCCGCTTTTTGTTTTAAAATATCCTATAAATATGTCATCAACAAAAATTCTCTCCTCTTTTTCTACTGCCTGTTTAAAAAGATCGATTACATTATCCGGAATAGCAGTATTGCTTTGCTGGAACTCTAAATCTTTAAAGTTTCCTGTAGCTGCTAAAACTTTGAATTGTTCATCTTTTAGCTCTACGGTCATAGCATCTGTTTGAATATAGACCGAACTGTCGTTAAGATTTAATATAGCTATAAGTTGTGTGAGAACGCCGCTAGCAAAATCTTTTAAAGATCGTGTTTCAAAGAGGTTGGCAGAACTTTTAATAATTTGGCGAAGACCCTCTCTATTTTTATCTAGAACATGGCGATCATCGTCAATTATTTTTAAATCTCTGTAGTTTCTTAAAGAGGAGATAACTGTCGTGAAGAGTCTTTTTGCAGTCAACTCTGTTTTCTCTTTATAATCATTTATATCGTATTCGATTATGACCTTTTCTTCAGGAGCACTTCCTGGTTGTCCGGTTCTTAGAACAATTCTAGTCATTGAGTTTTGTAAATCGCTACGGATATATTTTGCCACTTCTAGCCCTGAGGTACTCTCTTCCATAACAACATCAAGAAGTACCAGCGCAATATCATTAATTGTAGAGAGTTTCTCTTTTGCCTCTTTACCGCTGTAGGCACTGATAAACTCAATACCTTTGTTTTCAAACATGAAAGTTCTCAGGACGGCTTGCGTAATAGTATGTACTTGTTCATCATCGTCTACTATGAGAACTTTCCATTTTTGGTTCTCAGTGACTTTTGCTTTTGTTTTCGCAAATTGAAAAGGCGAATTTGCCATGATTTACTTCCTCGTATAACCCTAATGGAACATATATTAATAATGCATCATAGAAAATTATCATATCTAACAGGAACTGTCTGAAGCACGATAATATTCCTAAAAAGGTCTCCCATTCTATCAAGATGCTCCTTGTTATTACCTTTATTAACTCACTCTAATGTTATACTTTCGTAATGAAAAACGTTGCAATTATCGGTGCTGGAGCCTCTGGAATGTTTGCGGGTATAGTAGCTGCAAAACATGGTGCTAAGGTTACAATTTTTGAAAAAAATGAGAAGCTAGGAAAAAAACTTTTTGCTACCGGAAATGGACGTTGCAATATTACCAATAGGTATGTAAGGTTGGAACATTTTCACTCTAACAATATGCAAACCGTAGATAATATTTTAGAAGAGTTTGGACAAGAACAGACTCTAGCTTTTTTTCAAGATTTAGGTGTTGAAATAGTTGAAAATGAAGACGGTAGAATTTATCCGCTATCAAAGCAGGCATCTATCGTCGTAGAACAGATGGAATATGCTCTTCACAGACTAGGCGTAGAGATCGTTTTGGGTGAAGAGGTGGTGAAAATTCAAAAAAATAAAAGAAGTTTCTCACTCTTTTTAAAAAATAGAAAAGTGGAGTTTGAACGTGTTATTTTAAGTGCCGGTGGGGTTGCCGCTTCACATTTAGGCGGTACTGAAAGCGGCTATGATTTAGCAAAAAGTCTAGGACATAGTATCGTAAAAACAATGCCTTCATTGGTACAGCTTGATGGAAATGATAAATGTATGAAGATGCTTAAAGGGGTCAGGATAGATGCAAAGGTTAGTCTGTATGTAAACGGTAAATTTTTGCAAAGTAAAGAGGGTGATCTACTATTTACCGATTATGGGTTTTCAGGTCCAACGATTTTACAGCTAAGTAGAAAGGCAATCTCGGCACTTGAGGGTAAAAACAGGGTTGAAATTTCTATCGAGTTGTTATCTTTTATGAGCAGAGAAAAACTAGCCTCTATGTTAGAGCAAAATATTGCAAAAGATAGGCAAAAAGATTTACAACTTCATTTAAGTAGTTTTATACATAAAAAAATAGCACGATGTCTGCTCAAAGAGAGTCATCACATCGATAGAGTAGTATCTTTGATCAAAGGGTGGCGTTTTAGTGTTCAATCTGCACATGGATTTAAAACGGCAGAGACTACGATCGGAGGAGTCTCTATGGAAAATATTGATGCACAAAATTTAGAATCACAACGACACAAAGGACTTTATTTTACCGGTGAGGTTTTGGATGTTGATGGAGATTTAGGCGGTTATAATTTACAATGGGCATGGTCATCGGCTTATGTTGCTGCAAGAGCCGCCTCGAGCTGATGGAGCGCTCTTTGTAATTGTGCGTGTGGAAGCGCAATATTCATCCTCATATGTGTTGCATACTCTTTTGAAAAGGTGTATCCCGGACTTAGCCCCAACTTTGCTTTCTTTGAAAAAAACTCTCCAAGTTCTCTAGCGTCTAAATGAAGTGCAGAACAGTCTAACCATAGAAGATAGGTTGCCTCAGGAGGCGTCATTTTTATAGCTGAATTTTCAAAAAAAGTTGATGCCGTACGGATATTTTGTTGCAGATAGGCTTTTAGCTCTTCTAACCATCTGTCACCGCAACTGTAAGCTGCCTGCATAGCAACTATGCCGTATTGATTAATAGTCGCAATATGCAGCTTTTTTAGTTCATCGCGTAACTTTTGGCGCATTGTTTCATTGCTAATAATGCTAAAGGATGCAGATAACCCTGCGAGGTTGAATGTTTTACTCGGTGATTGTGCCGTTATAACTTTATAATCACCCTCAATGCTTCCCGCAGGAGTAAATTTGTCATAGACTATATCGCTGTGAATTTCATCGCTAAAGAGTATGACATCATGTTTTTTACATAGTCGCAGTGTCTCTTGAAGTTCATCTTTACTAAAAAGTGTGCCGGTAGGATTATGAGGATTACTGATAATAAGCATGGAACTCTTTTTGAGTTTTTCATTCAGATCACTAAAGTTTGTTTCATAGCGATTTGCATTAAGAGTTAGTGGACTAGTAAGTAAGTTCCGATCATTTAAAGTTGCAGCTTGAAAGAAGGGTGGATAGACCGGAGTTTGAATGGTAATAGATGAGTTTTTGGGTGTTAAGGCTTGAACACTGAGGTTAAGGCTTGCAAGCACACCAGGAGAAAAGGTAAGCCACTCTTTTTTTATACTCCACTCATGATGACGCTGCATCCATGAGATGATACTCTCAAAAAGGCTCTCAGGGTATGATGGGTAACCGTATAGTTTATGCTCACTACGTTTTTTGATAGCCTCGTCGATACAAGGGGCTATTTCAAAATCCATATCGGCCACCCACATTGCCATGACGTCACTACTTCCATAAAGTTTATTCAGACGATCATATTTTTCACTGCCACTATTATGTCTATCAACTGTTTTGTCAAAATTAAACATGCTATACTCTTTTACTATAACCTTTTGAAAATCAATACTTCACTCCAAGTATGCTGGAACTTATTTGCCGTCTCACGAATGACAAAATCGACTTTAAAAGGCTTTTCTAGTAGGGTAAAGTGTTTTGAGAGAATCTGTTGTATCGTATCACTACTTTTTACAATTTCACCATCTTTTTTATACCCTCCAAGCCAGTTCTCTTTTTTCGTATACTCCTCTAACCATGTGTAGGGTGAAGAGAGAACTAAGATTCCATCTTTGTTCATGCGACGGTGTATCTCTTCTAAGAATTTTCTTGGATTATATAATCTGTCGATGAGGTTTAATGCCAGTATGAGATCATAGCCCTTGAATTGTGGTTTTAAATTATGCGCATCACCTTGCCAAAACTGCACTTTTTTTGCTAGATCCTTAAGAGCCAATGATTCAAGCGTTACTTGAGAATAACCTAACAGTTCACCTTCCACGGGTAGTATGTACTTTAAATTCCCTTTCTCTTTTAAATCTATTGCTTGTCGGATAAATCTTGCCGAAAAATCAATTCCTGTAACAAAATCAAATTCACGTGCAAGTTCATACGTCGCCCGACCAACTGCGCAGCCTATATCAAGTGCTTTTCTTTTATTTGTAGCATATTTTAATGCAATTTTTGCCATTTTGGATGGGAAGTTTTCTACTGAAAAGTACTCCTTCCCATAGTGAAATTCGCAATATTGAGATACTAGGTTATCTGTTTCATACTGATCATTATTACTCTTTATTTCGTTGAAAGAGTGAACATATCTAAAGCCCGCATGCTGATAGAAGTGTCTTCTAAAAGCATATCTTGAATAGCGTGAGGTCTCATTTCCTGTTGATATCCATGAACCGCCCTTGATAAGATTATGTCTGTTATCAAAGGTCGGTGTTGAAAAATCATCATAGTATGGGTGTACCTTAAATCCCTCATAAGGATAGATAGGAGTAGCACTCCATTGCCAAACGTTACCTATAACATCATAAAAACCGTTGTGTTCAAACGAATTTACCGGCATGCTGGAGGCGTAATGTTCTAGGTTGATATTCGCTTCTGTTTTCTCATGATCGATTGCACAAAAGTCGCGAAGTCGTATCCACTCATCTTCGCTTGGAAGACGAAGCTCTTTACCGATCTTTTCACTTTTAAAGCGACAAAATGCTTCTGCTTCAAGAAAGTTTACCTCTACGGGCCAATTTAAAGGCAAATCTATAACTTCATTTAAATTCCTAAATTTGAAACCATTATCGCTCTTTATCCAAAAGGGTGGATGTTTTGCTTTTTTGAAATCTCTCCATCTATTTCCCTCATCACTCCAATAGGTTTCATTCTCATAGCCGCCATTAGTGACAAATTCCATAAACTCGGCATTACTGACAAGATATTCTGAGGCTTGAAAAGAGTCTATATAGTTTGTATGTTTTCCATATTCGTTATCCCAGCCGTAATAGATGTCATCCAAAGGTTTTTCTACGATTATTTCACCCTCTGGAACCTCTTTGAGAGTGTTTTTTGGAGCTTGAGAAGATGTGGAACATGGTTTGAAAGATGGATGAGTTCTGAGTAAACCTATTTCAAGTTGCCTAATGAGTACCGAAGAGGTTTCAAGGTGAATCCTCTCATGTTCAATTCCCATAACAATGACCCATAAGGGATCATCCCAGCCTATACTCTCATCTAAAGGAGCATTTTTAATAAATTTAACGACTATATTTTTAACATCATTTCTATACTCTTTTACATCTTTAACATCCGGCCAGTCATAATGCTTTGTATTTAAATCATCCCAGCTCATCTCATCGACACCTATTGCAAACATCGATTCAAATTTTAGATTGACACCTTTTTTTAAATGTTGAGAGATAATGAGTTTATTTATGTAAAAAGTTGCCGTATGGCCAAAGTAAAATAGAAGGGGGTGGCGTAGTTTTTCAGGCTGTTCGTAAAAGACGCTGTCATCTTTTAGAAGCTCAAATAGAGTTTCGTACAGTTCGTATGTTTGTAGAAAATTTTGCAGAATACGACTTCTAAGCTCTTCTGCACTGCCTTTTAGTTTTATATTACGCAAATGCATACCACCCCTTAAAAAGGAGCTATTATAACGGCTTTATTCTAACATCTCGTCATCTAGTGTCTCTTCCGCTTCATCTTTTGAAAGTTCTTGATAGAATTCACTATAACTTTTTAAGAATAGTTTAGCGGCCTCTTTAGGATCTGCCTCTAAATTTGCACGAGCCTGCGCGTAATTGAGAGAAATCTCAACAATTTCATCCGTATCTATAACAGGTACATTGTTTTCATCTAATCTGTCTGGAAAAAGTGGATTGTTCATGGCTAACCTCTAGTAAGTAAATATATTCTAATGGTAACATATATTTTTTAATACTGATAGTTAAGACTCAAAAGTGTTTGGTGAATATCTAGTTCAAATGTGTAAAGGTATTCAAAATCAAATTGAAAATCTTTTGTAATATCATAACTTAATCCAAGTCCAAGATGGGGATTAAAAAGTATTTTTTCCTGATCGGAAGTATCATAGAGTGCTTGATAGCGCAAATAGTTTGTATCAGGCTTGTTAATATCATATCGAGATATAGAAAGACCTGCTTTTGGATAGAGACTAAATTTTGAATTGATAGGGAGCTCTTTTTTTAGACTAAGATTGAGTTGATGGTATCTTCTGTTGGCTTTAGAGAGAGAATTATCGCTATTGATACGGCGTTCTCGAATTTTTGGATAATAGAGATATTGTGATTGAATGAGTAGATCATAGGGTAACTTCATTCCAAATTGAAATCCTGCACCCAGTGAACTGTTTAATCTTAAATTTTTCTCATTTTGTATGTTGATACCGCTAAAGACGACTCCACCATATATATTTCTATTTTTTTCTGGCTGCGTGTTTTTTGTATAGGATGCAACCGTGCTATTTTGGCGATCAATGCTTCGAGCAAATATGGCTTCACCAAAATCCATTTTTAGGTTCTTAAGAGCTCTCTGCAACTCATTTTCAGAGTTAAATTCACCCACAAGTAGATAATATTTCAAGCCTTGCTTATTAATTTTGAATTTATAACCATGCTTTTTGATAATTCTTAGTGCACTATCGGTAATAGAACTTCTATGAGAGACTGCCATGATTTGGATAGTTTTAGTAGCAATATAATCAGAACCATTTTTTGACTTTTTTATGGACAATTGCGTAATGAAAGCATCAGGTTGAAGTTTTTTTAGATTATTAAGTCTTTTTTTCGCTTCACTCATAGTTTTAAAGGTGCCGCTTAAAAGTTTAAAATTCTCATCTTTCTTGATTATAGAGTACTCAATTTTTTCTTTCTTAAGAGTTGTTAGAAGCGCATCATTGATAGATTGACGCTGATTAGCACTCATTAACTGAACACTAAAAAAGGTTTTTGCGTAAGAGAGTGCTGCAAACAAAAGAACAAAAGCCAGTTTGCGAAACATCTACACCTCTTTACACTGTTATAGTGAACAGATACATGCAAAATCCGTTCCGCTACATAAGTATATAGATGGAAATAAAAAATGGCTATTTATAAAGACGTATCAGAAAACCTCTTTCATAATTTGTTTCAATAGTATATGGCGTAAATTTCACTTGAATATCTTTACCGAAACGTTGTCTAAGCAGCCATCTTGCCTCTTGTGAACGTTTCACTCCTAATCCGGCATTTGCAAGAGTAAAAAGTTTCTTCATTTGGTTATCACTTATCTGTGGCTCCATCCCTTTACATAATTGGGGATTTTGTTTAATCTGTTTTAAAATTATGAAGTCATGTTTATCAACAACAGGAATAATCTCAAAAGTATAATCGTTTGGATCTATAGTAGTAAAGAAGTCATAGAGCTTTTTTCTACACTCTGCATCTATCGTATACTCGTTTACTCCCATTTGTGTACACGCTACTTGAGAAGTAAACTCCTCTTTTTTAGCTGGGTGTTTCTCTATCTGAACAGTAGCAGTTGATTGCGGTACATCTACAGTTTCCGTTTCAATATCCTGAGGGCTGTTTTCTACACTTTTTATCTTATCTGAGTGTCTATTTTCATTTGAAACCTCTTGAGTCTCAACTCTCTTCGATGCCTCAAAACTTGCAAGATTACTACTATGCCCTAATAACCTTTTTTTCTCTTCATAGTAGCGATTTTTAATACTTGCTTGCAAGTCATCAAAAGTAGCTTCCCCTTTTTTTACATACTCATTTTTTAAAGTAGCTTTATCAACACCCGTAAAATTTCCAAAGTATGCCATAACCGCAATAATCAGGGTAAATATGGTTGAAACTGTAGTTATATTCATAAGAATCTCTTAATTTTGATTTAAAAATGTAATGGTAGCATAAAATAAATGTCAAGTAAATCACTAAAGATACTTGACATTTATTTTTTCTTATGAGATAATTCTTTTATATGTGTCAAAAAAGGAGATAGATATGCATCAAGCTTGCCCGATTTCGTATGAATTAGTTGATACAAATGTTATTCGTATAATTTCATCACTTGTTTCAGCTCTATTGCTACTGTTTTTATTTTTAAAAGCTTCAGTTTTTGTCTATATTCTGTTTTTTGATATGACGATTAGGGTATTGAAGTTTAATAGATTTAGTCCACTTCTTTTTGTTAGTAAAATTACACAAAAGATTTTTAAAATTAAGCCAAAATATGAAGATGCAGGTGCAAAGAGGTTTGCACTTTTTCTAGGGCTTCTCTTCTCAGCATTTTTGCTTCTATTTGTTGAGTTCTCTTTGGTAAACACTACTATCGTTTTGACGGCACTCTTTTTGGTTTGCGCATTAGGTGAGGCGATCTTTGGATATTGCGTAGGATGTAAAATCTATCAACTAGGGACACAATCGCGTCCCTTGTTTCAAAACTAATAGATATGCGAAAAATTATTTAATTCTTTTTGGTGGGAAAGGTTCATGTAGATTAGTTACTATTTCGCACTCTAACCCCTGCGGAACACACTCTTTCATGATAAACTGCTCAGCAGTTTCACGAGCCGTAAAATGTCCGATGTTTTCCTCTATAGTGACTATTTCACCGTTATTATCAGTAGCTTTTGTTTTAACATTAACTGCAAAAGTGACTGTATCTACGTTCATATTTGTAACTCCTTTCTATAATAAACAAAGGATTTGGCTTTGATAAGCCAGTTCTATTATAGTAATAACCAGCATAAATACTTCTTAAAAATATATGAAATATTTAGTTTTTGGAAATTTAGTAAATGTTAAATGAAATTCTATGTAAAACAATCTTTATAAAATCTTATACTTGATGGGAAATTTTTGATCTAAGTCATAATATCTAATTATTTAGCAATAGAGTTGTTAATTTTATATTTCTTTTGTTAGAATAGATACTATAATCTTAGTATATAAGGGGGATGAGATGAAAAAGAGTCTTGTTACTATAATTTCAACACTTTTAATTACAAATTTTGCTAATGCACAAGTGATTGACGTAAAACCGGGATGGAATCTTTTGGGTGCAACGGAAAATATAAGTTCACTTACTGCTTTTAGTTCAGATTGTACTGCAAGCCTTTGGACATACGGTGATGGGGCATGGAGTACTTATGTACCTGGACAAAGCTCAAATACGTTGAGCTCTATTGCGAAAGGAAAAGGTTTCTGGGCCAGTATGAAAAGTTGTTCAAAAACACAACTAGATACGGCTTCATCGACAACACCGGTAACTTTGGATGATAAAACGCGTGAAGTCTCAAAGTTTGTAGTTCTAATGGGAAATACTTATGATGATGTAGGAAGCGGTGCAGGCGGTGCACTAAGCGGTGTTAATACGGTTACTTCCTCAAGTACTTTTACTAGAAAAGTTACTCGTGCCGATTTGGGACAATTTAAATACAACAGTGACGGTAGTTGGACAGGTACTTTAGGGCAGACGATAGTTGGTGTTGATCCAGCTTTAACAATGCACTTTTTAAGAGCAGCTACGGGTGCGGTAATTGTTGAAGATATTACACAGGTAAGTAACTATATAGATGTGACTACAGGTGCGCTAGGCCCTTTAGTCGATTTAGCAAGCGGCACACAACCGGATTTGAAGAAGATGAATATTAAAATTACGGTAGATATGGGAAGTTCACCCTTAAGCGTAAGTGGTGCGAGCGTTGTTTTAGAGCCTTTGGTAACAACTATACCTATGACGACAGGGGCAATGCCTGATAACGTGACGTTTGAAACAACGGGTGTTTTAACGATAGCTGATGGGACAACTTTGGATATGAAGAATGTTAAAATTAACATGAATCCAAATTCGCCGACACAAATGAATGGAACATATGACTTTTCTAAAAGTTATGACGGTGATGTCTACAGCGGTACTGCAACATTTGATCAAACGGGATGTACAGGTGCAAATGTTTATAAAGGTGCAGAAAATGTCGGTGTAATAAAAATAGTAAACGGAGAATTCCGTCTACAAGGTCCAAATGGTGAGTTTGATGAGGTTATTAGCTTACAATAGTGTTGCAACGATCACGCTGGAGGTGAAACGCTCAAAGTTTATCTGCTTTATTATGCCTATTAGCGAGTTTGAAACTCAGATGCAAAGGTTAAAATTAGAGCATCCTAAGGCTAGACATTTCGTCTATGCCTGGAGGAGATTAAATGAGTATTCGCAGATAGTTGAACAAAGCAGTGATGATGGAGAACCAAAAGGAACTTCGGGCAGGCCTACACTTGCTGTGTTGCAAGGTGAAGATTTAATAGATACTGCTATTATCACCGTGAGGTATTTTGGCGGGATAAAGCTAGGTACCGGAGGATTGGTAAGAGCTTACGGTGAGGCGGTAAATATCGTAATAGATAGTGTGGAACTTAAAGAGTATGTGAAAAAAGTCAAACTAGATGTAAAGGTTGAATATAGCCGATTTGAAAAATTCAAACACACACTCAGTGGATTTGACTCTGAGATTATTGAACAGGATTTTTTAACCGATTGTGTCAATGTTACATTGGAGATTGATGAAGCTTTGAAAGAGCAATTTATTGAGCAGAGTGAGCCGCTTTTTTATACCTAAATGCGATATGCGCTATTACAATAACTGTAAAAAGCGGAATTAGCAGGCCGACAAAAGGTATTTGAGAGATCAAAAAGAGCACTACATTTGTAGCAAGTATGAAAAAGCCGCGCTCTTTTTTGAATTTTTTATATTCTGAAGCCGAGAAAATATTGCTGCCGACATCAAAGATTAAAAGAGTGTGAAAAAGATAGAAAAATAGCACTTGAATAGCTAAAGCATTGATGGCGGGAATAAAGTATAGAGGCATAAAAAGTATTAAAAGAGCTAGAAATTTTGCAAAAATCTTTGCAAAAAAGAGTAGACTATGCATAAATGTTATAGATGAAACATGCTCTACATCTTCGTAATGGCGTTTATGTATGATCTTTACCGCAAAGGGTGTTAAAAAACCTATAATAATTATTGCACTTAAAAGTGATAGCATAATACTGGCAATACCGCCCAAAGCATAAAGCAGAAGCGAAAGTGTATTATCAAATATATCGCTAAAAAAAGAGCCTTCAATTGAGGGAACGTCTACAAGAGAGATATAGAGACCTATAAAGAGTCCTACACTAAATAAAAAGGGTACTAAACTTAAAAGGATAAACTCTTTGGTGAAGTAATCAGAAATTGATACTAAAAAAAGTGACTTTTTTTCCATTATTTAAGCTCTTTTATAAAAAGTTTCATATATTAACATAACATTAACATCATATTCACACTATTCTTGTACAATTTCTCTTGTAACCAAATTTTCAAACTACACCTTTCTATGAAGAGTAGGCGGTTTATCCCTTTCCGCTAGCTCTTTATAGGTCTCTCATTGACATTTAATACTTAAAAAACTATAATCACACATTATAAATTATTATTATTTTAGGAAAGTTATTATGAAAAAAGCTGTTGTTTTAGGTGGTGGATTTGCTGGTGTTGAGGCTGCCATTGATCTTAAAAGAGGGGGATTTGATGTTACATTAGTATCGAATAGACCATATCTTTACATCTATCCGACCTCTATTTGGATACCTACTCGTGAAACTACTTTTGAAAAAACCTGTATTAATTTGGATGAGATTTCATTAGCGCACGGTTTTGAAGTCAAAGTTGATGCGGTGCAACGCATTGAAGCTAAGAAAAATGTCGTATATTTAGAATCTGGTGAAATATCATATGATTATCTTGTAGTTGCGATCGGGGCGCATAAGATGAAACATGAGGGTGTTGAAAACACACTTTCAATATGTGGTGAACCGGAAATGTCACTTGAAATTCGTGATAGACTAGATGAGCTTATGGAAAAAGGAAGCGGTAAACTCGCTTTTGGTTTTGGAGGCAATCCAAAAGATAAAGCAGGAGTCAGAGGAGGTCCGGGGTTTGAGCTGCTTTTTAACGTCCATAACCTATTAAAAAAGCGCGGTATTCGAGATAATTTTGAACTGACATTCTTTGCTCCTATGGAAAAACCGGGTGCGAGAATGGGAGAAAAGTCTTTACAGATGATGGATAAGATGTTTGCATCTTTAAAAATAGAGAAACATTTCGGTAAAAAGATAAAACGTTTTGAAAAAGAGAGAGTCGTTTTTGAAGATGATACGGCTTTAGAATCGGATATGATCATGTTTATTCCTGCGAGTGCAGGGCACAGCGTTTTAAAAGAATCTGACCTTCCTTTAAGTGAATCTGGATTTATAAAAATCGATCCTACCTGTAAAGTTGATGGATTTGATAACGTGTATGCAGCAGGTGACGTTGCAAGTATTGATGGACCTGACTGGAAAGCAAAACAGGGACATATCGCTGAGGTTATGGCACATAACTGTGCATCAAATATTATAGCAACAGAAAAGGGTGAAGAGAAAAGAGAGAGCTATATGGAGCATCTTAATATTCTATGTGTAATGGATACGGGTGACGGTGCTGCATTTGTTTATAGAGATGACAATAAAGCATTTATGATCCCTATGCCTTTTGTAGGACACTGGCTGAAAAAGGCTTGGGGTGTTTATACGAGATGGACAAAATTAGGAAAATTTCCTAAGCTACCGGGATTATAACCGTTATTTTATGAAACCGTTTCTTCTGCTTCTCTTTATCGTAGCCTTTTTAAGCGCAGACATTATTGAGGAGTTGCGCGGGGACTTAGATTCTATAGAGGCAGAAGCGACAAAAACAAAACAGAATATTGACTATAAACCTTACATAATATCTGTTTTTAGAAATGATGAACTACTGCGCCTTGGCATTTTAAATCTAGCAGATGCTCTTGCTATAGTGCCCGGTGTTGATATGGCTTCAGATAATCTTTCTGTAAAAACTCCTGTTTTTAGAGGATCAAATCCATTCGCTTTTGGACAGTCTAAACTCTTTATCGACGGTGTGGAGAGAAATCAGCTCTTTTTTGATGGTTATAGTAGCTGGTTAAATATGCCGGTGCATTTGATAAAACGTATAGAGGTTATACGAGGCCCCTCAATCATGGATGATTCAACGGCATCCTTTGCAGGCTCTATTAACGTTATAACTTTTGCCGAAGATAGAAATAATAACGACGCTTTTGTTTTTGCGGAAGTGGGAAGTGATGCTTATAAAACAGGCGGTTTTGTTAAACATTTTGATTTAGAAGAGCTGCAAATCTATACCAGTTTTTATTATAAAGAGCATAAACAGAGCGTATATTTAGAGCATGATGGACTATATTCTGGTGTTCGTGGAGAAGAGTTTATACATCTGTCTAAAAGCGGTGATGCTCCTCTGTTTTTAGATTCATGGTTACTATCTGTGCAAGCTGAATATAAAAACATTGAGTTTTTAGGTGAGTTTTTAGGTAGTAAAAGTGGAGCTGCATATGGATCAATGTATGCGTTACCTAATGAGACAGATTTTACGGAAATACCCCAATATAACTTAGAAGCTACATATTCGAAGAGTTTTGGAAAAGATTTAAATGCCCGTTTCAAAGTCGGTTTAGAGTATGAAAAGTTCTATTTTGAGAGTATACTCTATCCTGATGGCACCGTATTTGAAGGGGTCTTTTTCCCTGATGGACTATTTGGAGATATTAGCACCTCTCAAAGAAAAATTTACCATAGTACTGTTTTGCAATATCAAGGATTTAATGACCATGATATACGTTTTTCATATAAATTGCAAAGGGATGAGACGCTTGATCAAAAGAGCTTCAATACCAATCGACAAACGGGAATTGGTCTTATTGATTATTCAGATACTATTCCCATATTTGATGAAAATGCTAAAAGAGAGACCTTTAGTTTCTATCTAAATGACGAATATCGATATTCAGATAAACTTAACTTCTTAGTTGGGTTAGGCTTTAGTGATTCGGACAATTTTGAACATATCTTAAGTAGCCGTCTAGCAACGGTTTATAGATATAACAATGAACAGATTTTTAAACTCACCTACACCAATTCCTATAGGCTTCCATCTTGGCAAGAGATATATATTCGTAACAATAGTGCAAGAATTGGAAATCAAAACCTAAGTGAAGAAAAAGTTGATGCTTTTGAAGCTTCATATATCTATAAACCTACGATTATGAGTACATTTAAGAGTTCGCTCTTTTATATAAAAAACCGAGATGAGATAGAGAGAAATGAAGATTTGCAATACGCAAATTTGAGGGATAGAGATATATACGGTTTAGAACTTGAACTTAGTACCTCTTTTACAAATAGAGATAAGTTTTGGTTAACCTATTCACTACTTGATTCAAGTAAAGGGGATTTAGCGTATACATCAAAACAGCTTCTTAAATCATATTACACCTATGATTTTGATGCACATCTTCGTCTCTCTTTGATATCTCGATTTAGTTCTAAAAAAAATCGTTTTGAATATGAAAAGAGAGATAAAGTGGATGAAATGCTTACACTTGATACGACACTCTCCTATAAAGAGCAGAACTATAGAGTAGAGTTTGGAGTAAAAAATCTCTTTGATGCAAAAGAGGTTTATGCTTCATCTCCTGACAGCGGATACATAGATGATTATCCTCGAGTAGGTCGTTCACTCTATTTAAGTCTAAAAAGAGAATTTTAGATGAAAATTTTAGTGATTTTAACGCTGTTTTTCAGCTTTTTATACGCTTTTGAGTATGATAAACTACTTTTGAAAGCACAAGCTTTTACTTTTCCTAAAATAGTCGTGCTTGACACACTGTACCGGAAAAAATTAAATGATGGACAGGTTGAAATTGCTATACTATACAGTAAACAAGATGAGCTTGATGCAATTTTTATGAAAAAAGAGATTGATAATAAGTTTAATGCAAATATCAGCAATAGTGAATTGAAAATTACTCTTGTAGAGTTTTCAAAACTTATTGAAAAATATACGGCCTATATTGCACTAAAAGGGAGTAGTAGAATGCTTCAAACCATCGCAGCTAAAGCGCAAAACGAGAAGAGGATACTTTTTGCTTATGATTATGACGATATGAAAAACGGTGCGTTGGTCTCTTTATCTGTCGAGGAGAGGACGAACCTCTTTTTGAATAAAAAACAGTTGAAAAATAGCGGTGTAAACTTTAATGATGCAATATTTCAAATAGCGAGTTTTAGGTGAAATTAAGAACAAAAGTTATCGGGTTAACGGGCGTAATAGCGATAGTCGTTACGACAACATTCGTAGTATCGCTTAAAGAGATGGTACGCGCCGCATTTATCGATACCGAAAGAGCAAAAGCTGAACTTATCGTCAAAACCATCAAACCTTTAATATCACTAAATCTCTATTTGGGTTTTGAAGATAAACTATTGAATTCTATAAATAGCGTTATGGAAAACAGAGATATTCTAAAAATAGAGGTTTTTGACGCCAATGAACAAAGAGTAGTAGATAAAAAACGCTCTGACATAGAAGATAAAGAGTTACACAGGGCACTTACCGTTCGTCATCCTCTGTATGTAGGTGATAATCAAGAGGTCGTCGGAGATATTATACTTTTTTATTCAAAATCAAAATTTGTAGAGTTGATGGAACATTTCAATGACTATATCTACTTGATGATGGGTTTACTGCTCTCTTTTTTGTTAATTTTAGCTCTTTTATTGCGTTACCTTTTTTCACCGTTACAAAAAATATCTCTTCTTTTGAAAAGATATAGTGCTGGTGACAAGATTGAGATAGAGTACAAAGAGAACGGTGATGAAATAGATCAGATAGCACTCTCATTTGTAGATATGAGCAAAAAGATCAATGATTATACGAAACAGCTGAAAAATTCAAATAATTTACTTGAACAGAAGATAAAAGATAAAACTTCAGAACTCAAACATCAATTTTTAAGTGATGATTTAACAGGTTTACCCAATAGAAAAAAGCTTATATTTGATTTGATGTCAATGAAAAAGAAAAACGTCACTTTAATTAATATTGATGATTTTAAAGAGATTAATAACCTTTACGGTCATAAGGCAGGGGATAAGATACTTAAAATCTTTTCAAAACTTTTGCTAGAGGTAACAAGCAATATACCGGTAAAAACTTATAGTATGGGTGCGGATGAATTTGCTTGTATCTACGAAAAAGATGAATTTGACGAAAAATATCTTTTGGAGCTTATGACACGTATTGTATATGAGATACAAAATAGTTCAGTATCATATAAAAATCAAGAGATTGATGTTCGCGTGAGTGTTGGAATTGCCGTAGATGAGGAGAATGTTACGGGCAAGGCTGATATTGCACTTAATAAATCACGTGAATTGAAACGTCAAATAGTAATGTATGAAAGAAGTATGGGTGTTGAAGAGATGTACCGAGACAATATCAACCGACTCAATGAACTAAAAGAGGCGCTTGATAATGATAGAATTTTGCCATTTTTCCAGCCGATTGTTCATATAAAAGAGAGAAAAACAACAAAATATGAGGCTCTCATACGTCTAAAAAAACCTAACGGTGATTTTTTAGCCCCATACTATTTTTTAGATCTTGCAAAAAAGAGTAGACTTTATAGTTCATTGACGGCTATCATGATAGAAAAGAGTCTCAAAGCGGTTTTAGAGACACCGTATGAAATATCGATTAACCTCTCTTTGGAGGATATTTTAGATAACGATACGATGAATTATCTAAGAGATACGCTCAAGCGTTACGGTATAGCTGAACGTGTAACTTTAGAGATTTTAGAGAGCGAGGGGATTGAAAATTATGATGAGGTCTCCTCTTTTATCAAAGATGTTAAAAAACTTGGATGTAAGATAGCAATTGATGATTTTGGTACGGGGTACTCAAATTTTGACCATTTAATTCATCTCAATATCGATTATCTCAAACTTGACGGCTCAATCGTAAAAAATATTGATACAGATGAAAATAGCCGTATTATTGTCGAAACAATGGTCTCATTTAGTAAAAAACTGGGGATAAAAACTGTAGCAGAATTTGTTGAATCTCAAGAGGTACTAAACAGTTTAGAAGAGATAGGCGTTGATTTTGCACAAGGTTACTATCTAGGTAAACCATCTAATGAAATTTAATTTATAATTATTAATAACAAAAAAAGTTTCATTTGTGGTAGAATTCCTCATCTAACATTATAATTTAGATATTAGACTTCTTGTAAAACTCTAGCAGTCAACAGAGACTAAAAAAGCGGTGAGATTGTGCAAAACAAATTTTTAAGCCTAGCCATAGCTAAGGTTAAAACATTTTTTTGTGCAAGATTGCTGCTTTGTTAGTCTCCCTACGGGCTTTACAAAGAGAGCTTTACTCTTCGTTAGATAACCCTAACCGTAGACAGAGCTACGCTTAGGAACATCTGCCTTGATTAAAACTCTTTTTGTGAAGCTGATGGCTACTAGAGTTTTGCAAGAAGTCTATTTGTAAAATTTTGATTAAACTTTTTAATGGAGAATATATGGAAAATTTAAAAATTAGTGCGACTAAATATACACCTGAGATTGATTTTAATTTTGAAAGTAATAGTCTTAAAATTGTTGGTAAGTCTACGCCAGAAAATACTTTTGAGTTTTTTGAACCTGTTAAAAACTGGTTGAATAGTTATTTTGAAGCACCAAAGGAAACTGTTATAACGTTCAATGTTCCTTACTTTAACTCAAGTTCATCTCGAATTATGTATGATCTTTTTGACATATTTTTAAATGCACAAGAGTCGGGAAGTACCATAACCATTAATTGGGAGTATGGAGAAAATAATGAGAACGGCGAGGAAAGCGGTGAAGAGTTTCAAGAGGATTTTGAAGATTTAAATATTAATCTAGTCGTCGTATAAAAATATGGTTCAAAAAAAGTTTTTTCTCCTTTCGCTGCTATTGCTGACTAGTACATTAAAAGCATTAACACTTAGTGAAGCACTGGAAGAGGCGATTAACTTAGATCCACTTATAAAAGAGAAAGTGAAACGTTCAGAGGAGATATATTATGACAAAAAGATAGCATTGTCCGGTTATTTTCCTAAAGTTGATCTTTTGTCAGTTTCATCGTTAGATGATAGTTCTAAACTTGTTTTAAATGAAACAAATTATGATGTTTCGATTATGTTGAACCAAAATATATTTAACGGTTTTAGCGATAGCAATAAAAACAGCATAGAGCTAGCTAAATATAAATCGTCCCTTTTCACCGTTAAGGAATTGACTAATAGTTTCTCCCTTGAAGTAATTACTGCATATCTTAATCTTTTAAAAGAGAGAGAGATGCTAAACGTACAACTTTCCAGTGTAGAAAATCATGAAAATATTTTAGAAAAAATTGTAAAAAAGTATGACGCCGGACTTGGTAATCAACTTGAGTTACGGCTCTCTCAAACGAGCCTCTATCTCGCAAAGATAAATTATATTAATCAGAAAAATATCTATCGACAACGTAATATTTCACTCGAGAGATATTTAAATAGAGAAGTTGATATAGACGTGCTTGTAACTCCGGATGAAAATATATTTGTTCCACACTCATATGAAGAAGCATTTAAAATTGCACTTGCCTCTCATCCTTCAATGCATGTTGCACAATTAAATAAGGAGCTTAGCGATTATGAGCTCGCTTATTCAAAAAGAGGCTTTTTCCCTTCATTTGATCTTAGAGCAAACTACTATACGGGTGAAGATGGAAGATATAGAAATTTTGAGGAGTACTATGAGGTCTATTTGCAACTCTCATATAATATTTTTAACGGTGGAGCAGATTACTATGAACAAGAGAAGTATAAAAAAAAGGTGGCACAAAAAGATCATTTGATAGAAAAAGTGAAAAGAGACATTGTAAATAGGCTGAAAAGGAAGTATGACGAGTATCTGATGCTAAAAAAGAGGAGTATGCTGTTAGATCAATATGTACAATCAAAGGAGCTGACACTTGAATCATACTACTCTCAGTTTTCTATCGGCAAAGCAAATTTGCAAGATATTTTAGATACGACTGAATCACTGTATAGTGCAAAAAGAATACAGCTTGACGGAAAATTCGACCTGTTAATTGCAGCGTATGCGGTTTTGGAAGCAATGGGACAATTACCGAAGATAACTATGCATAGCCCTATTGCTGACAGGAAGGCTTTAAGTATAAAAGATATTCTTGATAGTTCAAAAGAGAGAAAAAAGAGATGTTTTATAGTGACTGCCAGTAAGTTGAACGTAAGAAAAGATATGAGTGCATCAAGTGCAATTATCGGCTCTTACGTTAGAAATGATGAAGTTTGCAGCGATAGGGTTGAAGATATTTGGGTTCGAACCAAAAGAGGTTGGATATCAAAAACATATTTGAAAGAGAGTGATAAAATTTAAGTCATATGAATAATAATATAGAAGAAGAATTTAAAAAAGATCCTTTGTTAGAGACACTAGTAACTTACACAAAGTTGCACGGCAGACCCTTTAGTGCAGAGGCATTGATCGCAGGATTACCGGTTGAAACAGGCAAACCTGCACCTGAGCTTTTTTCGGTGAATTCATCAAAATCACTTTTTTCAAGAGCGGCAACACGTGCGGGGTTTCAGTCAAAGGTAATGAAACTCAAAATTGATGATATATCACCCCTTTTTCTACCTTGTATTTTACTTTTAAAATCTGATGACGGTAAAAGCGTGAATGCCTGCATACTTAACAGCTTTGATGACACAAAAGAACATGCCAAGATTATACTTCCTCAAATGGGTGAGGTAGAAAATGAGGTCTCTGTAGAGGATCTGAAAAAAGAGTATTACGGTTTAGCTATATTTTTGAAAAAGAAGCTCAATTATGAGGAGCAGTCGCTAGATTTACTGGATAAAAAGGAGACGCACTGGCTTTGGGGAACCATGGCACAAGTAAAACATATCTATAGAGATGTTATTTTGGCATCGTTGCTGATAAATATTTTTGTTTTGGCAACGCCGCTTTTTACGATGAATATTTATGACAGGGTAGTTCCAAATGCGGCTATCGGAACACTTTGGGTACTTGCATTAGGTGTTTTAGTCGTCTACATCATAGATATTTTACTTAAATTTATACGTTCTCATTTTATAGAGGTAGCGGGAAGGAAAACGGATATCGTAGCCTCATCCATCCTCTTTGAACGGGTAATGGATCTGAAAATTTCATCTATGCCCAAATCTATTGGTTCATTTGCTAACGTACTAAAGGAGTTTGAGAGTATACGCGGGTTTTTAACTTCCAGTACCATTTCCATTTTGATCGATATGCCTTTTGTCATTATCTTTTTGGCAACGATCTACTATATAGCAGGGGGAATAGTCATCATACCTCTGTTGATTATGAGCATAATTTTGATCTATACTCTAGTTATGAGAAACAAGTTACAACAACGCATAAAAAGTACCTATAGAGCAGCTGGAAGTAAAAATGGTGTTTTAATCGAGAGTTTGGGGGCGATTGAATCGTTAAAAACGCTAGGAGCACTCGGTTACGCGCAGTGGAAGTGGGAGGAAGCAACGGGGGATATCGCAGATAAGAGTATCCATACGAAATTTTTGTCATCCTCTATCAGTACGGTCACCTCATTTTTAGTACAACTCAATACGGTTATGATTATCATAGCCGGTGTGTATATGATAGCCGATATGAATCTGACATTGGGTGGATTGATAGCAACGGTCATTATCTCATCACGGGCAATCTCTCCAATGGGACAAGTGGCAAGCCTGTTGGCAAATTATGAACACACGAAAACGGCATATAATGCAATAGAAACTATTATGAACCTTCCCGTTGAACATCCTGATGGAAAACGCTTTGTACAAAGACCGGAATATAAAGGAATTGTTAGCTTTAATGATGTTTGGTTTACATACCCTGAGGCAGAAAAGTCTTCACTAGAGGACGTGAGCTTTAAGGTCAATGAGGGTGAGCATGTTGCACTTATCGGAAAGATAGGTTCTGGAAAATCGACTGTTCAAAAATTGGTATTGGGACTCTACCATGCAACAGAGGGCTCAATCTTAATTGACGGTATTGATATTAAGCAGATTGATCCTGCGGATTTAAGAAAAAATATTGCCTATGTTTCTCAAGACATTGTTCTTTTTAGCGGGACGGTTAAAGAGAATTTAATCTATAGAGCGCCGCATGCCGATGATGAGATGATTTTAAAAGCGGCAAAAATCAGCGGTGTTTTAGATTTTGTCAATAAACATCCAAAAGGATTTGATATGCCTGTTGGTGAACGCGGCTCTATGCTTTCAGGCGGGCAAAGACAGAGTATCGCAATCGCTAGGGCAGTTTTACTCGATAGCCCGATTGTTATTTTGGATGAGCCTTCAAGCTCTATGGATAATGCAACGGAACAGACTGTTATTAAAAATCTAAAAGAGTATTTGGAAGGAAAAACGTTGTTGTTAGTCACGCATAAAAGCTCTTTACTACAACTAGTTGATAGGATGATTCTATTTGAGGACGGGAAAAAAGTTTTAGACGATACGAAAGAGAATGTTCTTAATAAACTTGGTGGAAAACGCTCATGAGTGAAGATAAAAACCTAGAAACTTTATCGCCGCAAGAGTTGCAAAAGCAAAATGAGAAGTTGCAAAAGAGGCTTGAGAGAATTATTAAACAAGGCGATAGGCAACATAAACAGTTTGAGAAGCTCAATGAACAGTTAGCATCCTATATCGATGTGATAGATGATCACGTTATAGCGGTGACGGTTGATAAAGAGAAGATGATCACTAACGTCTCTACCGCTTTTTCAAACGCTTTTGGCTTTAAATCAAAAGAGTTAAACGGAACTGAACTGAGATCTATTATAGAACAAGATGATTTTAGCAGAGTAGATGTAGAACTGCACGATAGCATCTCTTCAAAACAGCCCTGGCGCGGGGAATTGCGATTTATCAATAAAGCCGAAAAACTGATCTGGACTGAGACGATTATCACTCCAAATTTTGATGAAGAGGAATTGACCGGTTTTACCATTATCAGTAAAGATATATCAAAAGATAAAGAGCTGAAAAATATCAAAACAGAACAGATTGCAAAAAAAAGTTATGATCAAAGTATGCTTGCTTTTATGCCAAGTAGAAGTTCTGCACTGTTGCAGCGAGCTTCAAATAGCTTTAGTTATATTCTATGGATCGTATTTTTTACAGTCATATGGGCAATTGTATGGGCAAATTATGCAGAAATTGAGGAACTTACAAGAGGTACAGGAAAGGTCATTCCCTCCAAACAGGTGAAAAAAGTAGAGAGTTTCGATCACGCAAGAGTCGAACAAATTTTAGTAGAAGAGGGTGATGTCGTAAAAAAAGGTCAGTTGTTACTGAGATTTAACAATATAGATGATAGTTCTAATTTTGAACAAAATCGATTACGATTACGAGAACTTCAAGCCAAATCAAAAAGATTGGAGCTTGAATCGACATTTTCCGAAACAAATAGTATTGCCAAAGTCAAGGAAGGAAGTTCTCATATAATGGAGCAAGAGATCGCTCTTTATAATGCGGATGTTAAGCAGTTAACCTCAAAAATTTCTGCCATGAGAGAAAAAATTAAACAGAAATTAAGTGAACATGATGAAGCTTTACAAAAAAAGTATCATTTAGAGAAGAATCTTTCACTATTGGTTAAAGAGGTAGAAATTAAGAAAAAAATGGTTAAAGAGAAGATTATCTCTGAAGTAGAGTATATACAGCTACAAAGACAAAAAAATGACCTTGAACAGGAACTAAATACAATTCAAAGCGAGATTTCTAGGGCAAAATCTTCTATACATGAGTTGGAACAGAATATTCAGGAGGTAATTTTTGAGTTTCAGAACACGGCAAAAAAAGAGTACCATGAAGTACTCTCAGAAATTGCAAAACTTTCACAAATACATAACTCTTTAAGCGATCAGTTAACCAGAGCGGAGATCGTATCACCGATTGACGGGACAATAAAAAAGATGTATGTAAATACGATAGGCGAGGTCGCTCAGATCGGGAATATTCTACTTGAGATTGTCCCACTGGAAGATAAAATGTTAGTTGAGGTTAAAATAGTTCCAGAAGATATAGCGTATCTGAGTTTAAGGCAAGACGCTATGATGAAATTTTCTGCATACGACTTTAGTATCTACGGAGGTATAAAAGCAAAGATCGTTTATATTAGTGCGGATACGATTATGGATGAAGAGGATAGAAAAAGTTACTATATCGTTCACTTGGAAATGAGTAAAAATCATTTAGGTGATGAAATGAGTCCTTTACCTATAAAAATCGGTATGGTTGCAGACGTAGATATTATCCATGGGAAAAAAAGCGTGATGGACTACATCTTAAAACCAATTTTAAAAGCAAAACAAAATGCACTTACGGAAAAGTAAATAGATGTTTAGTTGTTACTTATACACGACAAATAGAGAAGTTGAAAAATATATTTTAAATGCTCTACAGAACTATAATGTTGTTGTCGTGGATGATGTAGCAGAATTGTTTGACATCAAAGAGGAGAACTCAATACTAATTTTTCATATCAATTCTCAAGAAGAAAATGTCATGGAATTAGTAGGTGATATTTTAAAAGATTTAGATAGTTTAAAAATTTTGACACTTTCTGATAGGATTAACTTTATTGAGGGTACGAAACTTTTACAGATTGGTGTCAAAGGTTACGGTAATACCTATATGCACAATGTTTTACTCAATCAAGCAATTGATTTAATTGTCAGCGGTAACGTTTGGATGTATCCGGAACTGGCTAATCATCTGATAAAAAACATGGCGAGAGAAACAGTTTTGAGTGACAACGAAAAGTTAGAGAGTTTGAGTGAAAAAGAGAAAGAGTGCGCAGTTTTGGCATCTGAAGGTAACTCAAATAAAGATATTGCCGAACTTCTCAATCTACAGGAAGTTAGCATCAAAAAGTATCTATCCTCTGTATATAAAAAGCTTACAATAAAAAATAGAATTGAATTAGCACTCTATTTAAAAGAGTGAATTTATACCAAAGTATACTTGCCTCCCCCCTTCACTTCAGGATACTATTTGTTAAGAATATAGCATTAAAGGGTTTGTCATGGCTAAGACGGTTGGATTTGTTTCAGATGTTAAAGGTTTGGTGACGCTAGATGTTGATGGTGATTCTCAAGAGGTAAAAAGAAGAGATCCTATTTCTGAAAATGGTGCATATTTAACTACAGGAAATCTTTCAAGTATTACCATCGATTTTGAAGACGGTAGAGTAGTTGAAATCGGCCCAAATCAAAGTGTACTTTTAGATGAGACGTTTTTTGAGAACGAACAATATGAAACTTCAGAAGTAAGCTTCTTAAACGAGGATATTCAAGAGATCAGTAACTATCAAGATTACGGTAGTATTGATCAGGTAGCAACAAATAATGATGTTTATAACGAGGTAGATAAATTATCTAGTGAAGTTTCAACTGAACAACTTGATAAAAATTATGATGCAAACTCTCAAGAACAACAAGCGATCAATAACTCATCAGCAACAGTAACGGATGAACAAATAAATTTATCAGCCGATATTGAAACCGAAGAGGGAGTAGAAGTTGAAGCTGAAACAGAGAAAACAACAGATGATGAGGAGACGGATAGTACAGAAGTTGAAACACAAAGAAGTGTAGAAAAAGAACCTCAAAGTGACATTACAAGTGGAATAGAGTTAGAAGAGAATAGTGAAACTCGAACGGAGAGTGAACCAGTTATAGGAACTCCAGGTGAAGATGGAGAAATTCCTGGTGTAGAAACATCAAGTGAAAGTACGACCGATACGTCAGATAGTACGGATGGTTCAACATCGACAGAGACATCGGAGAGTATAGAAGATGCAACTTCAAGTGAAAGTCAAACAGATGATCAGTCAAGTGAAGAAGCAGGAACAGAAACAGATACTTCGGAAAATATAGAAGATGTAACTTCAGATGAAACATCTGCTGAAGGTTCAAGCGCGGTAGATGGTTCAACTTCAACTGATACATCAGGTAGTACTGATGGTTCAACATCAGAAGCAGGAACTGAAACAGAGACATCGGACAGTGCAGAAGATACAACCTCAAGTGAAAGTTCAAGCGAAGAAGAAAGTACAACAGACACTACAGGTAGTACAGAGGGTGAAACTTCAGA
>Ga0316207_10000332_pt1 | contig 84205 bp, 73 predicted proteins | sample 6weekpyrite_MG_FD_204943 | JGI IMG/M metagenome (GOLD analysis project Ga0316207, IMG submission 204943) | Microbial mat bacterial communities from mineral coupon in-situ incubated in ocean water Damariscotta River, Maine, United States -... | ecosystem: Environmental > Aquatic > Marine >...
TATATTGGTCTATAATTTAACTTTTTTTGCTCACTCTTAGTTGTTGCTCTAGCAACTTTAACTCCATATGGAAACTTCCCTGATAACATCTGATATACAATTACCCCTACTGAAAATATATCAGAACATGATGATCCACTTTGAGCAACAAAATATTCTGGTGCTGAATATAGTGCAGTTCCTTGAAGATGCTCTTGCTGAATATATGTGCTTATATCCATAATCCCCTCAACCCTAGTAGAACCAAAATCTATAATTTTAACTGTACCTGTTTTATCAATCATTATATTTTCTGGTCTAATATCTTGATGTATCATGTCTAATCTATGAAAAGCATATAACCCTTTACCAATCTGTTCAGCAATATCTCTAACCATTTCAATAGTTGGTTTTGGATTATCTATCATCCATTGAGTTAAAGTTTGACCATCAACAAATTCAGTAATGCTATACAGGTAGTTACGTCTACGAGTCTGTTCATACGTCTTTACAACATTTGCACTATTTATTCGCCTTGCAATCCACTCCTCCATCATAAATCTTTCAAGATATGCTCTATCATCTTGCATATCTATAGATGGCGTTTTTATAACAACTGAGGTATCTGTTTGAATATCAACAGCTAAATATACATGACTTCTACTACTAGCACTTAACTCTCTAATGATTTTATAACCATCAAATGTCATTCTAGCTTCTAGTATTGGAGTAATAGGTTTTTCTGCTAATTGTTTCTGAATTTCACTTATATTTTTATCTGGTAATACATCTACTCTTATAATCTGTATGGTTAAATTATCAGAACTACCCTCATTATATGCAGAATCTGCAATAATCTTTGCTAAAATATCAAAATCATCGTATTCATCTAAGCTATTTATTAAAAACTCATCACTAACATATTCATATACACCATCTGTCATGTACAAAAATATATCACCCTGTTCTACTTGTAGTGTCTCATAATCTGTATTTATTTTTGAATCAATTCCAAGCGCTCTACTTAAATAGCTCTGCTCTTTAGATACCCACAACCTATGATCTTTGGTTAATTGCTCTAAAGTATTGTCTCGTAACCTATATATCCTAGTATCACCAATATGAAAAATATGAGCTGTGGTTGATCTAATAATCATAGCACTAAAGGTACAGACATAACCCTTATCTTTATCATAACGATACTGACTCTGTCTGCTTTGAGAATATAGCCAAGAATTAGTCGCAGTTAAAACGCGTTCTGCTGATTTTTTAACAGACCAAGGCTCAGGAGTACTAAAATAGTCTGTTAAAAAGGAGGTTACTGAAACTTTACTAGCTATTTGACTTACTTGACTACTACTAATACCATCTGCAATTGCAATTGCAATTCCCTTACTAGTCAATTGTGGTTCATTTGGTATACGAATATCATGAAAATCTTGATTAATACTCTTACGACCCTTATTAGCATATTGTCCAGCTGTTACTTTTAGTTCATTTTTCATGATATTTTTTTATTTCTTCTTACATAGTGATATAGAACCCTAACACAAATAGTTACCAAGATTTATATGGTAAAAATTTGCCATTCATTGTAATAACAACTCTATCTCCATCCCTATTTTCTTCTTTTTCTATATCCATTGAAAAATCAATAGCACTCATAATGCCATCTCCAAATTTCTCTCCAATGAGTTCTTTAATGGTATCACCATATACACCTACAACTTCATAAAAACGATATATTAGAGGATCATTTGGTACACTTTTATCCCAATTTTTACTAGGATACTCTTCTAAGGCTTTTGAGACTTCTGCATTTAGACCAAGTACTTCACATAACTTATCTGCATACTCTTTTTTTAGACTATTCATTCCAAGACATGCAGAAGTAAGAAATACAGATGATAAACCAACTTTTTGAGAAAGCTCTTCCCAACTTATGTTAGCACTCTTTTTAGCGGCTAAAATCTCTTCACTCATATCTATTTTTTTCATAGAAATACTCCTAATCTTTTTTGCAAAGCCTTAAGGGAATAGCACCCTCAAGGTTAGTATTTTAAATTATCTTAAATCTCTTTTTGCACCAGTTCTAATATGTGTTGCATATAGAGTTAAACCAGTAAATGCTAAACCACCTGATAAATTTCCTAATACAGTTGGAATTTCATTCCAGAAAATATAATCAGACAGTGTAAAATCACCACCCATAATCATTGAAAATGGAAATAAAAACATATTTACAATTGAGTGTTCAAACCCCATAAAGAAGAACAGCATAATAGGCATCCACATTGCAATAGCCTTACCACTAACCGTGGTAGAAATCATAGCGCCAACTACACCCATTGAAACCATCCAGTTACATAACATACCACGAATGAAAATTGTAAACCAACCTTCTGTACCGTGAGATTTATAACCTAAAGTTCTAGCCTCACCAATACTAGCAATTTTATGACCAATTACCCCAGGATCTACAGAGTATCCATAAGTCAATATAAAAGATATCATAAATGCAACTACCAATGCCCCACCTAAATTACCAGTAAAGACTAATCCCCAGTTTCTTAAAACCTGTCCAAGCGTAACACCTGGTCGTTTATCGATTAAAGCCAAAGGAACCAAAACAAACACACCTGTCAATAAATCAAAGCCCATAAGGTACAACATAATAAATCCAACAGGAAATAGTATTGCCCCTGTTAATGGAGAACCTGTCTTCATTGTAACTGTAATTGCAAATGCCGCAGCAAGAGCTAAAATTGCTCCTGCCATAAAAGCTCTTATAAGAGTATCTTTAGTAGACATAAATACTTTTGACTCACCTGAATCAACCATTTTTGTAACGAACTCAGTTGGTGCTAAATATGCCATATTGAACTCACCTTATATAAATTTTGTTTTAACATAATTCATCCTTTTGTTAAAAATATCAGAAAGTTTACTACAATATTGTGATTTAATAAGCAATAGTTTGTATAATTATTAATCAAAATACATTTTCTAAAAATTATGTAATTAAAATTGTTCTTAGATATAATTATATTAATGCTTTCACATGAATTAAATGACATTTTAGAAGATAAAAATAGGCTTCTTACTGAAACCTACTTTGAACTTCAACGCTACTTTGAACAGAAATATGGCAATGATAGTGTTGTAATTATGGAAATTGGTAGTTTTTTTGAAGTTTATGAAGTTGATAATGATGATGTTAAAATTGGTAAAGCTAAAGAGATAGCACAACTTTTAAACATTCAACTCACAAAGAAGAACAAAAGTATCAGCGAAAACTCTGAAAAAAACCCTCTTCTTGCTGGAGTTCCATCTATCTCTTTTGAACGTTACCTAGATCGTTTAGTTCAAGAAAAACGCTACACTATAATCATAGTCCGCCAAAAGGGACAACCACCTAAAATCTCTCGTTACATCTCTCAAATTCTCTCACCTGGGACTAACTTTGACTATTTACAAAACCATGATGAAAATTTCATCGCCTCTTTAATGGTGGATGTTAATAAAGATATTTTCTCCATTGGTTACGCTGCAATTGATGTCAGTACTGGAAAAACATTTCTTTATGAAGCTCATGGGACAAGTGAGGATAGCTCTTTTGCACTAGATGAGATATACCATCTTCTACACATTCACAATACTTCTGAAGTCGTTTTGAGCTTTATTGATGGTGTGAAAGAGCAAAAAGAGACTCTGCGATACTTAGAGATTGAGCAACATTATCACTATAGTATTAATCCAGTTCGTCACGAAATTGGCTATCAAAATGAACTATTTAAAAATGTTTACCAAATTCAATCTCTACTATCACCAGTTGAGCATTTAGATTTAGAGAGAACTCCGCTCACATCAGAAGCACTATCAATTTTAATTGATTTTGTAGTTGAACATGATTACCAAATTATCCAAAAACTCTCGCAACCAAAAATATTAGATAATCGCTATTTTGTATATCTTGGAAATAGCGCACTTGAACAGTTAAATATCATATCAAAAGATAAAGATGAAAAAACACTCATAAAGCTGATAGATAAAAGCTCAACTGCAATGGGAAAACGTCTTTTAAAGGAGAGATTACTTCACCCTATCATGGATGAAAAAGAGTTAAAACGGCGTTATAATTTAAGTGATAAATTAAAAAATCATGCAAAGATTTTAGATACTCAACTTCAAAAAATTTATGATTTAGAGAGAATCCTAAGACGAATTAAATTACACCGTCTTCACCCTTTTGAAATTAATTTTTTGCACAGCTCACTTGGTGCATTAAACGGTATTCACATCTATCTGAAAGATAATGCCCTTCCAACTCCTAGTTTTGAACAGAGTGAAACAAAAGCTTTTATTTTTGAAATTGAAAAAACATTTGATTTAAATGTAACTGCTAGATTTACAACACAAACTATGAGCGAAAATCTTTTTTTACCAGGTGTAGATGCACAGATTGATGAGCTAATTGAAAAAAACAGATTAAAGCTTAATATTTTTAATACTCTTATAGAACAGATTGATAATTTAGTCAAAGAAAATAGTAACAGAAGTGATGGTTCATTTGTTACACTTGGCTTTTTAGAAAAAGAGGGGTATTACCTAAACATTAGCCGTAACCGCTTTTCACTGGTTGAAAATAAATTTGCAAATACAACTCTAAAAATTGGTAATGAACTATTTCATTTTGCTTCGTTTAATATAAAAAAGCTCACAAACAATGTAAAAATAACATCTGAGCAGATAGATAAACTTTCTCTAGCAATAATGCGAAATCATGGAAAAATTGTTCTACTTGCAAAAGAGCGTTATACTAATGTATTAAAACGCTTTGAACATGCCTACTCTATTTTAATAGAGCGCACAATACAGTTTATTGCTGATTTAGATGTAGCTATTAATAATGCAAAACTAGCACAAAACTTCAACTACTATCGCCCACAAATTGTACAGACTGAAAATGATGAAAATTTTTTGCAAATTTTAAGTCTTCGTCACCCACTTATTGAAGTACAAGAAGAGCATGGAATCTATGTTCCAAATGATGTCTATTTTGGTTCGAAAAACTATCTTGATACTACTGAACCTGACAATGTAATGCTTCAAGCAAATAACTCAAACGCTGTTTATGGAGTTTTACTTTATGGCATAAACTCTAGTGGCAAATCATCTTTAATGAAGAGTATTGGAATCTCTGTAATTCTAGCGCAAGCTGGCTTTTTTGTACCAGCCTCAAAAATGCGTTTTACTCTTTTTGATTCAATATTTACAAGAATTGTCTCAAAAGACAACCTCATTAAAGGTCTCTCAACATTTGCAGTTGAAATGCTAGAGCTTAAAAATATTTTCAACCGTGGCACAAAAAAAAGCTTAATTTTAGGTGATGAGATAAGCCATGGAACAGAGACTCTCTCAGGTGTCTCAATCGTAGCAAGTGCTATTATGAAGCTAGCTCAAAAACAGAGTATATTTCTATTTGCCACACATCTTCACCAACTAGCAACCATGAAAGAGATTGAAAAACTAAAACACATAGTAAACCTTCACTTAGGTATTAAGTATGATGATAAAAATGATAAATTAATTTTCGAACGTAAACTACAAATTGGTAGTGGAAGTAGTGTTTATGGTTTAGAATTTGCAAAATCTCTTCACATGGATAGAGAGTTTTTAGATGATGCTGAACAGATTAGGAAAAGACTTGCCAATGACTATAGCAACATTGAGATGTTAGTACAAAAACGTAAAAGTAGTTACAATAAAAGAGTTTACCTAACACGTTGTGTAATTTGTGATCAACCTGTTGCGGATGTTCACCACATTAAGGAGCAAAAAAGTGCTTCTAAAAATGGTCACATTGAACACTTTCACCAGAACCACCAATATAATCTAATTCCACTCTGTAAAAAACATCACAAAGAGATTCATGATGGGAAAATACGTGTAAATGGCTTTATGATGACAAGTAAAGGTTTAGAACTTCACTATGATGATGAAGATGGAAAGTAAACTTTTGCTAAATAAACATAAAGAACATAAATGAATATTTTCAAATATCTTAGTAGCGATGGATCAAGCTTAGATTTAAGTTCCAACCGATTAACAGAGATTCCAAAAGAGATAGCTAAACTTACTAATCTAACACACTTAGATTTAAGTTCCAGCCAATTAAAAGAGATTCCAAAAGAGATAGCTAAACTTACTAATCTAACAAGCTTAGATTTAAGTTACAACAAATTAACAGAGATTCCAAAAGAGATAGCTAAACTTACTAATCTAACAAGCTTAGATTTAAATTCCAACCAATTAACAAAGATTCCAAAAGAGATAGCTAAACTTACTAATCTAACAGACTTAGATTTAAGAAACAACAAATTAAAAGAGATTCCAAAAGAGATAGCTAAAAACATTCAACTTGATAAAGAAATCATGTATGATTCTGTCGGTATATTTGCTTACAATAACCCTTTAGTCTCTCCGCCACTAGAGCTAATCAAAAATGAAGGAGAGACATTAACTAAATATTATGAAGCCTTGAACGAGGGAAGTATAAAACTAAAAGAGGTAAAAATAATTTTTATAGGTGAAGGAAATGCTGGTAAAACTTCGATTATTAATAGAATCACTCAAAATATATTTCATAAAAATGAACCTAAAACACATGGTGTAAGAGTACATGAAAAAGAAGATCAAGGTAAAAAGATATATTTTTGGGACTTTGGAGGGCAAGATATTATGCACTCAACACATCAATTCTTTTTGTCAAATCGTTGCATATATGTTTTAGTTTTGGATGGAAGAAGAGATGAAAAACCAAGGTATTGGCTAGACATGATAAAAACCTTTGGAGGCGACTCCCCTATTTTCGTTGCTATGAATAAAAAAGAAGAAAGTGATAGGTTTGACATTAATAAAACAAGTTTACAAAAAGATTACCAATCTATAGTAGATTTTATTGAGTTAGATTGTGAACTAGACAATGATAAGGGAACAAAAGAATTTAAAGATAAACTTTTAAATTTTATACATAAATCAAATAACGAACAACTCTCTTTAAATGTTCCAATACCAACAAAATGGAATAATATTAAAGATAGGCTCTCGAAATCTTCTTTAAACTACCAAGAATGTGATTCTTTTTATGCAATGTGCGATGAAGAAGAAATAGACGTTTCTCATAGAGAAATTTTGCTATCTTTACTACATGAGCTTGGAATAATGTTACATTTTAAAGGTGAAGACATTTTATTAGAAAATTATTTCGTATTAAAACCAAAATGGGTTTTAGATGCTGCTTACAAAATAATAAACTCTCCAATAGCAAACAGTTCAAATGGAAAAATAATAAATAATCAGGTATTTAAAATTCTTAACTATAGTGATTCTAAAGAACATAAACAATACCCTGAACTAGAACATTTCAGATATAAGAAAATAGAAAGTATATTTATTCTTTCTCTATTTGAAGAATTTAAACTTGGCTACATGATAGGTAAAGATATGCTAATTCCAGATTTACTGCCTAGCGAACATGAAGACTATAAAGAGTTTGGTGAAGATTCAATTCATGTAATGTACAAATACAACTTCATGCCACCTTCTGTCATGCCTCAAATAATAGTAAATCTTCACGAAGATATTAAAGAAAATATTGTTTGGAAAAATGGTGTTTTACTAAATAATACTACACTAAATTGTGAAGCTGAAGTAATATCTGAAAAAGAGCATAAGACAATTAACATAAAAGTAAGCGGAGCCGATAAAAAAGAGTATTTGGCAATCATCAGAAATGTCATTGATAAAATAAATGCTAAATTAAACGAAGAAACAACAAAACCAGAGCTATATCTTATAATCGCCAACTCTAATTGTAAACCAATATCTTACAGATATCTTAAAAGCAAAGAAAAAGCGGGAGATATAACACATAGACCAGAAGCTACAGATAGTGATTTTTGCGAAGAATATAAAATACAAGATTTACTAGGTGGGATAAGGACTAAAGACGAAGCAGAAACATTAATTATAGAAACGATATTAGAAGAATTAAAAAGTATAAATAATAAATTATCACAAGAAGATGTTGAAGAGAAAATTATGAGCTATAAAGCTAATTTTGGCGTTGCTGAAATAAATTTAGGAGCAATTTATAATAAAATAAATGATGTATTAATCAGATCTCATTCTAAATATATGATAGGGTAAAAATGTCATCACTTTTTAAAGATTTTTACAACAAAGATTACATAAATATCTTAACAGATTCTCTAACAAACTCTTACTCAGAATTTAAAAAAGAAAAATTTACAGAATCTATTTTTAATGATAAATGGACAGACAAAGAGTTAAAACAGAGAATGCGTCACATTGCTAAAACTTTGCATGAATTTTTACCATTTAAATACTCAGAAAATATTAGAATTTTAAAAACTACTTTTTCAAACATACCTAATGGCTATACATTAGAGAACATGATTTTTCAAGATTATGTAGAAGTTTTTGGTTTAGATGAATTTGACATTTCAATGCAAGCACTAGAGCATTTCACAATAGAATCAAGCTCAGAATTTGCCATTAGGCGTTTTATAGTTCGCTACCCTGAACAAACTATGAAACAGATGAAAGAGTGGTCAAAACATCCAAATCACCACGTAAGACGTCTTGCAAGTGAGGGTAGTAGACCAAGACTTCCGTGGGCAATTGCTTTGCAAGAATTTAAAAAGAATCCGTCAAAAACTTTAGAAATTCTTGAAATTCTAAAAGATGATGAAAGTGAATATGTCAGAAAAAGTGTTGCCAATAATTTAAATGATATTTCAAAAGATAATCCAGAGATTGTCAAACAAATTGCAAAAGAGTGGATTGGACAAAATAAAAATAGAGATAAAATTGTAAAACATGGGTGCAGAACTCTTTTAAAGGCTTCAAATAAAGAGGTCTTAGAGCTATTTGGTTTTACAAAAGCTTCAAATATCAGTATTGAAAATATAAACATTCCAAAACAGGTAAAAATGAATGAAGATTTAGAGTTCTCATTTTCACTAATTTCAAAAGAAAACTTAGGAACATTAAGAGTAGAGTATGCTATTAGCTTTTTGAGGAAAAATAGTAACCACTCATTTAAGATATTTAAAATTTCAGAGGGTAATTTTTCTCAAAAAAATAAACATATCTCAAAAAAATACTCATTTAAACCAATCACTACAAGAAAGTATTACACAGGTACTCATTATATTAGCATAATAGTTAATGGCGATATTTTTTATAAACAAAAGTTTATTTTGAAAAGTTTTTAAAAAAATAGTCGATTTATTTAACAAGAGCATTTAAAAGGAAAAAAAATGTTTAAAAAATATATACTAATTATTACTCTTTTAATTAGCACACTAGCAATAACAGCCTGTGAAAGAGCAGATTACCAGCATCCTCTACATCGTAAGTAAATGAATTACTAAAGGTATAATAATAAAAAAGTTATTATAAATAATATTTTTATACCAACCAATTTTGGTATTATAAAAAATCCATCGCTCTATATGGTAGTTTTGCAAGAAAAAGGAAAAATATGAAAACAACAATAATAACAATCGTTACATTACTATTTATAAGTGGCTGTACACAAGAGACGCAAAATAAATTTGGTCGCGCCATTCAAAACTTTACTGGCACTAATGGTGTATTAGATGTTTATGCTGGTGAAAAACTAGTTAAACGCTTTATCAAAATTGATAAAATTTCAACAGCTCAAAGTACCGATGGTAATGGTGCTAGACCTTACAGGTTTGGATATGGTGTAATGGATGAAAACTTTAACTTTAAAAAAGATGATGGTGAGAAAAAAGTCTATTTTGAGTTTAGTGATTATTCCACAAGCTATATTTTTTATGAAAATACAAAAGGATAATTTTGGACGTTATAGACCTATGTTCTACTTTAATAAGAGCAAAAAGTGTTACTCCAAATGATGATGGACTATTAGACTTTATATCTAAATTTTTAGATGATTTTACAGCTGTTAGAATAGATGATGGTGATGTAAAAAATCTTTTTTTATATAAAAAATTTGCTAATGGTGTGCATCTTAATTTTGCAGGTCATGTAGATGTTGTTCCAGCTGGTGAGGGCTGGAGTAGTGAGCCATTTAGTGGTGAAGTAAAAAATGGTTTTTTATATGGACGTGGCGCACAAGATATGAAAAGCGGAGTTGCATCTTTTATAATGGCCCTAAAAGAGGTAAAAAAGTTCAACGGAACACTATCTATCATGTTAACTAGTGATGAAGAGGGAGATGCAAAACTAGGAACTCTTAGTATTTTGAAATATTTAAAAGATAAAAATTTGCTTCCAGATTTATGTGTCGTAGCAGAACCTACTTGTGAGAAAAGATTTGGTGATGCTATTAAAATTGGTAGACGTGGTTCTATAAATGGTGTTTTAACAATTAATGGAAAACAAGGTCACGCAGCATATCCAGAAAAGGCGAATAATCCAGTAAATATTTTAGCCTCTCGCCTTGATAAACTAGCAGGACATAAACTAGATAATGGTGATGACGCTTTTGCTCCTAGTGAAATTGTAATAACTGACATACGCGGTGGACTTGAAGTTACAAATGTAACACCCGGAAGTCTGAAAATCATGTTTAATGTTCGTAACTCCACAAAGACAGATTCTAAAACACTCACATCATATATCAACTCTCTTTTTAATGGAACAGATTTTTCTCTAAAACTAAATCAATCAGCATACCCATTTGCTACAAATCAAAATTCAAAAATTGTAAAATACCTAGAAGAATCAATTATTGATGTACTCAGCACACCTACAAAACACTCAACAGCAGGTGGGACAAGTGATGCTAGGTATATTGCTCCATATGGTATTGAAGTTGTAGAATTTGGAGTTATTAACGATACTATTCATGCACTAGATGAAAAGGTAGGAGTCGAAGAGCTACGAAGTTTACACAATATATTTTCTAAACTGCTAGAGAAATTTTAATTTAGTCTCTAATAACTGCTAAAGTTTTAAAAGAAATCTAAAGTCAATATTAGCTAGAGAACACAACTGCTGGATCTAATTTCAAAATAGGTCTAATACTAATTAATGATACTATTACACTAATAAGGAAAACTCCTAAAAAGCTTAATATAAGGGCAAAATACATCATTCTAAATGGATAACCTGTAGTAATGACTATCTCATTAATTATTGTGCAAAGACCAATACCTAACCCATAACCAATTAAAGCACTAACTCCTGCTTGTGTAAATACCATCTTAATAATCATATTATTAGATGCGCCAATAGCTTTTAAAACAGCATAATGCTTTAAGTTTTCATAAGTCAACATATAGAGCATTATACCAGTTACACCAAAACCTACGAGCATAGCTAAAGCTACCATAGAAAACATATCACCAACATCTTCAGAATTTAGTAAGAACCACATAACTGTATCTTTTTTAAACTCATCTTGAGTCCTAGCTCTTAGCCCAGTTTGTCTCTCAATACGTTTAGATAAAGCTTTTAGTGAAATATCTTTTTGCGCTCTAACCAATATAAAAGTAATAATTCTATTCCCTAAAGGATTTATTCGTTTAACATTAGAGATAGTTGTATAAATGAGTGGTTTTGGTGGGAACCTTGGATTCGATGATGATATACCTTTTACAATAACTCTTTTACCATTTATAAGTAATTCATCAGATACTCTTAAATTACGCATAGGAACATTCAAATGTACTCCATCAAATGCCCACTGATCTTCACTATTTACTGGTGTCAATAGCTTATCAATTGTACCTCCACTATCTACAATTATACTTTGAGGTGTATGTAAAATCTCTATAGGTATATTATCTTTTGGTTGTGATGCACCAGCTAATGTCACATCATCTACTCCGATAATATGAAATGTTTGAAACCTTCCATTTGCAAATATAGCCGTAACATCACTAATGCTCAGTGGTACTGCATACTCTACTCCCTCTACACCACGAACAATTTCTAAAGATGAATTAGGTATATTTATAGTCATTTCAGTTGAATTAACAGCTCTATTCATAACCCAAATATCTGCAGTTGGATTTTCAGAAATAAGTGCAAAACCCCTTGTCAAAAAACCAGAAAAATAAGATAATGCAAAAGTAATCAAGAATGCCGTAAATGCTATACCTAACAATAAACCAATATATTTAGTACGAGCGCCAATAAGCATTTTAATTGCAATATAAAACATTACTACTTTTCTATGAATACATCAAGTTGTTGTCCTATATAGATAGGTACATTTGTTTTTGTTATATCAAAAATAACTTGAAGTACTCTAGTATCCATTCTTTCTGTACTCAACCCTGAAAAAGAAGCCTTTGGTATCACATGTGGTTCAATATAATTAAAATTAATAGGAATCTTTAGTTTAGGATGACCTCTTATAAAAGACACCGCCCTACTATTAGGTTTCACCGCCCAAGCATCGTATTCATTTATATCAACTCGCAAACTCATAACTTTGCTACCTAAAATTAATTTTTTTGAATCAGCTTTTTTTGAATCAAAATACTCTCCAACTCTTATCTTAGATTCTAAAACTTCTGCGTCCATAGGTGAATATATCGTATACAACTTTAAATCTTTTTCTATTTTTTTAATTTTTTCTTTTGATAATTCAACCTTTGCTTCTTGATATGCTACATCATCCTTTGACAAAAAAAACTCTTTTTTTGATACAAATCCAGGTGTAGCTTTATTTAAATTTTCTAATATATTAAATTGATGAACTGCTTTTTCTAGCAATGAATTAAAAACTTTTAAATCAGCATAAGCCACTAAAAGTTCAGATTGTAACTTAGTATCATCTATACTAAAAAGTGGACTATCTTTTTTTACTTTTTCACCAACTTTTACATAAACATTATTAACTACACCAGATATCTGTGATGCTATCTGTATATTAGTGCTTTTAGCTTCAATAATTCCTGTTCCAGCAATATATGATTTAAAAGGTTGTCTCATCTCTATAATTGCTTTAGTATCTGTATTTTTTAAATTTTGAGTAAAATAAATATTTGTCAAAGATGCAATAACACCTATAAAAGAGACAATAACAACAGCATAAAAAAACTTCATAATTTCTCTTCTATTTTAATAATTCTTCCATCTTCCATATATGCTATTCTATCAGCATATTTATATATTCTATTATCATGCGTAACTAAAATTAATGTTTTACCCTCTTTATCTACGATGTTACGAAGGATATTCATAATTAATCTACCAGATTCATAATCAAGACTACTAGTCGGTTCATCACAAACAATCAATGAAGGGTTATGAACCAATGCTCGCGCTATAGCAACTTTTTGTTTTTGACCACCACTAAGTTCATATGGCTTAGAGTCACCACGAGAAAAAAGCCCTATTTTATCTAAAATCTTTTCAGCCTTTTTTAGTGCATAGTCTCTTTTTAAACCATTTATTGATAATGAAACAGCAACATTCTCTATTACACTTAATGTTGGAATAAGATTAAAAGATTGAAAAACAAATCCTATTGATTTTGATCTAAAGTATGACTTTTCATCGTCGCTTAACTGATTAATACTCTTATTCAATACACTACATATACCACTATCTTGTTTTAATAAAGAGCTTATAATAGATAGAAGTGTTGTTTTTCCACATCCTGATGGTCCAACAATCATTATTAACTCCCCAGCATATACATCAAGGTCAATTCCACGAAGTGCAAACACCTCAGCACCATCACTTCCATATCTCTTTATCACGTTATTGCAATGTACTAATACATTTTTATTAATATTTTTCATATCAAAATTGTATATTATGAAAATGAAACAAAAATGAAATTATGACTAAAGTTTTGCAAAATATCTCATGTTAAAATGTTATATAAACTATTGTTCCTTTACCTTCAGAAGAATCTATGCGTAATGTACCATCGTGTAAAAAAACAATATTTTTGACTATAGATAAACCTAATCCAAATCCCTTTATTTTTTTATTTCTTGACTCATCAACTCTATAGAATCTATCTGTAACTTTTTTTACATGATTTTTTGGTATACCAACACCCTCATCTTTTATAACAAACTGTATCTTATCATCTTGATACAATGATATATAGATATTTGTATCCTTTACAGAATACTTTATAGAATTGTCTATCAAATTTGAATAAATTGCACTAATTAAAGAAGGATTAGCATTCATAATAATTGGCTCACAACTTTGAATATGTAAATTTATACTCTTATCTTGAATTTGTGATGAGTACCTTTTTATAGTCTCTAAAAGTATTACATCTAATTTACAAACTTGAAAATCTTGACTTATATTATCTTTTGAATATTTTGTCAAAATCAACAAGTCTTCAACAATTTTTTGAATTTGATTAGCCTCATATAAAATTGTTTGCATACTATTTTCATAATATTCAATATCTCTTGTTTTTCTTAAAGCTATCTCTATTTCACCTTTAATTACAGTCAAGGGTGTTTTTAATTCATGAGATACATCACTGTTGAACCTATCTAATCTATTAACTCCATTTTTCAACCTTATAAGCATTTTATTAAAAGAAATTACCAAATCTCTTATCTCATCCTCATATACTGGTTCAGTAATAGTATTTGAAAAATTTGTTACTGAAATTTCTTTAGTTTTTTGTGTAATATTTTTAATAGGTACTAAAATTTTATCAATTAATTTAGATCCTATTAATATAAGTAAAAGTAGTAGTATTGGTATTAATACAAGTAGTGTATCAATAACATCTTCTACCTTATCATCAATATCTTTTTCATTGATTAAAATAGCACCTTTAAATGGTTTTTCAAATCTTAATACATACAAAGCATTAATAGTCTCTTCATCACCAATAATAAAAAAACTATCATCTCTTAACAGATAACTAAGAGGTTTTTTTAGTACAAATTTATCTGTTTTTTCAATTATTATGCCATTTTTTACAATTGCAACTCCAGCAGTATAGTTTTTTCTATAGTCAATATTTTTTCCACTATATAAATCTGGTAAAATTTTTTCATAAACATATGTTGCTTGATGGTGTAGATTTGTCTCAATTGTAAATTTAGTACTCTCATTAAAAAAGTAACTAAAAGAGAAACCAAATAGTAACAATAAAACAGAAATCACACTTCCAAACCATACTAAAACTCTTGTTTTCAGGCTTTTATATTTCAATTTTATAACCAAGCCCTCTAAAATTTTTTATAATATCTTTTCCTATTTTTTTTCTTAAGTTATAAATTGTAACTTGAATTACATTACTATTAATATGCTCTTCTATATTCCAAAGATGCTCTTCAATCATAGAGTTAGATACCACAACATTTTTATATTTTATTAAAAAAAGCAACAACTCATACTCTTTTGCATTCAAATTTATATTATAATTGTTTTTAATAATATTCTTTGTATCAATATTTATTTTAATATCTTTTACAATAATTGTATTTATAACTTCTCCTATAGATCTTCTATAAAGTGATTCTACCCTCGCTTTTAGCTCAATATAAGAGAAAGGTTTAGTTAAATAATCATCAGCTCCCTCATTTAATCCTAAAACCTTATCGCTTATTTCATCTTTTGCTGTCAACATTAAGATAGGAGTTTTTACATCATTTCCTCTTACACTTTTCAAAACTTCAATACCATTTTTATTTGGCAACATCCAGTCTAAAACTATTACATCATAAATATTTTGAGCTATTAAATACTCACCATCTTTACCATCTGTAGTACTATCTACAAAATACCCATCTTCTATAAAACCTCTTTGTAAAAAAGATAAAATATTTTCATCATCTTCTACTATCAAAATTTTCATCTAATTGCCTAATTTTTTTAATCAAGAAAATACTCTTTAGTCAACAATTCCAACTCTGTTTTTAACTCTAAAGCTGATTTTGAATGGCTATATTGATATAAATTTTGTGAAATATTAAAAAACGCTCTTAAAACCATATCATCTAAATGACTACCACTACTATTTTTTAATATGCTCATCGTTTTTTCATAACTAAATGGATCTTTATATGGTCTTTTTGATGTTAGAGCATCAAAAACATCTATAACACTAAATATTCGTGCAATTAATGGTATATCTTCACCTTTGATTGCATTTGGATACCCACTACCATCATATTTCTCATGGTGGTATAAAATTACATCTGTTGCATCTTTTAACCAAGAGTTATTATCTACAAGCTCTATTCCTTTTAGAACATGCTCTTTCATAATTTCAAACTCTTCATGGTTGAGTTTTCCGTTTTTCAATAGTATATTATCTGATATGCCTATCTTTCCTACATCATGTAAGAAAGCACCCTTCATCAACTTTTTTATATCATCTTCTTCTACATTAAGCTCTTTAGCTAATTTAACAGCATAAAGTGTGACTCTATAGTTATGTTCACTCGTATCACTATCTCTAAGGGCTATAGCATTCCCTAATGTATTAATAGTCATAATATTACTAGTTAAAAGTTCTACTCTATTATTATTAAGTTTTCTATAAGCATCATAAACAATGGGAAATATAAATATAGCAAAAAGAACTATGGCTGATACTATCATCATAGAAACTATTCTAATTTTTTTAAAAGTTTTGTTAACTAAAGATTGATTTATATATTTTATACCCTCAATATAACCTAAAAGTTTCTGATTTTGATATATTGGATAAAATATCTGAAAAAAATATTTATCTTCTTCTAATTCATAAAAATGGTAAGCTATTCTATTAGAATTTATAAAATCTCTACTTTTGAATGACTTATCATCTCTTATAAGACTTAACATATTTTTAGCTTTCTCACCACTTTTTTGAAAATCAGCTAGCTCTTTTCTATTACTATTATATAATTCAATCTCAATAAATTGTAATTTTTCCATAAGTGGAATAATTATCTTTTCAAAACCAGCTTTAGATGATTTTTCAAAATCATAAGAATAACTATCAATATGTTTACTTGTTTCAATCTCTATCTCACTTTTAATCTCTTCATAAAAACGATATTTTTGAAAACTGTAGACAAATATTGAACTTAAAACTGCTAAAGTTATAGTTGCAATTAATGTCCTCTTTACAAATGAACGTACTATATTATTTTGCTTCATATTATCTCTATCTTAATATTCATATATTTCTATTTTTTTCAGCTTCAATCTCCTTAAGAATAGCTATAACCAAGATAAACGTAAAAAATATTGATGTTCCTATTGTACCAAAATTAAGACCTCCCTCTATAGTAGACTTTGTAAGTAAATCTCCAAAAGTTGCACCAAAAGGTCTAGTTAAAACAAATGCAATCCAAAATAGAACTACACTAGAAACTTTAGTATAAAAATGTAGTAATATTATTAAACATAATAGTCCAGTTATCAATATAGCACTAGTTAAAAAACCAATGCCTAACTCATCAGCTAAAAAATCACCAACAGCTGTTCCTAATGTATTAGCTATTAAAAATGCTAACCAATAAAATATTTCAGATGATGTAGTTGTTATATTTTCAACTTCTATTGATTTCTCCTTAATATACCAGATTTCAAGAATTATCAATAATAGTATTATTAAAATAATCGAACCAGCCACATAACCTAACCCTAATGTACGATCAACATAATCAGATATTGCCGTTCCAACTATAGCTGTAGCTGTAAAAACCAACCAATAAGTTAATGGATTGTATCTCTTTTGATAAAGCTTGACTCCAAGCAATAATAAAAAAATACTCATAAATATGGCAATAGTATCCCTATAACCTAAATCAAAAGTCATAGAAAACATATCCGCACCAGTTTCACCTAGAGTTGTTGATGCTATTTTAATTATCCAATATAATAAAATAATATGTGGTACTCTATTAATTGTCTTGGTTTTCATGATTTACCTTTTGTTTGAATAAGACACATATTTTAGTTACAAGTATAAAAAATGAAAATGAAATGAAAGTGAAATCAATGAAATAGACTTTTTTCAAAACAACATTAATAGTAACCTCTTATAATGGATATAGCTATAAAATTGAGTATAATTAACTTAAAAAAGTTATAATTCAAAAAATCAATATGGAAAAATTTATGAAAAATATAAATACAACAAATGCACCACAAGCAATAGGTCCCTACTCACAAGCGGTAGTCGCCAATAATATGGTTTATACATCTGGTCAAATTGCTCTTCTTCCATCAGGCGAAATGCTAACTGGTGATATTAAAGAGCAGTCTCATCAAGTTTTAAAAAACTTAAAGACTGTCTTAGAAGAGGCGCAAAGTGGACTTAATAAAGTTATAAAAACCACTATTTATCTAACAGATATGAATGATTTTGCGACTGTAAATGAAGTTTATGCCTCATACTTCAAAAATCATAAACCAGCCCGTAGTACAGTTGCTGTAAAAACGTTACCAAAAAATGCTCTAGTAGAGATAGACGCAATAGCTTTAATATAAATTTTTATGTTAGTATAATATTTATGAAAAAAAAGTACCTATTAATATTTGCAATTTTTCCGCTAGCACTATTTAGTGCAAACTATACTAAATTTAATTCAGCAGATTATATTTATAGTGCTAAGGGCATCTGCTCAGAAAATAGTGTACGTGTTGGCTCTTCGCCAAATGAAGCGCTTTTTTTATATGAACAACAAAATAATAATACAAAAATAAAGAAGAAAAAATATTCAAGTGCCTCATCATACCTTCTTGCACATACAAAAACTAATACATCTATAAAACTTGTAGGTTTAGATAGCTCAGCAAATATTAACTTTTTTAAAATATTTTCAGATTCTATATCTCCTTTATTAATGAGTAAACATAATAATGGTGGAGTTGTAATTGCGACACATTTTACTTCACAAAGAGCTAAAATTTCTCATTTTCGTAAAAGTATTGGCATAGTAAGTGAGAAAATTCTACGAAAAAAACAGCAAATAAAAGATTTAATTACAGCAAAAAATGGTGATATTATCACTATTTCTCAAATAAAACATATTTCTGAAAAATTTGGTGGTGGTCTTGGTGGAGATGATATTTTATTAACACGTTTTACTCCCTCACTTAGAGTTAAATGGCAAAAGCAGATTGGTACTTCTAAAAATGACTATCCAAAAGCACTTTTAGAGACTTCAAATCAAAATATAATAATTGGTGCATTAATAGACGATGATAATCAAAGTTTTGATTTAACTTTCTATAAAACAGATGCTAATGGAAATCAAAAATGGTTTCATCAATATAAATGGTATGGAGAACAAAATTTAAACTCCCTTACTCTTACTCCTAAAAATAACTATCTTGTAAATGCGACATATCAAAATAAAAATAATAATGAAAATATCTTGTTTTTGGAATTAGATAAACATGCAAATATAAAGTGGAAAATGCACTATGTGAGAGATAAAAATGAGGCTCTTTATAAAGTAATTTCTCTTGCAAATGAGCAATATGTAGGAGTTGGTTTCACAGAAAGAGAGTATAACAAAGATGCACTAATTAGATTTTTTGATAAAAATGGAACAATCTCTAGGGAATCTATCTATGGTGGTAGTAACAGTGATTATTTTAACGATATAGAACTATTAAGTGATAATAGCATGTATGTGAGTGGTTGTAGCTCATCAATTACACCAAATGTTCAAAGTAGTTGGTTAATAAAGATTAACCCATCTATGAGTATTGCAAAAAAAACAACACCTCCATTCGATAGGAAAAAACTTATCAATGAATTAAAAGAAAAAGTTGTGAATCCTCTAAAAAATTGGCGCATTGTGATGGATAAAAATATACATTTTTCATTTGAACATCCAAGGCTAAACTTTATTCAAGGAGTAACTAAGTTAAATGATTCACACAAAGTTGTTCTAAAATCATTTTTTACAAAACTTTTGCAAGTGATTACATCTAAAAAAAATATGCCCCATATAAAAGCTATTAAAATTGAAGGTTTTGCTTCTAGTGAATATAACTCTAGTTCAAAAGTTCTAGCATTTTTAGGAAATGCAGAGGTTTCATCAAACAGAGCAATGAATGTGTTACGTTATCTATTTGAATTAGATTTACCTCACAAAGAGTGGTTAATGCAAAAAATCAGTGTTGATGGTTACTCTTTTTCAAAACGAAAATTCAAGCCATCTATATCTCCTAAAAAAGAGGACTTTAAAGCCTCACGTAGAATAGAAATTTCACTTAAAGTAGAGTAATGGCAAAGTTTAATCCTGTCAAAAGGTTTTCAAAAAATATCAATTTGACACTTGAAGAGTTTTCAAAAGAGTACGAAGTAGATATATCAGAACTTGATTTTGATATTCACAAAACTACAACATACTATCAGATTGGTATAGAAAAAGAGGCTAAAGAGGTAACTGATGCCTCTTTGGAAAAAATCTTATCTGAAAAAAATTTACGATCACCAAAACTTATCCTATACCAAACATATGATATACTCATTAAACCAAAAAAGAAAAACAAAAACTACTTTTTAAACTTTTCATTTGTAGCAAATGCCAATAAGACTAAAGCTATAGTTGTAATAAAAACAGATTCAATTCTCATGCCTAATTCAAAAACTGAGGCACAAATAATTAATCAAATTCGTTCAAAAATGGCACAAATGGGATTACTTGTAAAACTTTTTGACAAAAAACTTCATCCAAATGTACGAAAAATGCTAGTTCTCATTAAAAAAGATAAATCATTAACACAAGATTACAAATTTGTTGTAGCTCAATCAATAGATGCTATACCACCAATAGATGAAAAGTTAGTGTTACACTATGCAAAAGATAAAGAGAGTAAAAGTTACGTAGATGGTGTCAATAGTGGAGATTTAATCGTTGAATATATAATGCCAAAAAAAGGAAAAAAGGGACGCTCTTTAAAAGGTACAATTATCGATGATACAGAACCAAAATATAAATATGGTGAAGTAATTATTGATGAACATTTTGAAGAAAAAATTGAAAAAGACAAAAAACTATATTATGCTAAAAAAGATGGTTATATCGAACATGAACATAATAGATTCTCAATTGCTAATTCACTGCAAGTTACTAATGTATCTTTCAAAGGTACAGGCTCTATTAAAACAGAAGAAGACCAAAAAGTAGATTTAAAAATTATTGATGCTGACCATACAAAAGATGCAATTGGAGGTGGTGTTAACGTAGATGTTGCATCTTTAGATGTAGCTGGTAGTATTGGTGGCAATGCAGAAATAAATGCTACAACAATTGATGTAGGAGCACAAACTCATAAAAACTCTATTTTAGAAGCCACTGAAAATGCAAATATTAAACTACATCGTGGAAATTTAAAGGCTAAACATGCAACAATAGATATTTTAGAAACAGGAACTATTGAAGCAGAAATTGCACATATAACACAAACAGTAGGTGGTGAGGTAAGAGCCAAAGAGATATACATTAAAGAACTGGTATCAAACTCAATTATCATAGCATCTAATATAATTGAAATAGGTATTATAAGTGGTGAAGCTAACAAAATATATATAGCCCCTGGTATGATTGGAGATAGAGAAGACAGATGCAATACTCTAAGAAAAAAAATTGATGAGCATCAAAAAATTATAAATAAGCAAGAACAGCAGTACCATAAATCAATTACTAACTTTAAAGAATCAAATGAGCGAATTAAAAGCTTTAAAAAGAAATTTTTAGATGCTCAAAAAGCTGGTAATAAACCACCTGTACACGTGGCAATAAAAATTAAACAATTTAATAAAGAGACCGAAAAACTAAAAGAAGAAGCTCTTAAAATAGAGTCTATGAAAGAAGAAAATAAAACATTTATTTTAGAATTAGATAAAGAGCTAGATGCAGTTTTTCATGCTAAAGTAACACTTCTTAAAGGTTCATGGAATGGTAAAAGTGAAATAATTTTCATAGATCCCCATGATGCTAAAGAGTATATATACCAACCAAAAGGAGAAGAAAAATCTGTCTATCTTGTAAAAGAAGAGGATACTGTATCTATAAAGTATGATAAATAAAATATTTTCAAATAGATTTAAATATCTTAAAAGTCATTAGAAAGTTACGAGAGCAAAAGCTCTCGATTTAATTTTACCCACAAGAAGGAACATTACCGCTATCATTTCCATATTCATGTAAAAAATCTTTTAAATGTGGTGCATACTTTCCAATAAATTTTTTACCATTAAAATATTTTTCTGCTTTTGAACCCTTATGAGCCTCAATAATTTTTGCAGCATCTGCATCAAATAGGTCACTCCATTCAGCTTGAGTGTGCATTGCAGCACCTTTTGTACCATTACCATGACATTTTTTACATTTTTTCAAATATATCTTCTGCCCTTTTTTAATATCAGCAGATGCAGTAGAACTAAAAAGTCCAATTGCTACAATAGAACCCAGAAGTATTGATGTGCTTTTTTTCATTAATTATGTCCTTACAATTTTAATATGACAGTAATGATACATTAATTAGTGTTTCATTAAACTAAATTTCTAAATTTTTTTACTAAACAACCATAAAAATCCAATTTCATCATCTCTTCTCTCTTCTCTTATAACAACTCTCCTTTTCATAACCTCTATAAAACCACTATTTTTAGCTATCTTTTTTATATAATTCTCAGACTGAGCAAAGCGTCCTGTTTTTAAAAGAGAAAAATCTTTATCTCCATTTTGAGTGCTAAAAACAAAGATACCGCCATCTTTTAAAACTCGTGATACTTCTATAAAAATGGCCTCTAGTGAGCCTATATATATAAACAAATCAGCAGCACTAACCATATCGTAAATTCTATTTTCTGTACTTAATAAAAACTCATAAATATCTTGTTGATATAGTTTTGAATAAACATCTTTTTCCTTAGCGATTTCTAGCATTTTTGAAGACAAATCTACACCATCAATCTCACACTTTAAAGTAGCCAACTCTTTGGCAACTAAACCAGTACCACAACCTAAATCTAAAACTTTATCTGTCTGTTTTAAATATGAAGATGTTAAAGATAAAATATCTTTTGGAAGTTTATAGTTTAAATTATTCTGAATATGTTCATCAAAATATTCTGATGCACTATCAAAATAATCTTCAATATACTCTTTTGTTGCTTTTTCAATATCAGAATTGCTAAGTGATAAAATCATATGTCTAGCATGATGATTTTCTGGATGATGTATAAGTAAATTTTCATAAGCTTTAATTGCATCTTCAAATTTTTTATCTTTCACATATAACTGAGCTAAACTATTCCAAATAACTGCTAAGCTATTATCAATCTCTAAAGCACGTTTATAAGCCTTAATCGCTAATTCAATATCTCCGGTACGCTCAAAAACGATTGCAAAATGATAAAAGAATATCCCCTCATTTGGATTTAATCTAATCGCCATATCAAGCGATGCTAAAGCCTCCTCATGTCTATTTAACTGAGTAAAACAGAGTCCAATCGCATGATGAAGCCACGCATCATTTGGTTCATGTGTAATTAACTTACCATAAATTAAAATAGCTTCATCAAATTTTTGTTCTTGAAAAAGTTGAACTGCTTTATCTAATTCACCCATCTGATTTTATCCAAAATAAGTCTTAAATCTTTCTGCTCAATAATAATATTTGCCTCTTTTTTCAAAATCTCTTTAGCACAAAATGCTACACGTTTTCCTGCATGAACAAACATACTTCTATCGTTTGCACCATCTCCAACAACAAGTGTTTGTTCTTTACTAATTCCTAAGAGATTTTGAATGCGAACAATCATATCTCCCTTGCTAAAATCAAACATCATATCTCCACCAACCAAACCACTTAAACTTCCACCACGTGAATGCAAAACATTTGAAAAATCAGCATCATAACCTAAAATATCTTTTGCATAAGATGTAGCGTTTCTAAAACCACCACTAAAACATATCACCTTCATACCCATACTTTTAAGCTCAGTTATAGTCTCTTTTGCCCCATTCATGTAAGGCAATGAATGACAAATGTCGTCCACTTTTCTAACATCAAGTCCACTAAGTAGAGCAACTCTTTTTTGTAAACTTTCAAAAAAATCTAACTCCCCTTGCATTGCAGCCTCTGTAATCGTACTAACTTCATCTTTAATACCAATCTCTTGTGCTAAAAAGTCAATTGTTTCACCATCCATAAGTGTTGAATCAAAATCAAATACCGCTAAACGCATCTATATCCTTAGAAAAAATAAAAGTCTATCGCAATTGTAACACATAGAATTTCACATGAATATTAAAGAATATTCATAAAATCTCCATAAATTTATTTTAAACTATCGTTATAACATTTAAAAAAATCTACATATAAAAATATTTACACAACTATTACTACCTACTACATTGGCATCTAATTTATTTGCCCAGTCTGACGTTTTTTAACAGACAATACTAAATTTACTGATTTGAAAATGCCTGATAATAAGTTAGAATTTAGATTTATTGATGGTTATCAAAACTATACGCGCTTGATGAATAGGAGACCAGACTAAAAGGGTATAACTATAGTGTAGACAATTATATTATAAAGCCTCTTAGTACAAAAGAATTAGTTACAAAAATTGAAACTTTTTTCAATAGATGAACTATCATATCTCATTTATGATAATAGCCTTGGAAAAATAGATAGCAGAGGTATTGATTCACATACTTACCATATTCGTAAAAAAATTAAAAAATTTGATAATAATAGTTATATTAAAACAGTACATGGTGAGGGGTACATTATTCATGAGCATTAAAAAATTTCTACGACTTTCATATATTGCAGCGGGTCTCATAATTTCAGTCTTTACAGCATTTATGACATTTTATATTATTGATGTAGAGATTGGTATGAAAATGTTATCTAAAATCGTCATAACAATTACCACAACACTACCTGTAATCGCAATTTTAAGTTACTTAATTGGAAGCTATTTTTCAAAAAAACTTACTCATATAACACAAAGATTAGATCTTATTGCGAATAAGGATTTTAGTACTAAAAATACAGATGATTATATTTTAGAAGCACAAGATATTAAAAATAGACTCAATAGTGTTTCTAAAAAATTAGAATTTTCATTTAATGAACTAATGAACTTAAAGAGAAAAATAGTGAGCTTTCTTGGATGGTTCGCTCCTTTGCACATGACTTTAGAACACCTCTAACAATTATAAAAGAAAATTTAGAAGCAATTGAAGATAGAGTTACGAAATTTTATAAATAGAGAAATTTTTGCACTAAATAGTAGTGTAGAATTAATAAATGATACAACATCTTACAATAACCTACTATTTACAAAAACAGATCTTAAAAAGATTCTAATTAATCATTGAAGATACCGGAAAAGGCGTTGAAGTAGACGAATGCGAAGCTATATTTAAGCCATTTTTTACAGTTGATGAGAATAAAAATAGACAAAAAAGTGGTTTTGGACTTGGACTATCCATAACAAAAAACCTTGCTGAAAAAAATAGTTTTACATTGCAATGCGACCCACTATACAGACAAGAATTAAAAATCATATTAAAAGAAAACATCACATAGTCGTTTGTAGGGGTATTAAAACAAACAATCAAAGGCAAAACAGGTTCAACAAATTGTATCACATAGGAGTTTGTAGGGGTATTAAAACGAACTATTGGCAGACTCTCACAAGTTAATAATTGTATCACATAATGGTTTGTAGGGGTATTAAAACGACTCAGATGGTATTAAAACGACTCAGATAATGCTAAAGCAAGAGAGCTTATTGTATCACATAATGGTTTGTAGGGGTATTAAAACATGTTCTTTCTCTGTGTCCTTTTCCAAATGATTGTATCACATAATGGTTTGTAGGGGTATTAAAACTCAACAACATATGCAGTTTTACCAGCACCAATTGTATCACATAATGGTTTGTAGGGGTATTAAAACCGTGGGTTTGATGCTTCAATGCAGACAGCTCATTGTATCACATAATGGTTTGTAGGGGTATTAAAACACGAGTTTTTTTGTCACCACCATAAAAATAGATTGTATCACATAATGGTTTGTAGGGGTATTAAAACTATGCTGGGTTTGAACTTTCTACATGTAGATATTGTATCACATAATGGTTTGTAGGGGTATTAAAACATACTGATGCTATGTTATTAGCTTGTGTTGATTGTATCACATAATGGTTTGTAGGGGTATTAAAACTGTTTATTTACTGAGCTTTGTCCAAGAGTTATTGTATCACATAATGGTTTGTAGGGGTATTAAAACATACTGATGCTATGTTATTAGCTTGTGTTGATTGTATCACATAATGGTTTGTAGGGGTATTAAAACAATAACGCATTTACTAATCGTATGGATATTATTGTATCACATAATGGTTTGTAGGGGTATTAAAACATTGTTTCCCATGCGCCAAGGTCTGAAGTTATTGTATCACATAATGGTTTGTAGGGGTATTAAAACATGCCAACAGTGATTATACTAAGGTTGTAGATTGTATCACATAATGGTTTGTAGGGGTATTAAAACCGATAAAAATATAATTATTTTACTTTTGAAGCTATTTTTAGTACAATAGTGTCCTATGTTGTAACACATAGAGGTTTAATAGGGGTATTAAACTAAAAGCCACAATTTTGTGGTGGATTCTAGAGAACATCTTCGGATGTTCCCCTTTAAAAAAGAAGTAATTGGACATGCTCCCTTTTTTCACTTTTTGGCTTTTCTCCAACTATAACTTCCATATCTGCAAATTGTTTATCTGTAAAAGACAACATTCTTATGTTCCCACGTTTCATGTTTTTTGATACAAAATCTTTTATTCTTTTTTTACCATATTTTGCAGATTCATTTGAGCTAAAAATTTTTCCATACACAGAATACTGAATCATCATGTAGCCCTCTTTATCTAACTCATTATGAAACCATTGATAACGTCTTCTATCTTTTTTAGATTTTGTTGGCAAGTCAAACATTACAACAAGCCACATTATTTTAAATGAACTCATTTTCAAAAAATTCAATGTTAACTTTTGGATATACAACAAGAGTTGTATCATCTTTCAAAACTGCTCTTTTATACTCTTTAACGAAAATATCTACAGACTTGCTAATATTTGAATTTCCAGCATTTATATGTACACACTCAAAAGATAAAAGCTTTACAAGTTCTCTTTTTACTTCTGTATCTAAACCTACTTTATGTGAAAATTTTGAATCTAGTAGTAACTTTACGTAAATATCTACAACCGCTCTAAAAGGCTCAATTAAATCATCAACCAAAGCAAATGAGTTGTACCTATTTTTATGCCAAATTCCAAAAATTGGCAATAATCCGCTAGCGCTTACACTCAAAGCCATTCTAGCTCTAACTAAAGAATAAGCATAATTAAGCATTGAGTTTCTAATGTCATCTGCACCTTGTTCTCGTCTAAAATTTTTAAATAATGTTTTCCAGTAAATTCTAGCAGATTGTGCTTCGTCATTATTTTCATCATACTTCTGTACGTAATTGACTATATTTTTCATAGTCACATGCTCATCATGGTTAAAAAATTCTAATACTTCAGATTGATTAAATATTTTTGACTGCACAACTGCTTGCCAAATATCTGCTTTAAACTCTTGTGTTATAGCTATTTGAATATTTGCAATATCGCTCATAGTGCTATGGCTATGATATGGTGTCAAAATTGAACTAGGCTGAAACTCATTGTCAAGAAATAATACAGCAACACCACTTTTTGATAAAAGCTCGATGCTTTTCCCAGTAATTGAGTATTGTGTATTATCGAAAATAATGTAGTCAATATCTTTTATGGTAACTTTTACTTCATCTTCATCATCACTAAAAAACAAAACAAGATTTTCATTTTTTACTTTAATTTTACACGGTTTTGTAAGATGAACAATTTTCCAACCCATATAGTTTACTTTTTAATCTCATCTAAAAGTAGTTGAGAGTTTTGATACGAAGTTAACCCAGCATAAATATTAACCATTTACAATACCTTTTATAGTCTCTAAAAATTCACTTTTTGCATTTCCTATAACTTGGTATGATTTTATATTTCCTAAAATATCTAGCTTTAATTTAATAATGCCTGCTGCCTTGCCAATCGTAAATTGTTTATGACTATTTGCTTTACCATTAAATAGAGTCAAAAATGAATGTGGTTGAGAACTAATTTTAGCTGGGAACTTAGGATTTGAAAAGGCAACTATGCTTTTTTCCTCTAGAAAACTAACAATTTTACCACCCCTAAAACTACCATCAGGATAAATAAAAAATACAATGTCATTTTTAAAAACTTTAAAACTATTATCATTTTCTTTTTGTATCTTTGCAAAATTGATAACATCTATTCTCTCATACAAAAATTTACCATTTTCTAAAATAGCTTTAAAACCTATAAATGTCTTTTCTTTAGTTGCTAAACCACCTCTAACATAAAAACCAGTTAAATTTGTTTGATAAAATTTTACTTTTCGTATAATATTTTCATTATTATCTACTAAATTACTATGAATTAATCCCTCAAGTTTTTGTTTTGCTTCACTCATAAGTTCTTTATTCTTAGCATCAATTCCCTCAAAACTATAAAGCATATTTTTTATATCTTCAGCTCTATTTTGTACAACCAAACAAATTACATCTTTAGGGTTTGTCTTAAAAAGATACATTTTTTGTAAAATCTTTTTATTAAATTCTTCCATAAATTTTACAGACGAAGTCTTAGGTGTAATTCTAAGTGATACAAATTGATTTAAAATACTTTCACGTACAGTAAAAATACCCTCTTCTTTTTTAGCATATATAGTGTCTTTATGAACTTTTGAACTCACAGGCTTTTTTGAAACCCAAAAATTTACAGTTTTGGTTTTTCCAAATATATCTCTATAAAAAACAGAATCCTCTCCAAAACTATTATAATTTTCTTCTATCATCGAAACTAACTCTTTAGGTTTAATTCCCTCAATAAGTGGAATCTCTTTTTTAATCTTTGCTCTTGCTTCATCATCAATAACACCTACATTTTCTCTAAAAGTATTAGATAACTTCTGAAGCCATGACTTGTTTGTAAGCCCAATCAAAATAGCATCTATCGCATGATGAATGTTTGTATCTCTAACTTTAGTTTTTACATGTAACACTTTACGTATATTCGAAGTTGCTCTTCCCTGAACATGTCTTACAGCACTTCCATCAGCTTGCTTTTTCTCATTTGCAAAGGGATAATACCTTTTTAATAATTGCGCAGTTAATGCTTCTATATAACTCGTCGCTCTTAGACTTTTGGATTCAAAGGTATCTTGAAAAACGTCATCAATAGTATTTGCTAATAAATTTTTTCTTTTTTTCCAATTTATTTTATGTTCTTTAAAAAGATTCTCAACTCTATTTATAAAAGCTTGTTTATCTAAAACAAAATTTATAGGAAGTTGATTTGATTTTCGAACATTACTATCGCGGTGTGCTAAAACGAAATTATGCTTAACACTAAGACCACCTAAGCTTTGTGGAACAATATGATCTATATCAACTTCATTGGTAAATATCTTTTTAAACTCTATTCCATCACCTGTATAAATATCTCTTCTTTCTTGTTCTTTATACATCAATATTTTTCTTGCATATTTTCGTAAATTCTTACCATATTCATTTGCAATTTCTTGATACTCTTTATTTAACATAACTTCATCTATCTGCTTTTCTAATTCTCTATTTGCCTTTTCAATATTTTTTCTTGTCTCTTCATTTTGACTAAGCTCTCTTGTGCTTTCTACTCTTATCTCATCAAACGCTCCATAAGTAGAATGAAGATGTTTTATAAGCCTTATAGTAGCACTAACAACGTATTTAACAGAATGATTATTAATTTTTAAGTCATCATCTTTTTCAAATGTATCAAGATGGAGATATTTAATTCCTTTTTTATATTTTGTGTAGTCCTCATTCTCTTTGAGATTTAATTTTTTCTTTATATCACTAAGTGTCAAACCTTGCTCAAAATATGGAATAAATTCAATCATTGCAAAAGCAGAAATATGTAATGAATTTCCATTTTTATATTTTATTAAATCTATTATAGTTTTATCATCAACTAAACTTTTTAATTGTTCATATATCCTTTTTGGAGCTTTCTCAAATTCTAATACATCAAAAATCTCTTTCAGAACCTCATATTTGTTTTCTTTTTTAAAAGCTTCTATAATAAAACTATTATCTATTTTAGATAAGTTAGATACAAAATGAAACTTTACTATTCGTCCATCATCTTTATTAAATATTTTAGTATTTTCATCAAGATTTAAAATTCTTTTTATATCTTTGTGTTTTATTTCTGAGAAACTTTTTCCTTTTTCAATTTTTTCAAAAAACCAATCACTAACAGCTCTAATCTGCTCTTTTGTAATTTTTGTTTTTTCTTTATTAAAATTTATGTTTGAAACACTTTCATACATCTTGTAAATATCACTCAAAAGTGAATATTGATGAGCTACTTTCTCATCTTGGTAATATTCACAATTTCCAAAAAGACTTAAATCATTAGTTGATTCTTTTTGATCATCAATAGTTTTTACAAGCTCTAAAATAAACACATCAACACTAAAATTACCTTTAAACAATCCAAAGTTTTTTTGAGCTAAAATAATCTTTTTTATTTCATCATTAATATATTCACGCCTAATCATATAGTTATAATTATCGTGATTCCTAAATGTTGGATTTGTTCCATTCATCTCTACTTCATATATAATTTGAGCTATTGTCTTATCTGGGTATTCTTCTTTTAAAGCTTCAACCGTTTTTAGAGCTTTTTTTATTTTTCCTTTTTCATCATCAACTTTCTTTTTAGAACTATTTTTAAGCTCCAAATTCAATTCTCTAGTTAATTCTTCAAGTAAATCATCACTATCTAAAGATTTGTATCCTCTATGTTTTGCTAAAGCGTAAAAAATTGTAAAAAGTTCCTCAACTTTAAGTTTTTCATTAAAAGCTTTTTCACACCTCAATTGCCACTTATTTATATAAATATTAGCTTTTTCTTGTTCTAATAGTTGTTCACTTTTTCCTAAATCATATTTTTCAAAAAGTGAAGCTAAATTTTGTTTTCTTATTTTTCTTAAATTAAATAGATTTTTAGTAGATTTACTTTGACTGTGTAAAAGTTTTTTTGAATTTCCATCTTTATCTATAGGAGAATCAAACATGCTAACACCATAATCAATTAATGAATATCTATCATTTTCCAACTCGTCTAAAACTGAATAACCAATTGATGTAATACCTAAATCAAGACTCAATATCTTTTTCATGATTGCCTCTATTTTGCTATAATGCCAGTATTATAACCTAAGGACAGTTTTTGTTTAAAAAATTAATTAATAAACTTCAAAGTGATAGATACATTACACTTGAAACTACACCTGCACATTCACCAACTTTTGAACCTATTATGGAAAAAATTGAGAAACTAGGACTTGATAAAAAAGTAGATGGATTTAGCACAACAGATAACCCTCTTTCAAAACTGAAATTTAATGCGATAATCGCAGCACACATGCTTCAACAACGTTTCAACAAACCAGTAATGGCAACAGTTAGTATGAGAGATAGAAATAAGATTGCCTTGCAATCTGACTTACTTGGTGCAAATGCGTTAGATGTCAGAGCAGTTTTAGCATTAACAGGTGATAGTGCAAAAATAAGTAATCAGCCAAATACTAAAGGTGTATTTGAGGGAGATAGCTCTTTAATGCTTGATATTATCAAATGTTTTAATGGTGGAATTGACTATGCAGGAACACCATTTACAGAAAAACCAAAAACTATTTATCCATTTAGTGTCACAAACTCATACGCTAAAAACTATAAAACTATGAAAAAAAAGCTCAAAAAGAAAATTGAGCATGGGACGCTAGGAATAATTACACAACCGGTTTATGATACTGAAAATGCAGCAATGCTTTTAGAACTCCTTGAAGAGGCAAAAGCTGAATGCAGTATTGGTAGTAATGCTCAAATGATTTTAGGAATTTTTCCTATTACAAAATTTAGAACTGCACAATTTTTATCTTCTCACGTCCCTGGAATACATGTTCCACCTAAATGGATAGAAGAGCTTAGAGTTGCTAGTGAAACATCACCTGAAGAAGAAAGAGTTATTGGAATGCAAATGAGTAAAGAGCTAATTGATAGCATCATGAAGTTACACCCAAAGGTACATATCATGACAGCAAATCAATTTGATGTAGCTAAAGAACTGCTAAAAAACTTTTAAAAGTCTCTCTCTAATAGAGTATCAACTTTTAAGATAGTAAGAATTCTATCTGCTTGTTTACCAACGCCCTCAATTATACTCTTCTCTCCACTTGCCGTATCTGGTGCTGGATCAATGTCAGACTTTTTAAGTCTAATAGCTTCAGTTAAACGATCAATTACAAAACCAGCAACCTCATCACCACTTTTCATTACAATATAACGTGCTTCATCGGTCTGCTTAGCAGATGGCAAGCCAAACTTCATACGCAAATCAATCAATGGAATGACACTACCACGTAAATTAAACACGCCTAAAACATAATCTGGAGTTTGCGGAACACGAGTATATTCAATTGGTTTAATAATCTCTTGTATAGTAAGAATTGGCACGGTATACTCTTCATCTCCTACAACGAAACCAACAAGTTGCATTACATCATCAAGATTAGTAATATCAGGCTCATCTTGCTGTTTTTTCTGATTATCAATTATGTTTTTCATTTTATCACTCATGTTTATGCCTCCATTGTAAGATTAATATTTCGTTTAACAACATTCATTAAATACTCAGGTGAATATGGTTTAGTAATATATTCAACCATTCCAACTTCAACACCACGCATTCTATCTGCCTTAGTTGTACGTGAGGTTACTGCAATTAATGGTAAATTTTTATATTTATTATACTTTTTAATCTCACCAGCTAATGAATAACCGTCCATTCTAGGCATCTCAATATCTACCAGCATTGCATCAAATTGATGTTCACCAGACTTAAGTATGTTAAGCGCCTCTAAACCGTCTGCTGCCTCGACTAAAGTCACTCCAAGAGGTTTAAGTGCATTTTTCATAATTGAACGATCCGTTTTACTATCATCAACTATCATCACATAATAGTCACTTGGTTTTTCCCTCACTTTAGCTACACTTGCTGCTTGTGCAATTGCAGGTTTTGCTTTTAGACTTTTTGCCATTTGCATAAGTGCTGCAACATCAACAATAAGTGTAACACCACCATCACCACGAATTGTTGCACCTGCTACACCATCCATACCTTTTAAATACTCACCCATAGATTTAATTACAATCTCTTCTTGACCAACTAAAGTATCAACAATTACACCAATTTTTGATTCAGCAAGACCAAGAACAACAACATAAGTATGTTCAGCACCATCAAATACACGATCAACTTCAAAAATATCTGCTAAATGAACAAGTGGAAGTACCTCATCGCGAAGGCGCATTACACTTCTATTTTCAACTGTATAAACTTCGTTTGTAGATATTCTTACAGTTTCTAAAACTGAAGCTAACGGAATTGCGTAATACTCCTCTTGCACACCTACTAAAAGTGCTTGGATAATTGCAAGTGTTAGAGGAATTTTTAATTTAATTTTAGTATATCCATTAATTTCACTATCTATGTCAATAATACCATTTAGTTTTTCAATATTAGTCTTTACAACGTCCATACCAACACCACGACCTGAAACATTAGTTACAGTCTTAGCAGTTGAAAAACCTGGACGGAAGATAAGAGTAAAAGCCTCTTTATCTCCCATATTATCTGCCTCTTTTTCAGTAATTACACCCTTAGAAATTGCTATATCCTTTAGGACATTTGCATCTAAACCTTTACCATCATCTGTAATCTCAATAACAATGTGATTACCCTCATTATATGCTTTTAATCCAATTGTTCCAGTTTCACTCTTACCCTTTGCAATACGATCAGCGACTGGCTCAACTCCATGATCACATGAATTTCTAATAATGTGAACAAGCGGATCTCCAATCTCCTCAACAATTGATTTATCTAGTTCTGTCTCTTCACCACCAATTTCAAGCTCTATTTTTTTACCAAGTTCACGAGATAAATCCCTAATCATTCTTGGAAATTTATTAAATACTTTTCCAATTGGAAGCATTCTAGTTTTCATAACCGCAATTTGTAAATCTGTTGTAACTAAAGATACAATAGATACAACTTGATTAAGCTCTTCTAAAAACTCTTCACCCTCATAACGCTCTTCAACATCATCATTAATTTTAATTAAACGATTTTTACCAAGAACAAGTTCACCAATAAGATTCATTAAATGATCTAATCTTCTAACATCAACACGAATAGTCTGCTCTACACTAGTAGCAGATTTAGCTGGAGCTTTAGCAACCTCCTTTGTAACTGAAGGTTCTGGCTTTTTTTCCACTATAGGTGAAGGTGTTTGAGCAACTTCCACTTCAGGCTCCTCTTTTGGAGCAGGAGCTTCTTCTTTAACTACCTCTTCAATAATTTGTGGAGCATCAAGAACTGCTTCACCAGCTTCAATTTTTGCCTCTCTTCTAGCTTTATCTTCATCTTGACGCATTTGTAAAAGACGCTCTATCTCATCTTCTATTTCACCCTCACTCATATCTGAATAGTCTACCTCTTCCTCTTCCTCTTCAACTGGCACTGTTTTTGGCTCAGGTTCTGGTGGCACTTCAGACGGAGTATCAGAAGAATCTCCCTCTCCTGAAGTAATAGCATCAAGTTTTACAACTATATCTTCAATATCATCTGAACCCTCATCTGTACCATTATCACGAATAAAGTGTAACATCGCTTTCATCATATCTATTGACCTTAAAACAATATCCATGATATCAGGCGTGAGTACTAACTCGCCTTTACGCGCACGATTTAATACATCTTCCATATGATGTGTTAAACGAGTTAATATATCAAAATTTAAAAATGAACTAGCCCCTTTTACTGTATGAGCAACACGAAAAATTCTATTTAAAAGTTCTAAATCTTCTGGAGTATTCTCTAACTCCACTAAATCTTGATCTAACTGTTCAATTAACTCAAATGACTCAACTAAAAAATCTTGTAATATCTCTTGAAATTCATCCATTCATCACCTCCCTAAGCTTCTTTTGCTTTATTTAGTACTCTCGCTACTTCTGCATGAAATGTTGGTGCATCAAATTTAACCAAATATGATTCACCACCAGCTTCAATACCTCTATTTTCACTAAAATCATCGCTAATAGATGAGTTAAAAATTATTGGTAACCTAGAAAAGCGCTTATCTTCTTTAGCTTTAGCAGCAAAATGGAAACCATCCATTTTAGGCATCTCGACATCTGAAACAATTAGTCTAACCTCTTCATCAAAACTATCTTCATACATTGAATATAACTCATCAAGTTTATCAAGTCCATCCTCACCATTAATAGCTTCAACAACTTTAAAGCCCATCTCTTCAAGCCCTCTTACAACTGTTCTTCTTGCTGTCATACTATCATCTAAAACGAGTACAGTGCCATCGTATTGAGAAACTTCACCCTCAACCTCATGACTAGGACTATATAGCCCTAAATCTTCAACTACACTTTCAAGATCAAGAATTAAAAGAACGGTATCATCCTCAATTCTAGTAACACCTGTAATCTTACTTTTATCTAAATTTCCAGAACTATCTGTATAAGTAGCTGGTTCAATGTCATTCCAACTTATACGACGAATTCTCTTTGCTTCGTGAACAATAAAACCTATTAAAATATTATTAAATTCCGCAATTATCACACGAGTCTGTTTTATAACATTATCAGGTGGTTGAATACCCATCCATTTTGAGAGGCTTACTACTGGAATCACAACACCTCTAAGATCGAAAATTCCCTCTACGAATTCTGGTACACCTGGAAGTTCTGTAAGTTGTGGAAGACGAATTATTTCTCGCACTTTTGCAACGTTTACACCATAGATTCCCTCATAAATTCTATCGCCCTCTTTTTTTTGAATGCGAAAATCTACAAGTTCCATCTCATTAGTGCCAACTCTTAATGTGTCATCACTGTTCTGCATCGATGATCCTTATACTTGACCTTACTAAATAAGTTATTCCTATTTTGTGAGTCTACAGTAATGTAACTTTGATTACAAGCAAAAGCTGGTAGATTTATATATGTTGTATCTTGAAACTTATACTCAATATCTTGGTGATAGTGACCTTCAATACAGTAATCAAAATCTCTATTCAAGCTATTTGCAACATCTGTTTCAAAATTATTAAATTTTCTACAAAGCTTTTTGTTTAAATGTTTTTCTATAATAAAAGAGGAGACTAAACCACTTACTTTTTCATCTAAAAAATTTAATAATTTCAAGAAAGCATGATTTCTGATAATTGCAGAGTATATAGCATAACTTCCACCAACTTTATAATCACCATGAGAAAGTAGAACACTTTTCCCATTAACTATGACATTGATAGGTTGCAAATTCATAGTAAAGACTTTAATATTTTCGAAAACTAATGAAACATTAAAATCATGATTGCCCTCAAAATAAAAAATTTCACTTTTAAGGCTTAAACTATTTATATGCTCTATCGGTGCTAAATTAAAGTTTTTTGTATTTGTGACTTCACCAACTAAGAGATCGAACATATCTCCCATCATTAGTATTTGAGGAGGTGGTACTTTTAAACTGTCTAAATATTCCACAAAATGTAAAAAACATCTTCTATTTACATTATAGTGTGCATCTGAGACTAAAATAGCGCCATCATGTAGCTCTATATCATGGGACATATGCAATATGTGGTAATCCCTCAGCTTCATCCAACCCACACATCAAATTTGCAGCTGCTAATGCTTGTGAGCTTGCACCTCTTAAAAGATTATCAATAGCGGTCTCTATAAAGAGTGTTGAGCCTTGCTGTTTTAGATAAATATCACAAAAATGAGTTCCAGCAACCTCTTTCATCTGAACAGGACGATTTCTAATCCTAATGAAAGGCTCATCTTTATAATACTCCTCTAACAATTTAATTGCATCTACATTTTCATCAATTGTACAATAAATAGATACCAACATCCCACGCGTTACAGGAACAAGATGTGGAACAAAAATAATATTTGCTTTTGAACCAAACAAAGAAGCTTTTTCAGATATTTCAACACCATGACGATGTTCCAATGGATTATACGCAAACATATTTTCATTTATATTTATAAAATGGGTAGTCTCACTAAGTTTCTTACCAGCTCCACTAACCCCACTCTTACCATCAATGAAAACTGTTCTTCTAAACAGTTTCATAAATGGTGCTAATCCTAGTAAAGATGCTGCTGAATAACAACCAGTTCCAGCTACCAACTTTGCACTTTTTATCTCTTCTCTATAGAGTTCAATAAGACCATAAACAGCATTTTTGAGATTTTCAACATCTGTATGAGAACAATATGCACCCTCATAAGCCGCTTTACTAAGTCTATAATCAGCTGAAAAATCTACAATTTTAATATCTTTTTTCATCAATTGTTTTACAAGCGCCATTGCATTCATATGAGGCACTGCTAAAAATACTAAATCAGCACTACTTACAATTGTATCAACATCTACAATCTCAACATTTTGAGTTATAACACTTTTTAAAGATGGATGCAAAATAGTAATATCATCAGCACCTTGTGTAGTTGCTAAATAATTTATTTTAAAATTTGGATGGTTCAAAAGCATTTTAATAAGTTCTAACCCAGTATAACCACTAGCTCCAACAATAGCTACGTTAATCATTATTTACCTGTACTTCCAAAACCACCAACACCACGTTCAGTATCAGCTAGCTCATCAACTATAATAATATCAGCTTGAATAACAGCTTTTAGTACACCCTGAGCAATTCTTTCACCAGCTTCTATCTTAAAAATTTCATTAGAGTGGTTCATAAGCAATACTTTAATTTCACCTCTATAATCACTATCAATTGTACCAGGGGTATTTAAAACAGTAATACCATTTTTATATGCCAAACCGCTTCGTGGACGAATTTGAAGTTCATAACCCTTATCAAAAGCCATTGCAAGACCAGTGCCTACAAGAACACGCTCGCCTGGTTCTATGGTATATCCACCAAGTGCATGAAGGTCAAACCCTGCTGCTTGTGAGGTTTGATACTCAGGTATTACAGCTGAACTGTCAATTTTTTTAATTTTAATCTGCAAAGATTATCTCCTCATAACAAACTTTTAAGAGTTCATACTCTTTTTCTCCACCTGGAAGTTTTGCAATGACCTCATCACCTTCTACTTTACCTAAAAGTGTTTTAGAAAGTGGAGAGTGAAAAGATATAAGACCATTCTCAGGGCTACTCTCAGCAACTCCAACAATTGTATACTTTATCTCTTGATCTGTATCCATATCACATAAAACAATAGTGGAGCCAAAACTAACGCGCTCATGAGATAGAGTTTCTGGTTCAATAATTTGCGCATTACTAATTATCTTCGCAAGTTCAGTTAAACGAAGATCAATATTCCGCTGTTTCTCTTTTCCAGCGTGATACTCAGCATTCTCTTTCAAGTCGCCATGCTCTTTAGCAATTTCAATCTCTTTAATAATCTCAGGTCTCTCGACAAGCTTTAAATGATTTAACTCATTAGAAAGTTTTTCATACCCATATTTAGTCATTGGTTCTTTTTGCATAAAAGCCCCCTAATTTTTTTAATAAAGCATTATACCAAACCGTTAATAATTTGCGCTACTCTTTGCGCACTTCCATGTTGCAATAAATATCTTAACTCATGAGAATGCTTTACAAATAGCTCTATATCTATATTTTTACGCGCATTTATCATAGCTTCGACACTTAATTCATCTTGTAAGAGTTCAGGATGCATAGCCTTTTTACCAGCAAAATTAAAAATAATATTAGCAAGACCCACATAAGGCAACTTTACAAAATAACGACCAATTGCAAACTCTAGTGCATTTGTTTTATAAACTAAAACAAAAGGAGTACCAATAATAGAAGCTTCAAGCGTTGCTGTCCCACTACAAACATACGCAAAGTCACTTCTAAGTAGTGCCTCTTTAACTGAACGAATAACCTCAAAATCTAAAATATCACCATACAGTTCTTCTATCTGTTCATCACTAAAATGAGGAGCAATTACAAGAAGTCCACGCTCACTACTCTTTGCATTTAACTCATGATAATATGGCATTAACATTCTAACTTCGCGTTTTCTACTTCCTGCTAAATATGCTACTGTATTAAATTTTTTAGTCTCATTTTTAAACTCTTTTATTTGGTCAAGTAAAGGATTCCCCACAAACTCTGCACCATCAAAAAACTCATCTTCAAATGGAAAAATAGAGAGCATCTTTGTTACAGCTTTTTTTACACGCAAAGCACGCTTTTTCTTCCAAGCCCAAACTTTTGGAAGAACGTAATAGTATATTTTAATATCAGGATACTCTCTACGCAAAGCCTCAGCTAAAGGCAAATTAAAAGCAGGTGCGTCTATTAATAAAACAGCGTCCATCTCACGCGCTAACTCTAACATCTGCTCTTTTGTTTTACTAGCTAATGCAATTTTAGGAATAATATCTATGATTCCCATCACTCCAAATTCTGAAGCTGGTACTATTGGCGTTCCTAAGTCTATATCAAATATACCGAATATTTTAACATCATCTAAATGTTCTATTAATGAACGAAGATGTAAGTTACCAGATGGTTCTAACGCGCTAACTAGAAGTTTCATTTAATATCTATTCAACTGTTGTTTTTAAAATCTAATATATGGCATATTAATGAAATAAATATTTCCTACCATTTAAAATAATCTTCTTCATCATCAAAATCACTTGGAAGTTTGTAATGTATTTCATGCTCTTTAACTTTAATAAATTCTCTTATGGCAGTCATTATTATTGTCACCTTTTAACTATTAAAGCATATATTGTAGCAGAAATTAGGATAAAATTTTTTGTTAAATCTACTATAAATCATTAAGTACCTTCTTAACAGCTTCTGAACAAAGTACTAAACCAAATGTACCAGTTACCGCTACAAAACTTCCCTTTTCCAAACAACGTGGGGCTTCTGGAGTAAAAATAGCAGTATAACTTCCTTCAAATTTAGCTCGCCTTAAAGCATTTCTAATCTTATATGCGTATTTATCACCATGTGTTTCAAAAATAGGTGCTACTTGTATCATTGAAGTATCAACCCTTTTTGCCGAACCTGTTGAGCTTATGAGTTTTTCATGTACTTTTATTGCAAGTGCAATCTTTGCTTTAAAATCATCTACAGCATCAAGTACTACATCGTAAGAGCTAAAATCAAAATCTTCTACCCATTGTGCGTCTATTCGTCTTTGAATTGTTGTAATTCCAGAGTAGAGTTTACCTAAATGTTCAACCTTTAGCTCACCTAATGACTCAGAACCAATTTGCCTATTTTGATTTGTTATTTCATAGGTGTCGTAATCTACAATTGTAATGTCGGTAATACCACTTCGCCACAGACAATCTAGTGCAAAACTACCTACCCCACCAACACCTAAAAGTAAAATTTTAGCTTTTCTCAACTTTGGATAATCATCTCCAAAAAGTAGCTCACACCGCTGGTATCTTAACTCATCCATGTATGAAGTCTATCCATCTGCTGATACGCCGTCATATCCAACATTATAGGAGTTATTGAGACAAACCCTGCAAGTACAGCTTCATAATCACTCATACCCTCATCAATACCTTCTCGCTTTTTAAACTGCAAAGGGTGAAGACCTAGCCAATAATACTCTTCGCCTCTAGGATTTCTATGAAGATGTGCATCATTGCCATACAATCTATATCCAGCATAAGTTATTTTAAATTCACCATTAGGACTCATAGAGGTACTTGGAATATTAATATTTAAAAAGTTTCGCTCCATAAGCGGGAAGCCACCATTCAATATTTTTTGAACAAGATGATTAATCGCTCTCTTAGCTGGCTCAAAATCAAGCTCACCACTATGCTCTGCCCCACCTAAGACTTGCGAAATAGAGATAGATGGCACACCTTGAAGTACACCCTCCATTGCAGCACTAGCAGTTCCAGAATAGGTAATATCCTCACCCATATTTGCACCATGATTTATCCCACTTACAATTAGATCAGGTCTATTAGTCTCATCAAACATTGAATTTAATGCTAAATAGATGCAATCAGATGGTGTTCCATCATCTAACTTATAAAAGTCATCATCAACTTGAACAAATCTTAATGGACGAGTGAGGGTTAAAGAGTGTCCGCATGCAGATTTTTCCGATGATGGCGCTACTATTGTTAATTTTGCCAAAGGACGAAGCGCTTCGATTAAAGCTTTTATCCCAGCTGATTCATATGAATCATCATTTGTAATAAGTATATGTTTTTTCATAGATGCCATTATACCAATTCCCAATCAACAGGTGTAATATTTTCTTTAATCAGATACTCATTTGTACGTGAAAATGGGCGACTTCCAAAAAATCCACGATATGATGATAGTGGAGATGGATGTGCTGATTTTAAAATCAGGTGCTTGTTTTCATCTATTAAAGAAGTTTTCTTTTGAGCTGGTTTTCCCCAAAGAATAAAAACAATATTTTCCATATCCTCACTTATTATTTTAATTACCTCATCTGTAAACTCTTCCCAACCATGCTTTTGATGTGAATGTGCTTCACCTTCTCGCACTGTTAGGATAGTGTTCAACAAAAAAACTCCAGATTTTGCCCAGCTGGTAAGATTTCCATGTTTTGGTGCTGTAATATTTAAATCACTACTTAACTCTTTATAAATATTTTTTAAAGATGGCGGAAGTTCAACACCGTGTTGTACAGAAAATGCCAAACCATCTGCCTGATTTTTACCATGATATGGGTCTTGCCCTAAAATTACAACCTTTATATTTTCAAATGATGTGTACTTAAAGGCATTAAAAATATCAGAATCTTTTGGATAAAAAGTTTGATGATTATTTCTTTCTTCTTCTAAAAAAGCTTCAATACTTGCAAAATTGTAATTTAACCTCTTTTCCCAAGAAGAGTCAAAACTTAAATACCCATCCACTAAAATCCTTCAATTTGTAATATACTTCTTGCTATAGGTCTAATGTGATTATAACAAATCAAATCTATCTGATACAATTACATCTATGAAATTTATACAATATAGTGCCAGTGTCTGGATTTTTAGTATTGCTGTTTTAATAGCTGCATTCTTTGGTGAGCAATTTTTAAGACCACAACCAAATGCAACATACTATGTCATTTATACAATTAGTTACATAATAATCGGTCTTAGTATGATGTTTGCGCTTAGATTCAATGCAAAACGCTCATTTTTTATGCTTTTCTTACTCTTGATAGTTGAATTAATGCTCATAGAGTTTAGAGACTTTTTTAGACGCTCAGATGTCATATTTGTATCTCTTTTACTTGTTCCACCAAATATTTTACTATTTTCATTCCTCAAAGAGAGAGGAATAATAAGCTTATCTGGACTAATACGTATACTTTTTTTAACATCTCAGATAATAGGTGCAATTACATTTTTACATTTTGCAGACAATAATCTATTAAATTTAATAAAACAAAATTTTTTACCACAAAATTTACATATCTTGCCATTTGATAGTGCAACAGTAGTAATGCTATTTACTTTTTCAGTACTCCTACTTAAAGAGCCTTTCCAAAATCGTTCTATTGAAAGTAGCTTTCTTTGGCTACTTATTGCCTTTGAATTAGCATTCATCCTACAGGGTAATCGCCTATTGTTGTCGCTTATGTTTACAGCAAGTGCTCTTATTGTAATTTTTGCCATAATAGCAGATTCATATAAAATGGCATACTTAGACAACTTAACTACAATGCCCGCACGGCGTGCTCTTGAAGAGAGTATGTTAAAACTTAGCAATAACTATACAATTGCAATGCTTGATATTGATCATTTCAAAAAATTCAATGATACATATGGACACGATGTTGGTGATGATGTTTTGAGATTAGTTGCGCAAACGCTTAAGACTGTTGGAAGTGGCGGGCAAGCCTTTCGTTATGGTGGAGAGGAGTTTACAATTTTATTTAGCGGTAAAAAAGCCAATGAGGTATTAGGTGAATTAGATTCTCTAAGACAAAAAGTACAAGATAGAAAATTTTTACTTCGTGAAAAAAAGCGTACTGGTAAAAAAAAGCGTAAAAATGGCAGTAAAAATAACGTAAAAGAGATTTCTGTAACAATTAGTATTGGAGTAGCAAGTAGTGTAAAAGGCACCTCACCACAAGATGTAATTGTAGAATCAGACAAAGCTCTCTACCGCGCTAAAGAAGGCGGTAGAAACTGTGTTAAAACATAAATTACATCTGTTCTAAATAGTTATGCCAAACTTTTCCATCTAATTTAACCTGCATAGTAACCTGATAAAGCCCATTATGAAATGTAGAATCAATAACATTTGCATTTTTAACAATAGATGCGACTTTAGCACGTACATGTGTGCTTTGTATAACCATATTTTTAATTGTATCTTCAGCTGTTAGGTGTACACCGTGCATCTTCTCACCCATCTGACGATAAGCATCAACAATTGCAGCTCGATTTGCTAAAGCAATACCTTGTGCAGCTGAAATTGTACTAGATGGAACAACTCCAACACCAGTTGCTGTAATTGTTATAGTAGTACTTTTTTTCAAATATGGACTATTTTGTATCACATATTCGGTTGGTTTAGCATTACCACTTTCTGAAACCTCTTCATTTATAGGTTCAGCAACCTCTGCTACAACCTCCTCTTTAACTGTATTTGTTGCCGTAATGCTCTCTTGCATAGGTACAACTACATCTTTAGAACTTATAACATCTGTTACTGCAAAAAGAAGTGTTGAAAATACCAATAAACTTGCAAAAGTTTTCATAACTATTTACCAGATTCTAAATAGTTATGCCACACTTTACCATCTAACTTAATTTGCATAGTAACCTGACATAAACCTTTGTTAAAAGTAGATTCAACAACTTCAGCATTTTTAATAACAGACGCAACTTTAGTACGAACAGTTGAACTTGTCATTACCATATTTTTAATTGTATCTTCAGCAGTCAAATGAACACCATGCATTTTTTCACCAAGTTGACGATAAGCCTCAACCATAGCAGCACGATTTGCTAATGCCATAGATTGTGCTGGTGAAATAGTAGAGATTGGTGCTACTCCCATCCCTGTTGCTGTAATTGTAATAGTTGTACTTTTACTTAAAGTTGGACTATTTTGAATAACATACTCTTCTGATTGAAGCATATTTGTAGTGCTAGCTGTTGCAAGAGAGAGCGTTAATGCACTCAACGTTGCAATTATAATACCTTTTTTCATTCCAATTCCCCTGTGTGATTTTAAATACTGACAATGAAATCGGCAATTTTTAATTTTTTTTTAATATATCCATTAATTCAGATATAAATATTCGAATAAAAGCTTGAAATTAATTTTTTTAATTATTTATTTAATTATTATTAAGATAACATTCCAACCTGTTTTTGTCATATAAATTTCACTATTGAAAAGGTTTTAAAAATGTTAGCAGAATGTGATATGGTTTTAGGAATATCTGAAAATACAATTAACTACCAATTTGAACAACTTTGGAAAAGAAAAAAAATCCAAAGAGAGTGGAATATTTTAATTGATTCTAATGAAGTATTAATAAATCCTGATTCTAAAACTTTTGATGATAAGATAGATAATGAACAGTTTGATGTAGCCTTTAAAGCTAAAATAGAAGCTCCAACCATTAAAATTTTAAAAAATGACTCAAAAGTTTTAAATTTTTTTATAACATTTAAAAGTGGTACTATGTACTCATGGGAAGGAAATGGTAAAAATGCCAAAGTTAAAACCTCATCTATGGAAAATTGGATATATGCCTTTAAAGTTGCTATTGGAAACATTGAAAAAGATGCAAATAATGTAAGTTGGATTACAGACGAGAGCAAAGAGTATTTTTTTGTTATATCTAAATTTGTAGGTCTTCCTGTAGAGCTATTTTCAATAGAGAGTATATTTTTAGATTTTGAAAATTCAAACTATTCAGATTACAGTACAAAAGACAGTAAAATTGATTTAAGCATAACAGAACTTGCCTATTTTCAGAGTCTTTTAAGTAATGCTTTTAAGCATATAAAAAATAGCGACAATCCTTATATATTAGGATATGGACTTAAACTAAAAAAGTACGAAAATCAAGAAAAAGCACTTTTCCAACCAACAACACTTAGACACACAACAACGTATGATGATAATCCTAATCTTAGCTCATTTAATTTCTTAATGATGATTGATAATAAAAAATTTCCAGATGGACAAGCAGTTGGAGTATTAAATAAAACTATTATAAAGAGTGAGAGTAATGAAATCAGTGGAGCATTAGCACTAAATAATACAGTTGTAACTGAAAAGTTATTTCTACCATTAATTGAAATAATGGAGCAAACTATTGTTGATATTGATAAAAAATTTAAGTCTGCTAAATTTAATAAAAATGGAAATAATAGCTGGGTATTAAACTCATCATACACAGAAAGAGAAGAGAAAAAAAGATTAGAGAGTAAGTATGGGCAAAAATATGATTGGCCCGGTTATAACTCAAAAAAATCACTAGAAATAAATTTTTCTGTTTCGAACCATCAAGATTTAGGTGGTATAAAGTTAGATTATTCAGCAATAGTCAATGCAACAATAGACTATGATGAGGATATAAATTTTGGAAAACATGTAGAAGAGGAATCAGAAGCCATACTATCTGTTCTATTTACAATGAGTAAAGATGGAAAAATAGAAACAAAAGTTTTAAAAGAGACAGATGTAGAAGAATCTAAAGAGGCATATGCTTTATATCCAACAAATATGCCAATTTATGATTTATCTAGTCTATTTACAACATTAAAAGAGATTGGTAATAATATTAAATCATCACTAGAAGATAAGATTTCAAACTTTTCAATTGGAAAAATAATTTTTCCACTAGGTGATATTTTAATGTATAAAAATATGGAATTTGAATTTGATGAAAAATCTAATAGTGGTGCTTTAGTTTTAGATGCTGCATACTACCAAAGTACAAAATAGGACAAGTTATGGAAAATGAAAAGATTGATGTAAAAATAGATAAAGATGATAATGTTAAAGTTAAATATTATAGTGAACTAATGAAAAATTATGAGCCTGAAATGCCATTAGATGCAGGCAAGGAATTTAAAGTTATCTCAGATAAACTAGGACATCCTATAATATTCACAATTGGTACAGATGATAAATTTTATATCACTGATACACATGAGAATAACAATAATCACTATGAAATATCAAAATTTTTAGATAACCATAAAGTAATATCATTTGATGTACATAAAGATGAGACAGAAAAGGCTAGAATAGCCTTCTCTTCACAAAAAGATGGTCTAACCTACTTTTATCTATCTAAGTTAATAGATTTAAATGAAGATATAAAGTGGAGTGAATTTTTAACTTTAAAAGATAATTGGAGTGAACACTGGGAGAGTCATAGACATAACCAAAATGTTAAAATTAATAAAATTGTAGTAGATGAAGAGGTAGCAATAGTCTCTACACATGAAAATGGTGATGCAAAACTATATGTAACAAATAACACGAATAGTTCATGTGAAGAGTTTAAACTCCCTGAAAATGGTTCTAAGATAATTGATTTTAAATTAGGACTAGCCTATGAGGACAAAGGAGTTTTTTTATTGTATGAAATTGGATCTTTACAAACACTCATTTTTATGAGTTTTCCTAATTCTAAATATAATAAAAGTACCTTCTACAAATTTTCTATAAATGAAAAACTAAGTTCAATTTCAACACTACTTGATGAAGATGGCAATAGTACACTATTTGCATGTGGTAGAGGACTCTACTCATTTAAACACTCATATGATGATTCAAATTTTAAAACTCAAACAATCGTTAAAGCTAATGAAAATCAATATTTAACGCAATTTGATATAGTCCAATTTGAAAATGAAATTTCTATTTGGGCTATGTCAGATAATAATATCTCAAAAGAGAGTGAACTCCTATACATAAGCAATCAATTTTATGATGTTCAAACCAATTCAAAGATTCAAAAGTGGACATCACCGCTTGTTACTAAAAATAGAAAAGTTAAATTCTCATCTCTTAGAAATAAAGAGTTTTCTAATCAGCTTTTTGTAACGGCAAAAGATAATACTCTATCTTATCTATGGCAAGACAAACAGACAACTCTTTGGCAAGAGAGTTATGTACATCTAAAAGATACAGGTGCATATAAAGAGTTTGATTCATACACAGTAAATGTACAGTTTGAATCTGACAATATTAGAAAAACATTTCTTGATCAAGAAATTGAATTAAGAGCGTCTTCACCAATGTACATCAAGATTGAAAATTTAGACTATCTACTTACAGACAAACCTGTAAAAATTAAATTAAATGAGCTAGCTAAACTAACTATAATAATTAAAACACAAAATATAAATACGCCTCAAATATCTATTTCTGCTAATTTTTTAAAAGACAATTTTGTTATTAATACAAGTGATAAATTATTAGAAAAATTGAGGACTATTCAAACAGGAGAGGATTTAAGTAATCAAAAAAGAGTCGTACAATTAAGTGATGGTACTACAAAAGAGATTCCATTATGGCAAGGAATAGATGAACCTGATAATATTGATGATGTAGCAAAAGCAATTAAAACATTCATTGATACAAAAGATCAATTAGAAAACGCAACAAAAATACAAACAAGAAGAGTTTTAAAAGGAGCAATAACAGATAAAAATATATGGGGTATGAGTTTTGAAAATGGGATAAAACATCTTAACGCAGATGCTGCATTAGAGACCTTAAATAGTAAATCTACTCCAACTACAAGAAGAGTTTTAAGAGGTGGATTAACTAATTTTGTCTCTTACATTGGTAATGCTTTTGGTGACTTCGTATCTTGGATTGGAGAGAGAATAAACGATGTCAAAAATTTTATTATTAAAACTGTAAATGGCATAGTTGAGTTTATAATAAAAATTGGTGAAGAGGTTTATAAATTTATTTTAGATAGTGCTGAACAAATAATAGCTTCAATGACGCTATTTTTTAAAAAAATAGGCTTATTCTTTAATGAACTGTTTGAATGGCTTGGTTATATATTTAATTGGCAAGATATTTTAGAGACAAAAGATTCTGTAAAAGGATTTTTTAACTCTTCTATGTCTGCTTTTTCAATGAGTAATGAAAATATAAAAACACATGTCGATATATTTTTTGATGATTTACTTACTAAGTTAGATTCTCCTGAACTTACGAATGCTTTTAATCAAGATAGTATTAACAAGACAGTTGATGAATTTAATGAAAAAGCTAAGGATAATAGAGATAATGAACTAACGTCTGATTTATTAGATCCAAAATCAAACTTCATAGAATCAAAAAAACATTACATTAATTCAGGTTTTAAATCAGCAAAAGATATTGAAAATGATAGTCCATCAATAAACTATTTCATAAATAGCATTAGTGAAAAACTAGAAATTGTCTATTCTCAACTTTCCAAAATAGGATATAAAGCACAGGAGTTAATAGATGGAGAGTGTTCAATAGGAGATTTTGGACTAACTGCCATAAAAAGTGTTGGTGCCATAGTAATTAAATTAATTAGAGATTTTATTATAGGTATATTAGACGTTTTAGAAATAATTATAGAAGGTGCGAACACTATTCTAAATAGTACAATGAATATTCCTCTAATATCTACACTCTATAAAAATGTAGTAACAAATGGTGATGAACTAACATTTCTTGATTTACTTAGTCTAATTATTGCAATTCCAATAACTATAGGATATAAAATTTCTACCAAAAGGCATATTTTTGAAGATGTTAATAAAGATGAATTTTCAAACATACCTCAAACATTACTTTTAGACATAATACCAGATAACACTAATTTAAGAACTAGAATACTAACTGCTTCTAATGATAACTCTAAACAAAATAATTGGGTAGAAACTGCCCATATAATTACCGGTATAGGGCGACTATTAAGAGTATTCACATTTGGATCATCAAGTTTAGCTAAGTTCTTTAAATCAGAAACAGCTAGAAGTAAAGGTGAAATTAATTACTGGACTTCTATTGATGATGGAGTAAGATTTTTTACCGTGACTATATTAACATTTGGTCTACTTGCTCAAAATAAAGAGAGCAAAACATACATTAAAGTTTTTATTCAATTTATAATATATTTTTCTATTTTTGGGTTTAGATTTAATAAAGCTACTGATACACCAACATTAAATCAAGGTAATGCTCTACTAGTAACTGCGGCAGGTATTGCAGGAATTTTTACCACTGCAATTGATTGGGACAATGATGATAAATTCTCAGATGCAGATAGATCTTCACAAATCGCTATTTTATTTTTTCAGTTGCCTGCTTATTTTCAATTTTATTTCTCTAAAACGAAAAACCCAAAAGCCGTAGCAACTACTTTTGTAATCAGAGAATTTGCTATGCTAATGGGTTCAATATTTGAATTTTTTTCCGCAGGAAAAAAATAAAACAACTACTTTTAAAAATGATATTTTAATTATATTATAATATGTATAAGCAGTCCTTAACTAAAATTATGTTCTACTTGCAGATTACATATTTATATAGGAAAAGTATATGGGTCAAAAACGTCTAAGTAAATTAGATGCTCCACAGGATTTAATTAATGATGAAAAAATTATGGATAAAGATGACTTTATTGTATCTAAAACTGATACAAAAGGTTTCATAACATACTGTAATCGAATATTTGTCGATATGGCAGGATATTCTATAGATGAGCTAATAGGTGCAAATCATAACCTGATACGCCACCCTGATATGCCTAAAATTGCTTTTAAAGTTGCATGGGATTTGATAAGTTCAGGACAAGAGTTTTTCGGTTTTGTAAAAAACTTACGAAAAAATGGTGGCCATTATTGGGTTTTTACTTACATTACAGCTGACTATAACAAAACCGGTAATATTATTGGTTACAGCTCATTTAGACGTCGTCCTACTCGTAATGCTATTGAAGCGATTAAACCTGTTTATGCACAATTAATTGAAGCTGAAAACAGAGGTGGAATGGAAGCCTCAGAACAACTCCTTACAAATTTTCTAAAACAAAATAACACTACCTATAATGAACTTGTATTTGCTTTACAAAATACAGAGGATAAATAAAATGAATAACTTTAACAGACAAGTAATAGCATTTTTAATCCTTAGTATTGTAATTTCTATTTGGTTAATTGTTCAAAGTTTATATCCTGAAGCACTACTGCTAATTTTGGGTTCGCTTGCAGTTATATTCGTACCAGCACATAAAAATACAAATGAAGAACAGCAATATAATGATATTGTTAGAGTTGTTAAAAAAGTCACTGAGGGTTATTTGAGTGATAGAATAATAACTAGAGAAGATTTAACAAAAACTGGAAAACTAGCATGGGCGATTAATGACATGTTAGATCAAGTTGAAGTTCTGCTTCGTGAGACTAGAAGTTCAATTGAACATGTAAAAAATGGCACTCACTACCGTACAATGTTTCCAAGTGGTTTGCATCATGAGTTTGCAGATACCGCTACACTTATTAATGACGCTATTGAATCTATGAAAAAAAGCGCCATACTCCAACTGCGCGGAGAGTTTTCACAAGAGTTTGCTAAAAACTCAAATGGAATGGAACAGGGATTTGAAGTTATTACAAGAGATATCAATGTTGGAAGTAATGAGATGAATGAAGTCTCTTCAAAAATAACGGATATAGCAATCCTTTCAGAAAAGTCATATGAGACAATTAATGATGTATATGATGATTTAAATGGATTACATGGGACTATAGAAAATACCTCTACTTCTATTAGTGGAATGTATGAACAAGCACAAAGTATATCATCTATTGTAGAATTAATTAAAGATATAGCAGAACAGACTAACCTACTTGCATTAAATGCGGCCATTGAAGCAGCTAGAGCTGGTGAACATGGACGTGGATTTGCTGTAGTAGCTGATGAAGTTAGAAAACTAGCTGAAAAGACTCAAAAAGCAACTTCTGAGATTTCTATCTCTGTTCAAGGACTACAACAACAATCAAATGATATTCAAGCAAACTCAGATATAATGAATGAAGTTGCATCAAAAAGCTTAAATTTAATAGATGAATTTAAAGATGTTCAAAACAGTCTCAACGATGATATCCACGATGCAGCAAGTTCTGCTAAAGTTACTAGTGATAGACTTCTTGTTGCTCTTGCAAAAGTCGACCATATATTCTATAAAACCAAAGCATACGCAACAGTTACAAATGGAAATATACACGATGAGCTTGAAATTGATCACCATAACTGTCGCTTTGGTAAATGGTATGATACCGATGGTAAAGAGATATTTGGAGAATGTTCATCTTACCCTAAAGTTATTGCGCCACATGAGATAGTACATAAACTTACTATAGAAAATTATAAAATAGTTAAGAATGGTATTAGTGCTTTACGTGAAAATAAGAGTACTATAGTAAATAATTTTGTAAAAATTGAAAAAGCTAGTTCATCTTTATTTGAACTATTAAATCAAATGGTTAATGAGTCACACAATAAAAATTGTTAATTAATTAAAGCTCTCTGCACACACAGCAGCGGAGCTAAATGCCCACTGTAAATTATAACCTCCAAGCTCACCCGTAACATCCATAACTTCACCTATAAAATAAAGCCCTCTTACTAATTTACTCTGCATTGTATAAACATCAATTTCAGTAGTATTAACTCCACCACGACTAACCTCTGCTTTTGTAAAACCAAAATTTCCAGCAGGTGAAAAGCTATAAGATTTTAATCTATTTAGTTTCTCCTGTTTATCATTACCATCAATTGATTCTAAATATGCTTTTAAAAAACGCTTCGGTAAATTTAAATTTTTACTAAGTGTTGCACCATTTAAAAAGTCAAATTCAATCTTTCCTCTTTTCCAATAGAGCGATAGATTAAGAATAAGTGGTCCACTAATACCTTTATGGGTAAAAAGTATTGCTCCACTAAATGTCTTACCATCAACTGTAGCAGTTGCTTCAAGTGAAATTCCAGTTAAGCTCTTAAACCAAAACTGTTCAGGTTGAACAGTAAAACCAACTAGTGCTGGTTCAAATTCACTTAAGCTATGTCCAAAATACTTTGCAATATTTAAACCAATATCACTACCACCAATTCTAGGATAACTCTTTGAGCCACTTGCTATCACCAAACTAAAAGAACGAATCTCATCTTTATCTGTTTTTAAAATAAAGACATTATCTTTTTTTGTAACTTTCTCAACTTTTGTGTTCATAATTTTTTTTATATTTCGTATCTGAGAATGAAATACATCTAAGATTTCCAAAGAGGAATTTTTGCAAAAATAGCAATTATCTTTTTTTAAAACTGGTGCTAGAGAATGTGCATTCAGATACTCTAATAACCAACTATTAGAGTATCTATCTAATACTTTTTGAACAAACTCACTATCTCCAAGATAGTTATCACTACTAACATATAAATTGGTAATATTACATTTACCACCACCACTAATACGAATCTTCTCACCTAAAGAGCGATTTTGTTCAACCATACAAACTTTTAATTTTTTATCTAAAAGTGAACTAAGCATCATAGCAGATGCCCCGCCACCAACTACAACTAAATCGTAAATCAAAACAGAAGTTTTATCTCATCTAACTGTTTAGAGTCTAATTCCTCTTTTGCATACTTTTCATGTAGTTTAGCATTTACAAAGAAACGTACTAATTCAGGATCCAACTCTTCATCTTTAACCATAAATGAGAGAATTTTAAAGACCTCAGACATTGGTTTAGCATCTTTATATGGACGATCTGCTGCTGTTAGAGCTTCAAAAACATCTGCTAAAACCATAATACGATCTTCTAATCCTAACTGATCTGCTGTAAGTCCACGAGGATAACCCTTACCATTTAACTTTTCATGATGATTACAAGCAATATCTACTATACGTGAATACTTCTTAGGAAAAGGTAATGGACTTAACATCTCTAAAGACATCCGTGCATGATCTGTAATTTTATCTCTCTCTTCATTTGTCAGTGTACCTTTGCGAATAGATAAATTATATATTTCATCATCATTTAGCAAATCTATCATCTCACCCTCACGCTCATACTGGTAAGATGCTATACGATTTAGATTTTCTATCTTATCATCTGCCATAAACTCACCACCCTTATTCATACTCTCAATAGCAGCAAAATCCTCTTCTAGTTGCCATAATATAGCTTTTAGCTCATCACTTTCTTTCTCTTCATCAAACTCTTTACCAGCTTCAAGAGCATCAATTTTGCGTTGCATCATAGCTATTTTAGCATCACGTTTAAGAATTTCAAAACGCTCTACAACAATATGAATTCTATCAAAAATAGTCTCTAGCTTTTGTCCCTTATCTACCACATACTCAGGAGTTGCAATCTTACCAACATCATGCATCCATGCAGCCATTCGCATCTGCTGAAACTCATCTTCAGTATAGAAAATATCTTTGTATGGTCCATCAGTACTCTCATGTATGGCATGAGCAATCATAACAGCAACTTTAGCAACGCGACGAATATGCCCACCAGTATATTCGCTCTTTGTATCAATTGCTTTTGCAATACTTGTAATAAAAGCTTCTAATAATCTTTGCAACTCATCAATTAAAATAACATTATTAATAGCAATAGCAGCTTGAGAAGCGAGTGCCATAGTTGTTTTTTCATCATCATGTGTAAAAGCTGTTGTCTCTTCACAGATATTTTTATTAATTAACTGAAGTACACCAATGAGTTCATCTTCATGATTTTTCATAGGAATTACAAGCATAGATTTTGACCTATAACCAGTACTCTCATCAAACTTTTTTGTACCCTCGAAATTAAACTCTTCAGCTTCATAAACATCTGCAATGTTAATAAGCTTTTTATCTATTGCACATACAGCTGCAACCATCTGTCTATTTGGCATACCATCTTCACCATATAGGCTAAGTGGTGGCCAAGAAATCGCATCAGCTGTTCCGCCCATTTTAATGTTTAATGAATCTGTCTGAATAACCTTAAACGCTAAATATTTAGCATCGTCTGAACGAATATAGAGCGTTCCACCATCAGCACCTGTAAATGCTTTTGCTTGCGTTATAATCATCTCTAGGAGTTTGTCAAGATTCTTTTCACCAGAAAGAGCAATAGAGATTTTAAGAAGATTATCAAGATGATCACCACCAACTTGAAGTGTATCTCTACTCTTATAACACTTATCAACTAACTCAGCATCTGGATTAAATACCTCTAATACATCACCAGATTGAAGAATTTTTCCACAACGTGCTTGTAGAGCAAGGTTTTGCAATTCTACTGTTATCTCACGTTGGTATAGAGGTTTAAGATGGTAGACATATATAACTAAATCATCTCGCTCAATCTCCATTAACATGCCCATTAACAACTCAGGTGTCAAATGTTTGCTATCCTTTGCAAGAGTAAACATACGAGATGGAAAAGAGACCTCGATAAAAAGTGTTTTTATAGCTTTATTGCTATTAACCTCATTAACTAAGGCATCATTTACATATGTATCTCCACTTATGTACAAAGAGCGTTCGTTTTGAGTTACTATGTAACCACATGCTGGGACTGTATGGTTTGAGGGTACTGCTTTGAATGTGTATTCATCAATTGTGATACTATTATCACACTCTAAAACCTCAAAATATACAGATTTATCTCGCTCACCATGTAAATCTATTTCACAAAAGTTAGGCCAAATAGTCCAGTTAAATATATGCTCTTTAACAGCATCAATTGTTTCAGGTAATCCATAAAAAGTTATAGGAGCAGTTCTATGTTCAAAGTATGATTCTATGATAAAAGGCAAATCTACAATATGATCAAAATGTGAATGGCTTAAAAAAACATGTTCTAGCTGGGTAATATCTTCACCTAGTGTATCTATTAAGTTACCAGCATCAATAGCAATTTTATTACTAATTAAAAAAGATGTACTTCCATAGCCTTTTGATTTACTACCAGAAGCACCAAGTACTCTTATACTATTGCTCACACTACTCCTTTTTTCAAGTATCTTATAATACTATAAAAGAAACAAATTTAACATTATTTTGTTGTAAATGTATAAACGCCATCAAAATTTTCTGGAGGATTTAACATATATTGTTCACATCTTTCGACATACATTGGATATATTTTAGTCCCTAAATACTTTTTATCAAGTTCTTTAAAGTCTACAATAGCCTCTTTAAAATGGCTATTCCTATAATTTATTAATGCTTTATTGTATAAATCTAACTCTGCTTGAAGCTCCAAACTAGCTTTTCCAAAATCTATTACTTCGTATATTGCAACAGGTTCTGTTTTACCCTTAACTCTTACTAAGTCTAAATCCCTAATTACATACTCTTTTGTAAGACCTGATTTTGTAAATTCAGAAATAATCAAACGGACACCATATGGTTTACATAGACCCTCTAGTCGTGAACCTAAATTTACAGGATCTCCAATAACAGTATAATCTGAACGCCCAGTTGAACCCATCTCTCCAACTGTAGCAATACCAGTATTAAGCCCTATCCCAAAGTCTATCTCAATTCCGAATAACTCCTTTATCTCTTTATTTACCTCAGGCAATGCTTTTAATTGATTTAATGAAGCAGTAACAGCAGCATCTTGATGATGTTCTAACACTTTTGGAGCATTCCAATAAGCCATAATAGCATCACCAATAAATTTATCTACAGTACCATATTGTTCAACAATCTTCTCAACCATTGGAGTCATATAGATGTTAAGCAACTTAATGAGTTTATCAGCAGAACCAAGATGTTCAGAGATTGTAGTAAAACTTCTAACATCACTAAAGAATACTGTAATTTCAGACTCTTTTCCAGCTAACACATCACTTTGAGGATTATTAAGTAAATCTTCCATAACATCAGCTGAGACTTTCTTAGCAAAACTTCCTCGAATAAGATTTTTTTGTCTTGTTTCAAAGAAATAATTAATTAAAACTGACATAGCCGCAGTTGAAACAAGAGTCGATATAGGGAAAAGCACATTTAAGATTATCCCCTCTGTAAATAGCAGATAATACATAAGTTCGAACAAACCATAAATACCAACAAAAACAGCTAAAACCATCCACTCTGCTGAGAGAAAAGTAAAAATTAATCCGCCTAAAATTACAATAGAAAGTATAATTAAAATATCTGCAGCTTCTGCCCATGATGGACGAGCAAGAAAATCACCAGCTAAGACATTATCTAAAACATTTGCATGAACTTCAACTCCGGGGAAAACGTTATCAAAAGGAATTGAACGTAAATCTAATAGTCCAGCAGCTGATGTTCCAACAAGTAATAATTTTCCATTAATCCTATTAGGATCAACTGTGTTATTATAAATATCTACAGCAGATATATAATCAAATGTTCTAGCTTTACCTCTAAAATTTACAAACAATCGCCCATAACGATCAGTTGGAATATAAATATCATTTAACTCAATACCATCAACACCACTATCACCATAATATATATTTACACGATTACTCTCGGTAATAATACGTAACATCTCAAAAGAGAGTGATGGATAAATTTGACCATCATAACGCATAACCATAGGAACACTTCTAATCATTCCTGATTCATCTGGAATATTATTAAAAAAACCACTAGAATATGAGTTGTCTTGTAAAACTGGAATATTTGTAATGATACCTTTAGATTCAACAACAAAACTATTACCAACTAATCCACGTTCCACAAAAATTGCTGGTATTTGAGGTGGCTCAAAATTTTGTGCACCATCATCATCTATATCCATCACATAACCCATAATTGTAGGAGTTTTAGCAATAGCTTGAGCAAATAATTTATCATTATTTGGAAAGTCTTCAGAATTTAAACCCATTCTTTTAGCAAAAGTATCAGGAGATGTCCTATCGTCTTCTGCAAAAACAATATCGAAACCTATAATACCAGCGCCAGCAGCCGTTGCATTTTCTAAAATTTTAGCAATAATAGTACGTTCCCATGGCCACTGACCAAGCTCTTCTAAACTTTTTTCATCCAAATCAATAATTGCCACCTGTCCAGTTGGAGGAATTTCACCACGATATAAAAACATTAAATCTCTCAAACTATTATCAATAGTTTGGTATGAATTTGGTAAAAACAGATACAAACTACTAAGACCTGCTGCCATTAAAATACTAAAAATGGTATGGACTAAATAACGTGGCTTCATCATCCACCTCCACCTTTACCAACAGCAAATACGCCTTTAACAGATTCTTCAACACCAGCATTCATTCCAGTAAATCCAAACTCACCACCTACTGCTGCTGCATCTGTACCAAAGAATGAACCATTTAAAAAGCCACCAATTCCATTTACAGCACTACTCTGCGCATCAGAAAATGTATTAGTTCCAAAACCATTAGGAGTTACAAAACCACCAGCTGGAATATCAGCTACCCAAGCTGCTGTTGTATCAAAACTAATCTGTCCAGATAGTGGTGTTGGTGATCCAAAATTGATATTTAAATTAACTGCACCGTTTGTTAATTTAGTACCTGTTGATGAAAAACCAAATACTTTAGGGCTTAAATAATATGTAGTTGATACAAACCTTGTATTATCTGCAATCAATGTCTCTATCTCTGTTACATCTGTTAGTACTCCATTAACCCATGTATCAAAATCTTGAGTACCATCATTCCAGTAACCTAAACTCAAATAATCTCCATAAGTAAAGTTAACAACTTGTGTATCTATTGGTACAAAATCAGGTACAACTTCTTCAAAACTACTAGCTCCATTTCCAATAAATGCTCCATCAATACCACTTGAGGTAGATGTAAATGAAAATTTACCACCAATACTTTGAGCATTACTCCCATAAAGAGCAATTCCATTAAGACTACCAGTAACAATCTCACCAAAACTATTTTGACCTAAAACTGTAGTTGAAGTTGCTGTACCATTATTAAAACCAACATTCCAAGCTTCACCTGTGGTTGTAACAAGATACATATATCCACTTATTGGTGTTGCACTTCCAAAATCATATCTTATATTGAAATCACTTATTATGCCATCTACTAAACCACCCGTTATGCTATCACCAATAATTAAACCACCATAAGATATCTCCCCTTGTGTTGGCATGATAACAACAAGATTAACACCTTGAATAAAATATGAACTTATATTATTTGGATTAATCGTAGCAGAAATATCAAATAAGTCATATCCAAAACTTACATCTGAGTAGGTATCTGCTTCAAAAAAACTACCTGAGGTCACAGTTGTTATAGTTTTACCACTATCGGTAATAATTACTGTCTCATCTACTGGTGGTACTATCTCATCTGCTGGCGCTGTCTCATCTACTGGTGGTATTATCTCGTCTACTGGCGCTGTTTCATCTACCGGTGGTACTATCTCGTCTACTGGCGCTGTTTCATCTACTGGTGGTATTATCTCGTCTACTGGCGCTGTTTCATCTACTGGTGGTACTATCTCATCTACTGGAACTATCTCATCTATAGGTACATCTTCTTTAGCATCATTTTTAGCAACTACCTCTTTTTTTACAGTTTCATCAACATTATCTTGAACATCTTGATTTATAACACCTGCAACTGCTTCATCTGTAGCTTGTGCTATTGCTCCATCAGTTGCGACTGAGGCTGCATCATTAGTTGCTGTATCATCTATTACAACATCATCTAAAGGTATATCAGTCTGCGTACTATCCAAAGCAACATCTACTGGTTCTATTGCAATATCATCTTGTACTCCACCATCAGGAGGAGCAACTGCTTCATCACCCAAATCAACATTTACCTCGGTCTCTCTAACACTCTTATCTGTACCTGCTCCAACACCTGAAGTTATTGTCTCTTTTTCAGAAGCATTATCTACTACCAAACTATTTTGTGTATTGTCACCTGCTTTACTATTTTGACTAGTAGGTGAACCACTATCTTTAGCAATGGTTCTTGTTGAGGCTTTATTATTGGATTCTTTTACTACATTTTTAGTCTCTGCTTTTTTTACTTCAGGTTTACTTTTCTTCTCAGCTGATGTTGTCTGTTTATTTTCTGATTTAGATGATTTTTTTTCAGCTTTTGGCTCTTTTTTTGCTTCCTTCTTTTCTTGTTTTTTTACTTCTTTTTTAGGCTCTTTTTTATCTGTTTTTTTATCAGACTTTTTCTCTTTTTTTGCGTCTTCTTTCTTAGCCTTCTTCTTCTCTTTTTTATCATTATTTAAAAATGCTTTTTTATCAAGCGTTCTTACTTCACCCATTTTACCATTAGGCGTAACCGTTACCATCTGTCCAGTTCCAACATCTTTTGTCTCACCAGTCGCATCAGATGTTACACTACCATGCCCCTTTGAAAAACCTACCGCATCTCCATCATCAGTGGTACTTATTTCAACAGTAGTACCACGAATCCCAATTGTTGCAGTTTTTGTTTTGATTTTAAACCTATTTGGTGCAATTTTACCAATCTTACCAGTTACTGTACGAAATACACCACTAAGCATTTTAAACTCTGCTTTTGGTTTTCGCTCATCATACAGATAATCGTTTACTGCTAAGTCTGCATTTTTACCCATAGTGATTATAGTGTTATCATTAAATACAATTTGCAACTTTGCTTTTGACTTAGTATGAATTAAGTCATTTTTCTCTATCTCCATACCCATTGATACAACTATCTCTTGTTTGGCTCTCTCAATTGTTACCTCCCCACGAAGAGCAGCAATTTTACCAATAGATGCCATCAAAAAAGAACTACTTAATGTTAAAATAAAAAATAAACGAATCAATATTTTCATCGGTTCCATCCTAAATAAATAGCTTTATAATATTTAAACCAACAATATCTTTTTCATAAGAAAAAGGACCTTGGTTTGAGAGGTTTTTAACCCTTGCATATCTACCATTTACAACTAAAGTTTTTTCAAGCTTTTTAGTAAATCCAATAGAATATGTTTTACTCCTATCTTCTCTTTTTGTAAAAAATGATCTATCTATCTCTATATATTGAGGATTACGAAAATTATAACCTACATTTAAAGATAGTGTCTTACTCCATGCTTTATTAATTGCAAGTGAATACGAAAAAATATCTTGGTTAACATCTGTTCTAGCTCCGCGAATTCTACGCTCTTTATCTAATCCATAGCTTACAGATAATCCCATTCCATATGGAAGCTTTTTAATCACAACAATACTTGCACCCTTAACGTTTGAGTCTCTTTGGCTATTTGTAGACACTTCATTCTTCTTTCGTTGCCATCTATATTGAGCTGAAAAAGATAGTGTTTTATTTACCATATAATTAAATTTAGGATTAAACATTAATGTACTCAAATATGAATCAGAACCAAACCACATTGTATTGTAACCAAATGCCAGCTCAGCACTTATCTTTTTTTCTTTATAAATGATAGATGGCGTCCAACCTGTTAAAATAACATTTTTATCACTCTGATCTGTCATTGTTTTTGCAAACATCATTAAAGAATTTTTAAGAGTAAACTTTTCAGATTCACCAAGTGCAATAATGTGATTTAACATAAAAACTTCTTGATGTGCAGTATCGCTATCTCCTACAGTTGATGCTAATGTATCATTTATTATTGGTAGATAGTAGGAGTTTTCTAATGCTCCATTATTTGCATTAGAATCATAAGAAAATCCACCCATAAACATTCCACTTAAACTCTTCTTCTGCGTTAATTTTTCTAATAATCCAAGATAACGCTCAACATTTGCACGTACATTTTTTGAAAGTTCTAACTTAGCAATAGAGGCAAACTCTTTTTTAGAATCTTTAAAGTTTTTCAAATGAAACAAGGTTCTAGCTGATTCAAGTCTCATACGCAAACTATCAGGTTTTGAAATCAAAATACGCTCATATGCACTAAGAGCAATATCATACATTTTAAGCTCAAATGCACTACGCCCTAAATAAAAGTTAATCCTATCATCATTTAGATGTCTTAAAAATATTTTTGAAATTAACTCAAAACTCTTTTTATAATTTTTTGAATTAAAATTAAAAACTGCCTCTTGAAAAACATTTTCATCATCACTATTGGCAATAACTTCAGTGCTACTATCTAATTCAGATTCAGAGATATTTTCAACAATTTTTGTCTCACTCTCTACAGATTTAATCCTTTGCACATCTTTCACATAATCTTTACGCTCAACAATAAACGCATCTTGTATAAGTCGTTGGATAATCTTTCTTTGAACTTCAGCTTTTTTATATGTATCATAGTTTTGAGAACGTAACAAAAAACTATTTTTGTAATTTTCACGTTTAAAGATAGTTAACTTATCCACATTTATACCATCCAAATTTTGAAGTTGCCTATAAATTTTTTCAGCATTATATTTTTTATTAAAAACTCCAATATTTATAGCAAATACCCCAGCTTTAAGAAGTGATGAAATCACAACCAACACTAAAACAAATCTAATCAACTATTACCACCATATTTTAAAAAACTTTTCTAACATAGACCCAAACACCATCATATCTACTAATATTATCTTCTGTACGCTCTATTATAGAATCAACAGATTGCAACAAATCAGTATCAGGTGAATAAACTTCCCAATGAGGACTATAATCTAAGTATTCATATCTATATACATAATCAACACTATCTATTCCAGTAATATTATTTTCAGCCACTATTATTGGTATATCTGTAATATTACAATCTCTATTAAATCCCATCAAATACCACCCTGAATGATATACATTTAGACTTGAATTTATATCTGTTAAATTTGCTTCAAAGTTATAAACTACATTAGTATCTGCCATTGAATTTAACCAAAAACCCTCAGTTGAACGCAAAGAAGAAAATTTATTTATACTCGTATCGTACCCTGCTACACTATCCCAGTAGCTCCAGCGTCCATTATATTTATACAATCTTTCTATGTATATATTATGCGCAAATGTATCTTTTAAAGCAGTTTTATTTAAATCTATGCTTACAGGAAGTGATAACAAATTCCAACCAGCATTTACTTTTGTTCCATATGGTGCTACTGTTACATTAAATTCTATAAAAGTATTTAATAAGTTTGCATTTGTAAATGTTACTTTTACAGGTGTAGTTCCTACTACATCTGCAATTGATTTAACTGTTAAATATGATGTATCATAATCTGCTTGTGAAACATAAGATAGTGGGCTAAAAGATGTATTAATATCAATAATTGAACTATTATACTCTACACTAATATTTATGTCACTCCCATTAATATCATATACACTAAAAGTCAAATTTAAATCTTCAAAATTTTTAATTAAATATATATTTTGAGCATAAAAAGAGCTAAGAGGTGGTGTAGTAGCTATCAATAAAGAGTTAAAGTTAGAATCTAATACAGGTAAAATTAAATCTGTAGATATAGTAAATACCGGATTAGCAATTGAGCTATCAATCCATTGATCAGTTATATTATCGTAAGAGCTTACATTGCCATCTCTATAAACTGCTTGAATTGAGTAGTCGCCTGAGATAACTGGTATATTAAAGTTTATAGAAGATGTATTAAACTCTTCTTGAAGCATTACATGTGCTTGTAAATAGCCATTTGGATCATAAAGAAGAATATTACTAATAGGTCCAATCTCATTTATACTCACATTTAAATCAATTAAATTAGCAGTTACAGTGGTTGGTCCAATATTATGAGAAGCGTCATACTCTTGTAACAATGTTGTCTCTATTACACTATTATTAGCTCCTATCGAAGATGCTAAACGAAGTGTTACTAATTGATCTTTATAGTACTGTTTTACTGTAGTGTTAAAGTCATACGCCAATGTACCAATACTTGTTGCTATTTGTTGAGGTAAGTTTTCTATAAACTGCTTAGTATTCCCACTAATCCAGCCTTGCAAGGTTGAATATGCAAGCGCTGTAGTACTACCATTAAAATCTACATGAAAATCAAGATCTGCAATGTAGTTAGATAGGTTTGCATCAATTGTAAAGTTACTATTAATTAAGCTAATTTCTTGTTTAAAATCACTCGAGAGATTATAATCTTGTGAACCATATAAGTGTTTATCCACAAAATTGTAATAATAGCTTTGAGAAAAACTTACATCATTCACATCTATTTTAATAGAGAAGTTATTATCAGGATTAAATATAGGAACCGTGTAACTATTAGCTCCATCAATAATATTTGCAACATCAAGAATACTAAAATTCTCTGTATTTCCATCTTCGCCTATTACTTGAATATTTGTTATATTATGATCTGTGAGTAATACATTCGATAGATTTAAATTTAGATATACAAATGCAATGTTTGGATAGTTAATTGTTCTAACTGTTACGTTATAGTCATTGTTCGCACTAATGGCAAAACTTTCATTAATATCTGTTGCTGTATGAGCAAATGTTCCAAAAGCGCTATTAAAGTCAATTGATGAGGGAATTGCACCATCCCATGTGTAAGTTGGTATTGTTATATTATTTTCTAAAGTCAGTTTATTAAATGTTGTTAGTTTACCTGTTGTGTAGAGCTTATCCCCTAGAATCTTTGGTGCAGAATCAATCCACGTTGCACCAGCTATTGTTCCGTCGTTAGTGTTAAGACTTCTATCATAAGTAATTAAACCAGTCCCCTCATTTAATGGCCAATAACCTACTAAGCCTGCCTCATTTCCTCTTAATGATGAGTGCATTGTTTTATTAATATCGTTTTGAGTTAAAGCTTTGTCCCATATTGATACTTCTGAAATTTTACCACTAAAGAAATCATTTTGTATAGGATCACTAACTCCTATATATGCTATACTATTTACTATATTTAAGCCAGATACAACTTCTGAGCCTATTAAATTACCATCAAGCCAAATACTTCTTGTTGTACCATCATATTGTGCTACAACATGATGCCAACTATTACTTAAATCACCAGTTCCTACGTATAAATCATTCCCCCACCAATAATTTTTTATACCAGTTGAAGTTAAAGTTAATCCAACAGCTGCATTTGTTATTCCCAATGTACCCCAACTTAAAATTCCTAAATTACCTGTAGCACTTGGATATATCCAAGCAGAAATAGCATAAGCAGAACTTCCAGTTGGAAAGTTTGCGTCACTTAAAGTTATATTATTATCAAGCCCATTAAAATTGAGTCCATCTCCTAAAAAGTTAAGCCTAGAAACATTTCCCTCAATAGTTCCATTTGAATCTCCACCTGCAACATCAACAACATTGTTTCCAACTCTCTCGTCAAAATTATAATAAGCGACAAGTCCAGTTTCATTTCCTTCTAATTGATGGTTCATCGAAGCTTGAATCTCAAATTGTGTTCTAGCAACACTCCATACTCTAAAATCATCCATAGATACATTTCCATCATTTAAAACTGAACCAATGTATGTATTTACCCCAGTAAGATTTGCCGTTGTGGTAGGAAAAGTACCCGAGCTACCTGTATTTGTTTGAAGGTTACCGTCTACATACATTTTAAATGCATCATTTAATGTTGTTCCATTACCATCAAATACAAAAGCGACATGATTCCATTCATGTAAAACCAGAGATTCTGTTGCATAAGTATATTGATTGGCTCCATTTGATACACTAAATGCTAATTTATTGCCACTAAGAAGCAAAGAAATTCGATTATTCCAGTCCGTGAATTTGTTAAAAAGGTAAGGATTTGAAATTTGGTCATCATTTTTAAGCCACATCTCTATGGTAAAGGCTGATGAATTATTTAGTGCAGAAATATCACCTAAATTTATTTGATCACCTACCTTACCACCAAATTGCACCACTCCACCATGAGCTTTTAGAGTAAGTTTTGGAGTTGTATCATAATTATAAAGCTCTGTGACATCTGTTGAAGTTAAAACACGGTTATAAATGCGAACATCATCCATCGAACCAGTAAAGTGATTTCCAGCTCCACCCCATCCAATATGTAGATTTTCTCCAAAACCAGGTGTCTCATTGTTGTGAGTTCCTGAAATTAAATTACCATCAAAATAAGTTTGTGAGGAATTAAGTCCATCAAAAGTAGCAACTACATGATGCCAAGTGCTATTATTTATATCTGTTGGAAAAGTATCGTATCCTGCACTACCATCACCTATAGAAATTTGTGAAAAGTTATTATTTGTATAAATACTTACCACATCTGTACCAGTGCTAGCAATTAAAGTATCAAATACTACTTGTGGAGATGTTCCTTTTACCCAAAAAGCCATTGTTCCTACTGTACTAGGAGGTAATCCACTAACTGATAAATAATTATCTGTTCCATTAAAAGTATATGCAACACCCAGTTTCCCAACTTCATAGGCATTTGTACCTGTACTATTTAGCTCAAGATTATACCCTCCAACACTAGAATCACTTGTATTGTTCTCAAACTCATAATAAGCTACAAGACCAGTAGTTATGTCAGCATAAAGCGTTGTTAACAAAAATGTCGATACCAAAAATGACAATAAGAGTCTATTTTTCATAAAAATCCCAAAATATAACTAATAAATATTCTATAAATCTTACAATTTTAACATAAAAAAGTGATAAAATGGTGCTATGAATAAAAAACTACATATAGTGTCTTTAGGGTGTACAAAAAATTTGATTGATACTGAAGTTATGATGGGTAAACTTCAAGAATACAAATTAACAGACAATTCGCAAGATGCAGATGTCATAATTGTAAACACTTGTGGTTTCATTGACGCTGCTAAACAAGAGAGTATTAACACAATGCTAGAACTTGATAACAAGCGAAAAGAGAACTCAACACTTGTTATGGCTGGATGTTTAAGTGAAAGGTATAAAGATGAGTTACAAAAAGAGCTTACGGAGGTTGATCTTTTTACAGGAGTTGGTGATTATGACAAAATTGATGAACTCCTTTCAAAAAAAGAGAGTAGATTCACTCATAACACTTTTTTAGTATCAGACCAAGAGCGCATTATAACTGGTTCAAACTCTCATGCCTACATAAAAATTGCAGAAGGTTGTAACCAGACTTGTAGTTTTTGTGCCATTCCATCTTTTAAAGGAAAATTACTCTCACGCACTATTGATAGCATTATAAAAGAGGTTAGAAGTCTAATTAAAAAAGGTTATTATGATTTTAGTTTTGTATCACAAGATAGTAGCTCTTATGGGCGTGATAATGCTCTTAGCGATGGGCTTATATCTTTAATTGATGAAATTGAAAAAATTGATGGAATTAAAAGTGGTAGAATTCTTTACCTATATCCATCTACTACCTCATTAAACTTAATAAAACGTATTGGTTCATCAAATATTTTCCATAACTACTTTGACATGCCAATTCAACACATCAATGATGCAATGCTTAAACGTATGAAAAGAGGTTTTGGTAAAGAAAAAACTATTGAGCTTTTAAATGCGATGAAAGCACTACCAAATAGTTTTGTAAGAACCTCTGTAATTGTTGGTCACCCAAGAGAGAGTGATGAAGAGTTTAATGAGATGACTCAGTTTTTAGAAGAATTCAAGTTTGACCGTCTAAATATCTTTGCTTACTCAGATGAAGAAGATACAGCCTCTTTTGAAATGGAAGAAAAAGTTGATGAAGAGACAATGCAAAAGAGATTAGATAAACTTCAAGAGTTAAGTTCTACCCTACTAGAAGAAAATTTACAAAATCTTCTTGGAACTGAACTTGAAATAGTTATTAATGGTCAAAGTGATGAGCATGAGTACTTACTTAGCGCTCGCGCACTAAACTGGGCGCCTGAAATTGATGGTGAAATTTATGTTAATGATACAAATGAAAAGAGCATTACAGACACTTCAATATATAAAGCACTAATTACAGAAATTGCTGGAGATAAACCCTTAGCAACACTATTATGATTTCTGCACTATCTGAATCTACTCTAAAAGGTAAAAAAAACCTTCTTGCCTTTTCAGCTGGAGTAGATTCAACAGCCCTATTCTTTCTACTTCTTGAAAAAAATATAGACTTTGATATTGCAATAGTTGATTATAACCTTCGCAGACAATCAAAAGAGGAGTTATCTTATGCAAATGAACTTTCACTAAAATATGCAAAAAATATATATCATAAAAGTACCACATTAAAAATAAGTGCATTAGAAAAAAATGCAAGAGAGCAAAGATATGCCTTTTTTGAAGAGATAATAGAAAAAAATAGTTACGATAACCTCTTAACCGCTCACCAATTAAACGACCGATTAGAGTGGTTTTTAATGCAACTTAGCCGTGGAAGTGGTATTGTAGAGATGGTGGCTATGAGTGAAGTTGAGAAAAGAGACAAATATACATTAATTCGTCCACTTCTTTTTACATCAAAAGATGAACTCAAAGAATATCTAACAAAAAATAGTCTTAAATTTTTTTTAGATGAAAGTAATGAGGATACAAAATTTACTAGAAACTACTTTAGACATAATTTTGCAACTGAGTTAATTAAAAACAGCTCCAAAGCCATTAAAAAAAGTTTCTCATATTTAGAAGAAGATATTAATGATTTAATAGAAAAAGTTAACATTTCTAACACTCTAAATCTATACAAATTTAAAACACCAAAAACTCTTCGCTCACTACGTTTTCATGTAGACAAAATCTTAAAAGAGAACTATATTATCTTAAGTAGCGCTCAAAGAGATGAAATTAATTTTAATGTTGAAATTGTATTAAGCGGTAAATTTGTCATAGCAGTAACAGAAAATTTAACTTGGATAGCTCCATATATAAAAGTAAAAATGGACAAAAAGTTTAAAGAAAAATGTAGAACCACAAAAGTTCCCAAAAAAATAAGACCCTATCTATTCGCTAACAATCTTTGATTTATTTAGTTCACGTATACGATAAACTTTCATACAAAAATCAGTTTGTATACCTCCATCAACTATTTTCATATTTATTGGAAAATTTAACTCAACCATTGACTCAGCTCTATTAAGAGATTCAACAAACTCATAAAAATTAGTAGGCGAACTAATTAGTGATGTTGAATTTACTTCATAAACATCTAAAAAATCATCAACAGCTGTTTTTGTTGCATCACTAACAGATAAAGAGCTAAAAAATGATTTACTTTGTGCTAAAAATCTTTTTGAATCAAACGTATTATCAAAAGCATTAATAATATGTATATTTTGAGACTGTAAATCTTTATATGTTGATAATCTTGTTTCATAAAAGTTTTGAACTTCATTTAACTCTAATGAAGTTTTACGATATTCAATCTTATTTTTTCTATAATCTTTACCAGCTGGAATTAAAAGAAGAAAAGAGAAAAGAAGTACAAACAGCAATAGTATCAATGATGCGCTAAGCATATATACCATCTGTCTACTTCTTAAAAGATGATTCACTTTGCTCCATCCTCAACATCAAGATAGTTTGTAGATACAAAATGTACCCAACCATTATCCATAGTATAAAATGTTGTATATGAATGATGAAATATTGAACGAAGTGACGCTAAGAGTAGATATTCATAAACCTCTTTATTAGGACTAACTCCATAAAGGACTAAACTTTTTTTATCCATTTTTGCAGATGTTATAGTAATTTTATCAGGTACTAAATCAAAAAGATTCTGCATACTATCTCGCATAAGCATATTTGTTGTAAAAATCTCACCTGCTCTAATTTTTTGCATTGTTACAAAATCTATATCGCTATTTATCTCTTTTGTCTGTAAATCTAATTCACTTATCTCTTTTTTACTATCCTTAAAATCACTCTCATAAGCGTAACTTTTAAAAACTAAAAACATGTAAGCCAAAAAAAGCATAGTCATTGTAACACCGAAAAAAAATAGCATTAACCTAAATTCAGCTGAGAGTATCTCTTTTTTTCTAGGGTGTATAAAACTAAACTGCATCAGCAATCTCTTTTTTACTAAGAAGCGTCAAAACTTCTGCTATATCTATACTTCTACGGTGTACAGCAACAAAAAGTTCCTCTTCTAAAAAATGTATAAAATCATTACACTCTGGTGTAGAATCTGCAATGTAAATCTCCTCTATAAAATCACTCTTATAACGATTATCATGATAAAAAGTATTTAAAGCTTTACTTACAAGTTCAAAACGTTTAAACTCAACATCAGCACCATCTAATCCAACTTCTGGATTCTCCTCTTCTGCTGCTACACTTGAAACCGATGCAGTTTCTTCAGAAAACTCTTCCATTTCATCCATGCCATCTAAATCATCAAGCTCTTGTAAATCGTCTAATTCACCTAAGTCATCAAGTTCATCAAGCCCCTCAAGCTCTTCATCATCATCTATCTCTTCCTCCTCAGGCTCATCATCTAAACTCTCTAAATCAATATCCATACTCAAATCAAGCTCATCAGCCTCCTCTTGAAGCATAGCATCATCCCCACCTAACTTAACCTCTTCTTCCTCTTCATTATCTCTAAATACAAAATGGTTTCCATATAAAAGACTTCCACCTTCAAAAATTCCCATTGTTAAAGAATCATCTTGATTTAGTAGGTACATTGCACATTTATCATTAATCTTATCATTAAAAAAATTTGTTAAAACAAAAAATGGAGAGATAATTAAATCAACTCCTATATCATCTAATCTGTTTTGTAATTGCATCAATTCTAAATTAGAAGTGTATGCTAACCAATTTTCATCTTCTCTCTTAATTAAATTGGCACTACTTAAATCTTCAAATTCAAGAGCTTCATTAATTGTTGAAACTGGTAGCGCTCCTTGTGCAGCAGCACTATTTAAGACACCTATATAACAAAAGACTGACTCGTCGCTAATACTATTTAAAAACTCTTTAATTTCTGGAGTAAACTTCCCATCTACTAAATTAAATTCTTTTCGTATATGCTTTTTTAGTATTGCATTTTTTTCAAAATCTACAGAAATATCACAAGTCTCATCATGTAAATAAACTCCTATATAGATACGAGGATAAAATGAAGCTGCCCATTCACGTATATTAAACTTCACTGTTTATCTTTAATAAGAGGATGAGCATTACGATAGTTTTGCATTTTAAGCTGCGTTCCTAATTTGGTATATACTTGTGTCGTAGACATTGATGAATGCCCTAACAATTCACTAACATCGGCAATTCTAGCCCCACTATTTAACAACTCAGTAGCATAAGAGTGTCTTAACTGGTGTGGTGTTACTTTTACCCCAATTTTGTTAAACAATAGTGTAAGACGGTATCTTAAACTATTTTCGCTTAATTTCTGTGATTCTTTTTCAAAAAGATATAACTTTGGACTATTTAACTCAACATAATCATCAATTAAATTTTTCAGTGGTTCAATGAGTGGAACATCACGCATTTTATTACCTTTTCCTATTACACGAACCCAGTTTTTACTTATATCAACCAAACGTAAATTGATAAGCTCACTAATTCTAAGACCTAATGAATATAGGGCTATAACTATCAATTTTTGATCAATTTCTGCTACTTTTAAAGCCTCTACAATGTATCTATGAGCCACCGGTTTTGGCAAAGATGCTGGTACTTTAATTGTACTATCAGATATTAATTTAATATTCATCTCATGTGTATAACGTAAATATTTTACAAATGTACGAATCGCACTTAATTTTTTAGAAATTGTACTTTTACTTTGATTTTTAATATGCAACCTATAAAGCATGATATTAAACCTAATAGGTTCTACATCTTCTTCAATTTCTAAATATTCAAAACTCTCTCTTAAGACTGCTTCATAAGTTCTAATAGTTGTTTGAGGATAACCACGTATCTCTAAAAGATAACGTAAAAATAAATCTTTATAGTGACTCAGCGATTTTTGCATAAAGTTGTTTAAATTGAAGAAAATATGTGTAACTCTCTTCTTTTAGGCTCTTATCTGTCAATACAGTAGCAACTAAATATGGATACTGTTCAATCATAACATCACACATAAATTTAATTCTAATTTTGTCAGATTTTTCAATTGTCTTCTTTGAAACAATATTTTCAATTTTATCTAAATACTCCTTAGCTTGACTATTGTAACGAACGAACTTCATAGCTGTGCGACTTTGTGTTACAATAGTCATAGCCATCCTATTATATGGCTCCATTTTTAAAGCTTCATCTGCCATCTTTAAAGCATATTCATAATCACCAGTATAGTAGTACCATCTAGCTTGCAAAGATTTCTGATATGAACTACTAAAAGAGAAATACCACAATGCCACTAAAGCAAATAAAACGGCAATAATTAAACTAAGTAATTTAGAAGGCATTTAAAAGCATCTTTTTTTTAATTAATATTTTAGCATCTTCTTTGTTCATGCCAGTAACTTTAAAAGGTTCCATAGCTATTAATTCAATTTCACTAAAAGGCTTTGGAATTACAAATCTATCCCAGCTTCTCAATTGCCAATATCTGCTCGGACGTACATGCTGAACAATAATTTGAGAATCCATTTTTTGTGCAATGGCTACAATTCCATCTGCAACACTATGTCTTGGACCTCTAGGTCCATCTGGAGTTATTGCTATATCAAAACCAGCTTTCATCTTCCTAATGGCCTCAAGAAGTACACTAGCAGCTCTTTTACTACTAGATCCACGCAAAGTCGTAAAACCAAAATATTCAATAGTCCTAGCAATTAATTCACCATCAAAATGGTCGCTAATCATAACTCCAATACGAGGCAAATCTCTCATACGTCTATAAATATATGGTTGTAGAAGCAACTCACCATGCCAAAAAGCTACAATATATGGCTCTTTTGGTTCATTTGGTAAACTATATGTAATCTTGCACGTTCTGTAAATAATCCTAATTAGAAGTTGTGCTATAAATGGTAAAAAAATTACCCCAATATATCTTAATAATTTTTTACGCAATATATTTATCCAAAATATATCTCACCACGAGAACCAAAACGTCCAGGAAATGTAAGTTTTACATCTGCAAACTCACCAAGCATATCATCTGAACCTTTTACTTTTATAAGCATATTATTATCAGTTCTTCCAGCAATGCAGCCATCATCACGTTTCTCTTCAAATAGAACTTTATATACATTATTTTTAAGAGATTGCATTTTAGCATCAACTATCTCATTTTGTCTATTTTGTAAGATACTCAAACGTTCAGATGCCACCTGAGGATCAACTATATTTGTAAAATTTTCAGCTTCTGTATGCGGACGAGATGAATATTTGAAACTAAAAACTTGATCAAATTGAACTGTTTTAAGTACATCCATAGTATCTTCAAAATCTTCATCACTCTCACCTGGAAAACCTACAATAATATCTGTACTCATATGAACATCAGACACCATCTGCCTAAGTTTTAAAGCACGATTTAAAAACCACTCTTTTGTATAACCACGCTTCATCTGTTTTAAAATTTCAGATGAACCACTTTGAAGTGGAATATGCATAGATTTACAGATTTTATCATTTGTTGCAAACTCTTCTAAAAACTCATCATCCATATGCAAAGGGTGAGGTGAAGTAAAACGGATACGCTCTAAACCTTCAACTTTACTAACTTCTCGTAAAAGTTCAGTAAAGTTCATTTTTTCATGAACACCAGTAAAACGTCTGCCATAATTATTTACATTTTGCCCAAGTAAAAAGACCTCTTTTGCTCCAGCTTTTACAGCTTTTCTAGTCTCTTCAACAATTAGGTTTGATGGGATTGAAATCTCTTCACCACGAGTATGTGGGACTATACAAAATGTACACTTTTTATCGCAACCAATGGAGATATTAATAAATGCTTTATAGTTAGAATTTCTAAACTCACCAAATGCAAATTGACTCTCATCATAATCTGTACCAACTTCAACTGCATGTTTTTTGTTTAGTACATCTGTAATTTTAGATACATTTCTAGCACCCAAAACAAAATCAACATATGGAGCTTTTTTGATTATATCTTCGCCTAAGTGACTAGCAGTACAGCCACAAACACCAATTTTAGCACCATTTTTACCTTTTTTATGAAAGACACCTAATTCTGAAAAAAGTTTTGAAACTGGTTTTTCTCTTACACTACAAGTATTTATAACTATTAAATCAGCCTCTTTAAAATCTAATGTTAACTCATAATTTTCTTTTGTACGCAGTTGTGAAATCATGTGCTCAGAGTCACGCACATTCATTGCGCAACCGAGCGTTTCTATAAAGAGCTTTTTATAGCTCTCATTTGTCATAAAATATGCACCTCGTACATATAGTCACCCTCTGCCAATCCAAATCTTACTTCCCTAAGATAAACGCTATTGCTTCTAGATTCAAAATGTTCAACTAGTTCAACTAAGTCCTTATGAGAGTTCTCTTTATCAAAATAGATAATTGACTCTCCATCTTGCTCAACACTTTTTTCAACTGCACTCAACGAAACCTTTTTTGGCTTTGCCGAGAGCTCAGTTCTGGCTAATTTTAAATCCATGGTTCCTCACTATTGCGTAATTTTAATCCGCGATTATATCATTTAAATATTGAAGACTCTATTAAACATAAATAAAGGCTAACTTATGTATAATTTCAACCTTCTAATGTAGCAGTATTTAAACTGCATTTCCCGAAAAAAATCGGACACAAGGATTAAATATGGAAAAAATCACAGACATTATAGACTCTATTGCCCATGAAAAGGGTTTACAAATTAATAATGTTAAAGAAGCTCTAATCGCCGCCTTCACTAAAACTGCTAAAAATGTTATTGATGCAGAGAGTGAATATGAAGCTGAAGTAGATGATGAGACTAAAAGTATGCAACTTTTCCAAATAATTACTATTGTTGAAGATAATGATGAACGTCTTAATGCTGAAAATAAAAATGTTATATCATTAACTGAGGCAAAAGAGTTAGATGATGAAGTTGAACCTGGTGACACTCTTCGTTATGAGCAAAACTTAGAAGATTATGGACGTACAGCAGCACAATCTCTCTATCGTGAGATAGAATACCATATCCAGCGTGTTGTAGAAGATCAACTATACAATAAATATAATAATCAAATGGGAAAAATTGTCTCAGGTCGTGTTGTTAGAGTAGATGCTGAACAGAACACTTTTATGGAAATTGATGAAGTTCGTGCAATTTTACCAATGAAAAGTAGAATAAAGGGTGAGATTTTCTCAGTGGGTGAGATTATGCGCGCTATTGTTAGACGTGTACGCATAGATAAAACAAATGGACTAATGATTGAATTATCTCGTACATCACCAAAATTTTTAGAAGAGCTACTTAAGTCTGAAGTACCAGAAATTAACGATGGACTTGTAACTATTGAAGCGAGTGCAAGAATTCCAGGAGAGAGAGCTAAAATTGCTCTCCTTTCAAACAATCCAAAGATAGATCCTGTTGGAGCAACTGTTGGTGTTAAAGGTGTGCGTATTAATGCAGTAAGCTCTGAAATACTAAATGAGAATATTGACTGTATTGAACATACACCAATTATGGAACTCCTAATTGCAAGAAGTCTTAGTCCAGCAATTGTAACTAGTGTGACAATTGAAAATGAAAAAGCTGTTGTCACACTTCCAGGAGATCAAAAATCTAAAGCTATTGGTAAAAGTGGAATTAACATTCGTCTTGCATCAATGTTAACAGGCCTACAGATAGAATTAATAGAGACTGATTCACCAAGTGATGATAATGAAAACTCTAAAAAAGAGAAAGAGAAAGAAAAAGACAATGGTGTTGACAGACTAAAAGCACTATTTGGAGAATAAAACTCTATTTAGAACGAGCAAAAAATGGGTTCTTACGCATAAGATACATATCTGAAAGCGTATTCCCTACAAGAGTTAGAAAAGCTGTAATCATTAATATTCCCATAATTACAGGGTAATCTCTACTTAATGCACTTTGATAAAAAAGTTGCCCCATTCCATCAATTGAGAAAATAGATTCAAGTATAACACTTCCACCAATAAGTCCAGGTAAAGAGAGACCTAAAAGTGTAATTAAAGGTGATATTAAGTTTGGCAAAATATATTTCCTCATTAACTGCTCTTGACTAAGTCCTCTAGCTAATGCAAAAAATATGTAATCGCTTTTTAAAATATCAATACTCAAAGATCTAACATACATTATCATAGAACCAATACTTATAAAGAGCATAACTCCAATCGGTAAGATTAAATGATATGCCATATCCAAATAATAACTAATTCCATCACCGGCATCATTTGAATGAAGTCCTGAAACTGGAAACCAATCTAAGTATACGCCAAAAAATACAATAACAATAAGAGAAAGATAAAAAGATGGCATAGAAAAACTAAATAAAGAGAGCTGAATAATTGCTTTATCATAAATACTACCTTGTAGTAATGAAGCTCTAATTCCTAGATATAATGACAATATAAATACTAAAACTAAAACTATTGAATTCATAACTAAAGTGATACCAATATGCTCAAATATAACTCTACTAACCTCTTGACCATTTACGAAAGAGACACCAAAATCTAATGTTGATAGATGAAACATCCAAGATAAATATTGTTCAACTAATGGCCTATCTAAACCATATACCTCTTTTAAATGCTCTACTGCATCGCTTCCCATATTTGGATTCAGTCCACCTGCTGCAAAAAAAGAATTTGGAGCGGCATGAATTGCGCCAAAAGATATAGCAGAGATTAAAAAGAGCATTAAAAAAAGATATGTAAATTTGCGAAATAAAAAGTTCATAAGAGTGGGGGCTAGTACCACTACTTCCATTTAGAGAAGTAGTACTAAATGCCCCCTTAAATAATTAGAAGTTGTAACGAGCTACGAAACGAAGAGCATCTTCTTCGCCAGCACCATTAACACCACCACCTTGCATGTCATCACTATAGAAATAAATTCCCATTAAATCAATTTCAGCTATACGTTTTGTTAAAACTAACTCAACCAATTTTGTTTTTTGATTTGCAATAACAGAAGCAGGAGAGAGTGCTTTTCCAGAGTTATCACCATGATCAAATTGAGAATATTGTGCAGTTACTCCAACACCCATAAAATCAGTTGAAGCTTTTACTTGCCATGAAGTAGTATCAGTAGCAGCCGCTTCATCTTCAGCAGCAAAAAGCGAAGCTGTATAAAGCTTAGTTTTCACACCAGAACCAGCAACATTATAAATACCCATATCACCTGTACTTACATCAGAAAAAGCTGCAGAAAGATCGAAATCTCCTACTTTTGTAGAAAGTTCAGCTGTAAAAGCATCAGTAGCATCACTATTTGCAGTATCTAACTCTAAATTAGCATAAGCGATTTTAGCAGTAATACCTTTAAATACATCAGTTCCAGCAAAATTTGTTGTTGCATCAAACCAGTAAGCATTAGCTAGACTACGTAGATTATAAGCATAACCATTTATAGTAGTATTTTTAACACCACTATAAGTAGCAGCTAATAAATATGCACCATTACCTGCTGAAAATGCGTTAAGACCACCAGCAGTTGTAGGAGCGCCTACAGCTGCAAAATTATCCATATTCCCATTACTATTTACTTCTGAAACAAATGCACCAACTAAAGTAATATCTTGGATGTCTTTGTTAACAATTAATGTTGCATCAAATGTTGTAGGAAATACACTCCAAGTTTCACTAAATGCAAAAGGAGTATCAAGCTCTTGACGTCCAGCTTTAATCATTGTATTACCAAAAGCGTAAGTTAAGTATCCCTCACCTAACCAACCCGCTCCACCAACTGGATCACCAGCATCAGCAACTTGAGCAACACCATTTACAATGTTACCTTCAAGTCCTAAAGTATCTAAATAATAACCACGAACACCAGCGCCAAAACCAGCACCAAGATCTGCTGTAGCACCAATACTAATACCAACGTTAGCTACAGAATTATCTTTACTTAATAGGTCTTGATTTGTACCTTGGTCAGCATTTGACTGATAATAAAAAACGGCTTGACCGTCAACTTTTACATTTTCAATTGCGAACGCACTTGTAGCAGTTAATGCAAGTGCAGCAACTAAACTTAATTTTGTTAATTTCATCTTTATCCCTTAAAATGATATAAATCTTTCTGATTTAAATTACGTACTAATATTAACGTATGAAACTTAAATAATTATTATAATTGTGTGATTTGTAAACAATTTGTAAAGATATTGTGAATAAAGAAGAAAGCTCCCGCCAAAGGCGGGAAGGAAGTTATATAGCAGTTACTAAAAAGTATAACCTACATATAATTTAAAAATATCTGAATCAGCATTATTAGCATCAGAAGAACGATCTTCATATACTAAACTAGTAGAAAGATTAGCAACTGATTGAACATCATAAGAGAGTATTAAATCAACTACATCAACATCACTTAAACCAGCAATAGTATTATCTAAATCGTAAGCAACATAAGCTACATCAGCAGTTAAACCATTAACACCGCTTTTAGAAAAGTCATAAGATGCACCAACTCTCCATACATCAGAGTTACGTGTATTAAGATCATTATGCCAAAATTCATCAGCTATAGCGAACTCAGGATAACCACCCCATGTCCCAGAAAAAGAACCAGCACCAGCATCATCAGAAGTCTGATCATAAGCTAAATCAAAACCAAATCCACTATCGTGAGTACCTTCTAATTTTGCACCCCATACATTGTAATTAGTTCCACCAAGATTCTGATCAGCATCAAAATCTATGTACTGTAATGCACCACTCATTTTCATACCATCAATTAGCATACAATCCCAATTATGGCTAGCTTCTAAATACCAAGCATCAAGATCACCACTTAAAGTATAATACCAAGCTTGAAGAGTTGTGTCTGAAAATCCACTATAAATAATAGCAGCAGTAGTTACACCTTCATTATCAACACCAGCTACACCATTAAGACCAGCTGCATCTGACATAGAATTAAATTTAGAAGCATTAGCAGCCTTAGAATCAATTGTACCAGCCATTTTTGTTAAATGTGCTAAAACTAAAGTTGTATCAGCTAGGTCTGTATTTGTTAAAAGGTACGCTTCATAAAGGTCAGGGATAATACGAATATCATCTGGACCAGCAAGTGGTGTATCGATTTGTTGACGACCAACTTTTAACATAGTATTACTATAGTTATATTGAACATAAGCTTCACCTAATAGGCTATAAGACTTACCATTTTCATCTAAAAGATTACTATGTGTTCCAGCAAAACCAGCAGCACCAGTTAATTCATTCACATTATTTGCACTCACACCATGAGTAGTGTAAAAAGCTGCGCCAAAACTAAGACCCATATATTGAGCAGTTTCAAACTTAAGTTTACCACCAACAGCAAAACCATCTGAATCTGTAGCAGTATCAGAATCTTGTGCTATATACATAGAACGGATTTCACCGCTTACTTTACCATCTTTAAACATTGTTTCTAGTGAATCAGCAGCTGAAGCTGAAACAGCTAATGCCATAATTGCAGCTAAACTTAATTTTGCGAATTTCATTTTATATCCCTTTATTTATGTTAACGTAATGTTAATGATTTGTTACATATGAATGGTAACACGCTTAAGTTGAATTATTTCTTAAATTTTTACTAATTTCTAACTTTAATTGCGGTATCGCCTAAAAAGGCGATTTTAATTATCTATTTGCATCCCACGCGAGTATACTTTTACCATCTACTTCATCAACAGCGGCCATTCCTGTTACAAAAAAACCAGCGTCAACATAATGAACTTCACCAGTTACACCACTAGATAAATCACTAAGTAAATACATTCCACTATTTCCAACCTCATCAATTGTTACATTTTTACGTAATGGTGAATTTAATTCATTCCATTTTAAAATTGTTCTAAAATCTCCAATACCACTTGCTGCTAATGTCTTAATTGGACCTGCACTTATAGCATTTATTCTAATACCTTTAACACCTAAATCTACAGCTAAGTAGCGTACACTTGCTTCAAGTGCTGCTTTTGCGACACCCATTACATTATAGTGAGGAATAACCCTATCAGCACCAATATAACTTAATGTTACTATAGAAGCGTTATCATTTAAGACTGGTTGTAACTTTTGAACTAACTCTACTAAAGAGTAAACTGAAATATTCATAGCAGTCGTAAATGCCTCTTTTGTCGTGTCTATATATGTGCCATTTAGTGCCTCTTTTGGTGCAAAGGCCACTGAATGCACAACAAAGTCAATTTTTCCAAAATCTTTTTCAACTAATGAGGCAATTTCACTCATCTCATCTTCATTACCCACATCTAAATGATATATTTTAGCATCTCCTAACTCTTTTGAGATAGGTTGAATTCTTTTTAATACACTCTCATTCATATATGTAATCGCCATCTGCGCACCTTGTGCATAACAGGCTTTAGCTATGCCATAAGAGATTGAACGGTTATTTGCAAGTCCAACAATTAACCCTTTTTTCCCTTTCATCAATTTCATATAATTTCTCCTTTGTTATTTGGCATTTTTTATCATGGTACAGAAATCTTCTACTTTCAAACTAGCACCTCCGACTAAAACACCATCACACCCATCAAGATGCAAAATTTCTTTACTGTTTTCAGCTTTTACACTTCCACCATAAAGTAGTGGTGCATCTGTTTTTGTACCTAAAAATGAGAGCGCATCTAAAATTTGATTATTTGTTGGTACTCGTCCTGTCCCAATTGCCCAAACAGGCTCATATGCAAAAATTACCTTTTCATATGTTGTATCTATACCATCTAATTGCTTCTGCATATATGCTTCTAATGCCTTTTCACCCTCATCACGAACACTCTCAGGTTCACCTAAACAGTAAATTATACTAAAACCCTCATTTTTAAAGTATTCATATTTTTTTGCAATCTCTTCTTGAGTTTCTCCAAGAACATGACGACGTTCGCTATGCCCTATTAATACTGTATTAATATTAAATTCTTCAAGTTGCTCCAGACCTATCTCACCAGTAAATGCACCATTTCTTACCATATACGCATTTTGAACTGCTAACTCTATACCATCAGGTGCATCTTGAAGCGCAGATGATGGTGGTATAACTATAACACGCTGAGATTTAATCTCTTTGCACAAAGATAGAGTATTTAAATACTCTTTCGTAGATGCTCTAGTCATATTTGTTTTAAAGTTTGCTGCTATTATCATTTTAATTATCCTGACTCTTATCAACCAATTGAACAACCCCTGGTAATACTTTACCCTCAATTAGCTCTAATGACGCACCGCCACCAGTAGAGATAAAACTTATCTCTTCATCAAGCCCAATACGTTGAACTAAATCAGCGGTATCACCACCACCAACAACAGAGGTCGAGTAGCTAGTAGCAATTTTATTTGCAAGTTTATTACTACCACGTGAAAATTTTTCCATCTCATAAACACCCATTGGTCCATTCCATAAAATAGTCTGTGCATTATCTAGTGCTTGAGAAAAAAGCATAACACTAGCTGGACCTATATCTAGTCCCATCCAACCAGATGGAATCTCTTTTATTGGTACAATTTTTGTCTCACCGTCATTACTCAAAGAGAGGGCGACTACAACATCAACTGGCAAGTAAAGTTTTACTCCAAGTTGTTGAGCTTGTTGCATAACAGCTTTTGCTTCATCTAATAAATCATCTTCAACTAAAGAGTTTCCAATATCTTCACCTAATGCTTTTAAAAATGTAAAAGCCATACCACCACCAATAATCAACTTATCAACTTTAGGTAAAAGATTTGTTAAAGCTTCAAGTTTTGATGATACTTTACTTCCTCCAACGACAGCTACAAATGGACGCGAAGGACGACGAAGAAGAGCATCAAAATATTTAATCTCTTTTTGAAGTAAAAATCCAGCAGCTTTATGTTCAACATCAAACATATGAGTTATACCCTCAACTGAAGCATGCGCTCTATGACAGACACCAAAAGCATCGTTTACATAAGCCTCAGCCATTGAAGCCAACTCTTTACTCATATTCTCATCATTTTTTGTCTCACCCTTTTCAAAACGTAAGTTCTCTAAAAGTAAAACTTCACCACTCTGAAGAGATTCTGCTTTTGCATGAGAATCACTACCGATAACATCGCTACTCATAATGATATTCATCTTTAATAGAGTACTTAAACGCTTACGAACTGGTTCAAGTGAATATTTAGAATTAACTTCACCTTTTGGTCTTCCCATGTGACTTGCTACAATTACTGCACACCCCTGATCTAAACAGTAACTTATTGTAGAAAGTGCAGAGCGTATACGTCTATCGTCTGTAATATTTCCATACTCATCCATAGGAACATTAAAATCACAACGAATAAATACCTTTTTATCTTTTAAATCAATATCTTTAACCGAGATTAATCTCATTCTTTTCTCCCCCAAATATATAATGCCATGTCAACCAAGCGGTTAGCATAACCAAACTCGTTATCATACCACGCCATTACTTTAATAAAATTTTCTTCTATAACTTGTGTTAAATCAGAACAAATAATAGAGCTATATGAGCTACCAATGAAATCACTAGATACCCTCATCTGCTCATCAACCAATAAAATACCTTTCAACGTGCCATCTTGTGCATGTTTAAACAAAAAATTTATCTCATCTACTGTGGTTGATTTTTTTAATACAATATTTAAATCAACCATTGAGACATTTGGCGTTGGTACTCTAATACTATGTCCGCTTATTCTACCATTCATATATGGTAAAACCTTATTAACACCAACTGCTGCACCTGTAGTAGTTGGAATCATATTTATAGCAGCCGCACGTGCGCGACGTAAATCACGTAAGTGTTTACTATCTAACAAATTTTGATCACCTGTATAACTATGAATAGTAGTTACAAAAGCTCTCTCTAAGCCAAAATTATCATCTATTATTTTTGCAATTGGAGCCAAACAATTTGTTGTACAACTAGCATTTGAGATTATTTTCTGTCCTTGGTAATCCTCACTATTTACACCTAACACAAAAGTTGGTGTCTCATCTTTAGCAACAGCAGAGAATATCACCTGAGAAATACCATTATCTATATGTGGTTGAACATCAGAGCTTTCTAAAAACTTTCCACTGCACTCTAATACAGTGTGTGCTCCATATTTTGCAAAATCTATCTCTTTTGGAGAGTTTTTAAAAAGAAGTTTAACTTTAGAGCTTCCTATTTTTAAGTAATCATCATCTAAAAGTTCAACATCGCCATTAAAACTACCATGAACACTATCATTTTTAAATAGATATAACATCATTTGTGCTGTTGTCACATCATTAATTGCAACAAGTTCAATATCGACACGTGTAAAAATAATACGTGCAACACTTCTTCCAATACGTCCAAAACCATTAATCGCTACTCTTAACATAGTCGACATTTTATCTAAAAATAGGTACAATTCGGGTTAATGAATGTAGCAATTTATGGTGGTAGTTTTGATCCTGTTCATTCAGGACACTTAGATACGATAAAAAAAGCTTTAATCAAATTAGATATTGATAGATTGATTGTAGTTCCTGCTTTTAGAAATCCTTTTAAAACAACTATTAATGCACCTGCTGAGCTTCGTATGTTATGGATAAAGAACATTTGTAAACCATACAAAAAAGTTCACGTTAGTGATTTTGAAATAAATAAAAAACGTTCAACACCAACCATTGAGACCGTTAATTATTTTTCAAAAAAATATAAAAAGATTTATCTGATTATTGGTTCAGATAATCTACATAATCTACATAAATGGTATAAATTTTCTCGTCTGAACTCAAAAGTTACTTTTGTTGTTGCAACTAGAAAAGGTTATGTAAAGAATCATCCATACATTAGACTGAATGTATATCAAAATGTTAGTTCATCTGCGCTACGCAGTTTATCTAATAATAAATTTTTCAATAAGGAGATTGCAAATTACTATGCAAGAAAGAATTAATACAATTAAAAAGGTGTTAGACTTAAACAAAGCTGAAAATGTTGAAGTTTATGATTTACGTGAAAAAGATTATTTTGTAGATCAAGTAATAATCGCCTCATCAATGGGAACACGTCATACAGAGGCACTTTTAGACTATTTAAAAAAAGAGCTAAAAGGTAAAGAACAGTTTTTAAATACTCAACAAAGCAGTGAATGGATTGTTGTAGATTTAGGAGATATTCTAATTCACCTTATGACACCACTTTATAGAGAACGCTACCATATGAAAGAGTTTTTAAATGAGATAGGGCCTATGCATTAGCAAAAAATATATTAACAACTTTCTTAATATCTACTCATAGCATTATAAATGATAGAAAAATTAAAAAGATGGGCATTATCCCTTAAACATAACTTGTATGCACTCTATTTAGCCTATCATAGAGAAGATACTCCACTTATAGCAAAAGCCATAACAATAATTGTGGTTACATATGCTCTAAGTCCTATAGATTTTATTCCAGACTTTATTCCAATTATAGGGTACTTAGATGATATTATATTATTGCCACTTGGTATAGCTTTAGCAGTTAAATTGATACCTAAAAATATTTTAGATGAATGTAAAAACAAAGCAAAAAATACAACTTTAAAATCACTCCCTCACTCTAAAATGGCAGCCTTTATTGTGATTAGCATCTGGATTTTAAGTGTTATTATGATTTTTAAGGCTATAAATTAAAAACTTTATTCTTCATTAGCTATAACTCTCTATAGACTATAATGGAAACAAGCTTATTAAAAGTTATAGCATATTCAAATCAAACACTCTCTTCATTGCAATTAAATAAAGATATTTCTCCGATGTTCATATAATTTTAGAATAGATATGCAGCAAGTAGTAGAAAAGATCCAAGTATTACAAATTAATCAATAAACTCAAGCCAAATGCAAAGTCTCACTACTATCTTGAACCCTATTTTGATAGGGATGATTAATTATCTCATTTAACTCTTGTGTTGAGTTCACTTTATTTTGTTTACTTAAGTCCATTACTTTATAAAGGGT